>Ga0256868_10000035_pt1 | contig 77978 bp, 79 predicted proteins | sample RVTome_13_FD_187341 | JGI IMG/M metagenome (GOLD analysis project Ga0256868, IMG submission 187341) | Soil microbial communities from uranium-contaminated site in the Upper Colorado River Basin, Wyoming, United States - RVT92D227 HiSeq ...
ATACGAGCTACAGTCACAAACTCCACCTATTTTTCAACCATCGAGAATATGCAGATGAAGATTGATCAATTCTTGGGAGGACAAAAATTCAACTTCAATGTGTCCAATTATTTATGTCTTTGACTAATATCAAGAAATATTTAAATAGTATAAAAGATAAAGTATAACATAGGAAAAGGTGGTGAATAAAAAATGAAAATTGTTAGCGAAGTAAAAACCCAACAAGAATTCGACGAAATGAAATCAATAATGGAAGTATTCGTTGTAAACCACAGGATTCATAAACTCGCCTGTATAGTATAAGACTATAGTGAACCTTTTCCAAAAATTTTTTTATTTTATCTGATATTTCAATTTTATTAAATTATTTTCAAAAACAATTTACTATTAAATGGGAATCTTAATAATAGTCTTTTAGATTACAATCAACCGTCTTGGAGGCCAACTAGATGGTTGAGAAAAAAGATATTGTAAACATTTTTTCAGAAGAACTAAATTGGATAGATGACAAAAAATTAAAAGAACAAGTTATAAATGTATGGAAAACCGCAGCAGACAAAGGAGGCTGGAAAACAATAGATAAAGTACCATTTACACTTATTTTTGAAAACTCTGGTAAACTTACAGATCATACAAAGCGTATTACACATCTTGTAAAAGCAGTGTTTGACAAACGCGATGAAAAACTAAATAAAAATTTTCTTATCGCAGGTGCGCTACTTCATGATGTCGGAAAACTACTTGAATACAACATAAAAGATGGAAAAGTAATAATATCAGAATATGGTAAAAAATTTCGTCATCCTGTATCAGGTGCACTTCTCGCAAAAGAACTAGGTCTTCCTGATGAAGTAGTTTTAATTATATATGCTCATTCTCATGAAGGTGATAAATGTGAGCGTACTCCTGAGAGTTTTATCGTTCATCATTGTGATTTTATAGATTTTCAAATCAAAAAAAGTATGGTGAAATAAAAATATGAAAAAAATAAATGCTGCTAATCGAAATATAGAAACAGAGATTGCTGGTAGAAAATTTAAACTATATGCTGGTAGTAAAAAATATAATCGTGATTCAAAGGTTGTAAAAAATTTAACAGAGGCGCTTAAAAAAAGTGGTCTTAAAAATGGTATGACTATTTCTTTTCATCATCAGTTGCGTAACGGTGATTTTGTACTTAATCAAAGCCTTGAGTCAGTAAAAGATTTAGGTGTAAAGGATATTCGTCTAGCACAGACTGCTTTATTTGATGTTCATGAACCTTTAATTGATTATATAAAAGATGGAATTGTAACTCGTATAGAAGGCAGTGTTAATGGTTCTGTTGGAGATTTCATATCAAAAAATAATCCTTTGAAAGCACCTGTGATACTTCGCTCCCATGGTGGTCGCTGGGCAGCTATTAAAACAGGGGAACTTACTCCTGATATTGCAGTGATTGCTGCATCATCTGCAGATATGCGTGGTAATTCTACAGGAATGCTTGGGAAAAATGCTTTTGGAAATATTGCTTATTCGCAAGTAGATGCATGGCATGCAGACAAAGTAATAATTGTAACAGATAACCTTGTTACTTATCCATGTCCATTTAGAGAAATATATGAAGGGTATGTAGACTATGTTGTAGAAGTTGACAGAATTGGTGATCCTGATAAAATAGTAAGTGGTTCATTAAAAATTACTGGCGATTCTGAAAAACTAGGTATAGGAAAACGTTGTGTTGATCTGATGGAAGCAGCAGGAATAATAAAAAATGGTATGATTTTTCAGGCAGGGGCTGGTGGTATTTCCCTTGCTGCATTAAAATATTTGGGTGAAAGACTTGAAGAAAAAAACATGGTGGCAGGTTGTTCAACCGGTGGTCTTACAGAATTTATTGTTGGTATGTATAACAAAGGAATATTAAAACAAATAAACACTTGTCAATGTTTTGACACTGTTGCCGTAGATTTTGTAAGAAATCATCTAGAGACAACATCAACAATTGGTGAGTACTCTGATCCAACTATGAAAGGACGAAATATTGATCTTTTAGATACAGTGATACTTGGTGCCACTGAAGTAGATACAAACTTTAATGTAAATGTAAACACTCACAGCGATGGTCGTATGCTTCATGGTATAGGTGGTCATCAGGATGTATCTGCTGCTGCAAACCTAACAATTATAACTGCACCTGTTTACAGGAAAAAAAATCCTATTGTTCTTGAAAAAGTTACAACTATTTCAACACCTGGTGATATAATTGATGCAATTGTAACAAATCAAGGAATTGCGATTAATCCAAAGAGAAAAGATTTGCTTAAACTTGTTAAAGGAAAAATTGATCTTGTTAATATAAATGATTTAAGGAAAATAGCATATGATGCAACAGGTGGTTTACAGGAACCAAAACTTGGAAAAGAAATTATTGGTATGACTAAATATTTTGATGGAACAGTTCTTGATAATATTTATCAAGTTTTATAAATGGGGTTTTAGAAATGAAGTGGAAAACAAAAATAACAAAAATTGAACCTAATCATCTTGTGACAAAAGGGTATCGTCAGGAGGATTTAATTGGAAATATTCCTTTCTCGCATGTTGTATATTTAATCCTGAGAGATGAACTTCCCACAAAAGAACATGGTCGTATGATGGATGCAATACTTACAGCTTGTATTGATCATGGTGTTACACCGCCAACTGCAATGGCATCTCGTATCGTTGCCTCTGGAGGAGTACCACTTCCAACTGCGGTTGCGGCAGGAATTCTATCAATTGGTGATGCACATGGTGGTGCAATAGAAAAAGGGGCAAAATTTTTACAAGATGGAATCACTAGGATGGAAAAAGGAGACAAAAAAATAGAAGAAATTGCAGAAATTTTGGTAAAAGAATCAATTGAGCAAAAAAAACGTATCCTTGGTTATGGTCATCGTGTTCATACGGCTGACCCTCGTACAAAAAAATTATTTACTCTTGCAGATGAGCTTAAAATTTCAAAAAAACACATTGCTCTTTCAAAAGCAGTTGAAAAAGAACTTGAAAAACAAACAGGTAAAAAACTGCCGATTAACGTTGATGGTGCAATAGCGGCAATTACTTCTGACATGGGTTTTGACTGGCGTCTTGGAAAGGCATTTTTCTTAATAGGTCGTGCCGCAGGTCTTACAGCTCAGGTTTATGAGGAGCAAACAGAGTTTAAACCTATGCGTGAAATATTTACCGCAGATGTAGAATATGAAGGCCCTTCTGAAAAAGATTTGCCGTAGGTGATAATTTTATGGGAAAAGTAATTATTCAAAAAATTTTTGAAAAACATTCTGTTCAGGAGGCAAAAATTGGAGAAATAATAGACATTGGTATTGATGTTCGTATTGCACGTGATTTTGGTGGTGCAAACGTTGTAAAAAATCTTGAGGAAAATAATCTTTCAGTTAATGATCCTAAAAAAACTTTTTTTACATTTGATTGTAACCCTGGTGGCTGTGATCAAAAGTATGCTACAAATCAGCATATTTGCCGTCAATTTGCTCGTAGAAATAATATCAAAATTTTTGATATTGACAGTGGGATTGGAACACATCTTTTAATTGATGAAGGAATTGCTAAAACTGGTGATACTATTGTTTCAACTGATAGTCATGCAAATATCTTGGGAGCAATTGGTGCTTTTGGTCAAGGTATGGGTGATAATGATATTGCTTATGCTTGGGCTCACGGTAAAATCTGGTTTAAGGTTCCACATAGTGTGAAAATAATTTTAAAAGGTAAACCTATAAAAACTGCTAAATCAAAAGATGTAGTTTTAAAACTTCTTCAAGAATTTGGTGCAAATGGTCTTCTTGGCTATTCTGCAGAAATTTATGGCGAGTATATTGAAGATTTATCTCTTGATGGTCGTATTACTATTGCTAGTATGGCTACAGAGATGGGTGCTATAATAATATTATTCCCATCAAATAATGTTAAAGCGGATTCTGATGCAGTTTATAAAAAAACTTTTGAAATTGATATCTCAGGTATGAAACCTCTTATTTCCCGACCTGGTCGGCCTGAGGATGTTGTTAGTGTAAATGATATCAAATGTGTAAAAGTTGATTCTGGTTTTATCGGAAGTTGTACAAATGGTAGAATAGAGGATATGCGAGGTGTTACCAAAATACTCAAAGGGCGAAAAATTGCACCTGGCCGTATTCTAAAAATAGTTCCTAGTACAGATAAAATCTGGAAACAATGCTTAAAAGAAGGTTTGATTAAGATTTTTAAAGACGCAGGAGCACTTGTAGGATCTGCTGGTTGTGCGGGTTGTGCAGCAGGTCAAATTGGGCAGACTGGTTATGGAGAAGTATCTGTTTCTTCGGGTAATCGTAATTTTATTGGAAAACAAGGTAAAGGAGAAATTTACCTAGCAAGCCCTCAAACTGTTGCAGCATCACTTCTTGCAGGTTTTATTACAACTTCTGATGAGATACCAAAGAAACCTGAGATTGTTAGCATTTCTGATAAGAAAAATTATGAGACTAAAATAAAACTTAAAAAAATAGTATCTCCTTTAAAGGTTGAAGGTCGCGCTTGGGTAATAAAAAAAGATAATATAGATACAGATATGATTTTTCATAATAGATATCTGGCCATAACTGATATATCCGAAATGGGTCAATATACTTTTGATAATCTTGAAGGTTACAAAGATTTTGCAAAAAAGGCAAAACCGGGAGATATCGTAATTGTTGGTAAAAATTTTGGTTGCGGCAGTTCTCGTCAACAGGCAGTTGATTGTTTTAAAAGCCTTGGCATAAATATTATTATTGCCGAGAGTTTTGGTGCGATATATGAGCGTAATGCGATAAACAGTGCAATGCCAATTATGATTGCAGAGGATGTGTTGAATAAAATAAACGATAAAGATGAAATTGTTATTGATTTTAAAACTGGTGAAATATTTGATAAAACACAAAACAAAAAATATATGGGTAAACCTTTTTCAAAGTCCCAACTTGAAATTTATACGAGGGGAGGTTTACTTATTTAGTTTCTTTTTTTAAAAATTTTTTTTAATTTTATATTTGTAGTGCCTGTGAGTAATCTATCGATTTTAAACAACCATACCACGATACTTATTGTAATGAGAGCAAAAATAGTGACATAAACAATACCACCAATCACCAAAATATAGTCATGGAAAAGTAACGCTCGTGATGCCATCATCGGGTGGGAGAACGGGATAGCAAACGTTAAAATCTTCAAGGCTAAAGGAAGGGTATCAAAATCTGCAAACAAAGTAATGAACATAGGGATCATAGCAAGCATCGTGATAGGGAAGGTAAGTGTCGTTGCACTTTTGTAGTTCTTCGCAAAGGTCCCAACAAGCATACAAAGTGAAAGACCAGCGATGAGTGTTATGAATAAGGAAATACCAATCCAAATAAAATCAACCGAGGTCAGCGCAAGACCATAAGATGCAAGGTTTAATCCACCTGATACTTGAAACCCGGTGTAATAATATTGCATACCTAACATATAAATCACAGCTAGTAATAACCCTATGACCGCTGCTGCAATTATTTTTCCAGAAACAATACTAGTCCGTTTGACCGGTAAGGTCAGCAATGTTTCGAGTGTTTTATTTTCTTTTTCCAATGCCATCGACGTAATCACGATGCTTCCGGACATAATAATAATCATCATTATCACAATCGGGATGAGTAAGGATTGAGACGACAGCATCCCTAAAATAATATTTGGTGAAACACCAACAAACTCTCGGTTTTTGAAATACGTTGTTTCAAGTCGTTTGGTAGGAGATAGAATTAACGAGGCGTTTACTGAGGAATTTGTTTTAATCAGCTCCTTAGATATATCCGTATTAATCAAGGTAATCAACGATTCAAGAGCACTTGATGAGATTGTATCCATGAGTCCTGCTCCTTTCATAATCCAATATATCTGGAACGTCCCTTGTTGATCCTTGGTGATCCGCTCCGTGAAATTCTTTGGTATTATAATAATAGCGACACCGTTGTGTTGCATGACGGTTTCTAATCCAATTTTAAGATCCGAAGCAGTTGTCGAGTTGTATACTGAATTGGCATGGGTATACAAAAGTGTTGAAGCAAGGGCACCTAAGGTGCTGTTATCTTCATTGATGACCCCAATGGTTGGTGGTGCTAATGATTGTTCCTGAATACCTTGGATACTACTTCCCATGGTACCAAAAATCAATGCGACAATGATAATAGGAACAAATGTGGCTGGTGTCAGAAGCTCCCTAATCTCTTTTTTAGTGATGTTTCCTAGTCCACTCATTCATGCACCGTCCTTATAAATACTTCCTCGATGTTCCGTGCTTTGTATTTCTCCATCAATGCTTTCGGTTTTCCTTCTTCTACTATTTTTCCTTCAGAAATCAAAGCGATACGATCGCAGAGGTACTCAACCTCAAGCATGTTATGCGAAGAAAGTAGAAAGGTTGTTCCTGATTGTGCTGTGGATTTGATAAGTTTTCGTATTTCTTGAGCATTGATTACATCCAGACCGGAGGTTGGTTCATCAAGGATAGCCAGCCTTGGGTTAGTCATAAGAGCCCTACCGACAAGTAGTCGACGCATCATACCTTTGCTATAGGTATCGACACGATCATCAATACGTGCTCCAAGATCGGTAATTTTAATTCCTTTTTGCATCATCACTGGTACTTCTTTAGGATCAAAGAAGTTTGCAATGAATTGAAGATACGCTCTTCCACTTAGATTCTTATATGCTCCGGCATCTTCAGGAAGATAACTAATGAGTCTTCTGATTTCTGCAGCATGTTTACTCAAATCATAACCTAATATGGTGACTGATCCATCATTGATGGATAGTAAGGTAGACAATACACGTAATGCCGTCGTCTTCCCTGCACCATTCGGGCCTATAAGACCAAAAATCTCGCTTTCATTTATTGAAAAAGAGATACCTTTCAACGCATTAAAGGACCCGTATTTCTTTACTAAATTCTTTACTTCAACTGCTGGCATACAGCTATTCCTCAATAATTTTTTATTTATAAATATATATCCAAATTTACTGCAAATTTTTCTTTTTCTGTTAAATCAAAGTTTTTGATTGAAACATTCTAGGCAATTTCCGAGCATTCGTTCTTCAAGTACACGAATTCTTTTTAGTTATTTTTCTGCAAACTTTGATAGATTTATCCATGGGTTTTTTCCGCCATATATATGTTTCATCATAACGAGATATTGTTACTTTTTTCACATTTTACATATACATCAAAATTGTTTTTTATTGAATACAACAATTGAAAGCATCATCATAATAATTGTTATCAATATACTAATTAGAATTACAAATAAAACTGAATCTTTAATTTCTAATATTACTGGTATAATTGGAATAATATCGATATATTGACCAATAAAAATAACTATTATAACACCTACTACTATAGAAGGTGATATAACACCTACAAGAACACCAAAACTACAGGAAATAGCCATAACTGAAATTGTCATTATTAAACTATCAATGATACCTGGTAAAACAATATCAAGGATTAACTCATTTTGAAGTATATAATCAGATAAAATACCTATAAATAATGCAAGCAATCCTGCAACTGTTACACATATAAACACTGCAAAAAATTTAGAAATAAGTATATGCCATCGTTTAATAGGTCTTATCAGAAACAAATCATAGACTCTAGCATCTTTTTCATGAATAATTGAAACAGTGAGCATAATAGAAGCAATCAACCCACCAATAGTAGAAATAACCAAAGATACAGTTGAAGAAACAGGCATAACTCCTTCTGTATAAAGAGAGGAGATATAATGAATTAATAATGCGATAACTGGAAAAATTATCCAAAGAGCAATCATAACTTTTGATTTGTAAAAACCTTTTAGTTCATCATAAAAAATCAAAGATAAACTCATTTAGTTTTTCACCCCTTTTCTAAGATAATATTGATACACTTCATCAAGAGAGGGAGTTATCGGATTAATACTTCTGATACGACAACCATTTTTTATAAGAGTCTGAATTATGTTATGTATAACTTCATCATAACTAACTGTTTTGTCAATATTTATTAAAAATTTTTCATATGATTTTTCTAGAATATTTTGTACACCTGTAAGTTTACTTATTTCTTTAAATTTGTCAGATTTCTTTGAAAGAATTATTTCAATTTGTTTTTCTTTTACAAATTCAGTTTTTAATTCATCAAGTGTTCCAATTTTTAAAACTCTTCCCCAGTCTAAAATACAAATTTTTGTAGCAACATCTTCTACGTCACTAAGTATATGTGATGAAAAAAATACTGTTATACCTTTTTTACTAAGATCTTTGAATATTTGTTTAACCTGATATCTGCTCTCAGGATCAAGTCCATTTAATGGCTCATCTAATATTATAAGGGATGGATTATGTAAAATAGCTTGTATTATTCCAACTTTTTGAATAGTTCCTCCAGATAATTGAATTATTTTTTTATTTTTAAATTTAGTAATATCCATAATTTCTAATAATTCATCTATTCTAGGTTGTATACTGTTTTTTTGCATTCCTGATAATTTTGCAAATGTTGTTAAAGCATGATTTAATGTTCTCCATTGTTGAAAAGCAACTTTTTGCGGTAGGTAACCTATAAATTTATGGGCTTGTGATTTTTGTTCAGGCATTTCATAGTTTTTTATAAAAACTTGTCCGCTTGTTTTATTTAAAAGTCCAACTAGTATTTTTATTGTTGTAGTTTTACCTGCGCCATTTGGCCCAATATACCCAAAGATTTCTCCTTTTTTGATATCAAAAGAAACGTTATTCAGCGCGATAATGTCTTTGTATTTTTTTGATAAGTTACTTATTTTAACTATTGTTTCTTCTGATATATCGCTTTTTGTTTTTTCAAATGTGATTTTTCCAATAGTATGGCATGATGGACAGGTCACAGTTATTGTTTCACCGAGGTTTACAGAAATTGTGATTATTTCACCGCATTTTTTACATTTAATTTTCTTTTCCATATGTTCTTTCATCCCACTAAGTTTAGATTTGGATAATACCTAGTTTTTTCATTTTCTGGAAATTATCTGGGTGTTTCTCAAAATATTTATGAATTGGCTCAAGGATTTTGTTAATGTATTTTGCAGTAGAGTTTTTTAAGTCAAGTGGGTGCAGGCCATTAATAAATGCTTTTTCTAGTTCTTCATAACTGCTAAATTCTAGATTTCCACCGAATTTTTCAGGTCTTTCTATTAAGAATACTTCGTCTTTAAGTTCTGGAAAAATAACGTATTTACAAATTTCAATAACAGGATTACCATCAACTATTTTTTCCGGGCAATATGCTTTTTTCATCTTGCTGTTTACTATATCAGGAGTATCATGTATACTAATCATTGAATCAGGTTTACTTTTACTCATTTTTACCTCAGTTGGATCCATACGTCCACCAGCTTGAAGTCCTGTAAGCAGTGGTGTATGAATTGCAACCGGTGCTTTACGACCTAGCTTTTTTGATATATCTCTTGCAAGCATATGTGCATGACGTTGATCCATACCACCATATGCTACATCTAAATTCAAGTAGAATATATCAGAGACTTGCATAGCAGGATAAAAAAGTTTAGATAGATCACGTTCTGCCTCATCTTCAGATCGTCCCATTATATCCATTGCACGTTTAACACGTGCAACACTTGTTGCTTTTGATACTCTCAGCACTAATTCCCAGTATTTTGGGTCGCCTACATAATCACTTGCATAAACAAATGTTAACTTGTCACGTTCAACTCCCATTGCTTCAAAACAGTCTTGCATGTATTTACCACAGAGTTTTATTTTCTCGATATCTCCACCTAGTTTATCATTAATATATGCATGCCAATCAGCCATAAGTACGGTAAACTCAAAACCTGCTTTTAGAAAATCTTTAATTTTATTTGTACAAATCTTCCAACCAAGATGAACTTCTCCAGAGGGTTCAAAACCGATATATGCACGCGGTTTAGTTTTTCCAAGAACTATTTTTAGTTCAGGTATTGTAACGATTTCTTCAATATTTTGTAAAACTATTTCCAATTTGTCCATTGTATTCATCTCTTAAGTTTTTTTACGACTCTATCAATAATCTCGTCTGTTACACCGAGATAGTTCTCAGGGTTTAATGCATAATTTATTTCTTTTTCAGATAGTAATTTGAATTTTTTGTTTTCAATGTTAAAAATTTCTTTTAAAGTTTTTCCTTCTTCTGCAGCTTTAAGGGCTGTTTTTCGCATAAGTTCATGTGCGTCTCCTCTGCCCATACCTTTGTTAATCAATGTTGTCATAAGTGATTCTGCCATAGGTAGACCTTTTGAAATTTCAAGATTCTTTTTCATTTTGTCTGGAAAAACCTTGATATTTTTGAAAACGTCATCTGTGTTATATATGATCCAGTCTGTAAGAATTATTGAATGAGGTATTATGAAACGTTCATTGCTGGAGTTACATAAGTCTCGTTCATGCCATTGAACTGCGTTTTCATAAGTAGGTATAATAAAACCGCGTATAAGTCTTGCAAGGCCACATATTTGCTCGCAAGTAATTGGATTTCTTTTATGTGGCATAGTAGAAGAACCTACTTGTTTTTTTTCTTCAAATGCCTCTGCAACCTCGCCTATTTCATCACGTTGTAGGTTGCGAATTTCTGTTGAAAATTTTTCCATACTGGTTGCAATATTACATAAAACACCTAAAAGTTCATTGTAGCGGTCTCGACAGACAATCTGGGTGCTTGCATCCTCAATTCCTAGTTTAAGTTCCTTGAGCATTTCTTCCTGTAATTTTAAAGCCTTAGGTCCCAATGCTGCACCGGTTCCAACCGCACCTGAGAGTTTACCAACTAATAATCTGCTTTTACATTCAAATAAACGCTCAAGATGACGGTCAACCTCCATTGCATATCCGGCCATTTTTAAGCCAAATGTTATAGGTATTGTATGTTGTCCATGTGTTCTTCCGACCATTACGGTTTTTTTATGTTTTATTGCTAGATTTACAAAGGTTTTTCTTAATTCTTTTAAACATTTGCTAATTAACTCCAAAGAATCAGCAAACTGCAAAGCATTTGCTGTATCAACAATATCATAGCTTGTTGCACCCAGATGTATATATTTACCAGCATCACCTTTGCATTGCTCTGCAAGAGCACGTGTAATAGCCATTATATCATGTTTAGTCTCAGATTCAATTTTTCTTACACGTTCAACTTTTACAATCTTGATAGAAGCCTTCTTGGTTATTTCATCAGCAGCACTTTTAGATATATTTCCAATTTTTGCATGAGCACGAGCAAGTGCTGCTTCAACGCTTAAAAGATACTGTAAACGTCGCTCTTCTCCAAAAATGTTTTTAATCTCTTCTCTACCATATCTATAATCTAAAGGACAAACTGGGTCAAGCATGATATTCACAATCCTGGAATTCACTCCTGGTTAATGTTTTTTTCTAAATAGAATCATTGTAAATACTAAAAATAATATTATTCTTTATGTATGGTCGGAAAAAAGTGCATATTCCATTACAAAACATGAGGGAAAATCAAAAAGCCTAAATATTAAGATTTGTTATAACGGATTAGAGAGATTATTATGGCTGAAAAAAAATTTGAACATGGTATGTTGAAAGCTGGTTTTTCAGGAGCTGTTGGGATTGGATGGCTTGTTTTTATAATCCTTTTTTTGGCTTTCTACTCTGGAGATTTAGAACCAAATGAGAAATTTGCTATAATTCTACTGTCTCTTCTTGTAATAACCGTTTTGCTTGGTGGACTTTGGGCATTCTGGTCTCTTCAAATGATGTCAAAAAAAGATTGGGAAATTTTTAAGATCAAGGGATTCAAATGGAGAATAATTGGTTCGATTGTCTATGGACTTGCACTGTTGATAGTTTTGATTTATGGTTTTTGGTTTTTATGGACAGATTTTGGTTTTTGGCAGTATCTTGCAATAATTCTCGTTATTGTTTTAGTCAGTGGTGGTATAATGGGTGCTATATGGGCATCATGGAGCTCTAAATATAAAGATGAAATGGATAAATGCGGAGAAGAATTTGGTAAAAAGTTTGAAAAAGGTTTCAAAGAAAGTTTCGAAAAGAAAGACGAAAAAGATGATTAAAAAACATCCTAATTTATTTATAGATTTCAACTTTTAAACTTTCGAGGTTTATACCATTATACTGAGTATTACTGATCTCTCTATCTTCATGTAAAATTTTGTATTTGAAGCCAGCCTTCTCTATAATTTTAAGGTAATCGGACTTAAGACGTGCACCGCCTACACATCCTGCTATAAGTTTTTCATCAGATCTTTGTTCACTTGTTAATTCTTCCAATAAAACAATATCTGAAACATACATTCTTCCAGTTTTTTTCAAAACCCTGTATGCTTCTTTGAAAACTTTTAGTTTATCAGGAGCAAGATTAATTACGCAGTTACTAATAATAACATCTATACATTCATTTTCAACTGGTAGTTTTTCGATATCTCCAAGTTTGAATTCCACGTTTTTAAAACCATATTTATCAGCAAGATTTCTGGCTTTGTAAATCATTTCTTTGGTCATATCTACGCCGATGACTTTGCCACTGTCTCCTACTTTTTTTAATGCAAGAAAACTATCAAAACCTGCACCAGATCCTAAATCTAAAACAACGTCACCTTCTTTGATATTTGCAAGAGCAATTGGATTACCACAACCAAGCCCTAGATTTGCTTCAGATGCAACCTTTATTTCTTCATCCGAATATCCTATTGATTTTGCGATTTTTACGGAATCATAATTACTACTGTTACAAGAACAACTGCAAGTATTATTTTTAGCAATTTTACTGTAACTATCTTTTACAATTTTTTTTACATTTTTCATATTAATCTACCTCATAATACAATCTACTAAATCAATACATCTTTTTGTTTCCTTAACATCATGAACTCTTATAATATCTGCGCCATTTAGAACAGCAACTATAGCTGCTGCAAGACTACCCTCAAGTCTATCTTCAACTGGCAGTGGTTTTTCTCTTCCACAGATATTTCCAATAAATGTTTTACGAGAAGCACCAATTAAAATAGGATATTTTAAGATTTTAAACTCAGAAAGACGCTTTAGAATTTCACAATTATCTTCTATGCCTCTACCTGTTCTTTTGCCAAAGCCAAGACCTGGGTCAATAACTATGTTTTCTTTTTTAATATCATTAAACATTGCATATTCTGCTCTTTCTTTTAAAAAACTAGTAATTTCAAGCAGTATATCATTATAAACAGGGTTTTTTTGCATATCCCTTGGATTTCCTTTCATATGCATAAGATTTACAGGAACTTTATAACTTGCAACAATGTTTACAAGTTTTTTATCACCCTTTAAAGCTGTATTATCGTTGACCATTCCAACACCAAGGTCAAGTGATTTTTTTGCAACATCTGATTTATATGTATCAATTGAAAGTGGAATATCAATTTTTTTAATAAGTTTTTCAATTACAGGAATAACTCGATTAAGTTCTTCAGAAATAGAAAGAGATAATGCACCAGGTCTAGTAGATTCACCGCCGATATCAATAATATCAGCGCCTTCTTTTTGCATTTGAATAGCATAATTTACTGCATCATCAACACTTGAAAACCTATTACCGTCAGAAAAACTATCTGGTGTAACATTTAAAACACCCATAATAAGTGTTTTTTTGTCTAAATTAAAAACTTTGTCAGAAATTTTTAATGTTCTCATTTAATATCCTTCAGAACAATTTTTATTTCTTCAGATATTTTTTTAAGACGAGGATAATGACGATTTATTTTATTTACAAGTTCATTTAGTTGTTTAATAGTTCCAATAACAAGAATATTTCCTTTTTCTTTATGAAGAGCAAATGTATCTCTAGGAACTGCTACTTCTCCGCCGATACTAAGCATATCTTGTTTAATTATTATTGCATCTTGTAAGACTACATTTTCAAGTTTTATAACCTGTGTAATCATTTTTGGTGCCATAATTTTAATACTAGCAGGATCACTACCAATATCTATAATCTGTTTTTTTGCATCAGCAAGATTTTTTATATCAATTATTTTTGGGTTATGTTCTGTCACAAAAAACTAGAATAAATTTATTCTATATCAAATATTTGTAAGAAAAAGTATTATTTTTCTTTTGATTTTTCTTTTTTTTCTCTTGCTCTTTTAACCTTTATAGGTAGATATAAAATATAAAAAAAACAAAAAAACCAAACATTTGCAACTACAACTATTACTATTGGGTCCCAACCTTGGAAATAATGAATAACCGCCATACCCATAGCGATAGCAATTGCAATAAAAGCATAAATTATGATTAATTGTTTTTCACTTCGATTTTCAAACATAAACTCTCGTTATTTTCATATTGCTATTAACATTTTTGGAGGTTACAAACAAGTACATCTCTTGCTTCACCAACTGTAAAAAGAGAACCTGTGATAACAATAATATCCTGTTTTTTTGCAATTTTTTTAGCATATTCTACTGCTTCTAATATACTGTTTTTAGTAGTAGCAGTTTTAGGTTTAAAAAATTCTTTTAACGTTTTAGGATTACTTGCACGAATATTACTAGATTTTGTAACAATTATTGTATCTGCAACTGGGTTTATTATTTCAACCATTTCTTTTACATTTTTATCAGATAAAATACCTATAACAAGTATTAGTTTATCATAAACAAAATCTTTTTTAATAGTTTTTTTTAGCATTTGTATACCTGCTATGTTATGTGCACCGTCAATTAGGATAACGGGTTCAAAACCAAGTATTTCCATTCTACCGGGATTAGTTGTGTTTTTAACACCCTCTTTTATATTTTCATCTGTAATATATACTCCTTTCATCTGAAGAGCTTCAATGCACATTAAACTTAAAGCAAGATTTTCACCCTGAAAAATACCTTGCAGGTGTGTTTTAACAAAGTAATCTTTAATTTTACCATGGACTATAAAATTCTGCCAATCTAGATTACCACCAGTTTTTTCCCAAGAACTTTTATCAACAACTGTTAAAGATGCATTTTTTTTATAAGCATTCTTTTTTATAATAGTTAAAGCAGTATTTTCCGCTGCAGTAATTACAGGGGTATTTTCTTTTATAATTCCTGCTTTTTCAAAGGCAATTTCTTCAACTGTTTTTCCAAGTCTATCCTGATGTTCAAGAGTAACATTAGTAATTACGCTAACCATAGGATTAACAATATTTGTTGCATCAAAACGACCGCCAAGACCAACCTCTATTACTGCGTAATCAACTTTTTTATCATAAAAATATTCAAAGGCTATAGCTGTAGTTATTTCAAAAAAAGTAGGAATATTGTTATTTTTAATCATCTCTTCAACAATAGGCTTTACTTTTTCAACAAGAAAAACAATTTCAATTTCTGAAATTTCATCATTATCAATTACAAAACGTTCAGAAAAACGCTGAATATGAGGTGATGTATAAACACCAACAGTGTAACCTGCAGAATTTAAAATTGAACTTATAAATTTACAAGCACTACCTTTACCATTTGTTCCACCAACATGAACAATTTTGTAATTATTTTGAGGGTTTCTAAGTTTTTCACAGATAAAATCAATTCTTTCAAGACCAAGCTTTATACCATATTTTTCAAAACTATAAAGCCAGGCTATTGCTTCATTATATTTCATATTACTTTAAACTACTATTTAGTAGCCCTCAGAATACAAAACATCAGGAAAAACCGTGTATTTATCTTTCCAACTGTCACCTTTTGCTATTTCCACTTTTCGTCCATTAATTTTAAGGCGACCCTGCTCAAAAAGATCAATGGTTCTAGGTAGAATCTGATGTTCGACCTCGAGAATACGAGTGGCAATTTTGTCTCTATTATCATTAGGCATTACTTTTACTGCGGCTTGTAAAATAATAGGTCCACTATCCATTTCTTCATTCATAAAATGTGTAGTGCAACCAGAAATTTTCACACCATAATCTATTGCATCACCTTGTCCATTAGCCCCTTTAAAACTGGGGAGAAGTGCAGGATGGATATTAATTATTTTACCATACCATTTTCTGATAAAACATTTGCTGAGAATTTTCATATAACCTGCACCGACAACAAGACCGACCTTTTTTTCCTCCAGTATTTTATCTATTTTTTTATCATGGTCCTCTCTGGACAAACCTTTTGAATCAATAAAAAAACAGGAGATGTTATGTTTTTCAGCACGTTTCAGACAAAACGCATCACATTTATCAGAAATAACAACAACTACTTCTGCGTTAATCATGTTTTTTTCAGATGCATCAACAATACTCTGAAGATCAGTACCGCTACCCGATCCAAGAACTCCAATGCGAAGTTTTTTAAACATACAAATTCACAACAATGTAATTTAATATTATTTAAACATTTTTTCTATGATATTAATAGAGGCATTAGTTTTAAAACCGGTCGGACTAAAATGAGTTCTATAAACGTTATATCCTTGTTTTTTAAGGTTTTTAAAAAGCAAATCCATTCTTGGTGAAGATTTTTTCAAAAAAGATGCAATGCTTTCTGTTGTATAAAAAAAGGTAGGTGCATATGCTTCTTCTTCTAAAATATCTAATAATCTGTATATCTGGTTTTTACATCCAAGTTTCTTACTAGATACAATATTTAGTATTTCGCCTATTGTTTTTTTATCACCAAATTTATCAAGCCACATAGGTCCAATATTATTTTTTGTCTTCTGTATACCTATGTTTTCATTAGAGTGAATTATTTTAAAATTATTCATACTTTGATTTGCTATTGATATACTACTATTAACTTTTGCATATACTCTGAAATAGTGATCAGTTGAATAACAAAGTATAGGTTCTATACCTTTATCATGCACACCTGCGACTCTACAGATAAAACCAAGTAATATCCTTAATCCTATTTCTTTCATTACTTCAGAATAAAAAGGAACAGCGCCATAACGTCTAATGCAGACTTTTGGATAAACCCCGCATAAAGTCGCGGTATCAGTTGCACTACAAGCAATAATACCACCGTTTTTGATACTTCGAAGTGTTGAATCAATAAAACCTACTGGGCTTCCAAAAGGATCAACATCGATATAATCAAATTTACTTTCAGATAATAAAACATTTAGGTTCCTGTTACATGCTTTTATATTTTTAAAATTATGTTTTTCTATGTTTTTTTCAATAAGATTATATGATTTTTCATCCCAATCGTTAATCACTACTTCAAAATCCCCAACTAGTTCATTTGCAAGTCTAACGCCTCTTATTCCTGAGGCGGCAAGGCCATCAAGAAGTATCATTTTTCTTTTGGAACTGTTTATTAAGAGCTGCTGGCAAACAAGAATTGAAATATCGCGGTTAAGTTGCATAGTAGGATTATAAAAAGGAACGCCTTGTTTTGAACTAGGTCCTTTTGAATCACTTTTGGTTTTATAAACAAAAATATTAGTATTTCCTTCAGTAATTTCTTCAAAAAAATTAAGTTTATTCATATTTAAAATAACGGTGGTAGTTTTTCTTCCATAATCTTTTCGATTTTATATGGTAAAAGATTACGATTAACTGGGGTTACTTCAAGGATTCTTATATCGTCACGACGGCGTACATCCTGCAGGAGAGGTGTGCGTGATTTCTTGTGTAGTGTAACCATAATTGGTTTATCTGAGTCAAGTGCTTCGATAACCATTTTGCAGAATTTCTCAGATATCATTTGCATTTTACCGATTTCATCGATAACAATAATATTTACGTTTTCATCTGTTATTGCTCTTTCAATTGCAGGAACACCAACATTATCAAGTGCTGTGATGTCAACACCATATTTACCAATTTTTTCTTTTGCTTCATAATTTATATGCGCAAAAACTTCTTGTTGTTTTGTCTGCCAGTCTGTTACATTAAAACCTATACGATGGCCTTTCTCAATTATTGGTTCTGTTATCATTCCTCCGACTACGTAACCGTGTTCTTCAAGCGATTTTATAATTTTTAGTAATGTATCAGTTTTTCCAACACTAGGCATGCCAGTAATACCTATCTTTGGTATATCATCCATAACAGTTATATGTAATGCATTATTTGTTTAGAAACCTTTTTATGCAGGTATTTTGTGAAATTTCATATAGATTGCTCCACCAAAAGTGTATAAAAACACTGCAATTAAAAGAAGTATCGGAGCAAATCCATTATACTCTCTGCCAAATAAAATAGTTAAAAATATTAAAACAACGGCTATTGCATTCATTTTTTTATCTGTTTTTGGAAAAATAAAATCTGAAGCAATTAATGCACCCATGATTACAACAATTGGTAAAATAAGGATAAAATCAACTCTTAAATAAGAAAGAATAAGCAAAATAATTGCACTAGCGCTTGCAGGAAGTCCAATATAAATGTTTTTTTCTTTCATAGTATTAAAACTTGCCAGACGTACTATTCCAAAAAACAAAAAAAGTCCTACAGCTACAAACAACCAAATATTTCGCAAAATATCACTATATAGTTCATCTGAATAAACAACAAAAATAAAAACTGCTGGTGCAACAACCATACTGGTCATATCCGCCATAGATTCTAGATAATTACCAATGCTGCTTTTACCAAATTTTCTTGCAACAATACCATCAAGTCCATCTGCTAAAAGACCAATTAAAATCAATGAAAGGGAGATATGAATACGTAGTTCTAAAGAATTAATTAAATCAATAAATAAGACAATAATTGCTAAAATACCAAAAATTGCATTTATAATAGAAATAAAATCAGCAACTGATAATAGTCTAAGCATTGATTTCTGCAATTTTGTCTTCACCTGCTTTGACTCTACAACCTATTCTTACAGTTATATTTTTAATTTTTGCACAAGGAAGATACACATCAACACGTGAACCCAACCTTATTATACCAATACGATCCCCTTTCTTTAAAATATTATCTTTTTTAACATATGTTACAATACGGCGAGCAAGAGTACCTGCTATCTGAACAATTTTAATAAGACCAATGCTATTTTCAACAATTATTACTACTCGCTCGTTTTTTTCAGATTCTTTTTTAAATGCAGGTAAATAAAGACCAGAGAAATGAGTAATACTTTTTATTTTACCATCAAAAACCATGCGGTTAACATGTACATTTTGAACATTCATAAAAGTAGAAATCTTAATGCATTTACCAACATCTGTGTCATTTAATTCTGTTATTTCTCTTATTTTTCCATCAGCACAAGCAACAATACCTTCTCCTATTTTTCTTTCTGGATCGCGAAAAAAAACAAGGAAAAAACCTGTCAATAAAAATAATAAAAAAGAAATAAATAGTAAAACAAAATCGATTGAACTCTGTAGATATATAAATGATATAATCAATATTAGTAAAGCAGGTATAAAAGAGGATAAAATCCATGATTTACAATCTTTAGCAATTTTCATTTTCTATGTTTTTCTCCCAATAATTTTCTTAAAAATTTTTTCAAGAGGACCATTTCTTTTATAAATTTCTGTTAAAGAAAGTATTTTATCAAAAACTTCGGGGATAATTTTTATAACAATTAAAAGTAGAATTATCAAAGCAACTAGGCTACCCACTTTTGCAATAATATTATGTGCTATGTTAAAATCAGTTATATTTCTCACAAGTAGAAATACAACTAATACATTTCTAAAAAGATTTAAAATATAAATAGGTAAAACAGTTACTAAAAGACCAATTATTTTTCTTTTCATATTAATTTCTGGTAAAGCAATTATCATACCAACAAAAATAACCATTGACTGAATAGCTGTACACGCAAAAATAATAGAAACTACTACTATTCCATTATATAAAATAGGTGTACTAGTTGTACTTGCTTGTCCAATTGTAACTTTTCCAATTATAAGATCTAATATCCATGCGCTTTCTCTTGCTACTTCATAAATAAGTGATGTTGCTAGACTACTTCGTTCTATACTAAAATAAATCAAACCCGCGATAGCAGATGCACCAGTAATCCAGTTTAAAGAACTAATTGTTTCTTTTCTAATATATGACAGCCATTCATGATAGGCAAGATAAAATAAAACATAAACGCCAATTACACAAACAACACCGTTGAATATATCTCCACCTTCATTTGCATATAAACTTAAAGGTTGAGTGGACCAATAAAAAGCAAAAATAATCCAACCAAAAATCTTTAAGATTTTTCCAAAACTGTATTTATTTATTAAAAACCCTATAAATAAAAAAATTAATCCTAAAAAAATTGGTATTTGAATTAAAAATTTTACAGAATCTGTAGGGTTTGTAGGATAATAGAAATAACTTGATATAAGTAGAATAGTAGGAATTATAATAAAAAACAAAGAAAGTATCTGATTGATAGTTTTATTTTCGTTTGATTTCATATCTCTTCTTCTCAAATATTGACTTTATTTAATAGAATTTTCATAAAAAGAAAATAAATAGATTTTATTGCAAACCTAATATGCTAAAAATTGGTTTATAGAATTCGTATCGCAGCAACATTTGATAATCCCACATTATACATATCAGTCCAACTAAACCCAGTAGTGTAATCCACAGCCAATATGTTCCAACTATTTGATCTATTTTCAAACGAGCAATAGCAACACGAATCAAGGTCACTGAGAATAATATTACAAGGAATACTTTTATTAGGTAAAAGACAAAGTCAACTGCTATCGCAGGAATATTATTTAGACCAAAGAATCCTGAAATATTATATGGGAAAAATAATGCAACAATAATACTTGCCATAACAACTGTTTTTACTGCATCTGTTAAATAAAAAATGCTAAGGTTACGACCAGAGTATTCTGCAAGAAGTCCGCCAGCTATTTCTGTTTCTGCTTCAGGTGAATCAAATGGTATTTTTGATAATTCCGCAGGTGTTACAATAACAAGTACGAGAAGTAATATTATAAAACCTATGAAGCCAAGTATTCCTAAGTTATCCCATAATGGATTTGCTGCAATAAAAGATAAAGAAAATACATTTGTTGCTTCAACATTAATTGTTTTAAGTATCCATGCTATAGTAACAATAATTATAGCAAATGGGAACTCATAGGCTATCATAGTTGCCATTTCACGTTGTGCGCCAACTGTTGCATAAGTACTACCACTTGCAAAACCACCTATTACCATTGCAAGGCTTGGAATCATCAATAAATAAAGAACTAATATCAAATCGCCACTGGTATTTGCAATAGGATTTATACTACCAATTGGTAAATAAAGTAGTATTGCAATTGTTCCAACAAGACCTATTAGTGGTGCCCAGTTAAAAACCCAGGGTATAGCATTATCTGGTACTATGTTTTCTTTTGTAAATAGTTTTACAACATCACGAAAAGGCTGGCGAATAGGTGGGCCGATTCGACCCTGCATATGTGCAGATAATTTTCTATCTATTCCTTTGTAAATTAAACCAAAAAAGATACCAAATAAGGCAAGACCTATAGTACCTACCACCACTAGTAAGAATTCCAATGAAAAGTCTGCCATGTTAACCATTTTAGATCACCCCAATAATAATGAATAATACCCCTATTATAATCACAAACCATAGTACATAATCACTAGTGTTACCATTATGCATTTTTTCTAAAACATTGTAAACACTTTTTAAAGCCTGAGTAAAACCCCAATAAAGATTTTTTCCTTTTACATGCATCTCATCTTTACTATACTCAGGATTACCAGATAAAAATGCCTTGGTTTGCTCTGTCCCAGTTTTATAGTCTTTTTTCCCAAAACCTCGAATTATATATATTAAAAGTAATGCTATAATTATTGCTAGTCCCAATACAAGTGGGTTCCAAAAACCACTACCTGTTTCTAAACTTTTTAGGAAAGTATCTAGCATAATTTATGTACCTCCCACAATTGTACTAATATAGGTAGTTGTGTTTTGTAGCGCTTCTGCTGCAGGTGTTACAAGATTGTCAATTATTATATTTGGGAATAAACCAATAAAAATTATAATGCAAGCAACTAATGCCATTGCAGCAAGCATACTTTTTGGTACTTCTTTCACATTTTTTAAAGAAGGAATTTCTGGTCCTAAAAATATAGACTGGAATACCTTTACAAAAACTGCAAGAAGCATAATGCTACATATTATTGCAATAATTGAAAGGATTGGGCTTATCTGATAAGTAGATTGATAAATTAATAGTTTTGATGCAAAACCGTTCATAGGTGGCATACCTGATACTGCTAGTAGTCCAATTAGGAAAAATATAGTTGTATATTTCATATTTCTTGCAAGACCACCTAGACTGTTTAGTGATGTTTGTTTTGTTGCATAATAAACTGCTCCTGCCACTAAAAATAAAAGACCGATGTCAAGTGCGTCATTAAGAATATGAAATAGTCCTCCCTTTAAAGCATATGTTCCTGCTATTAGCATCTGTGGATTATCTGGAACTGAAAGAGCTAGACCAATGAGATATGATCCTATAGCAAGAAACATATAACCTATTTCTGCAACTGCTGTATAGGCGATCATTTTTTTGAAGTCAGAACGCTTTAAAGCCATGAATACTCCAATGAAAATACTAAGAACACCTAATGCTGTAACTATAATACCTATTATTAGACCTGGATAAAATGTGAATCCTGTGTTTAGTAATTGATTTCCATAAATTGTAAAAATAACTCTTAAACTACCATAAAGCCCCGCAAGTGTTGCACCAACCAGAATAAAAGTTACAGATGCAGGAGACCTACTATATGCATCAGGAAGCCACATATGCATTGGTGCAAGGCCTGATTTCATAGCAAGTCCAGTAATCAGTAAAACAAGTACGATTTTATCAAAAAATGTGAATTGTATCGCATTAGCGATAGTTGCCATATTCAATGCATTATACTGGGCATATAGCAATCCTATAGCAAACAGAATAAACAACGCACCGATTGAGCTAATTACTATATACTTAAAAGCAGCATCTAGTGATTCCTTTTTATTAACATAGAAAGCAATCAATGCGCAAGAGGTTATACAAGATATTTCTAAGAAAACAAAAAAGTTAAATAAATCGCCTGTAAGCTCCATACCAAAAATACTTGTTACGAGAAGTAAAATAATTGTATAGTATTTATCCAGACCATCCTTATCTTTCATAAAAGACCATGAGTATAATATACTAATAAGCGCTAGAATTATAGTTATTATCACCATAAAGATAGTCATACTGTCAATTTCAAACATTATTCTTACAGGAATGTTCATTCCACTAGGAAGTGGTGCTCCTCCGCCAAATACATATACTCTTATTCCATTTGTTAAAACATCATAACCTAATATAAGAACCAACAAACCTGTTATACTAAGCATTATCAAAACAAAGAGGTTTCTAACAGTATCGTTAATCTTACTTACAAGCGGTGTAAGAAATGCCGCTAGTAGAGGAACTGCAACGATTAAAGGAGGAGAATGCAGAGTTATAAGTTCAAACCAGTTCATTCTTCAGGCCCCCTAATTTTTCTAACATCCAATGTTCCATAATGCTCATAGATGTGCATAATTAGAGACAACATCAATGCGAGAACAGCAACACCAATAACGATACTTGTAAGAGTTAACGCCTGTGGAACTGGAAGTACCATACTACCTGGTGCATTTTTTACAACCTCTGAAGGTGCACTAGTAAAGATAGGAGCGACACCACCCTCACGATAACCTAGAGTAATTAAAAATAGGTTTACACCACTTTCAATAATGGAAATACCTATCACAATCTTAACCAAATTCCGCTTAAACAAAACAGCGAATAAACCAATAAAAATCATTGCAACAACAGCAATAAAAGGTATATTATAAATCATTGTTTCCACTCCTTTAAACTACTTGCGTATCCCATTACAAGAACAATTACAAACAAACCAGCGATGACCTTTACCCCAACAGCAAAATTCATCAACGGTAAAACACCAGCTGTATTAAAATTGGAAAGAGTACTACCTGTTTCTGGGACAACATTAAATAGTATCCCATTGCGAACTAGAAAGTTATTGAAAAACCACCCTCCAAAAATCAATCCAAAAAATGCCACTCCTATAAAACCTAATGCACCAAGACTTTCAAATACTGAAAGCCTACTTACTTTTATTTTCTCAAGTACCCATGCTGAACTATATGCCACAAGTAGCATTATACAACCAGATGCAACAACAGCACCACCTTGAAAACCTCCACCAGGAGTAAGATGCCCATGAGCAATCACATACAAACCAAATATCATGATAAAAGGAAAAATGATATTAGACTGAGTCCTGACAATCTTTGACATCTGACTCATTTCTTCACCTTCCTAAAAATCATTATAACACCAGATACAGCAGAAAAAAGGATTGTAGCTTCACCAAGTGTATCAAAACCTCTGTAATCAAACACAATAGTTGTCACACCGCTGTTAGTACCAGTTTCATTTTGTGTATGCATAATAATGTAGTCATCCATTTCAGATTTCATTGGATTACCAAAAGAAAGCATTAGTGCAGTACAGACGAAAAATACAGCTAAGATAGAGAACATAACTACTGCAACAGTTGTTCTTAGAGACATTTTTACTCCTCCTCCATACGTTTTGTTCTTTTGATTGTAATAATCAAAATTGCAGTAGACAGACAAGCCCCAACACCAGCTTCAGCTATTGCAACATCAGGTGCTTGTAATACATAAAATTCCAAAGATAGTAGTAGACTCATAGCAGCCAATGCAATCGCAGCAACAAGCAGATCCTTGATAACAACAGCAAGTATGCAAGATGAAACAGTTAAAACAAGTAGTAAAATGTTGACAATTTCAAATAACATATTATAGTTCACCTTCCTTCTTGCTAAAAGCAGTTTTAGAACTTGTTTTTTGTCCTGTCTTTTTCTCAGTCGGTTTATCTTGCAATTCATCGATAACTGCCTGAGCAGGCATAACACCACTTTTATGAGCGGCACGAGCAATCGCATGAGCCCCAACAGGATTAGTTAAAAGTATTGCAATCAATGCAAAAGCAGAGTGAATGGCTAAAACAGAACCATTTGTGTCGTTACTAAACAACCAACTTTTCAAACCAATAAGAATCACAGAACCAATAATGAAAATAGATCCAAACGTTGTACATTTAGTTCCAGCATGTAACCTTGTATAAACGTCAGGAAAACGAAGCAATCCAACACCCGCAAGAGCATTAAAAAATACACCTATTCCCAAAAAGATATAGATAATTATATCAAAAATCATCTAGAACTCCCCTCCTTCTAGATACTTAGCTATGAACAAAGTCGATATAAAAGACAATAAAGCATAAACAATCGCTACATCAACATAGATAACCTCTTCATATGCTGCACCAAAGATAACCATACCAACAATAACAATCGTGTTTATTGTATCAACACCAACTACTCGATCTGGTATAGTCGGCCCAATGATTACTCTGATTATAGACATTATAACACAGAGTAAAAGAGCTATCAACACAATCATATATTCATTAAAAAATTCAATCATTCAGCGATCCTCCTAACCCATTTTGGAAAATTACCACAAATATACTTACAATCAACTGGTTTTTTTTCCAAAGCTTTCTCATCCACATTAATCCAATGGATAAATAAATCGTTGGTATTTTCGTCGATATCAACACTTAGAGTACCTGGTGTTAATGTTATAGAATTAGCAAGCATAGTTATACCAAGATCAGTTTTCAACTCTGGCGATATTTTTACTATACCTGGTTTTATTTTACCAGTAATTACACGATATGCAACATCCAAGTTTGCTTTGGTTAGTGCAACAAAAAATGGTCCAATTAGGTATGCAAGGAATGTAAACCATCGAACAGGGTTTAGCATCCTAAAGTTTTTTTTGACAAAAACTTTCCTTGCTGTAAAACCTACGACGGCTGAAAGGAGTGCGCCAAAAGCAATTTCTATCCAACTCCATAATCCTAAAACCTCAGTTCCACTTCCTGTAGTAAACAGAAGGTATATTATAAAACAAAGAATTGTTGTTATAATAAAAGCAATCATTTTTTTCTTCCTCCCTAACTATCTCTTGATGTATGTTTCAGTGTAATTCTAAGGCTTTTTAAAAGCTTATGGTTTTTTACTAAAAAATATACATAAGTCAGAAATCTATAAACCTCAAAAATAATAAAAGCAAATAACATACATGGAACAAAAGGGGAACCATATTAATGAATGTTAAACTAATTGGTTTTACACCAAATCCAGAAAAAATTCCAGCTATGGCTGCAATGCTTACCCATAGTAAAAGCAAACCAGAAGATTTAGAAAAAGCACCAGAAAAACAGCTAAATGCTGTTTTAGAAGAAGTACTTAAATTAGGACATACTAGTGTTATCGAACATACTAGTTTTACATTTGCAATTAGTGATGTGAGTCGATCTCTAACACATCAGCTGGTAAGACATCGTATAGCAAGTTACGCGCAACAGAGTCAAAGATATGTAGATTTTAAAGAGCCAAACTATGTGACCCCTCCAACAATTGTAAAAAATAATGAGATGAATAAAGCCTACGAAGAAACAATGACAATTATCTGGAAACAATACAATAAACTTCTTGAGATGGGTATACCTGCAGAAGATAGTCGTTTTATTTTGCCAAATGCTGCTTGTACAAATATTATGGTAACTATGAATGCTAGGTCATTGTTGAATTTTTTTGAACTGAGATGCTGTCAACATGCGCAATGGGAAATTCGGGAACTTGCAAATAAAATGCTTAAAGAGGTAAAAAAAGTAGCTCCAATTATTTTTAAAAATGCAGGGCCAACATGTAAAACAAAAAATATTTGTCATGAGAATAAAAGAGATTGCCCTCTTTATCCAAAGTGAGTTGAAATGAATAGGCCACATGTGATTATTAATTGTGCGATGAGCCTTGATGGAAAAATTGCATCACAATCTGGTAGACAGATGAAAATTTCTTGTGAAGAAGACATTAAACGTATGTATGAGCTAAGAAACGATTCTGATGCAGTGTTGATAGGTATTGGCACAGTTCTGTCTGATGATCCCAAACTTACTGTTAAAGAAAAATATATTAAAAATCCAAAACAGCCAATTAGAATAGTTCTTGATACATACTGTAGAACTCCAATTGATTCACTAGTTGTGAATGATACTGCAAAAACCTTAGTCATCATTGGTAAAGATTGCAATAAAAAATTTCTTAACAATGTTGAATTAATTAAATGTAAAATTGATGAAAAAGGTTTAATCGATTTAGAAAATCTTATCCAGATCCTGAAAGACAAAGGAATAAAAAAACTCATGGTAGAAGGTGGAAGCACTGTTATAGGTAGTTTCTTAAAATCAAATCTTGTAGATGATATGTTTGTATATGTTGCACCTATGATAATCGGTGGTATAAATACTCCAACATTAGTAAAAAATATTGATGAAAACATAAACCTTAAATTAGTTGAAACAAAAAAAATAGGTCTAGGAATTTTATTACATTATAGATTGATAAAATGAAATTTTTATGCGATCAAATGTTAGGTACACTTGCAAAATGGCTTCGGATATATGGTTTTGATACATTTTATGCTAATTCTACAATTTCAGATAATAAAATAATTACAATCTCTAAAAAAGAAGACAGATGTTTAATTACAAGAGATGAAGAACTTGCTTTTAGATGTAAAAAAGAAAACATAAAGATAATATATTTTAAAGTTGTAGATTTAGATGAACAAATAAATCTTGTATTGCATGATTTAGTAATAGATACAGATAAAATTCTTTCACGATGCATAATTTGTAACTCTGAGCTATCTGATATTAAAAAAGAGGCAATAAAAGATAAAGTGCCAATTAAGGTTTTTCAAAAACATGAAGAATTTTGGTTTTGTAAAAAATGTGATAAAATATACTGGAAAGGTAGTCATTATAATAAAATGATTCAAAAATTAATAAATCTATAGCATTTTTACCATTTGAGCATGCGGTATTCCTTTAATTTTAATGACGCAATCAGGATCTATTAAACCCATTTCTATTGCACAAGCAATAGTTTCATCTCCTACTAAATTTGCAATTGTTGCATTCTCTAAAAATTCCTTTAAAATTTCAGGTGTTACACGTTCGCCATCATAAAAATCTTTTCTAACTTCAATTTGATATTTTCCTTCTTCAAATGTTTTACCAATTAGATTTTCGTCGCATGCTCCTATTAAGACATCCTTTCCACGCCGATAGATTTTAATGCTAATCATGTAGTCTTCGTCCTTTTATCTTTTATATTATTATTATTAATATTATTAGAAATTTCTTATTTATATTATTTTCTTAAAATCACTTTATTTTATAATATAAATATTACACTCAAATTACCATAATATTAAAATTATTTTTCTAAGCTAAAAAACGATATTTTTATAGAAAAATATTTATAAAAGTTATATCAAACAAATGATATTTTTTTAAAAAACCGTAATTCTAAATATTAAAAATCATATACACATTTTTATACATAGGGAGAATAAAAAAAATTTTTTCAAGGTAAAGATAGGATGAAAAATATTATTAAAGCATTCTCTGAGCATGGCACCTTTGTTCAACAGGAGACATTAGATTACATCATGTCAAAAAAAGATCCATATGAATTTACATCTTTTTTAACACAAAATCTTATAGAATATCCATTAGTTTTAACGCTAGATCAAGTAAAAGATATTGAAAATATCAATCAAAAAGAAAAAGAAATAGAAACAAAAATAATACAACCTGCTTTTGAAAATAAAGAATTTCAAACAAAAATGTTATCTGCTATCTATAGTGGAGAAATTGGAAAAAAACCTTTATTTGAAGGTGATATAGACTATGAAGAATCAGATGAAGAAGATGAAACATCTGAAGAACAAACAAGTGAAACAAAACCAAATATAATCACGCTTAAAAAAGTAAAAGGATGGAAACCTCTTTCAAAAGAATACGAACCAGAAATACAAATATTCAAAGACGTAACAGGAAACAGTACATCTGAAGGAACAACAGATGATTTCAACAAATTATTTATGAATCGTTATAACTCGATTAAAAAAATACTTAGAAATCAAAGAAGAGAACTATCAAATGCAATACCGATAAACAGAATAAAAAATAGTGGACTAAAAGATATTCAAATAGTTGGAATTGTAAAAGAAGTAAGAAATACAACAAAAGGACATCGGTTAATAGAACTAGAAGATGAAACAGGAATCGCGATATGTATCGCTCTTAAATCTAACCGGGAATTACTTCAAAATGCTAACGAAGTAGTGCTTGATGAAATAATAGGGCTTCATGGTCAGCTAAGTAACAAAGGTGACCTCTTCGTTATAAATAATATAATATGCCCAGATATAAGTGTACAAAACCATAAACACAAATCTGAAATACCTATCTGTGCAGCTTTTCTTTCTGACATACATATTGGAAGTAAACAATTCATGCAAAAAGAATGGGAAGGATTCCTACGATGGCTTAACGGGGAAATGGGAAATGGTCGTCAAAAAGATGTAGCGGGAAAGATAAAATATTTAGTAATACCAGGTGACGTTGTAGATGGAATAGGTATATATCCGAATCAGGAAAAAGAGCTTTCTATAGTAGATGTCTACAGACAATATGAGGCATTAGCAGAACAATTAAGCCTAATACCAGATCACATTTCAATAATTATGCAACCTGGAAACCATGATGCGGTAAGACCTGCAGAACCACAACCAACATTTGAAAAAGAAATACAAGACCTGTTTACAGGAAGAGATATTAAATTTGTTGGAAACCCATGTTATTTTTCGCTTCATGGTGTAGAAATACTTTCATATCATGGGCAAAGCCTTTTAGATTTTGCAACAAACATACAGCATCTAAAATACAATGAACCTGTTGAAATTATGAAAGTAATGCTTAAAAAACATCACCTAGCTCCAACATATGGGGGATACACACCGCTTGCACCAGAGCACATAGATTATATGGTAATAGATAAAATACCAGATGTTTTTGTAACAGGACATGTGCATCTTGCACAAATTGGTGAATACCGGGGTGTAACATTAATTAATGCAAGTAGCTGGCAGTCACAAACATCATATCAAAAAATGCTTAATTTTATACCTGATTCTGCAAAACTACCAATTGTTGATTTAAAAACAAGTAATGTAACAATGATGGATTTCAACAAAAAATAATTATGTTCTTTTTTTTATAAAATAAATTTACACAAAGCTTTAAACACTTACTTTGTATTAGAAATTTTTACAAGGTTTTTAGGTTGAACAACATGGGTGGGGAACTTTCAGAAAACATTGCAATCAGTAAAAACATGCAACAATACTTTGCAACGCTGCAAGAGCAAATTGATGAATGTTATAAAATAGCAGAACAAGCAAGAAAAAAAGGGTTAGACCCTGAATGTCATGTAGAAATACCACAAGCATTAGACCTAGCGGCTCGTGTAGAAGAACTAGTAGGACCAAAAGATATAGCACCAAAAATAAGAGAAACAACAAAAAAAATACAAAATAGAGAACTTGTAAGTCTAGAAATTGCAAAATATATCGTTAGTGGAAAAAAATACAAATTTAAAACAATAGAGCAGGCGCTAGATCAAGCTACAAGAACTGGTCTTGCGATACTAACAGAAGGTGTACTTGTAGCACCACTTGAGGGTATAGCAGAAGTAAAACTCGGGGTAAACAAAGACAGTACAAACTATGTAGATCTATATTTTTCAGGACCAATAAGATCAGCTGGTGGAACGGGACAAGCAATGAGTGTTCTAATAGCAGATGTAGTAAGACGTGAGTTAAAAATAGGTAGATACCAACCGACAGATGGGGAAATAGAGCGATACAAAGAAGAAATACCTCTCTATAAAAGAGCACAACATCTACAATATACCCCAAGTGTAGATGAAATAGACAAAATCGTACGAAACTGTCCTATATGTATAAATGGAGAAGGAACAGAAGATGAAGAAGTAACAGGATACAGAGACCTACCACGAATATCAACAAACCGACTGAGGGGAGGAGCATGCCTAGTAATAGCAGAAGGATTATGCTTAAAAGCACCAAAAATAATAAAACACGTAAAAAAACTCAAACTTGAAGGATGGGACTTTTTAGATATATTTGCGCACAAAGAAGAAACAAAAGACGAAAAAACAAAAGGGATACCAGAAATACCACCATCTACAAAATACATAGGTGAAGTAATAGCAGGAAGACCAGTATTCTCACATCCAAGTAGAAAAGGAGGATTCAGATTAAGATATGGGCGAGCAAGAACCGCAGGACTTGCATCAACTGCAATTAATCCTGCATCAATGTACATATTAGATGAATTCATAGCAGTTGGAACACAACTAAAAACAGAAAGACCAGGAAAAGGAACAATAGGCACACCCTGCACAATGATAGAAGGACCAATAGTATTACTACAAAATGGAGACTTAGTTCAATACAACAATCCAAAAGAAATCAAAAAAATAGATATTAAAAAAATCATAGACCTAGGAGAAATCCTTATACCATTCGGCGAATTTATAGAAAACAACTCATTACTACCAGATTCAAGCTATGTCTACGAATGGTGGATACAAGACCTGCAAAAAAAACTAAAAACACTACCAGAAAAATATGATTTAAAAAATGTTGTTGAATCAGATAAAAAAACAATTGAAAAAATAAAACAAGAAATAGGTAAAGATATAAACCTAGAAAAACCAACCTGGGAAGAAGCATTGAACCTATCAAAAAAATATGATATACCACTTCATCCAAATTATAATCTTTTTTGGCATGACCTAAAAATAGAAAATATCATAAAACTTGCAAAATATATAAAAGAAAATGCAATTTTTTCAGAAGAAAAACTAATAATTCAAAAAAATGATGAAATAAAAGAAATACTGATCGAACTAGGGGTACTGCATAAACAAAGAGAAGACAATTTTTTAATAGAACACTACTCAAAACCTCTGATTTACTGTTTAGGATTAGAAATAAAAGATAATAAAATAATTGAAACAGACAAATACAAAAAAATAGATAAAATAAAAGAAACAAATCCTGTTACTTTTGTATCAAATCTATCAGATATAAAAATAAACTCACGTGCACCGTTTAGAATAGGAACCCGTATGGGTAGACCCGAAAAAGCAGCAGCAAGAAAAATGAGGCCGCCACCACATGTACTATTTCCAATTGGAAACTACGGTGGAAACCAGAGACTTATAAGAAACGCAGCAGACATAGGAATAATCGAAGTAGAAGCAGGAAAAAGAATTTGCCCGAAATGCAACAAAAAAACATACAAACTTTTTTGCAGTTGTAAGACACACACAGAAATAGGAAATGGACGTGTCGAACAACAAGAAATAAACCTTGCAGATGAACTAAAACTTGCGCAAAAGAACATAAAAGAAAGAACACTGCCTGAAACAATAAAAGGAGTAATAGGAACAATATCAAAACATAAAACACCAGAGCCACTAGAAAAAGGAATACTAAGAGCAAAACACAATGTATATGTATTCAAAGATGGAACCATTCGTTTTGATATGACCGATGCACCAATAACACATTTCAAACCAAGAGAAATACATGTATCAGTTGAAAGATTGCATGAATTAGGTTATACAAAAGATTACCTTGGGGACGAACTAACAAATGATAATCAAATATGCGAATTAAGAGTACAAGATGTAATAATTTCAAAATTCTGCGCGGAATATTTTATTCAAGTTACAAGATTCATAGATGATTTACTTGTTAAATTCTATGATATGAAACGTTTCTATAATATACGTAAACTAGAAAACCTAACAGGACACTTAACCATAGGACTTGCACCGCATACTTCAGCAGGATCATTATCTAGAATAATTGGTTTTACAGATGCACAAGTATGTTATGCGCATCCTTTTTATCATGCAGCGAAACGTCGTAATGCGGACGGGGACGAAGATGGTCTTATGTTACTTTTAGATGCTCTTCTTAATTTTTCACATTCATATATCCCTGATAAACGTGGTGGTAAAATGGATTTACCCTTGATTCTTACCACGCGTATCGATCCTTCAGAGGTTGATAAAGAAGCGCATAATATTGATACGCTTACTCGTTATCCTCTTGATTTTTATGAGGCAACTCTTCGTCATGAGCATTCCAAAGAATTTGAAAAAAAAATGGGTCTTGTAGCATCTCGTCTTGGAACAGAACTTCAATATGAGCAGTTTGGTTTTACACATGATACAGAGGATATTTCACAAGGTCCAGCTATGTCAAATTATAAGACCTTAAAGACTATGATGGATAAGATGAATGCGCAGTTAAATCTTGCAGTAAAAATTCGTGCTGTTGATGAAGCAGATGTTGCATATAAGGTAATTGAAAGGCATTTCTTGCCAGATATACTTGGTAATCTTCGTGCTTTTAGTAAACAATCTGTTCGTTGTCCTACTTGCAATATTGTTTATCGTCGTCCACCTTTGCAGGGTATTTGTACTAGTTGTAAGGGTAAGCTTACTCTTACTGTTCATGAGAAATCTGTGAAGAAATATCTTAATATTTCAAAGGAGGTTGCTCAGCAGTATAATATTTCTCCTTATGCGCGTCAGCGTATCAAGCTTGTTGAAAAAGCTATTGATTCGCTCTTTATAAGTGATAAGATAAAAACAACTAAACTTGAGGATTTCTATTGAAAATAGAGTTTTAAAGCATAACTTTCATATATTTATTCTTTTATATGCTTTGTTGAAAGGAGTTTGTTGAAATGGTTGACAATATTGTTCGTCAGACAACTAAGAAAACCTGGTATAAATGGTCGTTATATGTTAACATAATATTATTCTTCATTGTAGCAATAATGCTTTATTTTACTATATTGGATTCATATTCGGCTGGTTATCAAAATGCCCTAGGTGATAACACTGATAAGATGTTTTATCTTATTCGTGATATTGCTATTCTTATAATTGCAATAGCTTTGTTATTCTTCCAGTTCTTTAAGAACTTATTTACTATTATGAAACGTTCGCTATAAGAGAAACAATGGAAAAGTTTGTGTTTGTTTGGCGATAGGTGTGGGATAGACTGGGGAGGTAGGCGTTCCCTGTTATCAGAAATCGCCTTCATGCTGAGGTTGAACCCAAGAGGCGATGCGTCGAGCATTTATTGATCCATTTGTTAACTATGAGACCTTGTCCTTTGGGATTGGAGGTGATGGTTTCGTATAGCTGGAGAGTTATACGTCCATCTTAGCTGCGGAAACCGGGTGAGGCACGGAAGTGAGCAACCTTACCGTAGACTGCTGATGCTCGAAGGGTCAACGGGGTCGAGAAGGCATTTGGGTAGTCAATATTTGTCACGTGCACCCACTCGCGGAGTTCTCACGCCCGCTAAAAATACATTTAGTGATGCTCTAAAAATATTTATAAAACAAAGCCTGTTATCATTTTTTTACATTTAATTTTGGGGGAATAATATTTGGTAAAATTACTTAAAGATGAGAGTTTGGTCGCTCAATGGCAGAAATTCTTTGAGGAGAACTGTAAATCACAGATTGAAACTATTGCTCTTTCGTATCCTGATAAACGCAGTCTTTTTGTTGATTATTGGGATATTGATAAGGCAGATTCTAAGCTTGCTGAGCTTGTTCTTGAGCAACCTTATAAAGCTGTTATTAATGCTGATGAGGCGCTTCAAAATATTGATGTTGCTCCTGAAAATAAACTTCAGCTTCATTTTCGTGTAAAAAATCTTCCGGATACTCATCATATTATCATTCGCCTTATTCGTTCTAATCATCTTGGTAAAATGATGGCCATTGACGGCCTTGTTAAGAAACGTACTGAGGTTCGTCCTAAGCTTATGGTAGCAGCTTTTCAGTGTGTTAAGTGTGGTGCTGTTGTTCGTATTGAGCAGGATGAGGAAATTTTAAAGGAGCCTTCTGAATGTTATGAGGATCAAGGTGGTTGTGGTCGTATTTCTTCGTTTAAACTTTTATCTAGTCTTTCTCAGTTTATTGATAGTCAAAAAATTGAAATTCAGGAAAACCCTGAGGGTTTGCGTGGTGGTGCACAGCCTGAGCGTATAACTGTTTTTTTGGAAGATGATTTAGTAGGTGAGATTCAACCGGGTGATAGGGTTGTTGTGAATGGTATTTTGCATTCTATGCAGCGTCGTCGTGGGACCTATAAGCTTACTTCTTTTGATAAGACTATGAACGCGATTAGTATTGAACACCAAGAGTTTGCTTTTGAGGAGGTTGAGGTTACCCCTGAGGATGAAAAAGAAATAATTAAGGTTAGTAAGGATCCTGAGATTTATAAGAAAATGACTTCTAGTATTGCGCCAACTATTTATGGTATGAGTGTTGAAAAGGAGGCGTTTCTTTTACAGCTTTTTGGTGGTATCGCAAAAGATATGCCTGATGGTACTCGTATTCGTGGTGATATTCATTCTTTGCTTGTGGGAGATCCTGGTACTGCAAAGTCTCAGATGCTTGTATATATGAGTAAGCTTAGTCCTCGTAGTGTTTATGCATCTGGTAAAGCATCTTCTGCGGCAGGTCTTACAGCTGCCGCTGTTCGTGATGAGTTTGGTGAGGGACAGTGGACGCTTGAAGCTGGTGCTCTTGTTCTTGCTGATATGGGTATTGCATGTATTGATGAGATAGATAAAATGGAGGATCAGGATAGAAGTTCTCTTCATCAGGCAATGGAACAACAAGAAATTAGTGTTGCTAAAGCAGGTATTAATGCAACTCTTAAAGCTCGTTGTGCAATTTTTGCTGCGGCTAATCCTAAGCTTGGTCGTTTTGATGAGTTTTTACCAATGCATGAGCAAATAAATATGCCGCCAGCACTTATTTCTCGTTTTGATCTTATTTTTTCTATAATTGATAAACCAAACAGGAAACAAGATGATGACCTTGCTCAGCATATCCTTATGACGCATAAAGCAGGTGAGGTTTCACAAAACATTAAAGGTTTTAAGAAATCAAAATATACTAAAAAAGAACAAGAATCTCTATTAAAAATCGTTAAACCTGTTTTTGAACCAGAGTTTTTACGCAAATATGTTGCTTATGCTAAACGTAATATTTTCCCTGTCATTTCTGATGATGCACTTGAAATTATTAAAAATTATTATGTTAATTTTAGGAATTCTACTGAGGATACTGTTGCTTTTACACCCAGGCAGCTTGAAGCATTTGTACGTCTTACTGAGGCTAGTGCAAAAATAAGGCTTAGTCAGGAGGCAACCATAGATGATGCAAAACGATCGATTCACATAATAGAACAATATTTACGTCGTGTAGGTATGGATCGTGAAACAGGTAAGTTTGATATTGATATTATTGCAACAGGTATTAGTCATAGTCAGCATGATAGAATGCGTATTTTAATGGATATAATTAAGAGGATTGGTACGGAGTCAAAAGATGGTAATGCAATGCGTAGTGATATTATACATGACGCAGAAGCAGAGGGTCTTGAATCAGTTAAAGTTGAAGAAGCACTTGATCGTCTTAAAAGGCAGGGTCAGATTTATGAGCCTGTACATGGTAAATATAAAATTACTGAATATTAAAAAAGCTATATTTTAGGTGAAATTAGTTTGCTTATTGCTTTTTTAATGTTTTCTCTTTCTCTTTCACCAAGCTCTGATACTATATAATCTGTTAACTTTGTTTTTATGTCATTCCAGTTGAGTGTTGTCACCCCAAAATCATGTTTCTTTCCACCAGTCGATGCTTTGTGTACAGTTGGCATCATCTCACGGGGGTTTGCATTATCCATGTGCATAACGTAGTTTTTCTTTAGTGTTTTTTTCTCAAGAACATATATCTCAAATCTTCTGTTGAAGTATTTAAAATTAGGGTCTTTATCGTAGTATCTATATTCAAGTTCAAAATCTTTATTTATGGGTATTATTCCTTTGTCCATAGTGCATCCTCATAAAATGTAAATATGCGGTAGAATTTAATATTTTTTATTTTTTTTAATAGAAATAAAAAAAGAATGTTTTAGGACTATTTTTAGTCCATATAGTAGCTAGCTGGATATGGCTCTGGTTTAAGTCCTTTTCTTTCACGTATTTGTTTTACTACTTCTGTTTGTAATTGTTTTGGTAAGGGTTCAAAACCCATGTTTTCCGTGTTCCATAGCACTCTTCCGCCAGTAGCTGATCTTATTGCTGAAGCAAAACCAAACATCTCTGCGACTGGTGCTTTTGCATCTATGTTTACCATGTCTTTTTCTGTTTGCATATCTTTTACTTGTGCACGGCGTTGATTTAATTCTCTTGATGCATCTCCCATTAGGTCTTGTGGTGTGCTAATAAATACTTTTTGTATTGGCTCAAGTAGTATCGGGCCAGCAATTGTAATAGCACCGTATATTGCATTTCTTGCTGCAGGTATTACTTGTGCAGGACCACGGTGTATTGTATCCTCATGTAGTTTTGCATCTACAAGTTTTACTAGTAATCCTTGACAGGGTTCACTTGCAGTAGGTCCGCTTTTCATTACTTCATCAAATGCTTCTTTTATCAGTTCACGTGTTTCAAAAAGGTATTGAATACCTTTTGTTACATCTGTTATAAGATTAAGTCCTTTTAATCCAAAAACTCCTTTTGCTGTTTCTTTGTCCATTCCTAGTTCTTGTAGTTTTTTTAGTACTTCGTTTTTAAATTTTCTCACATTTTCTGGTATTTCATTGTTATAGATTGCTTTGATAATGTTTTCTGGTAATGGTTCTACTTCTATGTAAAAACGGTTGTGTTTGTTTGGTGATTTTCCCTCAAATTTAGTTGGGCTTTTCTTTGAAATGCTTTCACGATATACAACAATTGGCTCAGAGGTTATTATATCTACTTTATGTTCGACTCTAATACGATATTCTGTGATTTCAAGGTGCAGTTCTCCCATACCACTCATTAGGTTTTCACCGGTTTCTTGATTAATATTAACTGTGATACTTGGATCTGCTTTATTAATAATTCTTAGTACTTCTATTAGTTTTGGTAAATCTTTCATGTTTTTTGCTTCAACGGCAACTGTTACGACTGGTTCACTTACATGTACTATTTTTTCAAATGGTTCAGCATCAGGATTGTCTGTGACGGTACTACCTGCTATTGCATCTCTTATTCCTGTTGCAGCAACAATGTTACCTGCAGTTACGTAATCAACAGGTATTTTATCTGCGCCCACCATTAAATTTACTTGTTGTACACGGTTGACTTTTGGCATACCTATAACGTATACTTCTTGTCCTCGTTGTATTTTTCCACTATACATACGACCGATAGCTACTTCTCCGGCATGTGGATCCATAATAATTTTTGTAATCATGAGTGCTAGTGGTCCTTTTTCATTGGTTTCTATCATGCTTTTTCCAAGTGGAGTGTTTTTATCTCCGTGCCAGATTTGGGGTATACGGTATTTTTGTGCTTCGGCAGGGTTTGGTAAATGGTCTACGACCATATCAAGTATTACTTCATGTATTGGTGATTTTTGTGCTAGTTCTTTTTGGGTGTCAGTGTTACAGTAATCATAAATATTTTTAAAAGTAAGACCACTTTTTTTCATATATGGTACACTTGTTGCCCAGTTATGAAAAGCAGAGCCGAATGCAACAGTTCCATCTTCTACTTTTACATTCCATTTGCCTTTGAATTCATCTGGAACTGTTTTGTTGAGTAGTTCATTGAATTTTGTAATGATTTTTATGAAACGTTGTTGCATTTCTTCTGGAGTTACTCTAAGTTCATTTATGAGACGATCAACTTTATTTATGAAAAGAACAGGTTTGACTTTTTCACGTAATGCTTGACGTAAAACTGTTTCTGTTTGTGGCATTGCTCCTTCTACTGCGCAGACTAAGACTATACAACCATCTACTGCACGCATCGCACGTGTTACGTCTCCTCCAAAATCAACGTGTCCTGGTGTATCTATTAGGTTTATTAGGTATTGTTTTCCTCTAAACTCGTGAACCATACTTGCTGATGCAGCATTGATTGTAATGCCTCGTGCTTGTTCTTGTTCATCATAATCAAGGACTAGTTGTTTACCTGCAAGCTCTTCACTCATCATACCGCAGCCCGCGAGTAGGTTATCTGAAAAAGTAGTTTTACCATGATCAATATGAGCAGCAATATCAATATTTCGAATTTGACTTAGTTTATTCATTAAATTTGTTGCTTTACTAATATTATCTTCTTTCTTACCCATACTTTTTACCTCTAATCGTTATAATCATTAAATTATAAACCAACTTTTTTACCTTGCTGATTTTGCGATTCTTTCAACATCGTTTTTCTTGGCGACTGCAAAAGATGATACATCGTTTTTTGAAGCTTTTATTATTTCATCTGCAAGACAATTTTCTACACTTTTTTTGTTTTTGTATGTTGCGTTTAATGTTCCTTGTGTAATGTTTCTAAGTGCTACATCTAGTCTTCTTTGAGGTGATACATCTACTGCTTTGGGAACATTTATTCCACCAAATCTTAGACGTGTTGTTTCTTCTTTCGGAGCTGAGTTTTGAAGCGCATCTACAAATACTTGCATTGGGTTTTTCTTTATTTTTTTATCAATTATATCAAAAGCATCACGTACAACTTTGTAGGCTTTTGTTTTTTTACCGTTGTAGTTTTCTGTTCTCATTAAATTGTTTATCAATCTTTCAATTATTGGTATTTTGGATTTTCCAAAAAGCTTATTGCTGTAGACTCCGCTCGTGTAGATGTTTTCTGTTTCTAGGTTTATATATCGTGCAAGTCCTTGGTCTTCTATTTTTACCTCACTCATGTTGTATTTAGATAGCATTGGAAAGAAATCATTTGTTTTTTGAGTATCTGTTTTTTTTGTCATATTTATCGTCTCATTGCCTTTTCGACTTTACCTTTAATCATTTCATTTAAGGATATATCATTTACTTTTATTACTTTGAAACGAACACCGGGGATATCACCATATGAACGTCCCATACGTCCACCTATCCCTTCTACTATTACTTCGTCGTGTTCATCAATAAAACTAATAGCATTATTTCCAGGTGCAAAAGCAGTTATTTGTCTACCATTTTTTATTAGTTGTATCTTTACGCATTTACGAATCGCAGAGTTAGGCTGTTTTGCCTCTATTCCTACTTTTTCTATAACAATTCCTCTGGCTTGCGCTGTACCTTCAAGTGGATCTGCTTTTTCTTTGAGTCGCAGTACACGTTTTTTGTAGTAACGATCATTCCAGAGTTGTTGTTTTCTGGATTTTTTTAGCTTTCTTGCTGCATTTATTCCTTTGCCCAAGTTGTTCACCTGTTATGAATAGGGTAACGCAGTATGCACTTTTAATATTTAAATCTTTTAGGTAAAAATAATTAATTTTTTACTTAGTTTTTTTGACTAAAAAATTATTGTAATTTTTTTTAATAATTTATCATTATTAATACGTTTTTTAAATGCTTTTATTTATATTTCCTGTAACCATTTTCATCTACGTATAACTCGTTTTTTTCAAGAATCTCATAGTTTGTAATTTCTAACAATGCTTCCGCTTCTATTATTATATCACTACTATAGCTGATAAAACTTGGACCTGACATTGATATATTAAGGGATTCATTGCTTCCATCTCCTGTAAATAGTCTTAGATGATCACAACTTTCTACTCCAAAATTTTGATATATTTCGGTTTGAATTTTATCAGAACCTTTTGCATTACCAGCGCATTCAACTGGTATCCAACCATTTATACCAAGATTTGGGCCTACAAAAACTTCTACCCAAGCATGAGGTATTGCAGATATTTCTTCGAAATCATAATCTATTAATATTCCGCGTATGAAACGCGCAGGTATATCTAAAGCACTACAAAGTGATATATAAAGAACTGATAAGTCATCGCAGTCTCCTGTTTTATTCTGATAAGTTTTAGATGCTGTCTGAATAGTATAGTCCTCAGGATGCGTTTTATAGCTTGTATTATTTTTAAGCCATATAAAAAGGTTTTTTGCAACAATAAGAGAATTGTTTATACCTGTTTCTAATAAAACATTCTCAGCTATATTTTTAATAACTGGATTATCCGGGTCTATATAGACTATATTATTATCTATTTGTGGTTTGCAATACTGTTCAATCAGTTCAGGGTGATTTGTTTTAATTTCATCAATTGTTAATGCATTTTCACCGTTTAATTCTTTAACAATAAAACTTTGTGCTACAACATCAGTTTCAACGCCAAGAATATATTTATTACTATCTTTATTAGATATATCCCATCTTATCATTTGATTGTTTACAATTTTTTTTATTTCGTGACTATATGTGTCATTTATAATTTTATAGGAAATAGTTCCAGGTGATAATACTTCAGGTATATCGCAGTCGTATTTTATTTCATAATTTCCTGTGCCTGTAGAGTTTATAAAATAACCATATTTTATTTTATAATTTATTTTTGTTGGATGAGATTCATATGTGGTACTATCATCATTGAGGCAACCACTTAAAACTAAAAAAGAAAAAATAAAAATACATATCAACAAGTTCTTTTTTTTATTCATCTTTATCTTTTAAATAAACCTTTTTTCTGAGTATGTAAAGACACTCTATATTTGCATCCTTGTCCCATTGGGCATTTTATGCATTTTGGATTTTCAGATGTACAAAAGTCGTCAGCAAGCTTTGAAAGAGAATCAAGATACTTGTATACGTTTTCATTCATTTTTTCTGCTTCTTTTGTTAGTGCTTTAATTGCTTTGTCAGGATCGTCTGTATCAACCCAACCTAATCTTTTTGCAACACGTCCAACGTTTTGTGCCTTTTCTGTTGCATTAGGTATTTTTTCAACAGCAGGTTTTGGTGCTGTATGTGTCATTGGTTCTGTTTTTGCTATTTTAACCATTGGAATATCTGGTTCTGGTGGTTTAAAATTATCATCGTCACCTTTATTTGAGATTTCAACTGATTTACCGCCATGATTGGTTTCACGTGTACGAATCTCAACCATAAGTGGCATCTGAAGACCTGCACCAGATACAAGGCCGACACCAATAGGTAAGCGTTGTATCTCGTCATATGTTTGGCTTGTAAGTCCTTCGACTGATGAAATAATCGCTTTTAAGTCATTAGGGTTTGTAACCTTTAAAATAATATTTGTGTTACATTGAGATATAATATTTTTATCTACTTTTGCAGGACGCTGAGAAACAATACATAGACCCATTCCAAATTTACGACCCTCTGAAGCAATAGTTCTTAAGATATTTGAAGAAACTTTTTTTCCCAAACCTTGTTCTGGGCAATAATTATGTGCTTCTTCGACAATTAAAAGGAATGGTTGGATTTTACCTGATTTTCTGTCCTCAAAAAGTTCTTTTGTAATACGTGCAACTACTACATCTTGTACATCAGGTGCGATACCTTTCATGTTTATAAGTGCACATTTACCTTTTTTAACAAGATCACTAGTGGATGTTCCATTATCAGAAAAAATACCGATGTCATCAAGTGATGTAAGTGATGCTATAACATTCCATCTAGCATTGCTTTTACTGCGGCTCACTGCATCAATTATATCCCGCAAGCTATAAACTGATTTGTATTCTTTTACTTCTTTGATTGCTTGATATAAAACACCTACTTGGGGTCCAGATAATTTTGCAGATAGTAAATCTATAATTTCAATGGCTTTTAGATTTATACCATTTAAGGTTAGATGTTTTATATTTCCTCTACCACCAACAGGTGAATACTCATTTATTTGGTCTTTATAATCATGTTTTTTAACTTTAAAACGTTCCATGTTTTTCTGATCTTTTCGGCTTTTATTAGGTTCAGTTAAAGAATGATACTCTCCATGTGTATCAATAATTACAAGTGGTACATCATGTTTTAGAAGCTCTTCAACTAAAACACCACAAGCATAACTTTTACCACCACCAGTTTTTGCAAGAATACATATATGTTTCTGAACTAAAGCATCAATATTTAGAAAAACTTGGAGGTCATGACCTTTCAGAAGACCAATATATGCACCGTTTTCTTTACTTGCACTAAGACCTAAAACACTACGAATTAAATCCTCATTTGCAAGCATAACCGCAGCACCTGAACTAAAAGGAGTTCGAGGACTTTGAAGAATACCTTCCTGATCACGATAACCAATAACATCTGCAATAGCTGAAAGACTGGTTTTAATAGTGTTATTTATCCCGCCAGAATGCATCATCGTTGTTGCATCTTCAAATTTTAAATCACTTATCTCTTTTAAATCCATTATCTGCGCAAGCATGTTACCTTCATTATGAGGCGCAAGAATATAATCAAACTTACGCAAAGTGTGTCCATTTACTGCAAAATTAAAATTAGTACTACCTACATCTCCATAGATATAACCGACGATATCTTTTTTTCCTTGTTCTTGCATCGTATCATCCCCAAATAAGTTCTTGATATATACATACCGGGTTTATTATATTTTTTGTAATTTTTCTTCGAGATATGCAGGTAACTGTGCAAGTATTCTAAGAGCTTCGATTTCCATGAAATGAAGACGTCCGGGAACAACGATACTATGAAATGGTTTACCGAAATCCTCTTCTATAAGTTCTTTAATAGTTCCTGCTTTAACAACCGGTTTGTCTGACCCGGCATGAGCAACAACACAAATTACACTTTCTTTATCAAATATCTTGCTTTTAACTTTTTCTTCCATTTCTAAGATAAGTTTTAATCCTTCATTTGCCGTCATATAAAGTTTTTTATCTTCTTGAATATCTAGTAGAACTAAAGTGTGTAACCCTCTTTTTTTATTTTCTTTTATTACATCATAAGGACTTGTTGGAAAATAGTTTTCTTGAGGATAAGCAAGTGTTGTAGTGCGACCAAACTTGTAATTCTGTAAACCCAAAAGCCCAGAAACTGCTGTTACAATGCTACTTGCGTGTATAACTTTGGTTTTAATTCCTTTTTTTATTGCTCTAATGCGTAAGTCAATATGTGTTGTCGCAGTCATACTGTCTCCTGCAGTTAAAAAAACAGTATTTTCTTTTTCTGCTGAATTAATTATTACGTCACTTTTTTCTGTTTCTTCTCGATTTAAAATAACTATTTTTTTACCAAACAATTTTTCTAGTTTTTCAATACTTGTTCCAACTAGTTTTGCTGTGTAGAATTCTGCAAAAACTTTGTCTGATTTTTTTATTTCTTCAAGTCCTTTTATTGAGATATCTTTTTCATCGTATAATCCAAGTCCAATAAAGGATAAGGTTCCTTTTTTCATAAAAAATCAATATCTATAAACAAAAACAATTCAATAAATCTTTGTTTAAGTAGTATTAGATACTAAAATCAAAAGAGTATGTGGTTTTTATTTGATTAATCAAACAATTGTTAAATACTTTAAAACTATTTTACTGTTTTATTATGGTTGAAGAAAAAAATAATTTTAAGAAAGAGGTTATACCTGTTTTTCTAATGGGTTTTTTATTTTTAATTGTTTACAGTCTTGTATTGTTTTTAACAGAGCCTTTTATAACTGAAGGTGGGATACAACAAGCTTTTGAGGATATAAACGACCCTGTAAATATCTTAATGATTATTGTAATAATGCTTTTAGTAACAGTTACAATTCTTCTTATTGCTAAATATTGGAAAGATAAAATTATACAGATTATTATTCTTTTTTCAGTGGGTTATACTTCTTTTTATGCTTTCTTTTTACCTGTATTAAACATAATTTTCCCCGCTTATCAAGATATAGTTTTGATTTCTTCATTAATACTTGCAGTATTACTTGTAATTGTATTATATAAATATCCTGAGTGGTATGTTATAGATATATCAGGAATAATAATAGGAGTAGGTGCAATAATTATTTTTGGAATATCACTTGGGATTCTACTTGTTCTAATATTATTAATTGCTCTTGCAGTATATGATGCAATTTCTGTCTATAAAACAAAACATATGATAGATTTAGCAGACACGGTTATGGATTTAAAACTACCAGTTTTGCTAGTGATCCCTAAAAAACGTGGTTATTCACTATTAAAAGAAACAAAAAGATTAAAAGAAAAACTCAAAGAAGGCGAAGAAAGAGAAGCTTTCTTTATGGGTCTAGGTGATATAGTTATACCAGGAATTCTTGTTGCAGCAGTTTATCGTCAGATAGATGCACCTGAAGGATTTTTAATAGCTATTGGAACAATTATCGGCATACTTATAGGTTTTACAATTCTAATGACATTTGTCCTGAAAGGAAAACCACAAGCAGGACTTCCATGTCTTTGTGGTGGAGCAATCATTGGATATATTGTTTCAAGTTTGATTTTATTTGGTGAACTTAAAGGGTTAGTATTTATTTTTTAATAACTATCTTTAAAACCACATTTTTCACACCAAATTTTATTATCAAAATGATTTATTTTATTCGAGCATTCGGGGCAATTTATTTTTTCAAAAAAATGTTCAAGCCATATATCTCGAACCTGGGCAACATTTTCATTTTTTATTTTTGTAAGCATTTCACCCAGTTCTGGTGTTGTTGCAAATTTTTTTAATTTTGAAAAATCTATTTCGCGGTTTTTTTGAGGCGCAAAAGAATCATAATACAGGGTTTTTCCTTCTTTTGTATGAGTTTTACGTCCTTTGAGTAAAATTGCGGCTAATATAAATCCTCCAATAAGGCCACCAAGATGTGCAAAATGAGCAGTTTGATCCTGTACATCAAAAAATACAATAATTGTTTCAATTATTGCAAAAAGCAAAACAGCGTAAACTACCTTTATCCTGCGTAAGATCATGAAAAAACCAACTGGTAGTGGCATTACGACTTCATCACGTGGATAAGCAAATACAAGTGCACCCATAATTCCAAAAATTGCTCCAGATGCACCTAATAAAGGAACACTTGAACCAAGGTCTGTTAGTGAATGCACTAGTGCACCACAGATTCCTGATAAAAGATAAATAATTATGAATTTTTTACTACCTATTCTTTCTTCAAGTGCGGTTCCTATAAAGAAAAATACAAGCATATTACCAATTATATGTGCAAATCCAGCGTGTATAAACATAGATGTAAAAATTGTATATATCTGCGGGGAGTATTCTAAAGTGAGATACATTGATCTAAAGCTAAGACCAGCATACGGTAAATCTGCTGAAAATCCATATATTATTTCATACTCAAAGATTATTGTAATAATAAAAATTATAATATTTGATATAATCAATGCATAAACCATCATAATTTTTTTAAGATAAGCAAAAACTATTGTACCTATCATTATACAAATACAGAGTAATGCTGACCAATGCTGAGGTAATATTACTAATTCCATTTTCTTTTTCTCCAGTTACGAGCAACTATGAGGAATGTAAAATCATATATAACAATTATGTAAATGATGTTTTTGTTCCTAGTTTCTAATATTTCTGATTTAGTTATATTATTTTGTTTTTTTTACTAATTCTTTTTTCCATCCTGCCGGATCCGAACAATTCGAATATCGCATCGGTCTTGTCTTTGAGGCGGATACATATAATGTCGCTAAACATGAATTAAATGACGTAATGGATCTATTGAACTTTCAAGCCGCCTTGAATGAGTGTTTTTAGCCGGCATGATTATTAATCCATTAACGATTTTCGGCTTTGAACCGCGGCAATCGATTTAGCCTCATAATTACTCCATATTTTTACATTGAATTTCTTCCGCTTAGTTCAATTGAAGCCGAGAAGGTGGGGTTCAATTAGAGGCGGAAACATCCTCGGCATGCCGGCCTCGGCTCCGCCTCTAATGAATGCATGCTCAGCATTTAAGATACGTTAGACCCCCCCCCAACAAGCGGGAACCTGTTCCAATGTCTTAGAGGCGGATTCCGCCTTTTTAAGATACGTTGATGTGCCTTAGCGAGGATTCGGCACATTAGTACTTATTATTTAAATTCTAATAATACAAAAATGGTAAATAAATAAGAGGGCGGAGAGGGATTTGAACCCTCGTATGCGGATCTGCAGTCCGCCACATAGCCCCTTTGTTATCCGCCCGGACACGTAGTTATATCTCGGGAAAAGGTTATATGTCCTATACGTATCACGGGAATTCTGTTCCGGGTTTTAATTGTTTTGGTCGTATAACCTCGAGATAGTTGCGTAACTCTGTTGGTGTCATTTCACCTTTAAGATATTTGTCAAATATAACTTTTGCTCTGTCGTCATCATTAAGATCGTTTTTTCTCGCAAAGACTCTTTCAATGTCTGTTTTCATTTGTTGTTGTATGGGTCTATTGTAAGCCATTGTAGTTGTAAAGTTTTTATGTCTTGCATGTCTTTGTAAACACTTTTGGATGAAGATTTTTTATTTTAGAAATTTCATCGATTCATCCATGAGATTCTTAGAATCAATAACTTTTATGTATGTGCTTGTTGTCGCTTCTGATACTATTTTCTTTGCATTTGTTAGTGTTTCTTTTGGAGCTAATAACAAAATCGGTATATGATGAATAATTCCTGGTGTTAAGAAATCATTTAGAGATTTAATCATAGTGGAGAGAGGAGAAACTTTGTGTAAATATCCTACAATGAGATCAATTTTATCTGCGACCGATATAAACGCTATATTTTTTCCATGGTTATCAGTATCATTTCCTATCGGCAACGTTTTATAACCCCTACATACGAGTTTCGTTAAAAACTCAGGATCTGTTCCTTCCAAATAACCAATTGTTTTCATTCTTTTTTTCCCTCCTTTATTTTACTATTTCAAATCAACCATTCATTTATAAACCTCTCATAAATAATTGTTTTATAAAAGATAAGTTAAAAAAAGAAAAAAGTGGTTTTAGTAAGAAAGAACTGATTTTTAGATTTAAATTGTTTGATTTTTAGTAACCCATCTATTGAATTCTCTTCATATAAGTGATTTGCAACCTGTCGGGTCCATACATTTATTTTATAAAAAAAAGTTTAAATACCATTTACTATTCTCCAGGAGAAAAGGTTTGATTTATATGATGACGAGCAAAAAAGCTGATTTAGCAGGACCTGGTATTGGTAATTATAATGATATAGAAAAGATACTACCGAAGGGCTATAAATCTTTATTGAGCCAAAAAGATACTCAAAAAGCAATTTTTGCTGCCAAACGGTATATAGAAGACAACTTAAGTAAAGAACTAAATTTGATGATGGTAACTGTTCCTCTTATTGTAGATAAAGACAGTGGTGTAAATGATTATCTCGACCGTGATGGTTCACGAACACCAGTAGAATTTCCATGCGGGCTTGGAATTAATCCACGCATTCAAGCACAAGTCGTACAGGCAGCTACAAAATGGAAGCGAATGGCACTTAGAGAGTTTGATTGCAAAGTTGGTGAAGGTATTAACACCGATATGCGTGCAGTACGTAAAGATTACTTCCTTGATCACGACCACAGCTCCTATGTAGATCAATGGGACTGGGAACGAGTAATTACGAAAGATCAAAGAAATATCGCATATCTAAAAGACACGGTCAACAAGATTTGGAAAGTGATGAAAGGCGCAGAAAATCTAGTGTTAAACGAATTTCCGCAACTTGGTACCAATGAGTGTCTGGATCTACCAAACAAACTTGAGTTCTTCCACGCTGAGGAAATTCTAGATATGTATCCAGATCTCCCGCGAAAACAACGAGAAACCGCTATACTCAAAGACCACCCTGCAATCTTCATCATTGGAATTGGCTCTGTGCTAAAGGATGGGTACCCGCATGAAATGCGTGCTGCTGATTATGATGATTGGACTACTGATACGTCAAAAGAGACTGGAAAAGAAACAAACGGTCTGAATGGAGATATTCTTGTCTGGAATCCGGTAACACAACGTCGACATGAACTATCTTCAATGGGCATTCGTGTCACTCCAGAGATACTTAAGAAACAACTAGAATTGTCGGGTCAAACAGATTTCCTTAAACTTCCTTACCATCAAGCTATACTAAATAATAAGATTCCGCTAAGTATCGGTGGTGGTATTGGGCAATCCAGAACCTATATGTATCTGCTTAGGAAGGCGCATCTAGGAGAAGTCAGTGTTTCAGTCTGGCCAAAAATTTTAAAAGAAATCTGCTATAAAAAGAACATCTATGTTCTAGAATAAAAATTGGTTCATAATCAATTGATTGCAGATTCAAATCCTGCCGAGTCCACACATTTTTTTGCTATAAAAGAAAAAAAGAGAGTTTTTAATAAAATTTCTTTGATATTTTCGGCGATATTATAAGAGAAAATGATTAGGTAACCCCTTTTTTATGAGGACTGTTAGAATTTCGATTCAATTCATGATAGGAGTATTAATTTATTAGTAAACTCTTTAGATTTATCAGGAAAAAGAGTAAAACAATAAATATACTAAAAATATAGGTGGAGTCTTTGATATTATGCAGAATAAACTAATAGAAACAGACTGTGGAGTTATAGGTGGCGGAATAGCAGGATGTACTGTTGCTTTAGAATTGGCAGATGGTGGGAAGCGTGTAGAGTTATTTGTAAAGGGTAGATTTGGTGAGGATTGTAACAGCTCTCTAATTGCTGGAGGATTAGCAGCAGTTCAATTACCCGCTAAAATGTCGAATAACGATTCGATCGATTTTCATATAGAAGATACATTAAAGGCGGGAAAAGGACTTAATGATGTTAAAATTGTTACGTACTGTGCAGAACATTTTTTTCCAGATGTAATAGAGTATCTAATTGGTAGGGGTGTTAAATTTGACAAGGATAACGGAGATTTTAGTTTAAATAGAGAAGGGGGACATTCTAAAAGTAGAATATTTCATGTAAGCGATACTACTGGATTGAAACTTATGGAAACTTTAGAAAAACTCGTTAGAGTTCATCCAAATATTACCGTTCACGAAAATCACCTAGTTATTGATTTAGTTACAAAAAATAAAATACTGAAATCTAAAGGAAAAGATTTTTGTCTGGGTTTTTATGTGTATGATATAGAAGAAGATTATGTGAAAAGTGTTCAATGTAATGCCACGTTTATTGCAACAGGGGGATTAGGTAAGGCTTTTTTATATACTTCAAACACGGATAATAGTACAGGTGATGGATTTGCTATTTGTTATAGATCTAGGATTCCACTTGTAAATATGGAGTTTATCCAATTTCATCCTACTGTGTTTTATGATCCATATGCTGTTACTGCGGGTGAAAGACGATTTTTGTTTACTGAAGCACTTAGAGGAGCAGGAGCTATATTAAAGCTTTATAAGGATTCTAGAGAGGATTTTGTCTTGAAATATGATCCCCTTGGTTCAAGAGCGACAAGAGATATTGTTGTAATGGCAGAAGATATTGAAATGAGGAAAAACGGGTTAAATCATGTTTGGCTTGATTGCACCACACTTGGAAAGGATATATTAAAAAATGAGTTTAAGAATTCCTACGATTTCTGTATAAGCAAAGGTTTGGATCTAGCTAAAGAACCTGTGCCTGTTATTTATGCGGCACATTATTCTAACGGAGGAGCATTGGTTAATATGCATAGTGAAACGGAAATAAAAGGGTGTTATGTTGTAGGAGAAACTACTTTTACGGGGTTTCATGGTGCTAATAGATTAGCTAGCAATTCTGGGCCTGAGTGTGTTTTATTTGGTAGGCTTGCAGCAAGACATTTTTTATTAAATTCAGATGATTCCTCTCATTTGAAGGTTCCATTATGGGAGATTGGAGAGGCAGTAGAATCAAAGGATAAGATAATTGTTGATTTTTATTGGGAAGTTATAAGGAGAACTATGCACTTCTTATGCGGTATGTCAAGAAATAAAGAGAGATTAATTGCCGCACAAAAATTGCTCAGATCTCTTAAAAAAAGCATAAATAGTTTTTATTGGAATTATAGGGTAAGCAAAGATTTTTTAGAAGTCAGAAATATTGTAGATATTGCTATTATAATTATTGAAAGTGCTCTAGCAAGAAAAGAGAGCCGGGCCTGCCATTTTAGAGAAGATTTTCCAAAGGTCAATAATGAAGATTTCCTTGGTTTGACAATTGTTAAAAAAGAAAATAAACCTTATATTTTAAAACTAAAGGAAAAAAGTTTAAGAAATTAATTCAAAATAGATTCAACCCAGACTTCTACGCTTTGTGCCTTTGGTACTCAGGACAAATTGTTCTAAAGACCAATTCAAAAATAGAAAGAAAAAAAGAGAATGTTTTAGAAAATTTCTTTGATATTATCGGTGATATTATTGCAGAAAATGATAATGTAACTCCTTTGATATGTAGCCTAATATTAAATTTACTGCTTGTTATTACTTCCAATATTTTAATATAATAAATTTTATATTCAACAATTATCGAATCAGGATGAAAAATATGAAAGAAGCATATATTCGTATTATGGCGCCAATAATACCTCAAACTGCTAATAGCTTACTTCAAATTGTTGATAAAAAAATTAAAGAGAAATATGAGAGAATCAACTTGATGATTTCATCTCCAGGCGGTTCTGTATTTCATGGTATTTCGTTGTATAACTTCCTAAAAGGAGCTCCTGTTGAAGTATATACCTATAATTTTGGTAGTGTCGATTCTATCGGAGTTGTACTTTTCTGTGCGGGTGATAAAAGATTTTCAGTTCCCCATGCAAGATTTCTGATACATGGTGTAAGATTTAATATAAGTGGGAATGCAAGTTTTGATGAGAAACAAATTGAAGAGAACTTGAAGAGTTTGAAAATTGATCAACAAAATATTGCACGAATTATTGCAGATACAGTAAAAAAGCCCCTTCATAAAGTAGAAGAAGATATGAATAATCGAACAACACTTAATGCTACTGAAGCAAAGGATTATGGTTTGGTACATGAAATAAAATCTGAACTATTTCCAATCGATGCCGATTTATCAGTGATTGGAGAAAGTATAGGGCAGACTCAACCCCACCCCGTTCAAATAACAATGCCACCTGTACAAGCGTTTACAAAATCAAAAGATCTTGACTATGGAACTCTTTAATTTTATATAATAAAACAAAGAGTTCAAAATTAAAAATATATAGGCTAAAAATAACAAATTGTTAAACCGATTTTTTAATCGGTTTTTTCCCAGTCCGTTCACATCTGCTTAATAGGAAAATGATTCAATATCTTCATAGTAATGACAAAATGCCATTAAAACCAATATTGAATAATAAGATTCAATATCAACATAGGATAAGACAAAATGTTATATTTAATAGTTTTTTGTCATGCCAATCCAATACCATGCCAATGATGTCAATGCCAATGCTGAGTGAGACCATTTACGTAGTAAATGGTCTTGAATGGCATTGAAATTAATGATGAAATAGCATTGAATTTGATAAAGAAATCAAATAATGCCATCAACATAAAAAAAGTATATTACATAGACTCACTGGGTATTGCAAATGCCTATGGCAAAATGTCATAGATGGCTTTCTTGTTAAATTTAGATTTTAACACAAAAAAGAAAAAAAAAGTTTTAGAAAAAATAGTGAAAAAAGTTTTACGGTATTTTGACAAAAAACAGATTATAGCCCCTTTGTTATCCGCCCAAAGTAGTCGGTTATGTGGCATAGGGCAGTTATATGCCCTATGCGTATCCGGTTAATTCAGATTTTAGATTTAATTGTTTTGGTCATGTAAATTCTAGCATATTACAGATATAGTAAAAATCAGGCAGAAAAATAGAAGCGTAAATGATATATTTACAGATAAAAATTTAATGGAGGAGTAAATAGGTTTTCCTTTAAAAGAGTTTTTGGATTCAATGGTCTTATTCTCAATTGGTTCAACCAAAATACCTACCTCAAACTACGGATTACAAACAACTGTTTATTTATAAATCTCTTCCCACTAATTTATTTTATCGAATTTAAAAATTTTTTTAATTATTGGAATATCCGCTGCTGCAAAATTAAATGTTGTGATCTCTTTAGTATCAACCCATTGGGAATCTTGACAATCAATATTTTTGACATTGCCTTCCTTCCAATCAGCTAAATACACCATGAGAGTTATCTGAAATTCTTCATTATTTTTCATATAGGTATGCGTTGTTTTCATGAATAATCTATCAATGGAGATTGTTATGCCCAGTTCTTCCTGTATCTCTCTAATTAAACATTCTTCATATGTTTCATTTGGTTCAACCTTTCCACCAGGAAATTCCCATTTATTTGGTTCCATCCAACTATCTTTTTTCCTTTGTGCGATTAATATTTTATTATTCTTTCGTATTATTCCAGCTGTCCCAATATTTGCTTTTTTATCCATAATCCTTCTGAAATATATGCAACAAGCATTTACATATTTGGTGGTATATCCTTATTATTTATAATACAAAAATTACAAAAAGCCTTTCAAATGAAAGTAAGTATATCTATTGAGATGAAAAAGAGTTAATTCACAATTTTAGATATATAAATATAAATTAAAAATAAGCTATATTTTTATATAATACTATTTTATTGCTTTAATAGATGCACTGTGAATATTATTGAAACAAAAAATTTAACTAAATATTACAAGAAAATCAGAGGTATTGAAAAACTTACATTCACCGTTAAAGAAGGAGAAGTTTTTGGTTTTCTAGGACCAAACGGTTCTGGGAAAACAACCACGATACGGACACTTCTTGGGTTATTACAACCTAAAAGCGGAGAGGCATATATCTTTGGAAAAAACATTAAAGATAGTATAGTAGAAATAAAACAAAACATAGGATACATACCAGGAGATCTAAACCTATATGGTCATCTAACAGGAAAACAACTTTTAGATTACTTTAAATCATTGAGAAATTCTAAAGATTATTTAACGGATAATTTACTAGAAATATTTGAAGTACCCCTTGATAGAAAGATCAAAGGATACTCAAAAGGAATGAAACAAAAACTAGGGATAATACAAGCTTTTATGCATGATCCTCAACTTATTATAATGGATGAGCCGACATCCAGTCTTGATCCTTTATTACAACAGAAATTCTACGAGTTTTTATTAAAAGAAAAAAAGAGAGGAAAAACCTTGTTCTTTTCATCTCATATTCTAAGTGAAGTCGATAAAATCTGTGATCGTATTGGAATAATAAAAGATGGAACCTTAGTTGCACTTGAAAATATTGACTCACTTAAAAAGAAAAAAGGAAAAATAATAAAACTTAGAATAAAAGAAAAACCTGAGACATTCAAAGGACCAAAAGACATGAGTATAAAAGATGGATGGATACAATTTATCGCTACTGATGACATTGACCAATGGGTAAAAAAAATCTCAGAATATACAATTTTAGATTTAGAAATCAACGAATTCAGCCTTGAAGATATCTTTATTCATTACTACGAGGAAAAACCATGAATAACCATTTCAGATTTAAGGTTGCTCTTCAAACTATGAAGGATCATCTGAGAATTACAATTATTCTTACGGTTCTTTTTATGGCGATAGCTGTAATGTATAGTGTTGTATATCCTGCTTTTAAAGATATTATGAAAGGTCTAGGTCCTATGATGGATGAACAATTTAGGTTCATACCAGGGGCTCAGGACATTGGAACTTTTGTGGGTTTTCTTAATATGGAATTATATCAAATATTCTGGCTTTTAATTATGGCAATAATAATAGGTTTTATCGCAGCATCACTTATTTCCAAAGAATTAGAATCAAAAACAATTGATCTTTTTATGTCAAATCCCATCTCTAGAAAACAAATTATTTTTGAAAAATATCTAGGTTTAATACCTACGATTTTAATTATTAATTTTGCAACCATGTTTATGGTTTATGGGGCAACAATAGCTATTAATGAAGAAATCAAATTTGAAAATCTATTCTTAGCACATGTTGCTTCGATTCCATATTTCTTAGCTGTGATAAGTATAGGTATTTTAATATCAGTTTTAATTGATGAAAAAATGAGAGCAAGTATTATAATGATATCTATCCTTGTTGGGATGTTTATTTTACGTTCAATAAGTTTAATGATACCTGATTATAAATCATTAGGATATGTTTCGTTATCACATTATTTTAATCCATATGACTCTCTCAAATATGGAAAAATCGATGAAGTAGGAATAATAGTACTACTAGTTGTTGCTATTCAAATTTTATTTATTTCAATGGTTATTTTTGAACATCGAGATATAACAGTTTAAAAATATTACTTATTTATGAAACAATGATGTTACAAACTATAGGTCCTGTTTTCAAAAAGTGCAGCATTTTAATTTGAATATATTAATTCAAGAGTGCGTAGTTAAAGGTATTTAAACTCCTCGGTATTCAAAAATCAATTATAGTTTTAAATTTTTGATAATTTTTTCATCTGTTTAATAATAGAAAATTATTATGCATCTATTTTTTTTACCATTTTCCATATTGATAAGGTAACGTTAAAAAAATAATATCCATCTGATCAATATGCATTTCACCAGTTTCAGAATAAGCAAATACTTTTAATGTATGCCTACCAATTAATGGATAAAATTTTCCCTGAATTTTCCATTCATAAGGTGGTGTGTCATCCCAAAAAATGAACATGTCATCAATTGTAAAAATAACATATCTTACTTTTTCTTTACAAATAACCTCTGCTTTAGCTGTCGGTCTTCCAATTGCAACTGTTATTCCGCGTAATCTCTGAAAATAATATTTTGCAAACGGTAATTCAATAAATGGGTTATCCTGAAAGTATCCCATTCCTTCTAGTGGTGTACGCAAAATCACTTGAATTTTAATTGGTTTAATTGCTAATTCTGTAAGAATAGCTAGCATTAGTTTTGTTGCTTTTTTTTGATATGTAATGTTAATATGTTCCAGTGTATCATTTTTTGAATGACCAACCTGATTTGGGTCATGTTGAGCAATCCAAACTCCATCGTATCCATAATCTACAAAAGCTTGATTATCTGCTCCAGGGTAATTTGGCAGATTTTCGATATTCATATCAATAATATCCATGTATTTTGAGCTGATTGTTTTAGCAAAATCAGCGATCCATGTAGATGGTTCTTCATGAAAATAACGTAATATTTTTTCCCCCTCAATAGTATCAGCATAACCAATTATATCAAGATTTAAAACAGCGATAATATTTTCGTTTCTATTGTATGCCTCACGAGCATATATAAAACTGCCATATGTTCCAACTTCTTCTCCGGAAAATGCGATAAATTTTATTGTATGATTAAATGAATATTTACTTAAAATCTCAGCAATACAAAGTACTGCAACAATACCAGAACCATCATCATTTGCACCTGGAGAAATTTTAAATGTATCATAATGAGCACAAAGGATAAATATTGCATTTGACGAAAAATCATTTCCAGGAAGTGTTGCTACAACATTTTTACTTTCATATTTTTCAAAATTCCATTCATGGAATTCTACGTTTAAACCCATTTGTTCAAACTCGTTATATATCCAATCTCCTGCCATAGTACAATTAGGAGTTCCTGTATATCTCACCCCAAACTTCATAAGATTTTGATAGTAATAAAGTACTTTTGATTCATTAACTGAATTGATCATTTCAATAATATCAATATTATCAAATGAAGAATTATTCACTGTTAAGATCTGTTTTTCAGATAATCCTGAAACATTCATAGTTAAAAATAGGCTACTACAAACTAAAATTGAAATGTATTTTAATCTATTATTCATAAATCATCGTAATTAATTCAACTCTTAATATATAAATATTTTCAGATATCTTTCAGATGAAATTAAACGTTAACCGTCAATTTCTTAGCAATATTTTTCTAGTCTCAACTTTATAATTCTCAACATTTGGCTGATCAAAAGGATTAACATTCAATAAAAAACCTAGATATATCATTTCCATCATCTTAAACTGTAACAACTGCCCTATTGAATACTCTGATTTATCTGGTAAAATTATTTCTGTAAAAGGTCTTTTTACATTCTTAAAAGCTGTTTTTACTCCTATAAAAATAGCGTCCATAATCTGTTTTAATTCTTTTCCTTGTATCACATCAACTAAATTTGAATATTCATTTATATCAGGTACGACTAAGTTTGAATTTTTTTTTTCACATCGACAAAAGTAGTAAATTTATCGTAAGGTCCACCAAGATATATCTGTGCCATTGAATGAAGATCAACAGAAATTAATGAAACCGTAGGAGTAATACCTTCTAAAACTCTTTTTTTATCTTTATTGAATTCTTTACCAATGCTCTCACCCATCAGTTGTCTATACCATTTTCCAACTGATTCTAAATCATTACCGACTAAAAATAAATCATGGATGTTTTTACCTTTTTTATGATGAAGATAAATTAATGTTGCACTTATAACTGCTGGGTTATTAAGTAGATTAATATCTAAACACCTACTTTTCATATCATATGCGCCTTTCAAGAGTTGATCAATATTGACTCCAAGCAATCCTAACGGAAATAAACCAACATTAGAAAAAACAGAATATCTTCCTCCAACCTTTTTTGGTATTTCTAAAAGATCAAATCCTTTTTCCAATGCAAAATTCCATAATTTTGAGTTTTTATCAGATGTAACAATTACATATTTTTCATAATCTTTTTTATATTTTTTAAGGATTTGAACTAATATCTCAAAATTGGCTATAGTTTCAATAGTGCCTCCTGATTTACTCACGCAATTAATGATAATATTTTCTCCTTTTTTCAAAATTGGTTCAATAATTTTTATTATATCATTTATAGAATCAGAATCTACAGTATCAGCATATAACACTTTTATATCTGGATTTATTTGATTATACAGTTTTCCTAATATTGCTTCTTGTACAGCTAGTGTTCCTAAATTACTTCCGCCAATACCTATTACAATTAGACAACGTGGTTTTAATTTCTTTTTTTCGTCTATAAGTGTTTTAACTTTTATTAATGCGTGCTTATCATCAGGTAGATTAATCGATGCTCTATCATCTTCGTATTGTAAATTAACTGCTTTGTTCATGCAATCTATTTCTTCTATTAATTTTTCTGCGTAATTTACAAGCTCTTCAGATGAAATTAAGCTATCATTATACAAAAAAACTAGTGGATCCATTTTATTTTTTTCACCTCGAATATCTAATTTCAAAAACAAAAGTTGATTTATAACTGTATTTCTAAATTACTTTATTATTTCAACATTTTTTTGAAGTTTACTATTAAAGTCTATAAAACTATTTTGTAGTTTTCATCAAAAATATAGTAAATATATTGATTAATTGTAAAAAAACTTATAAATCCAAAATGCATGAAAAATACTAGATTTAATAAATACGGGGGAATAAAAATTATGAACTTTAAGAAACTAATAACTTTTTTAATAATTTCAATTTTTTTATCATCTAGTTGTTTAAATGTTCTTGGATCTCAGATCTTTAAAACAACAAACTTTACTACTACAACTATTGAGTTGAAGTTTAATTTTTCGATACCTGAAGTTGTACCTTATAACAACTATTCAGTTGTAAGAGTTAATGGAACTAACCATAACCCATTTGAGTTTTTTAATTATGATCCAGGTAAACCTATTCTTCCTGTAAACCTTAGTATGTTTAATCTTAAATTTGGAAGTAAAATAATCAGTTTAGACTATGAGCATTCTACTCCTGAAATCATGAATCTTTCTTTTCCACTTATTTTTGGTGATGCTTCTTATGATAATGGAGTTAATATCAATTTTATCTCAATGGATTTAAGTATATACAAAAGTGAAAATTCATATCCTGAGAATTGGGTTTCTTATCATACTGGCGGAGGGCTTTATTACGGGGAAAGAACAACGTTTCTAGTCTTAAAAGTATATCCTGTTCGTTATATACCTGGTGATAATCAAATTGAGTTTATCAGAAATATAACCGTATCTATTACTTATCAAGAACCGATAGAACCGATTATTCAGCCGGAGTATAAACGTGATCTTCTTATTATTGCACCTCAAAATTTTATAAAATATTTGGAACCTCTTGTTAATTTTAAAAGAGAACATAATATAAAAACAGAGTTGTATAGTTTGCAGGAGATATATAGGATTATGAGTAATTCTGTAAATGGTCGAGATGAGCAAGAGCAGATTAAATATTTTATTAAAGAGGCGATTGAGAAATGGGATATAACATATGTTTTACTTATTGGTGGCAGAGAAGGACAGACAAATTCTTGGAATTTACCTGTTCGCTATAGTCATGTAGTTCCAACTGATGAACAAGAATATCCCGAACAGTATTTTATAAGTGATTTATATTATGCGGATATCTTTAATGGTGAGGGTAAGTTTTCTAGTTGGGATTCAAATTTTGATGATATTTTTGCTGTTTGGAATGAAACTTTCAAGGAAGATATGGATAGCTATCCTGATGTATATCTTGGGCGACTCCCATGTCGAAACACCTTAGAAGTAAAAGCAATGGTCAATAAAATCATAGAATATGAAAATGAACCATGTGATAAGGAATGGTTTAACAACCTTCTGTTAGTAGGTGGAGATAGCTATATAAATACTGGTCAATGGCCAGAGGATGTTGTTGTAAACGAAGGAGAACTTGCTTGTGAAGCCGCAATTGATGTAATGCCAGGTTTTAATCCATTAAAAGTCTATGCATCAAATGATGATATAAATGGTGAAACAGTGAATGAAGCATTTAATCAGGGTGCTGGTTTTGCTTATTTTTGTGGGCATGGAAATCCAGCATCTTGGGGTACACATTTTGAACCAGCAAACAGTTCTAACTGGGTTTCTGGATATCAATTGCAAGATATGGTTAATCTTAGAAATAGAGAAAAACAGCCCATTACAATTGTTGGTGGATGTCACAATGCTCAGTTTGATGTAACTATGTGGAATATTTTATTGGGTGTTCGTGAGGAAGGTTTCAAATATTTCAGTTGGAAAAAAGGTAAAGTTGGGCAATTTTGGTACAATGAATGGGTACCAAATTGTTGGGCTTGGTGGCTTACAAGTAAACCAAATGGTGGTGCAATTGCAACAATTGCAAACACAGGATTAGGTACTCATGGTGATGGAGATCAAAACAACGACGGTATTGTTGACTATATTGAAGTTTTAGATGGATGGCTTGAATTAAGGTTCCTAGAACTTTACGGTATTGAAAATAACGAAATTTTAGGTTTAAATCATGGTCAAACAATTATAGATTATCTAAATCTTTTCCTTGGTGATGATTCTAAAATGGATGTTAAAATGGTGCAACAATGGCAGCTGTTCGGTGATCCAAGTTTAAAAATTGGTGGATATAGCTAATTTAAAACATTTTCATTTTTTTTTAAAAAAAATAAAAAGAGAAGAAGAAAAGAAATCTAAAATAATTCTATTCCTTCTTTTTAAGATATGGGAGACCAGTTCTTTTGTTTACTCCAACATTATAATTTGCTGGTTTATCACAGGGTGATCCACTCTTTGGTGTTCTCTTACTAAAGAAGAATATTTTCTGGTTTTTCCCACCTTTGAGTTTTACATCTCTACAATATAATGTCCATCCTTCATGTGTAAAGGCCATATTTTTTACCTCCGCACGGAGAATAATATCAAGTAATTTAAATCTTTCCTTATTTTACTCCTATAAAATAAAGAATTATATAGTTAGATTTAAATAGAGGTCTTAGTTGCGCGTTTCAAATAAGGTGAAAAAATGATTAATGCATATATTCTATTAAACATGAAACCAGGTAACAGTGATAAAGCAATAGAAGAGATGAGGAAGATAGAGGATATTGCAAAGATTTCAATTGTTGCAGGTGAATACGATATAGTTGTTCGTGCTCAGGTTAAAAGTTTGGATAGACTTCTTAAGATTACTGACAACATCCAAATGATTAATGGTGTAATGAAAACAACTACTCAGATTATAGAAAAAGAGATAACCGCATGAAGATAAAAATTAGGAAAAGATACCTATTTTTTGTTCTTGCTTTTGCATCAGCTATTATTTCTGCTATAAGTTCAGGTATTGATACTGTTGCTGGAGATTTAATTGATAATTATTGGATTTTATCTATTTCCTGTTTTATTCTAGCACTTATTGTATCTTTTTCATGTAGTGCTTTTCTCTCCATTCCATTTAATGGAAAAAGTATTGGTTCTATGTTTCTTGATCCTTCTTTTAGACGTATAAGACTGATTAGAAAAAAAGAGGTTTTTTATCATATACTAGCAGGGCTAGGTAACGCTATTACGACTATTGGTTATTTTGCTCTTTTTTATGATAAAGACCTTGGGCGTAGTCCATCAGTAATTCTTCCTTTTTCTCAAATTGTTATTTTATATCTTGTAATAGCTGAGTCAATTACTGATAAGGATACACCAACACTTATTGATATTCAATCATCAGTAATAGTAACTTTTGGTGCAATTCTTGGTTCTATTAGTCTTACTGGTACTATTAGTGTTTCTGCTCTAGTTATTGTTTTTTTGGTTATTAATCCAGGCTCAATGCTTTTTAGCTTCTATCAAAGAAAATTAAAGATGATGAAAATTAATGAAAGGCCTAACGACGCAATAAATATTAGACTATGGAATGTTATCTTTGCTTTATCTTTTACACTTTTAATTACCTTAATTTTTGATGTATTTAATAATACAACTAACATTATTGAAGGTTTTATAGCTTCAGTTCAATTTTTCGGTTGGATGTTTGCTATGGCTTTTGGTACATTTTTCTCATTTGTATTATATATTAGGGCTCTTGGTATTGGTAAAGCAAGTATTGCTCAGGCTGTGAGGTCATCTGTTATAATATTTAGTATTCCGGTTACCTTGGTTTTATCGTATTTTGGATTAGCTGATCCTTTTCCAACAGATCCAATACTACTATTAATTAAAATAATTGGTATGATTATAATGATGCTTGGAATTTCTACATTTGCTCTTGCTCTTACAAAAGCATATGTTTTTATAAAAATGGAACCGGGTTATCCCATTGAAGGTACCATGAAACGTTTATGGAAAATCAAAGGGGTAAATAGAGTTGCTGCACTTGCAGGACCATATGATTTCATAATTAAGATACATACACGTACACTTGTCAAAGGGTATGAACATATACTTCGTAAAGTCCAAGAAATACCAGGTGTTAAACAATATCGCTGGCAGTCTGTTCTTAAAGAATGGGAAGATATCTAAAATTAAATTCCTTTTTTATCCTTTTTTTAATTTTCAAAAATGAAATAAATACATATTTTTTCCAAAATAAAAAATTATTAAATAAGGCTTGTTCATTCCCTTTTTTATCATGTGCGGTATAGTAGGAATTATTGGGGGAGAACCAGTTTCACGAACAATTTACCATGCTTTATTTTCAATACAGCATCGTGGGCAGAGTTCAGCAGGCAAATTAACCTATGATGGCAACATTCATGTTACAAAAGATGCAGGTCTTGTCCGTGAGGTTTTCAATGATGATAAAAAGATTAATACACCTGGCAATATAGGTTTAGGCCATACTCGTTATTCAACTGCAGGTATGGATGATCTAAACTCTTTAAAGCGTAATGCTCAACCAGAATACTTGGTAAATCCATTTCTTGCAGCAGTTCATAATGGTAACATTTTTAATGGAGCAGAAATTTTAAAAAAAACTAATAGAATCCCAAGAACAGAATGTGATATCCAGTGGCTACTACTTCCAATGGCAGATAAACTTAATAAAAAAGAACTTAACACCGAACTTATTTTTAATGCCTGCAAAGAGCTTATCTATGAAGCAAAAGGTAGTTTTTCTGTGTTATTTCTAGCAGATTCAGGGGATAATCCTTTTCTTTTTGCGGTAACAGACCCCTATAAGATAAGACCTTTGGTTCTTGGTAAAAAAAATGGAATGTATTGCCTTACATCTGAAACTCGTGTTTTCAAAAAGATAAATTTTCAATATGTTAAGGATATACCTGGTGGCTCAGTTATAATCATTGATAAAAACGGTAAAATATATGAAAAACAAGTAATCAAAAAAAATGAGAAACCATGTATGTTTGAATTTGTTTATTTTGCCAAACCCGATTCTCGTATAAATGGCCGAAGTGTTCATGATGTACGTGCACAATTAGGTAGACTTCTAGCTAAAAACTATCCTGTAAAAGCAGATGTTGTAGTACCAGTTCCCGAATCAGGTCGTCATTATGCAACAGGTTATGCTCTGGAATCAAAAATACCTTTAGATGAAGGGATAATGAAGGATAAAGATGAACGTAGTTTTATCCAGCAAACACAGGAAAGCCGTGATAAGGTCGTAGAGGAAGGTCTATCTTATTTACGTGCGGTTCTTAATGGTAAAAGAGTTGTGTTAATAGATGATTCAATAGTACGTGGTACAAACATACGTAAATTAATATGTGGTCTGAAAGAAGCAGGTGCAAAAGAAGTCCATGTAAGAATAGGATGTCCACCATTAATTGCACCATGTTACCTAGGTATTGATATGCGCAGTAAAAAAGAATTTATCGCACGTAATGAAGAAGGTAACATTAAAACCTGTGAAGAAATAGGAAGAGAACTAGGTGCAGATTCTCTTGCTTATACAAGTATTGAGAGTTTAACTGAGGCAATTGGTTTTGATACTTGTCGTGGTTGTATAGATTTTCCTGATGGATATCCTAGTGAATGGAAAAAAGATGTACTTGAAATGTTTAAAAAGGATAAAAAAGGTGAACGTGCCTATTATGTCCGTAGTTGTGGTTAGTTAAAAAACTTGGTTTTTTATGATTGAAATAACACGTGGAACGTTAGATGAGCAAATAATTAAGATTTTGCAAAAAACTTATCCAATGACTGTTGAAGAACTAAAAATAAAGCTTCACCTTTCAAAACAACAGATCATTAGAGTTTTAAACAAACTATACATAAAAGGTATAGTGCGACTTGAACCGTTACCTGATAAAACATATATTAGGCTTCTAAGACATGATTTTAGCTTTGTTGGTAAAAAAAGACAGCGTAAATTTATAAAGCACACTAGAAGTAAAACAAATAAATTAAAAGATTATGATGGAATAATGTATACTTAATAAAATAATTTTACTATTTTTACTCAGATCATGCTATCCAATAATCTGTATAACCTGTTTATTTACAATAAGGAACTCTATAAGATCTCCAGATTCTTTAAGTTTTTTTAATATCTTATAATCTAAAATATGTTCATAACAAGAGATAACACGGCTACCGCTAGGACTCCAACTAGCAATCTCTATTTGTTTTAAATCAAAACTTTTTACACTACCAAGAATTGTAAAAGATTCTGTTTTTATTTCAAACTCGCATTTGGTACATTCAATGATGCTATTATATGCTACATATGGGTTTTGGTAATCTTGGACTGGATCAAGTTGTATCATTATCATTTTGCTACCACATTTAGGGCAAACCATGGAATTTTCCCCGGTTCTATCCCATAAATTTGCAATAACATCCATATTTTTTTTGTTATAAACCATTTCCATCTTTGTCCCACCTAATATATATGGAATCTTCTAAGATATATAGTTTTTCTTAAAAAAACATATTTTTATTACCATTATTAGTTATATAGTTAAAAAATATTACTACAAAAGTATATTAGAAGTAGATTATATGAAAACTATAACTTTTACTACAGATTTTGGGATAAATAGTAATTATCCTGCGCAAATGAAAGCCGTAGTACTTTCTATTGCACCTGATGCAATGCCGATTGATATAACACATAGTATATCGAAACATAATATTATGGAAGGAGCATTTGTTCTACAGACAACAGTACCATATTTTCCAGAGGGGACTTTACATTTATGTATAGTAGATCCGGGAGTTGGAAGCATCAGGCGTGGAATTATAATAGTTACCAAAACACAAATACTAGTAGGTCCAGATAATGGTCTTTTAACTCCTGTAGCAAAAAAACTAGCTCCTTTCCAGGTTTATGAAATAAAAAATCCAAATTTTATGCTTAAAAAAATCTCAAATACTTTTCAAGGTAGGGATGTTTTTGCCCCTGTTGCTGCTCATATTTTAAATGGTGTTTTATTTGAAGAAATAGGTCCAATTATTCATGATTATATTGATTTAAATTTAGAACAAACAGAGATAACAGATAAATATATAGCCGGTAAAATATTGTATATTGATGATTTTGGAAACATAATTACAAACATACAAAAATATCTGTTGCAAAAATATTTAGAACCTGGTAAAAAAGTTATAGTTTTCATTGGTAAAACGAGAAAAGAAATACCTTTTGTTAATACATATAGTGATGTTAAAAAAGGAGCTTTTCTTATAACAAATAGTAGCAGTGACTATCTAGAAATATCTGCAAATCAGAGTAAAGCAAGTGATATGTTAAAAGTTAAACTTAGAGAAGAAATAAAGATAGAATTTGGCCATTTTTAACAGGGTTATAGCCAATATATTTACGTAGAATTTTGTTGTTACAACCAAATTATATAACACTTCAATATTAACATCTTATATCTGAGGGTCAATAAAGGATTAATTGTTACACTGATTTTATTTTCTAAAAACTATTATTTCACGTCTAACTATAATCCTTTTTCAACTTCTGGTGTTCAAATCCCTTCCCCTGCACTTATTAACATTTTTACTTAATTTGAAACTTTTTGTTCTTCATTCACTAAATAGTTAATGACATTTTCTGATATATCTTCTGCGTATTCTCCTATCCTTCTGATACTCTCAACAACATATCCCACATAGATTGCTACGATACCTTTCTGTTTCAGTGCAATGGCATTAATTTCTTCACAAAGTAATTCAAGTTTAGCAACAGATTCCATTGTTTCATTTGATGCTTTTATATCATTTTTAAAAAATGATCCCATGCTTTTATTGAAAATATCTAATGATATGTTGCTTGTTGAAAGTATATGATCAATTGTCTGTTTGTTCAAGTTGCTATCAACAAGTTTTGGAACATTTTGTGCAATTCTTACAACATGGTCCCCAATACGCTCTATTATTCTACTAATAAGAAAACAGGTAGATGCCATACTAATGGTAATATCCATTTTTCCTGCGAGACTAACATTTTGTAAAATAATATTATATTGTCGTGCGACTAACCAGTTCAAACGGTCAACATCATCATCTCTTGAAAGAACATCTCCTGCTAAGTTTTTATCTTTGTTTTGTAGTGCACGCATAGTATCTTCGTGCATCCCCTTAACAATAATTTGCATCCTTTTAATTGTTTTATCAAGAGGCATCTCAATTGGATTGAGTAGATCTTTTAATGTAACAGATGTGTCTGTTTCTTCAACAACCTCTGGACCTATCGCTAGTTGAGTAAAAGACCTAATAACATTTCTAACAGCAGTTGACATGCGAGAGGGAGATATAATTTTGATAGATGTGTATCCTGCGATATAAGCACCAATTAATAATTGTAGAAGATAGTCTGGTTTTGGTATTTTGCTAACATTGAATTCTTTTATTCTCTGTAGTTGTTCTTGTGTAATTTTCGAATTGAGTAATAAGGTACCATCTGATTGTATGTTGATTCCCAATTGGTCATTTTTCTTTATATTCATGGTTCTGATCCATTCTTTTGGCAATGTGATTACGTAAGAAGATCCGCCTGTTATTTGTACACGTCTTATTTCCATTATTTCACCATGTTATCTGTAAAATTGGAGTATTCATAAATATTTCTATTTGTCTCTATTGTTTATAGAGGTCTATATATAACACTATATTATATGTAGAAAAAGTATATATTTGTAATTTTTATCATAAATTGTATATGAGTTGATAGCTTAGAGGAGGCTATTATTGGATTACAACTTATTATTGATTACAGGTGCTGCTTGTGCCATCGGTTTTTATATGGCCTGGAGTATCGGTGCCAATGATGTTTCAAACGCTATGGCAACCGCAGTTGGTGCTCGTGCTATTACATTTAAACAAGCTGCATTGATTGCCGGTGTCCTAATTTTTCTTGGTGCAGTTTTTGTTGGTCCTAATGTGGCTGAGACGATCAAAGGAAAAATTGTCAATACTACGGTCATTAATGATCCATTTATTTTGATGTTAGGTTTTGTTTCATCTTTATTGGCTGCTGCTATTTGGTCAACTTTGGCGACTTGGAAAGAGATGCCGATTTCTACTACGCATTCGATTATTGGTGCATTAGTAGGGTTTGGAATTGTCGCAGGAGGTTTTTCTTCTATTAATTGGGGTGTTGTTGGTTCAGTTGCTGCAAGTTGGGTGATTTCTCCAGTTGGTGGCTGTATACTTGCTTATCTTGTTTTTCGTATTATTGTAAAATTGATTTTTGCCCAAAAGGATCCTGTACGTGCTACAAAAGTTGTTGGTCCTGTAATCATTGGTGTTACTGCTTTTGTTATGTCTGTTTCTTTGTTGTTTGAAACGCAGTTAGGTGATATGTTTGGTATAGCAGAGTTATACCGTTCGCTTATTGCTTCTGCAGGTGTATCAATAGTCATTATTTTTTTATCAATATATCTATTGCGTAATATTCAAGCAAAATCAGTCGATGATTATACTACGGTTGAAGAGGTTTTTCGCAAACTACAAATTATTACTTCTTGCTATGTAGCATTTTCTATCGGGGCAAATGACGTTGCTAATGCAATTGGTCCAGTGGCAGCTATTATTCCTTTGGCAAGCACAGGAACTATGGGTGCAGTTGCACAGATACCTTTGTATTTATTGATTATTGGTGGAGTCGGGATGGCTGTGGGATGTCTAACCTGGGGTTATAAGGTTATGAAAACTATGGGTGATCGTATCACTAAACTAACCAATACTCGTGGTTTTGCGGTAGATTTTGGAGGAGCTACAACTGTGCTTATAGCATCAAAGTTTGGTCTTCCGATTTCGACATCACATACTGCAGTAGGAGCTATTATTGGTGTGGGTCTTGCTAGAGGGTTTGAAGCTGTTGATTTAAAGGTTGTAAAAAAGATTGTAGTTTCTTGGTTGTTGACTTTACCAATTGCAGCTTTTACTTCAGCAATAATCTTTTTAGGTTTAAACGCATTAATATAGATATTATAGGAGAAAAAAAGTATGGTTGAAAAAAAAATGCATTTTAGAGTCCCTGTCTCTGAAACATATCGCAGAAAAACCCCGTTTAATCAACTATTAGATCATATGGGAAAAGTAAGGGAATGCATTAATATCCTTGGTGATGGTCTAATACATTATTACAATGGAGACTATAAGGGTTTTTCAGATCTTGCAAAAAAAGTTGCAGAACTTGAACATGAAGCTGATTTAATAAAACATGATATTAGAAATCACCTTCCTACATCTATTCTAATGCCTGTTGATAAAGGTAAATTTTTATGGGCTCTTCGTGAGCAAGATGCAATTCTTGATCATGCTGAAAATCTTGTAGAAATGCTTGATATGCGCCATACAAAAATACCTAAAGAACTTCAACCTCTTTTTATTGAACATTGCAAGCTTGTTGTGAAAACAGTTGAAGCAATGGAATTAGCAGTTGAAAATATAAGAGACCTTGTTGAAACAGGTTTTGTAAAACGTGAGAGGGACCAGACAAAACAATATATTCATAAGGTCCATGATTGGGAAAATATAGCTGATCAAAAAAGATATGAGCTAGCAAAGGGGATATATAGACTTGAAAAGAAACTTGAGCCTATGGATGAGTATCATCTCTTAAAAATTATGGACTGGGTAGATGACATTGCTGATAATGCTGAAAATGTTGCTGATTGGTTGCGTTCAATGATTGCAAAATAATTATATTTTTTTCTAAAACTTCTTATTTAACAGGTGAAATAAAAATGGATCTAATCGGAATACTGCTTGGAGCTATGCAAGATCCAATTACATATTCGATAATATTTTTTATTTATGTTATTCTAACAGTTTTATTTCTTCCTATTCCTGTTGAGATTGGTTTGTTTGATCCTTATATTCACCCTGTGCTACTCATTTTTATCTTGGCTCTTGGGAAGGGAGTAGGTTCTTTAATAGCATTTGAAATTGGGACAAGAGTACGTGGTGCCATCAAGAAAAGATCTATCGGAACGCCATTAACAAAAAAAATTATTGCATGGTGTGAACGATTTGTCAGGAACTATGGTTATTATGGCCTTTTCATCATAATGAGCATACCTTTAATGTTGGATTCTGTTACTGTCTATCTATTTTCTTTGTTGAATCCTAAGGATGATGGTAAAATAGCAATGACTCGAAGGTGGTTTGTGCTGATAAACATAGCAGCAGGTGCTGTGAGAGGTATAATTATTCTTCTGGTAGCCTACCTTTTCAGTTTTAGACTTGTATAGAGCTTTTATCTAAAAATATGAAATAGCCGAAATCCCTTCCCTATGCACCTTTTCTAAAACTTCTTATTAAACAGGTGAAATAACACACCTAATATTGCAAAGTGATAGATTAAACCTATCGTAATAAACAAATAATCATTAGTTCCACTTTCTAATAGATGTTCAAGAGCAATAAATGTCCAAAAGTTTGGAATTGGACTAAATATATATTGCAACCAACCTTCAACAGCAAGTGCAAAAATCGGTAGCATAAATAAACTACCAAGTGTTTTAAATAATGCAAAAGCCTGTATTTTGTTTGTTGCAATAATGTTTACAATCAATCCCAGTACAGGTGTAAAAACAGTAAAAAGAATTGCGATTGGTAGATAATTCCAAAATGATACCTCTATAAGGCCTGTAAGCCAAGGAAAGAGTAATACAAAGATAAAAGAAAGTATACTTAATAGAAACATTCTGTAAAAAAGATAACTTGAGCGTGATATCGGCATTACTCGTAGAACTGTTAAAATGTTTTCATCTCGCTCATCCATTATCAAAAAACCTGCGACAAAACCAAAAACCATTGGAATAAAAATCACAAATAACATAAAAAAAGCAGGATAGAACAACACTAAATTATGGTAATAATTCTCAGTAATCCAAGGAAATACAATTCTACCGATTACTAAAAACATTAAAGGTGCAATAATTGCTGAAAAAATAAGCATCCTATCTCTGAAGATGTTTTTCAAGTCATTTTTCATAAGTGTTGTAAAATACACCATTTCTATTTGCCCCCCATAACAATATATTTATAGTATGCTTTTTTTGATAAATAAAAACACAAACCTATCCAAAATATCAGATACAGTATTGCATACAGGATATCATTAAAGGCTACTTCTCCAAATACTCCTCCAAATAAAATAAAGGATGCTTGTGAGGGCCATAAATAAAATATTGGGTTTTCATAAAAACCAAATAAGTCAAACAACGGTGGAATAAATAATAACATAAACGAAAACATCATCATCAAAAGATACTCATTTATACTGTTACAACGTGATACCATGAGAAAACCCAGTAGTATCAAAAATACTGATGAAAGGATAATCCCTGAAAAAAAATAAAACCAGTTAAAATCAATACCATAAGAAGGTATCACAAAAAGTAATCCTGTGATAATAGAAAGAGTAGTAAGTGAGATTATCTTTGAAAGAAAATAATTATATGTCTGCATAGGTGTAATTGTCAGTGCCTGTAGAGTGTTTTCTGTTTTTTCAAAAAGAACCATTGCACCTACAAACATAATTCCAATTAAGACTGGGTCAAAAAACAAATATAATGTATGAAACTCTGCTACATCTATATCTGGCATTATTTTAAGAGACAAGTAATATATTACAACACTGAGGATCGCTAAATGAATAAGTTTATACCTGTATATTAGTGTAAACTCCCATTTCAGCATCGATTTTAGTGGATTCATCCAAGATGCCTTCCAGTCACCTTTATGAATATATCTTCAAGTGTTGCCTCTGCTGTATGAATTGTCTGAACCTGCCCAGTCTTGAGAAGATTTATAAAAGCAGTATTCAACCAGAGATCAGCAAGATTAAACTCCTGGCTTAAAAGTTCTTTTTCTTTTAGATATTCAACCTTAACAACTTTCCTACCATGACTTATCTTAAGTTCCTTTGGATTGCTAATTAAAACAAGTTTCCCGTCAACGATGAAGCCGACTTTGTCGCATAACTCATCTGCATCATTCATATTATGTGTTGTAAGAAAAATCGTGGGACCCTCTTTTTGTTTTTGTTTAATTATGTTTTTTATAAGGCGTGAACTCACAGGGTCAAGACCGGTTGTTGGTTCATCTAAAAACAACACCTCAGGAATGTTCAACAGCGCCCTTGCAAAGTTTAACTTTGTTTTCATCCCCTTTGAATACGTGCCAACTCTACTATGTGCATCTTTTTCAAGATCTACCATCTTCAAAAGTTCCATAGGTTTTAATGTTCTTCTACTGTAAAATGAACTAAAGAGTTCAAGGTTTTCATATGCTGTAAGTTTTTGGTAATGATTTGGAAGTTCAAAACAGACCCCTATTTTTTCATAAAGATCTTTCTTCCAATTGTGGAGATCTTTTCCAAGTATCTCTACATTTCCAGAATAACCTTTAAGAAGACCTACAATTATTTTTTGAGTTGTACTTTTTCCAGCACCATTAGGACCTAAGAACCCAAATATTTCACCTTTTTTTATTTCAAAATCTACTCCATTAACTGCTTTTTTATCTGATTTAGGATAAGTATACTCAAGTTTTTGAACCTTAATCATATATTTTCACATCCTCATCTCTATATCTTTAGGGTATATTACTTTTTATACCAAATAGTGATCTTGCTAGTACAATTACCGGTATAATTTCAAGACGACCTATCCACATATTAAAAATAAGCATAATCTTTGCAGTAGATGACATACCTATATGAGTAATCCCTGTTGTGAGACCAACGTTTCCTTGTGCTGAACATACCTCAAATATTATATCACTAAGTCTATAATTTGTCTCATTTATATATAATACACCAAGCACAAAGATTCCAACAAATAAAAGAATAACCCAAATAAAAGAAATAATCGCAGCTTCATTGATTAGATCCATAGCCTCATCTTTTGAAAGAAATCTACTACCAAGTTTATGAACAAAAACTCTGTGAGGAGTAGAAATCGCTCTTTTAATTCTCCACCTAACACCGTTATACAATAATGCTGCTCGGAATAATTTAATACCACCAGCTGTAGAACCAGCAGCACCACCGATAATCATTGCAAAAGAAAGTATCAGCTTTGCAATTTCACTCCAACCCTCTGGGCCACCTATAACATTAACAGATGCAAAACCTGTACAAGTAAGAGCAGAAGTAAACTGAAAACCAGATATTTTTAGAGAATACAAAATATTACCATTAACAGAAGACAATTTTAAATTAATATAAGTAAGACCAATAACTCCTAGTATCATCAAAAAAATCATCGCTTTAAACTGAACATCAGATAAAAACTTCTTAATACGACCTTTTAATAAATCATAATGAGCAGCAAAAGCAATCGCACCAAGAATCATAAGAATTACAACGACTATCTGACTAATTACTCCAAAACTAGTGATACTATCATCGGTAACTCCAAAACCACCAGTTGCAAGAGCAGTCATTGCATGATTTAATGATTGCCACGGAGTCATACCATTTGAGGTTACAAAACCAATTATAGTTAAGGCAACCACACCAATTATAGTATATAATAAAAATATCCACCATATTGTGCGAACCGTTGAAACAATAGATGGATGAGTTTTTTGACTGCGAGCTTCACCTTTATAAAGTACGAATGAACCTACACCAGGACGAGCTAGAATGCTAAGAGTCAAAACAATTACTCCAATCCCACCAATCCATTGAATAATAGTACGCCAAAACTGAAGGGTATAAGGTATAAGATTTTCCTTATCAACCATTGTAAGACCAGTGCCAGTCCAACCAGACATAGATTCAAAAAATGCTGAAAGTGGGGACATATAAACAAGTGTTTCTTTGTTATAAGGTATCAAAATTAAAGGTATAATACCAATAGCAGGAACTATAATCCAGGCAAGTGCTGCAGTGATCATAGCACTTTTATAATTTGCATGATCTGCTTTACGAAAAATATAATATATAGGAAAACCAAAAATAAAGAAAACAGCAGAAGTAATCAAAATTGGAGTAATAGTATCATACTTACAATTAGAACCATATTCTCCAAAATATAGAGGTACAACTAAAGTAATAAGGCTGATAAAGCCTACCATTATTGATATTCCACCAAAAGCCCTAAAAACGCTTCTTAGATCACTCATCTATATTTCTCCTCTAAACTATGAATCTGCGTTATATTTTTCTGGTGTCGTTCTTCCAAGTTTTTTCTTAATCTTTCATATTTATCTTTAGAAATTTCTTTTCTTCTTAATTGCTTTTCTAATTCATCCATTTCTATTTTATATGTTACAAATTCTATATGTCTTTCCAGATTCTCTCTTTCTTGATCCTCTCTTTCTTTATTCCAACCTCTATTTTTTATTATTACATATATGACAGCAGCTGACAAAAATAAAAGAGCAACTCCAAACGATAAGATATTATCCATAGTTTATCTCCAACGCTATTTGACTAATTCATTGTTTTTTTTATGTAATAGATTTATATCTAATTCTGCCTGAAAATTTTTCAAGATAGAAAGGAGATTGAAATTAATATAATTCCAAAGATCATAATTATTATAGAAATAATAAGAAAAATTAGTTGTTTTTTTTCATATAATTTATTTTTTAAATAATACATTTTTTTATAAAAAATACTAATTGATTAATAAAATATTCCTTGGTCATATTACTAAAAAACAAAAAATATTTTTATATTTTTGGATTTTAAGCAAAAAATTAATATAAAAAAATCTAAAATAGGCATTAGTTGTAAAGATAGAAATATAAATTATAACTTGTATTATATATTAAATAATTTAAACAATTAATTATTAATGAAATAAAAAATTAGAAAGGTAGTACATAAAAATGATGAAACAATTGGGGCATTTTGTTGAAAAAAAACCATGGCTAGTCGTCATTCTTGTTTTATTAATAACCATTGGTTTTTCTACCTTAATACCTTCAATAAAAATGGAAACAACAACAAAAGAATTCATGCCAGACGATGAAATAGTTAGCGCAAGTACAAGAGTTAGCGAATATTTCGGACAAACTGGCGATGTGCTATTGATATTTGTTGAAAAACAAAACGAACAAAATGTCATCACACCAAACTCATTAAAAGAAGAATATACCGTTTTAAAAAACTTAAAAGATAATTTTGATGAAATTGAAAATTACATAAGCGTAGCAAGTTTTGTTGATATCATGTGCCAAATTGAATTTGGCAATACACTTCTTAATTGTACAGATCAACAGATAATAACTGCCTATAACGATATAATGGAAAACCCACAAAACACTGAATTAAAAATGCTACAAAAAGATGATAAAAATGAAGAAACTGATTTTAACCCTTACCCAAAACTATCAAAAGGAAAAAATATTGATAGCCTTGATAAAAAAAATTATTATATTGATGCAAATAATGAAACATTAAAATTTAGCATAGAAGTATATGATCTTTCTAACTTCAAAGATAAAATCTCATCGCCTAACAGAAAGATTAACACCTGGGAATGGTACATTGATTTTAAAAATTTGATTACCCCCGTTGAAGAACTTGATATTAACTATCAAATTGCAGCACATATTGAACCCTCTCAACCAGTATGGATAGTAGGAGACGGTATAATAAATAACATCAGAGCATTAATCGATAATATCAGAAATAACCAATTAGTAAAATCTTACACATCTGAAGTATATCTCTGGATTAAGATACCAGGTCAAGACATTTCTTTTCCAATTGTTCTTAATACAGGTAACGTAACATTTAATACTCTTGAAAACAAAATTGAAATAGAAGTTGAAAAAACAGAACTTGGAAACTTTGGTATTGCACCAAAATATGGAAGTTATCAGTTACCTGCTAAAATTGGAAATACAAAAGCAGGTGTTAGAATATATCAAACACCTATTCTAAATCAGCCATGGTCTCGGATAATATTCAACACCAGTTATATACAAAAAACAATAGAAAACATTCAGACTAGACCACTAATAAACAAGGTTTCTACAAGAATAATACAAAGATTTGGTAACTTTTCCTGGGAAGATTTTGATGAAATATTTGAAATGTTAAACAGTGAAGAGTTTAGAAAGGACAACATATCTCTAAAAGATATAGAAGATAGATGGATAGTTTTAGATCAAGCACCAGACAAAGACTATTCTGAACAAAGTTTTTTTATAAAACCATTTTTTATTGAAAGTTTAAAGGCATCTTCAATTATATTTTTGTCTCCTGATTTTGATATAAGTTCTGGCCCAAGCACAACTCTTATGATAGCTCAGCTAAATGCCACTTTAAACTATAATGATTTAGGTGAAATAAGCGCAAAAATCCAATCAAATTTAATAGATCTTGATAACAAACAGAATCATGTATCAATGAAGGTAACTGGCACAGGGCTTATTTCAAATGATATAAACAAATTAACAATGGATGCAAATATTATAATTATGCCGACTATCTTTGTTATAATATGCCTGATTTTACTTGTTATGTTTAGACAATTTTCGTATGTTATTTTACCATTAGCAGGTATTGGAATTTCAATTGTTTGGCTATTTGGAAGCATGGTTCTTCTTGGAATGACATTTAATATGATAATGGTGGCAATTGTACCTCTACTTGTAGGACTTGGGGTAGATTACCCGGTTCATCTATTCCATGAATATAGATCAGAACTGAAAAAAGGTAAAAAATCAGGACCTGCAATTGTCGCATCAATCACAGATATTGGTATAGCAATGTTTCTTAGTATTATAACCACGGTTATCGCATTTTTATCTTTTTTAACAACTTCCATTGTACCTCTTCGTAACTTTGGACTTCTTTGCGGTCTTGGGCTTATTTATATTTTTATCAATACTATTACTTTTCAAGCAGCAGTTAGACATTTACTTGACAGAAAAAAAACAGATAGGCTTGTTCCAAAAAATAACCACAAAATATCACTTGATAGCTATATGGAAAAATTCGCAGATTTTATATTAAAACAGCATAAAAAAATAATTGTTATTTCAGTTATTATCACAATAATTATGGTGATTGGTGCTACTCAAGTTGAAACAACTTTTGATATGAATGATTTCTTACCCAAAGGTAATGAATCAATAGAGTTGATAATGCATATAGGAGAATATTTCCCATCATCAAGTGAAACTCAAGAATATATACTAATAGAAGGAAACGTTGCAACTGTTGCGACTCTAAAAGGAATATCAGAAACATATGAAAATATTAAGGATGATAAATACATAACAAAGACACCATCTGGAAAACCAAAGGAAAAATCAATCCTTTCGATTATCAAAAATGCTATAAAAGACAATTCATCAATAATATTGAAGTTTAACATTGATACTAAAGGGATACCTAAAACCAATGACGATGTTGTTGAACTGTATGATTATCTGTATAATCATCCTGATTATATTATGGATGTACGTAGTGTCCTTCATTATGATGGTAAAAAATATGATGCTACAGTTATAAGAGTATATACAAGAATTGGTTATTCAGATAAAGACAATTTAGATACAACCCAACAATCAGGTATTTTATATGATGATCTAAATGAAGATATGACTAGTTATGGTGACGCAAAAGCTATAGTTACCGGATCTTCATCAACAATTTATACAATTATTAGTTCAATGACTCGTAGTCAAATTATATCGACCGTTATCTCGATTATACTCGCAGCTCTTGTTATAGTTATTGCATTTAAAAACCCTATACTTGGTATAATTACAGTCATCCCAATTGGACTATGTACTATCTGGATTATAGGAACGATTTATTTCATAGGTTATTCATTTAACATTATGACTATTTTGATCACAAGTCTTACAATTGGTACAGGTATTGACTATGCTATTCATGCAACTCAAAGATTCAGAGTTACAGCAGACAGAACAGGTGATATTGAAAAAGCAGTTTCAAAAACAGTTGGACACACAGGTGGTGCATTATTTATCGCAGCAATTACAACAGTTGCAGGATTTGCAATGCTTATTCTTGCCCCAATGCCACCAGAGCAACAATTTGGAATTATTACCTCAATGACCATTATTTACGCGTATATAAGTTCAATTATTGTATTACCACCGATTTTAATGAGATGGGCTAAATGGAGAAAAAAGAAGAAAGGATATATAATATCACAAAAAGCAGCAGAAGAAGATTTATCTAAAGGGCAATGACGGTGTTAAAACCAGTCGTAGAACTAGTATATAAACAACAATTTGTTAAATCATATCTTATTTAAAAGGAAAAAAAAGAGATTTGAACTTGAAGTCAAAATCACTCCCCCTCCGCTAATAATCATTGTTACAGAAGAAATCTCAATTTTTTACTAGTAAACTGGTGTTCAGATCCCTTCCCCTGCGTAATTTTTTAAAATAAAAAAAGAGGGATAGGGGACAGATAGGAAAATGCAAACAAACCTATTTTTCCTCCCTCAGATGATAATTAAAAACAAATATGAAGTATATAAAATATTGTATAAAATCCAAAAAAATATTGTATTTTTTACACAAAGTATTGTATTATGTACACAAAATCCAATAGAAGGAAAATGATGGGTCTAGTATTTGAGAGGTAAGGTAAAGAATGAATAAGAATTGGAATTCTTAAAAATCATTTACTTACGATACTAGACCCAATATTATAATTATATCTGTTATTGTTTAAATATCTTTTCCTCAATTAGTCAACGACATAAGTAATTGGACATATTGAAATTAAATCTATGACCTGCTAAGAATTGATCAATCTTCATTTGCAAATTCTCCATGGTTGAAAAATAGGTAGAATTTGTGACCATACCTCGT
>Ga0256868_10000036_pt1 | contig 77814 bp, 53 predicted proteins | sample RVTome_13_FD_187341 | JGI IMG/M metagenome (GOLD analysis project Ga0256868, IMG submission 187341) | Soil microbial communities from uranium-contaminated site in the Upper Colorado River Basin, Wyoming, United States - RVT92D227 HiSeq ...
ATCGAGGTGCACTTCCCGCGGCTCGGGATTCCGTTCTCCGCCATAGGTGCCGCGGTGTCGGTCGACGCGGCGGCGCGGCGCACGCGAGCGCTCGCGGAGCTGCTGCGACGAGGCACACAGGCGCCGGCCGACAGCTGGCTCTCCGCCGCCGCCGATCTCGGAGGGTTCGACGTTCGCCTGGCCCTGCACACCTGCGGGGCCGCGCGCGTGGGTGACGTCGCCTCTCTCGGCGTAGGCGCGCTGCTGGACGAGCACGACTCGCTGCCGCTGCCGGTGCGGCGCGGGCTCATCGAGACGCCGGAGGAGGAGGGCGACGGGGGCGGCGGCAGGCGGGTCGCACCGCACCGTCGCCTGGCGGGCGCCCGGCTTCGCGGCGCCGTGAGGCGGGCCTCCGCCTTCGTGGCACTCCTGGAGTCTTGGCCGGCAGAGGCGGGTCCGGCGGAGCACCTGCGGCGCCTCAGCCGGTTCCTCGACGCGGGGCTTGGCTGGCGCACCAACCCCCCCGGCGCCGAGCCGGTCCGCCAGGTGCTCTCGACGCTCGGCGACGAATTGCCGCAGGAGCTGGCTTTGACCCGCGAGGAGTTCTTCATGGTGGTACGGCGGGCTCTCGAGGGGGCGGGTGCGCCGACGCTCGGCGGGGTCGGCGGAGGCGTGCAGGTGCTATCGGTGGTCGAGGCGCGGGCGCGAACGTTCGACCACCTCTTTCTCGTCGGCCTCAACCGAGACTCCTTTCCCCGTCAGGTGCGGGAGGACCCGCTCCTCCCAGACCGTCTTCGCCAGGCGATGGAGCGCGACATCCTCCCGCAGATCCCGATCAAGCGCCTCGGCTTCGATGAGGAGCGCTACCTGTTCGCTCAGTTGCTGTCCTCCGCAAAGCAGGTAACGCTCTCATGGCAGGCGTGCGACGACGACGGCAAGGCGCGCCCGCCCTCGCCGCTGGTCGAGCGACTGCGGCTGGCTGACGGCTCGGAGGAGCCCCCCCTTGTGGGTGCGGTGCTCACCCCGGTGCCGGACGAACCGAGGCCGGCCCACGAGCACGCCGTGATCGCTGGGCTGCACGGGCCCCGCGTGGGTTTTGGTCGCGTCCTGGAGGCGGCGCTTGCCGAGGCAACCGGGGAGGACGGTCGCCCGCTGGCGGCGGCGCGGCTTGCGGTACTCGATGAGCTCGACCCCGATCGCCGCACAGCCGACGGTCGGAGACGGGCCGCCGTCCTGGGCCCGTACTTCGGGTTCGTGGGGGTTCCGCGCGAGGGCGCCGACCCGAGGCGGGGCGGGATGGCCGTAACGACGGTGGAGAACGTGGCGGCGTGCCCGTGGCAGGCGTTCCTGCGCCGGGTCCTGCGCCTCGAGCCCTCCCCGGACCCTCTGGCGGCGGCCCCCGGGGTGGACGCCCTACTGCTGGGCGAAGGGGTGCACCGCATGCTCGAGGCGATCGTCGCGGCGGCAGAGCCCGGGCTTCCGCGCGACGTCGGCGGGGCGCTCGGGGCACGACCGGTCGCGGTGCCCTGGCCGGCTCCCGAGGAGCTCGACCGCGCCCTGCGGGAGGCCTCCACGAGGTTGACGCGCGAGGAGGGTTTCACGCTCCCCGGTCTGGAGCGGGTGCTGGAGGAGCGGATGCGGCCGTTCCTCGAGGTTGCCCGACGGCTCGGCTGGCCCGAGGAAGGTGCCCGCGCGGCGGTCCTGGGGGTGGAGGCGACTGGGCAGGTCACGATCGAGGGCGCGGACGGAGCGGAGCGGGCGCTCTCGTTCAGGGCGGACCTCGTCGAGGACGCCGCGGGGCGGGTCGTGTTCACCGACTTCAAGACCGGCGCTCCGCTCTCGAAGGCGAAGACGCACGAAACCCGGCGGAAGCACCTCCTCGCGGCGTTCCGGAGGGGCGAGGCCTTGCAGGCAGCGGCCTACCCGCTCGGGGCAGGCGGGCGCGCCGCCGACGGCCGTTACGTCTACCTGCGCCCCGACCTCGAGGACGAAACCCGGGTGCTCGAGGTCGCCGGCGAAGACCCCGAGCTGTCCTCGTTGTTCCGGTCCACCGTGCGCTCGGTCCTGGACGCCTGGGACAGCGGCAGCCTCTTCCCGCGCCTGGAGCAGGCGGACACGAATAGGGAGCCGCGGCGCTGCTCCCACTGTGAGGTGCGGGATGCCTGCGTGCGGGGCGACAGCGGGGCGCGCCGGCGTCTGGCGCGGTGGGCAGCCGGTCGGAAGGAGGGGCGCGGCGCGCTTTCGGCGGCGGAGGTCGCGCTTCGCGTGCTGTGGAGCCTCGGGATCGGGGGCGCGGAGGGCGGCGAGGAGGAAGACGAGTGAACCCCCGCCACGCGACCGGCACGGCCGGAACGACCGATCAGCGGGCGCGCCTGCTCTCCCAGACCATCTTCGACCGACCGCTGGTACTGGAGGCCGGCGCGGGGACGGGCAAGACTGCCACGCTGGTGGCCCGGATCGTCGCGTGGTCCCTCGGCCCAGGGTGGCGGCGTGCCGCGGAGGAGCTGCGCGCCCACCAGGAGCGGCGCGGGACGCGCGAACCGGCCGCTCCGGACCGGATCGCCGCGCGGGTTCTCGACGGTGTCGTGGCGATTACCTTCACGGAGGCGGCGGCCGCCGAGATGGCCACCCGAATCGCCGGGGCGCTGGCCGACGTTCGGAAGGGAACCCTGCCCAAAGGCCTCCTGCCCGAGGCGGTGGCCGCGGCGGGCGACGAGGGGAGGATGCGAGCGGCGTCGTTGCTGGTCGCGCTCGACCACCTCGTGGTGGCCACGATTCACGCGTTCTGCCGCCGCCTGCTCGCCGGCGCCCCGATGGAGGCGGGGCTGCACCCGAGCTTCGCGGTGGACCCGGAGGGGTTCGTGCTGGCGGAGGTGGTGCAGGAGGCCGTGGAGACGGCGTTCCGCCAGGCACTCGCGTCGCCCGACCGGAGCGCGCTCTTCTCCCTCGCCGCCAGCGGCGTCAACCCCGGTGACATGGCGGAGGCGCTCGTGAAGCTGGCCGGCGACGGGGTGCCGGTCGAGGCCCTGGAGAGGGACCCCCTCGGAGGGGAGGCCGTAGCCGCCCTCTCGTCGCAGGTGCGGGCGCTCGCGGAAGGCATCTGTCGCCTCGTCGGAGCGCGCCTCGCCGGCGCGGCCAGGACGAAGAATGCGGCACAGATCGTGGAGCGCCTGGGGACGCTCGCCCGCACGCTCGAGGGCCAGTCCTGCCCCGACACGGTCGCCGGGCTGGTCGGTGCGGTGGAGGAAGCGCTGGCCACCAACCTCGTCAAGCACCTTGCGAAGTGGGGGAACGAAGACTTCACTCCAAGCGAGGCCGCGTCGCTCGGGGAGGCGACGGGCGATCTGGTCGAGCCTGCGCGCGCGCTCACCGGGCTGGTGCGGCACCTCGGCAACCTCGCGCCGGAGCTTCTCGATCTGGCCCGGCGTGCCCTCGCGCCTCTGCTGGCCGAGGTGCACCGGGCGATGCGCGCAAGGGGGGCGGAGACGTTCTCTGCCCTCCTCCGGGATGCCCGTGACACGCTCGCCCGTCACCCGGCCGTGCGCGCGCGCTTGTGCGACGAGATCCGACAGCTGATGGTGGATGAGTTCCAGGACACCGACCGTGTGCAGTGCGAGATCCTTCGCCTGCTGGCCCTCGATGGTCCGAGGGCAGAGCGTCCCGGTCTCTTCCTGATCGGCGATCCCAAGCAGTCCATCTACGGATGGCGCGACGCCGACCTCGCGGCTTACGACGACTTCCTCGACCTGGTGCAGGGGGAGGGCGGCGAGGTGATGAGCCTCTCGGTGAACTTCCGCTCGCTCCCCGCCATCCTGACCGAGGTCGAGCGCGTGGTGCGACCCGTGATGCGGCGCGAGGTCGGTGTGCAGCCGGCGTTCCAGCCGCTCATCCCGTGCGAGGAGCGCTCGGCGGTGCCCGACCCGACCTCGGGCCGCCGGGCCCCGGTGGAGTACTGGGTTTCCTGGGCAGCGGCCGGGGATGACCCGGACGCCTTCGCGGAACCCTCCACGCAGGCGGCCGCGGAGCTTGAGGCGGGCGCGCTGGCTGCGGACATCCTGGAGCTGCACGAGGGCGGGGTGCCGTGGCGGGACTTCGGCGTGTTGCTGCGGAGCACCTCGGATCTCGACGTCTACCTGCAGGCGTTCCGCGACGCCGGTGTTCCGTACCTGGTGGAGCGCGACCGCTCGTACTACCGCCGCCGCGAGGTCATCGAGGCCGCCGCGCTCGTGCGCGCTGTCCTCGACCCCGGCGACCACCTCGCGCTCGTGACTGTGCTGCGGTCGAGCGTGGTGGGTGTGCCGGATGCGGCGTTCGTTCCGCTCTGGACCCGTTCGTTCCCGGACCACGTGAGCGAGATCGCCAACGCGGAGGGTGGCCGGCTTTCCGCACTGCGGGCGCTCGTGCTCGAGGTGGCGGCCGGCCTGCCCAAGGACGTCCCGGGGATCGAGCGCATTCGGGGGTGGGAGCACAACCTCGTCGTGTTCCTCGGACACCTCGCTCGGCTACGTGTGTCGTTCGAGACCGAGCCTGTTTCCGTGTTCGTGGAGAGGCTGCGCACCCTCACGCTCTTCGAGGCGAGCGAGGCCGCTCGCGTCCTTGGGAGGTACCGCATCGCCAACCTCGACCGTTTCTTCCGGACCCTGCTGGAGGCGATGGAGGCTGACAGCGACCCGCACGCGGTGCTGCGTGCGCTGCGAACCGCGGTCAGCGAGGTTCGGGAGGCCGAGGAGGGCCGCCCCCTCGCCGCGGCGGAAGACGCGGTGCGCGTGATGACCATCCACAAGGCCAAGGGCCTGGACTTCACCCACGTGTACCTGATGCAGGTGCAGAAGCGGTCGCGCGGGGACTCTCGGGCGCGAATCGACGCGGCGGAGGTAGGCGATCGGTTCGAGTACGTGCTGTTCGGCGCCGCCACGCCGGGGTGGCACACCGTCGAGGAGCGCCGTCGGCGGGTCGCGGGCGCCGAGATGATCCGCACGCTTTACGTGGCCATGACGAGGGCCAGGGACCGCCTGGTCGTCGCCGGAGTCTTCCCCGTCGACCCTTCTCTTCGACGTACCCGAGAGCGCGCGCACATGGGCCTCCTGTCGCGCCGGGAGACTCCTGAGGGCGGCCTTGCTGCACTGGCCGCCACGGTTCGCAGCGGAGGCGGCAGCCACGGGGATGGTGCCGGCGCACGCTGGGTGTTTCCGGCCCTCAAGCCGGCCCTCGCGGCACCCGAAGCTCCTGGGGGGACCTTCGAGCTCCCCTCGCCTGCGGAGGTGAGGCGGCAGGCTGAACTGCTTGCGAGGCTGAGGCGGGACGCGGCGGCGCGCGAGGCGAGGGCGTTCTCCCTCCCTGCCTCGCTCGAGGCGCACCATCTCCTGCGGGAGTCCCTCATCGAGCGCGCCGACGAGGATGAGGCGACACCCGCACGGGCGAGCGGCGAGCGGTCCGGTCGGAATCCGGCCGCAGCGGTCGGCGTCGCGGTCCACCGAATCCTGGAGAGTCTCGATCCCGTAGGCGACCTTTCGGCGCAGATTGCTGCCGCCCGGCAATCGCTCCCCGAGCTGCTGGACGGTCTCATCCACACCGACCGGAAGCCCGAGGCGCTGGCGCGGGGGCGTGATGTCCTCGAGCGTCTCACCAAGGGTCCGCTCCTCGCACGGCTCGAGGCGATCGGCCCGAGCGTGGTGGCACGCGAGCTTCCGGTGTTGCTGCCGCCCGGCGACGGACCCGACGCTCCGGTGGGTTTCGTGTCCGGGACCATCGACTTGGTCTACCGCGACCCGGCCACCGGTGCGCTTGTGATCGCCGACTACAAGACGGACGAGGTGGCAACCGATTTGGACGTTGCGGGGAGGGTCGCCGCCTACGCCCGGCAGGGCGCAACGTACCGGCGCGCCCTCACCGAGGCCCTGAACCTCGATGCGGAGCCGCGTTTCGAGCTGTGGTTCCTGTACCCCGGCCGCATCGAGATCGTCGGATAGCGAGAAGGCCCTCGTGCGCGGGCAAGCGGCAAGCTGATCGGCGTCTCAGGCCCAACTTCGGATCGCTTCTGTGGCATGATGCGCGCCGGTGGGCTTAGTGTTCCGGCGCAAGAACGTGATCGAGATCGGATCTGCCGACGGTGACGAGGCCGTCGGCCAGGCGCGGGAGCTGTTTAAGGAGTACGCGTCCTCGCTTGAGGTGGATCTTTCGTTTCAGGACTTCGCTCGGGAACTGGCGGAGCTTCCGGGGGAGTACGCCCCTCCGAGCGGTGCTCTTCTGTTTGCCTTCTGCGACAGACGCCTGGCGGGGTGCGTGGCGTTACGGCCGTTCGCGGAGGGGACGTGCGAGATGAAGAGGCTCTACGTCCGACACCAGTTCCGCGGCAAGGGGGTCGGCAAGGGGCTGGCGGTCGCCGTGATCGAGCGTGCCAGACAGTGCGGCTACCGCCACATGCGCCTCGACACCCTGCCCTGGATGCACGAGGCGATCGCACTTTACCGCGCGCTCGGATTCAGACCGATCGAGCCCTACCGTCCCAACCCGGTCGAGGGCGCGGCGTTCATGGAGCTGATCCTCCTCTGAGCCAGGCTGGCGCTTGCCTGGCTGTCTGTGCAGGGGAGAGCTTTTGTCGGAGCGTTAGACTGTCCGGAAGGAGTCGTCATGAGCCAGAGTCCCACGCGTGTCTTCCGACCGCTGCCGGCCACGGGCCCGGCGCGTCTGTGGTTCTTCATCCTGCTGGCTGCGCTCGGGCTGCCGCTGCTGTGGCTGCTTTTCGCCCTACTGAGGGTGCCCTCGATCAGCTACCGGATCGGCGACGGCGCGCTCACCATCTCCAGTTCCCTGGGCTCTTCGCATCAGGAGAAGACGGTTCTGCTGGCGCGCGTGAGGCAGGCCCGCCCGGAGTGGCTGCGCGAGGGCTCCCTCCGCTTCGGCACCAAGAAGCCGGGCTACTGCGTCGGCTTCTTCAGCTACCCCACGGTGGGTGAGGTTTGGCAGGTCTCGGACTGCTCGGATACGGCGGTGCTGATCAGCGCGACAGGAGAAACGCACCCGCTCGTGCTGACGCCGTCGGACCGCGAAGGGTTCCTGAAGGCCCTCGACACGGGGAACGCAGCCATCTTCACGCCTTCTGGCAAGCGCACCCAGTCCTGGTGGCTCACTCTGACATCGGTCCTCGCGATCCTCGCGCTGGTGGCGGCGACTCTCGTGACGGTGTTCTTCGTGGCGCCGGCGCGGCTTCGCTATGAGGTGCGTGACGGTGCCCTGGAGGTGAGCACGCTGTTCTCCCGCAGGCGGATTCCCCTCGATCGGGCCCGAGCCCAAAGGCACAGGCCGATCCTGGGTGCGAGGCTGTCGGGTCTGCCGCTACCGGGGTACCAGGTAGGCTCCTGGATCCTGGACACGATGGCCACAACCGTGCTCGCCTCGGACCGCGGCGACGGGGTGCTACTGGAGAGCGAGGGCCGGACCTTCGTGAACCCTTCCGACCCGGATAGCTTCCTCACAGCCCTCGGAGAGTGTGGTGCAACGGTGATCGCCAACCCACAACTGCAGCGCCGGCGGTGAGCGCCGCTTCGGGCCGCGTCGCGCCGACGGCCTAGCTCTGCCGCGGGCGGCGGATTCCGGGGTGCTTCACGACCTGCTGTGACTCGCGCAACTTGATCACGCCGCGCTGGAGCAGGTTGTGGATGATCAGCTGGTTGTAGAGCCTGGCGCCGGGCACCAGCGCGAGGATCTGGGCGACCGTGTACATCCCGTTGATGCGCGAGAGCACAAAGCCCTCTTCGGGGGCGCACTTGAGCTGCACGATGTCCTTCGGTGCCAGGGCCAGCTCGAGGACCGTCGAGGGTGGAATCTGCAGCTTGTCGGCCTCCCTGGCGATCTCTTGCTCGAGGGCATCGGCCGCCTCGAGGGCCGCCGTGACGTTCGGGTACCTCTCCCTGAGCTCGACGACCTTGCGGTACGCGTCGAGCGTGTCTCCGAGGGCCATGCTGTTCTCCGCCTGCAGGATGCGGTCCCGCCAGCTGGAGCGCTGAAAGCCGGGGACCCTGCGCGCTGGCCTGACCGGCGGCAGCAGCTCGAAGACCCCGTTCTGCATTCCCTGGTAGACGAACGCGAGAACCGGGAACTCGGGCACGTGGCAGCGTAGGGCAATCTCCTCGATGCTCCTGGCGCCGTTCACCTGCTGCAGCACGGCCAGACCCGTCGGGGTCAGCTGCGTCTCGTCGAGAGAACGGCAGACCTTCGGGATGTGGTCGGAATCCGGTATCAGCTCGGCGATGCGGCGTCGCTCGTCTGACTGGCGGGCGCCCTCGAAGATGAAGTGGTTGACGGGCAGGTCGAGCTCCTTGAAGTCCCTCCGCGGCTGCACGTCGTCCAGAAAGAAAAACTCGCCCTCCTGCCACAGCATCAGGTCGTAGATGGTCTCCTCCGTCTTTACGCGGACCATGTGGTCGACCTGTGTGCGCGTCAGCCTGCCGGTCGTCACCAGGAGCTCGCCGAGCATGACGTGGTGCTCCTTCTGCTGATCCAGGAGCTGCTCGAGCTCCTCTTCGGAGAGGATGCCCCACCCCACGAGGTAGTAGCCGAGGTGCTCTCTCGGGTTATTCGAGGTCACCGCCGATACGGTCCCCTTCTGAAAGAGGATCTTTTTCGTGTACCGCTGCCCCTTGATGACGAGGGTGCCGGTCTTCCGGCCCATGGAGATCCACTCCATGAGGTCGGGGAAAGGCATCGTGCGGAGGTTTCCAGAGACCGCCATCGTCCTATGTGGCGGGCCTTGACCTGAACGCGCTTAAACTAGCTCCGAATCCCGCGCCCAACGACCGAAGTCTAGCCACTGTTCAAAGATACCTCAGTTTACGGGCTTTACCGATTCCCGAGCTCCATCCTACTGAGAGCGGTAGTTGCCGAAACTGAGCTCGATCCCAAAATCCTCGGCCTTGAGGGCAGCCATAATGGCCTGCAGCTCATCGCGCGACGGCGACGAGACGCGCACCTGGTCGCCCTGGATGGCGAGTTGGATCTTCTTGAACCTCCGCTCCTTGACAAACTTGACGATGGCACGAGCGGTCTCGTCCGGGATCCCCTGCTGCAGCGTGACCTCGAGGCGGACGGTGCCTCCGGTTGCCGGCTGGACCGGCCCGGGTTTGAGGTTCTTAACCGGCACCGCGCGGCGGGTCATCCTCCCAAGGAGGACCTCCCACATCGCCTTGAGCTTGAACTCATCGGGGGCGGTGACCACGAGCAGGTTCTCGCTGCGGCGCAGCTCCACGCCGATCCTGAGGCCCTTGAAGTCGAAGCGCTGCGCGAGCTCTTTAAGCGTCTGGTTGACCGCGTTGTCGACTTCCTGGAGGTCGCACCCGGTGGTGATGTCGAACGACTGGTTGACTGCCATGGCCAAACCCCCTAGCTCTGGTCCTCGGCGGCCGCGCCCTTTGCCTTGCCGCGCCGGCGGTGGCGGCGTCGCCTCTTGGTCCTCGTGGCCGCGCCCTCGGGTGTCGATGACTCGCCGCCCACGGCCGCGGCGATCTCGGGGACCTCGGCCCCGTGGGCCGGCGGGGCGCCCGATCGCCTGTGACGGCGACCGCCGCGACGCCGCTTGCGCCGCTTCTCGCCGTTCGTCGTCGGCGGAGCCTCATCGGGCGGCGCTGGCACCGCGGTCGCAACGTCGGCAGCGGTCACCACAGGGACGGATCGCACCACGGCGTCGCCTGCCTCGCGTTCGATCCACTCCATCTTCTCGTCGGAGCGGTGCAGGCTGGTCATCGCGATGATCTCGATGCGCATGTCGAACTCGTCCTCGAGTGCGGCGATGTCGTGCCGGCGGAAGTTCTGAATTGCGTCGGCAAGCTCGGGGTGCAGCCCAACGCGGACTCCACCCAGGCGGCCGCCGGCAGCACGTGCCTCGATGCGGCGCAGCAGGTTCACGCCCACGAACTCCGGGGAGGGGATGTTTCCCGTTCCGCCGCACGTCGGGCAGGGGCGATGCGTGCGAAGCTGCAGGGCCTGCTTGATGCGCTGGCGGTTGATCTCCAGCAGGCCGTTCGAGCTGATCCGACCCACCGTGGCGCGTGCCTTGTCGGCCTTCATCGCCTCCCGGAGCACCCTCTCGACCTCGCGCTCGTGCTTGTTCGAGCGCATGTCGATGAAGTCCACCACGACGAGCCCGCCGATGTCACGCAGGCGCAGTTGACGCCCGACCTCTCTGGCGGCCTCGAGGTTGACGGCGTAGATGCTCTCTTCCTGGGAGGAACCGCGGGAGGCCCTACCCGAGTTCACATCGATGGCGGTAAGCGCCTCGGTGGCATCGATAACGATCGAACCGCCGCCCGGCAGCGACACGGTGCGTGCGTAGATACTGTCAATCTGGGGCTCAACGTCGAAGCGCGAGAACAACGGCATGCGCTCGGTGTAGCGCACGAGGCGGGTCTTGCCGCGGGGCATCGAGGCGTGCATGTAGGCCTCGGCCCTCTCGAAGACGTCGTCATCGTCGACCAGCACCTCCTCGATCGAGCTGTCAAGGTAATCACGAAGCGCCTGAACGACGAGATCTTGGTCGGAGTACAGCAGGCGGGGCCCCTTGCCCCGGGCGTCCTCGGCCCTGACCCGCTTCCAAAGGCGTAGCAGCGCGGCGAGGTCACGGCTGAGTGTGGCCTTGGTCTGGCCCAGCGCGTTGGTCCGCAGGATGAAGCCGAACCCTTCGGGGACGGCGAGTCGGTCGGCCTGCTCGCGCATGGCGGCCCGCGTCTCCTCATCCTCCACCTTGCGCGAGATGCCGCGCGTGTCGTCGAACGGCATGAGGACCAGGTAGCGCCCAGCGAGGCTCAGGTTGGTGGTGAGCGCCGCCCCCTTTGAGCCGGCGGGGTCCTTGGTGACTTGCACCAGGATCGGGCGACCGCGCTCGAGCACCTTTTCGACGCGCGGGAAGCCCTCACCTGCGGGCGGGTGACGATGGCATGCCTGGGGGACCACGTCGTGCGCCGGCAGCATGCCATCCCGGTCGGCGCCGAAGTCCACGAAGGCGGCGTTGAGCGCGGGGTTGATGTTGGCCACCTGACCGCGGTAGATGTTGCCGCGAGCCAGTCCGGCCTCGGCCACCGCGACCTGGTAGCCGTCGAGCGTGTCGCCGCTCATGATCGCGACGCGCACTTCCTCCGGGCGCTGCGCGTTGATGAGCATCCTTCTGATCAAGCAGGCTCCAGTCCCGGGTTCCGCTGCGCCCCGGTGCGCAGGTCTTCGGTCCCCACCGAGTCCGGGCATTGCGGGAAACCGAGGCGGAAGGGTAGCACCGGCGCCTCCCTACGTGCAGACGCGGTTGCGGCCTGCGCGCTTGGCGCGGTAGAGTGCCTCGTCGGCGGCGCGGAGAACCTCCTCGGGCTTGAGCAGGCGGCCGCCCTGTTCTGCGACACCGGCGCTAACCTTGATGTGCAGCCGCGGCGGTCCCACTGGGCGCGGCTCGACCCGTTTTGGCCTCTTCTTGGGGCGGTCATCTCCGCGAATGGCAAAGAGGTCATCTGCGAGCTCCTTGCGCTTCTTTTCGAGGGCACTCACGGCCTCGCTGCGTGACGTACCGGGGAAGATGAGCGCAAACTCCTCTCCCCCGAAACGGAACGCGCGTGCCCCGTCGGTCTCGGCGATCCTCGTCGCGATGAAGCGCAGCACCTGGTCGCCCACGTTGTGACCGTAGTCGTCGTTGACACCCTTGAAGTGGTCGATGTCCACCATCGCGATCGCGTAACGGCCGGAGATCTGGCCCAGGGCCTCGTCGAATGCACGTCTCGCGGGGAGTCCGGTAAGCGCGTCCCGGTAGGCCATCGCGAACGTGGCCTCCACGAGGGCGATCACCATGATCAGGCCCGCGGTGGCAAGGTAGGCGGTCGTGGCCCGCCCTTCAGCGGCGAGCGCGAGGTAGGACGCCGCAACCGCCCAGAAGAGCCCGCTCTCGATGTAGGTGCGCCGCCGCGCCCATGAAACTGCAGTCGCTGCGAACGCAAACGCGAATGCGGCCAGCGCCAGGTGTGGCAAAACGGCCGTAGGAACGAGGAGCGTCGGAAGGAATTGCCGCTCCAGGAGCGCCGTAAGGCCACGATCGAACATCATCCATAGGAGACACGCGAGGCCAAACTGGGTGAGGATCACTGCAAAGCGCAGGAAGCCGGACCCCGTCAGCGTGCCGCGCTCGTGGGCCAGCGCCAGCCACCCGAGGTTGAGCGGCAGCAGGACCGCTGCGGCCGCGAAGGCGAAGCGCCCGACGTCCTCGGACGCCGGGGCGCGGGGATAGCTTCGGAGTGCCCAGTCGGCGAGCGCCAGCGCCAGGAGGGCAAACACCACCCGCCCGCGGCGGAAGCGCACCCCGAGCAGCACGCCGAGTCCCAGCACGACCCATGGAAAAACGCGCAGGAACGCCTCGAGGGATGCCTCGGGCACCCACGGGAGGTTCAGGGCGAGGACGGCAAGCGTCAGCAGCCCAGCGGGCAGGAGAAGCGAGGGGAGCGTCGTCATGCGGGGAGAACCGTCTCCACCGCGCACGGGAAAATGTTTACTCACCACTCCTTCCAGAATACCTCGCAGCGGACGGTTGCGAGGAACCGCTGTGCGCCGCTCGGCCTCAGGAGAACGCGGCCTCGGTGGATCACGGTCGGTTCGGGCTTGCTAGAGTATGCGGGTCCTGAGGAGGTATCGGCATGTCTCGAAACCTCGGTGTGGCGGCAACCTTCCTGGTTCTGGCGACGGCTGTGGCGCTGGCGGCTCCCGCCGTGCTCGACCTTCCCCCGGGAGCCCAGGCAGCGGCCAAGGTCATCGCGAAGGGCGCAATCGAGGGACCTGTGCGCTTCCTCGCCGACGACCAGTTGGAGGGGCGTGCGCCCTCGCACAGAGGGGACGTGCTGGCGCGCAACTACGTCGCCAGCGTTATGGAGCTGCTCGGCCTGCAGCCAGCGGCGCCCGGCGGGGGCTGGGAGCAGCGCTTCGAGCTCGTCGGCATCAACACGCATGCCCCCGAGACCTGGGCGTTCCGCGCCCGGGGTGACGAGCTCGCCCTGCGTTTCTGGGAGGAGTACATCGCCGCTTCCGGGCTCCAGGTTCCGGAAGTCTCCGTCGGCGACGCCGAGCTCGTGTTCGTGGGCTACGGCATTCAGGCGCCGGAGTATGGGTGGGACGACTTCAAGGGGGTCGACCTGAGGGGCAAGATTCTCGTCGTCATGAACAACGACCCCGACTGGGACCCCGCGCTGTTCGCCGGGAAGCGCCGCCTGTACTACGGGCGGTGGAGCTATAAGTACGAGAACGCGGCCCGGGCGGGCGCCGCAGGGGCGATCATCATCCACACCACGCCCTCGGCCGCGTACGGCTGGAAGGTGGTTCAGAACTCCTGGACAGGTGAGCAGTTCGAGCTCCCCGAAGCCGGCGAGGTGCGGGTCAAGGTGCGCGCGTGGACGACGGAGGCGGCAGCACGGAAGCTTGTCGCGCTCGGGGGCTTCGACCTCGACGCGCTGATGGCCAAGGCGCACAGCCGCGAGTTCAAGCCCATCCCGCTCGGGATCCGCACCTCGCTGACGCTTACCAACGAGATCTCGCACGGCGAGACGGCCAACGTGCTGGGCATGCTCCCCGGGAGCGATCCGGTGCTCAAGGATCAGGCCGTGGTGTTCATGGCGCACCACGATCACCTCGGGATCGGAAAGCCCGACGCGAAGGGCGACGTGATCTACAACGGGGCCCTCGACAACGCCACCGGGGTCGCCCAGGTTCTGGCGATCGCCAAGGCGTTCATGGCGCTGCCGGAGCGTCCGCGCCGCACGATCCTGTTTGCGATCGTGAGCTGCGAGGAGTCGGGGCTGCTGGGCTCCGCCTACTACGCCGCCCACCCCACGTTCCCGATCGAGAAGATCGCCGCCGACGTCAACTTCGACGCCGGGAACATTTTCGGGAAGACGCGCGATGTGGCGCTGGTGGGCGAGGGTAAGTCCACCCTCGATCAGGTCGCGGAGGCGGCGGCGGCGCTGCAGGGGCGGGTGGTCACCGACGAGCCTTTCCCCGACCGCGGCGGCTACTACCGCTCCGACCATTTCAGCTTCGCCAGGGCCGGTGTGCCAGGTCTCTACTTTAAGGGTGGCCTGGACTTCGTCGGGCGCGAGCCTGGGTGGGGGAAGCAGGTCACCGAGGAGTGGGGCAACGCGCACTACCACCAGCCCAGCGACGAGTACGGCCCGAGCTGGAACTTCGACGGGATGATCGAGGACGCGCAGATGGGTTTCCTCGCCGGCCTCGCGGTGGCCCAGGCCGACGCGATGCCGACCTGGCTGCCGGGAGATGAATTCGCCAAACTGCGCCAGACCACGCCCGCAAGGAAGCCCGAGTAGGCGGGTCCCAACCGACGTCCGTTGAGGCTCTTCGAGGTCGGCTTCCGGTACCTCGCGGACGATGGTGGGCTGTTTGCGCCGTGGGAGCTGGGCCCCCGGGGGGTTGCACCGCCGATTCTGCTAGACTCTGCAGACGGCAGCTAACTGACTCGGACTAAGTACGAATGGAGGAGGGGACCGTCATGGGAAACGGATCGGCGTGGCGGATTTTTAGCATCGTCGTGCTCGCAGTCTATGGGGCAACCGTCGGGGGACTCTGCCTTGCCCAGGAGGGCGGGCAGGCGGGAAAGGAGGCGGTTAAGGAGGAGCAGCAAGCCCAGCAGAAGGAAGAACAGGTCCAACCGAAGAAAGAAGAGCCGGCCGGGCAGTACGTCGAGCAAGTCACCGTCACGGCGCAGAAGCGCCCGGAGGACATCCAGAAGATCCCACTCGCGGTCTCGACGCTCTCCGGCTCGGATCTCAGCATTCTCCTAACGGCCGGTCCGGATATCCGCGCCATCTCGGGACGGGTGCCGAGCCTGACCCTCGAGTCGTCGTTCGGCCGCGCGTTCCCGCGCTTCTACATGCGCGGCCTCGGAAACAGCGACTTCGACCTGAACGCCTCGCAGCCGGTCTCGATGGTGGTCGACGAGGTGGTCATGGAGAACCCGATCGTCAAGGGCATGCCGCTGTTCGACCTCGACCGGATCGAGGTGCTGCGCGGCCCGCAGGGAACGCTGTTCGGGCGCAACACCCCCGCCGGCGTGATCAAGTTCGACACCAAGCGACCGAGCAAGGATTTCGATGCGAACTTCAGGGTCTCCTACGGGACCTACGACAACATCGACGTCAACGGCGGGATCGGCGGCGCCTTGAGCAAGACGGTGTCTGCGCGCTTCTCGGCCCTGTACCAGGGGCAGAGCGACTGGGTGGACAACCTGCACACGGGCGAGGACAACGCCCTCGGGGGCTACACCACCACCGCCTACCGCCTGCAGTTCCTGTGGGAACCGAGCGACAAGTTCAGCGGCCTGTTCAACGTCCACGGCTGGGACGTCGACGGCACCGCGCGGATCTTCCGTGCCAACATCATCAAGAAGGGGACCAACGACCTGGTCGACGACTTCCAGCAGGACGTCGTCTACCACGACGGCCTGAACAAGCAGGACATCAGCTCCCTTGGCGGGTTGCTGCGGTTTGACTACAACTTCGGTTCCGCGACCCTGACGTCGGTCACGGGCTACGAGAGCCTGAACGACATGTACAGCCGTGGCGACATCGACGGCGGCTTCGGCGGCGAGTTCGACGGCCACCCGGGCGGACCCGGATTCATCCCGTTCACCTCCGAGAGCGCCGACGGGATCCCCTCGCTCACCCAGTGGACCGAGGAGTTGCGAATCGCGAGCAACAACGCGGAGGTGTTCAACTGGCTGGTAGGCGCGTACTACTTCGACGAGGATCTCGACGTCGACTCGTTCAGCTACAACTCATACGCGGCCGGCAATCCCCAGAACGGGTACGCGATCCAGACCCAGCAGACCACCAGCTACGCCCTCTTCGGATCGTTCGACTTCAAGATCGCGGAGGACTGGAACATCAAACTGGGCTTGAGGTACACGAACGACGAGAAGGACTTCGCGGCCGACCGGCCGCAGCCGCTCTTCCAGCCGCCGCTGACGGCGCCGATCAGGAGAAGCACCTCGGACAGCAACGTCAGCTGGGACCTGAGCGCGAATTACAGGGTCAACCCCGATGTCAACCTCTACGGCCGGCTCGCCACGGGCTACCGCGGGCCCAGCATCCAGGGCCGCATCATGTTCGCGCCCGACTTCTCGGACGGCCAGGACCCCACCACCAACGGGGTCTCGGTGGCCGATGCGGAAACCATTCAATCGTTCGAGATCGGGGTCAAGACGATCCTGGCCGACCAGCGGCTGCGCCTGAACCTCGCCGCCTACATCTTCCAGATGGACGGCCAGCAGCTCACCGCGGTCGGCGGCCAGTACAACGTCGCGACGCTGGTCAACGCCGACAAGACCGACGGCCACGGCTTTGAGGCCGACATCGAGTGGATTCCCTCGCCCTACGTGTTCGCGAGCTTCGGCCTTTCCTGGAACCCGACCGAGATCAACGACTCAAACCTCACGGTGGATGGCTGCGGCCTGGGCCGCACTGTGTGCACGGTGACCGATCCCATTACTTCCGGGGGCAAAGTGTCCATTGACGGCAACAGCCTGCCTTTCGCGCCGGAGTGGATCTTCTCGGGCGTCCTCAACTTCCAGTCCGACCCGTACAACAGGGGGTTCTTCGGCAGCCTCGACTGGGCCTACTCGGGCGACAAGCGCTTCTTCCTCTACGAGTCGGAGGAGTTCCACTCCGACTCCCTGGAGTTGGGGCTGCGCCTGGGCTACGGCTGGAACGGCGGCAAGTACGAGGTCGCCCTGTTCGGGCGGAACATCCTGGATGCGGAGATCGTCCAGGGCGGGATCGACTTCGACAACCTGACCGGGATGACCAACGAGCCGAGGATCATCGGCGTGGAGTTCAACGCGAAGTTCTGAAGTCTCAGTTTGCTACAACGTTCGGTGGGCGGGGAGCGATCCCCGCCCACCGGTTTTTCGCTTGGGCATTAGTGGCAGGTATCATGAGTCGCGCGCTTGACCGCCAAGGAGGTGACGATGTCACACCGGTTTGTGCTGTTTGCCGCCCTGGCTCTGGGTGTGGCGACCCGGGCCCTCGCAGCGCCGGCTGCAGCGGAGGGCGTGTGGTTGGTGGATGGGGGTCTGGTCGTCGTGATGGACGAGGCGGGGACGGTCATCCCCGGAGGCGCTGTCGCCATCCGGGGCAACCGCATCGAGGCGGTGGGTCCGGCGGCGGAACTCGCGGGCCGTTTCCCCGAGGCGCGGCGTCTCGACGCCTCCGGCCGGATCGTCATGCCCGGCCTGATCAACGCACACACGCACGTGCCGATGACGCTGTTTCGCGGGGTGGCCGACGACCTGGACCTCACGGGCTTCCTGTACGGTCGCATCTTCCCGGCCGAGGCGCGGTTCGTCGACGAGGAGTTCGTGCGCTGGGGGACGCGCCTGGCCTGCCTCGAGCTGCTGCGGGGCGGAGTCACGACCTTCGTCGACATGTACTACTTCGAAGATGCCATCGCCGAGGAGGCGGCCCGCTGCGGGATGCGGGCGGTGGTCGGGGAGTCGCTTATCGATTTCCCCGCCCCCGACAACAAGACCTGGGCGGATGCGCTGGCGTACATGGAAAGGTTCCTGGTGCGGTGGCACGGCCATCGGCTGATCACGCCGGCGGTGGCACCGCACGCCACGTACACCGTGTCGGCCGAGCACCTCCGAGAGGCGCACGCCCTGGCCGCGAAGCACGACGTACCGATGCTCATGCACCTGGCCGAGGCTCGCTACGAGGTCGAGTTCGTTCGGGAGAAGCACGGCAAGGGGCCGGTAGAGTACGTGGCATCGCTCGGCATCCTCGACGATCGGGTCGTGGCGGCCCACATGATCTTTCCGAGCCCTGCGGAGATCGCGCTGCTGGCCGAGCATAAGGTCGGGGTGGCGCACTGCCCCCAGTCCAACATGAAGGGCGCGTCGGGAGTGGCCCCCGTGCCTGCGCTGCTAGCGGCGGGGGTCGCGGTCGGCCTCGGCACCGACGGCGCGGCCTCCAACAACGACCTGTCGCTGTGGGAGGAGATGGACACCGCGGCCAAGCTTCACAAGGTCACGAGCGGCGACCCGAAGGTGCTGAACGCCCGCACCGCCCTGGCCATGGCGACGCGGCTGGGCGCCAAGGCCGTCGGCCTGCAGAACGTGATCGGGTCGCTGGAGGTGGGCAAGCGGGCCGACCTGATCCTGGTGCGCACCGACAGCCTCCACCAGATCCCTCACTACGACCCGTACTCGCTGCTGGTCTATGCGACCAAGGCCAGCGACGTGGACACGGTCATCATCGACGGCGAGGTGGTGATGGCAGGCGGTCGCGTCCTCACGGTGAGCGAGACGGCGGTGCGGGAGCGGGTGGCGGCCTACCAGGAGCGCATCGCCGCCGCAATCCGCGAGCCCGGCAGGTAGAGCCGACCGACGACCGCGATCCGCGCGGCACACCTTGACGCGCCTGGTAGCTCCGGCGGGGGGTGAGAAGCCAACCGGGCCGGACCGGCCGGCCAAGCCCTTTTCCAGCGACAGTGAGAGCTGCGCGGCAGGGGCCGGAGTCCGCCCGGGGCGGAGCAGGAGAGCCCTGGCCTCGAGGCCGCCGCTGGGACGTCCGCTCCGGGCGCTGGCCTTCGGTGGCGAAAAAGATGAGGGGGAGGGAAAACCCTCCCCCTCGGTTCTATTGATTACGTCTCCTCGTCTACCAGATGACCCTGACGCCCACCTGCGCCTGCCGTGGCTCGCCGAGGCCGCTCTGCACCGTTCCGTCGAAGTTGAAGATCAGGCCCCCCGTCTCCGGGATCCGGAGGTTCTTGCTGTTGAACAGGTTGAACACCTCGAGGATCGGCTCGACCGTGATGACACCGAAGTTGAACGGCCGCGAGACGCTGAAATCCAGCGAGGAGTACTTGTTGTCCTTGCGGCCGAGGTTGCGTGTCGTGACCGTGCCGTCGGGGTTGATGCGGTCCTGCGGGGTGGCAGCGGGCGTGCCGTCGGCCTTGATCGACCTCGGTTGGGGCGAGCGGTACGAGTAACGCACGTTGACGTTGATGTCTCCGGGCGCCTTCCAGAGGAAGATGCCGTTGAAACGGTCGCGCTGGTCGCGGTCGGAATAGCCGTACTCGGCGGCGAGGTCCGTGACCTTGGCGTAGCGCAGGGTGAACGGGTCGCGCTCGTTGTCGTCGTCGGACTTGTCCTGCGAGTAGGTGTAGTACACCTGGAACTGGTAGTTGTCGGTCCACTTCTTCACGAGGCCAATGGTCACGCCCCAGTAGTCGCTCTTGGCCGTTGACATTGCAGTCCAGAGCGTGGAGATACCGTTCGTGTTCCCGCCTGCGGCGTCGGGGAGGCCGGTGCTCCAGTTGCCGCCCAGCAGCGCGTCGTTGGTGTTGATGTAGCGGGTCAAATTCGTTGTCCTGGCGTAGTTGTACTTCAGGGACACCGCGAAATCCTCTGTGATCGCCCGGTCAACGCCGACCGAGAACGAGGTCGTCTTGGGGTTCCTGAAGTTCTTGTCGAAGACGTAGACTTCGGGGTGGTCGGGGGTTCCGGCGGCCGACGCCGGGAGCAGGTTGGGGTAGGTCGGGAGACCGAGGAAGTTCAGAAAGCTGGCCCGGAAGAGGTTTTGCCCACGGCTGCCGTTGGTCGAGCGGGCCGACGCCAGGTAGAGGCCGGGGATGCGGGCGTAGTAAACGCCGCCGGTGGCCCGGATCACGGTCTTGCCGTCGTTGGCGGGGTCCCAGGTGATGCCGAGGCGCGGCTGCCACATCTTCCTATCAGATGGGATCTTGCCGTTGGACGGAAACGCCTGGCCGTTGACGGTCTTGCCGATGAACGGTGCGTAGAAGACCTCGCTGGCCGGCGTGATCGGGTCGGGCTCGATCTCCTGCTCATACCGCAGGCCGAACTGGATGGTGAGGTTGGCCTGGGGGGTCCACTTGTCCTGGATGAAGACGGCCGGCTCGAACTGGTTGATCGACTGGGTACCGGCCTCCTCGGAGGTAACGTCGCCGACTCCCGCTTGCTGGAGGTACAGGAGGAGCGGACCGGTGATGCTCGTGCCGGCCGGGCAGGTACCGGTCGCCGAGGACGAGCCATCGGAGCACTCCACGTAGTCGGGGTTGTGCGCGTAGTTCAGGAACCCGTCGGTCGAGCCGAAGATGTAGCGGCCGTTCTGGAAGCCGCGGAAGATCTGCGACGAGTTGACGTGGTTGTACTCGAAGCCCACCTTGATCTCGTGAGCCCCCGTAATGATCGTGAGGTTCTCGTTAAACTGCACGCGGGTGTCGTAGTAGTCCACCGGGATGAAGAACGGCTCGCCGAAGCGGTAGCTCCTGCCAAAGTCGAACGCCGTGTCTGGCAGCGGTCGCGTCTGGCCGGTGATGTCCGGGCCGTTGTAGGGCCGCGGCCTGTTTTCCTTGGCGAACTGGAAGCGGAACTCGTTGAGGACCGTATTCGAGAACGCCGAGATGAGGGTCCCGCTGACCGCCCTGGAGTCGTCGTTCTCGATTGCGTTGGCGCTGCGGCCCCAGGAGTCGACGTCGAACGTGCCGTTCTCCTGCTTCGAGTTGGTGTACGTGGCCCGCAGCGTTGCCAGGTGGTCCTGCGTGATGAGCCAGTCGAGCTTGCCGAGGGCGACCTGGGCGTCGTTGCCGCGCTTGATGGGCCCGTTCTCGTTCGCGCTGCCGAGGCTGGCGAAGTAGTCGACCACGCGCTGCTCGATGCGGTTGGGGTCCGTCTGCTTGGTTGAGCTGGCTTTCTGGATGTCGCCGGAGAGGAAGTAGAAGAGCTTGTCCTTCAGGATCGGGCCGCCCAGGGTGGCTCCGTACTGGAGCTGGTCGAAGTCATACTTCTTGGCGGTCGAGCCGTCCTTGTTGATCGGCGCCGAGGCGAGTCCCTGGTACTTGTAGTGGGTGTGGAAGCTGCCGTGAACCTCGTTGGTGCCCGACTTGGTGACCACGTTGACGAAGCCGGACGAGGAGCGGCCGAACTCGGCGTTGGCGCCGTCGGTCACCACCACGACCTCCTTGACCGCATCGAGGTTGAAGGTGAAAACCGGCCGCTGGCCGCCGCGCTGCTCGCCGAAGAACGGGTTGTTGAAGTCGGCACCGTCCACCGACACGTTGTTGGCGATCCCCTTCTGACCGTTGACGGTCATCTCATCGCCGTCGGGGCCCTGGACGACGGAGACGCTCGGCGTCAGCTTCGCGAAGTCGAGGAAGTTGCGGCCGTTGTTCGGAAGGCTGGCGACCTCCCTCTCGCTGATCTGGGTCGAGCCTTCCGCGCGCGTCGTCTCGATCACCGGGTTCGCCGCCGTGACCAGGACCTCCTGGCTGACGGCCGAGACCTGCAGGGCCAACCTGAGGTTGATCGTCTGCCCGACCGCCAGGTTGAGGCCTTCCCGGACCAGCGTGCTAAAGCCGGCGAGCGTCACGGTGACCCGGTACGGGCCGAGGGGGAGAAGGACGCCCCGGAAACGGCCGTCGGAGCCCGATGTGAGCACCTTCTCGAAGTTGGTGCCCGTGTTCTTGATTGAGACCGCCGCCCCGGGAAGCACCCCTCCTGACTCGTCGACGACGGTCCCCTCGATGACACCGGTCGTCGCCTGCGACTGGGCAAGGACTCCGGGCACGAGGCACGTGCTGAAACACAGGAGCACAAGACCGACCCTCCAAAGATGCCGCATAGACCTCCTCCTTTCATCCCTCCTTGGAATCCGGAAGAAAAACCACAGGTGTTGCCATCGCCACGGTGGCGTCAGGCTACGCCGTTCGCAAGTGGTGTCAAGATGTGTCAGGCTCGAGGGCAGGGCATGGTCCAAGGGTTTCCGTCCTGGCTCATATGTCCTGTGATTGGCAGGAGATTGGGGTACCATATGGGGGCCCGCTTCGGGCCGGGAGGCTTGGGGGGTGGGGACCGAGGCGACCATGCCGGTGACGAGGGTCAAGATCTGCTGCATTGCGAGCGTGGAAGAGGCCTGGACCGCGATCGATCACGGCGCCTCCGCGATCGGGCTCGTCTCGGAGATGCCGAGCGGGCCTGGTGTCATCCCCGAACCTCTGATCGCCGAGATCGCAGCGGCGCTACCACCTTCGGTCGGGTCGTTTCTCCTGACGAGCCGCCAGGAAGCCGCCGCGATCATCGCGCAGCAGAGGAGGTGTCGGGTCAATTCGGTGCAGGTCTGCGACCGCCTGCAGTCCGGGACCTACGAGGAGCTCCGGGACGCGCTGCCGGGGATCGCGATCGTCCAGGTTGTTCACGTTCGCGACAACGGGGCGTTGGGTGAAGCGCTGTGGGTGGCCCCGCACGTGAACGGCATCCTGCTGGACTCCGGGAGCACCGCCTTGCCAACCAAGGAACTCGGGGGCACGGGTCGGACGCACGATTGGGCCATCAGCCGCGAGATCCGTGACCGGGTCGGCGTCCCGGTGTTTCTCGCCGGTGGCCTCACCTCGGAGAACGTGGCCGAGGGCATTCGCCTCGTGCACCCATTCGGCGTCGACGTGTGCTCCGGAGTGCGCACCGATGGGAGGCTCGACCGCGAAAAACTGCATGCTTTCGTGCAAGCGGTCCAGGGGACCGGAGGCTGTGAATGATGTAGAAGGGCGGTGGACGGGAGGAGACAGATGAACCACGCGATGACGACGACGACCTTCGACCTGCCCGGCTACCGGGTGATGAGGAACCTGGGCGTGGTGTGGGGGATCACCGTCCGATCGCGCTCAATCTTTGGCACGATAGGGGGAGCGCTGCAGACTCTTGCAGGGGGCAACATCTCACTGTTCACCGAGTTGTGTGAAAAGACGCGCGCCGAGGCGTTCGACATGATGGTTGCGCATGCGGAGCAGTTGGGCGCCACCGCGGTGGTCGGCGTCCGATACGACGCCACGGAGCTGATGCAGGGCGTGACCGAGATGGTCTGCTACGGCACCGCGGTCGTGGCGCAACCTGCCTGAGCAACGCCCCCTTCTTCCGGCGGGCGTCGCGAGGTACCCTGACGCGGTGCTGGTGGGAGGAACACCATGTGTGCACTCCTGAAGCGAATCGCGGCGACGGTGCCCGATCTCGGTCTTCTAACGGTTCTTGCCTTTCTCCTCACGATGGTGCCCGGTGCGGCACACGCGGTCCCACCCCAGGGATCGCCTGCGGACGAGGAGGCCGTGGGGAAGGTGGTCGACGGTTTCATCGCCTCCTTGAACGCGGCCGATGTGAACCTGTTCATAAGCTTCTTCGCCCCGGACGCAACGCTGTTCTTCCCCCTCTCGAGCCTGCCTCTCCGCCTCGAGGACCGGCAGCAGATCGCCACCGCTTTCAGCGCCTTCTTCGAGGCCGTTCGACGGCGGCACCCCGAGCCGCCCTACATGACCATGATCCCGGTTGGTACCAGGGTGCAGTTCCTCGGCAACGTTTCCGTAGTGACTTTTCACCTCAAGGGCGAGGAGGCGGTCTCCCGTCGTACCCTTGTCCTGGAGAAGCGCTCCGGGATGTGGCTGATCGTCCACCTGCACGCGTCGAGCCTTGCACTTCAAAAGCAATGACCGCCGCCCGGTACGGGGGCGTATACTTTCGAGCGCAGGGCTGCGCGGCCCAGGTGTAGCCCCCGGAAGGAAAGCCACGTGACTCATCTCAGGGCACGCTCCCGCTCGACCATCATGGTCACGGCGCTGCTCGTGGTTGCCTCGGTGATGCCGGGTGCCCAACAGAAACATGCCCCACCGATCGTGATCGAGACGGTCCAGGTCAACATCGTCAACGTGGAGATCGTCGTGACGGACCGGGAGGGCCGCTCGATCTCCGGCCTGGAGAGCGGGGACTTCGAAGTCTTCGAGGACGGCAAGCCGATCCGAATCACCAACTTCTACGCAGCGGTTGGAGGTCGGCCGGCACCACCCCCGGGTGCGCCATCCCCTGCAGGCGAGGCCGTGCAGGAGCACGCAGCGCCCACGCCCGAGGCGCAGGCTCTGGGACTGGTCTTCTTCATCGACAACGCCAACCTGACCATCTCCCGCCGCACGGCGATCTTCGAGCAGGTCCGCTCGCTGCTCCGGCAGGGGCTGCAGACCGGGGGGGCGCAGGTGCTGCTGGCCACCTCGGGTGGAGCCGTGCGCATCCGGCAGCCTTTCACGTCCGACGAGCAGGCGTTGCTGGCGGCGGTCGAGCACCTCGAGCACGAGGTCGGGGAGGCCCGCGGCGGTTCGGAACGCAACCCGCTCCTCACGAGGCTTATGGGCAGTGCCGCCACGCCCGCCGAGGCAGGCACATCAGGCGGTCGAGGGATCTCGAGCCAGGATTTCGACAGGCAGAATGCGCTCTCCATCCGGGAGGACGTCCGCTCCGCGGCGGAGGAGGCGTACCAGCAGACCCGTGTCACCCTGAATGCGCTCACCCAGTTCGTTGACTCGCTGGCCGGGCTGCCAGGCCGGAAGGCGCTCGTCTACGTCGGCGAGGGCGTGCCGATGCGGCCCGGGGAGGCACTGTTGCAGGAGTGGGAGGCGGCGTTCCGCAACTACGACCCGACCTTCAACGCCGTGGCCGAGGCGGGGCGGTACGCCGTGAACCGTGAGTTCGGGGAGATGATCAGGCGCGCCAACTCGGCCCGCGTCACCTTCTACTGCGTCGATGGCTCCCCCGACTCGGGCAGCGCGGGCGTGTCTGCCGAGCGGGCCTCCATGACGGTCGACCCCACCAGCGCCATCATGAGTGCCCACAACTTGCGCCAGTCGCTGGAGTCCATGGCCGGGGCCACCGGCGGTCGCACGCTGGCGGCAGGTCCCAACCTGGCGACCACGCTCGCCCGCACCGTCGAGGACTTCCAGACGTACTACTCCTTGGGGTATGCGGCGCCCCACATCGGCGACGGCAAGTACCACGAGATCGAAGTGCGGGTGAAGCGGGAGGGTGCGCGCACCCGCTACCGTGAGGGTTACCTGGACCGAGCCCCCGATGAGCGCACCGCCGAGCGGAACCTGTCGGCTCTCCTCTTCGGCACGGTTTCCAACCCCCTTGGGCTCGCGGTTACGGTTGCCCCGGCGGAGAAGCAGAAGGGCGACACGTTCATGGTGACCCTCAGCATCACCGTGCCCCTGGGAAACCTCGTGTTCCTGCCCCGGGAGGAGGTCCACGAGGGCTCGGTTTCGCTGTGGATGGCGACGAGGGATGCCGATGACCGGTTGAGTGCGCCGGGCAAGAAGACGTTTCCCGTCCGTATCCCCAATGATCAACTGCAGTCGGCCCTCGGGCAACTGGGGAGCTTCACATTTCAAATGCTGGTGAATAAGGGCCCACAGCGGGTCGCCGTGACGCTGCGGGACGAACTCAGTCAAACCGACTCCACCGCCGTTGCGAGCTTCACCACCGACGCGGCCGCGACCGGCGCTACCGGGCCGACGTGAGGCCAGCATGGTGAGCGGTTCACCCCGGCTCGCGGGGGTGTGGACGCTGGCCCTCCTGGCGTCGTGGCCCGGCGTGTGGGCGTCGGGTGGGGGTCCGCCGGAGCCGACGCGTGTGCCGCTGGAAAGTCCCCCACCGCTTCCAACCCCCTCTGTGGACGCGCCCCCTCCCATTGCAGCGAGCGCGCCGCTGATCTCGATTCCGACCAGGCGCGGTGCCGGTGTGCCGGCCCGATCGGCCGCGCTCCTGATGAGTGGGCAGCAGGGTGGGTCGATCGGGGTCTCGGGGCTGGCGGTGCCTGTGGCGGCCAGCGCGTCCGGCGTGAGCCTTTTCTTTGTCGTGGACATTGACGGCTCGACGCTGCTTGCCGAGGCGGAGGGTGAGGCGCTCCCGGTCGAAATCTCCGTCTACGCGCTGACCCCAGAGGGCCGAGTGGGTGGCGCGCTGACGGAGGCCTTTACCCTCGATGTGGAGCGGGCCGCCGAGGCGCTGGTGGGCGGGGGCATCAAGTTCTTCGGCTCCCTCGACCTACCCGCGGCCCAGTACAGCCTGCGCGTCCTCGTGCGCAACATCCCGGCCGGAACGTTCGGCGTTATCGAGATCGCGCGCGCGATGCCGATGGCGGGCGAGCCCTTTGCGTTTCTGAGCCCACCGCTGGTTCCCGAGCCCGCCGAGGCCTGGCTGCTCGCCCGCGAGGCCGGCGAGGAGGCCGACCAACCGGTCGTGCACCCTTTCCCGTTCCTGGGCGAAGGGGCAGTCCCTGCCACCGCGCCGGTTCTGCTGCCCGGCACGGCGAGCCGCCTCTGGGTTCTTGGGCGGGGGGTGGCTCCTGCGACCACAAGCTATCCGGTGCGTGTCCTTGACCTCGGCGGGAAGGAGGTTGCACGGGCGCAAGCAGCCCTGGTCACCAGGCGCGAGTCCACGGTGGCTGGAACGTCTGCGCTGCTCCTCGAGGTCACCCTGCCCGCGCTCGCCACGGGCCCGTACGGCCTGGAGATCTCCGCACCCAGCATGAACCCCGACATGCCGCTCTGGAGTTGGACCCGTTTCGTTGCAGCAGACAAGACGACCGTTGGCAAGAACGCGGTGTGGGTGCAGTTCAGGGCCTCCTCGGCGCCAGCCGAGGGTGCCCCCCGGGTAGTCGGTTTCGTGGGGAAGGGCGGTCGTGCCAAGGCATCGCCCAAGATCAAGGCGGCCTACCGCTCGGCGCTCCGGACGCTCGCTTCGGATCCCGCGGCCGCCCGGAGCGTGTTGGCCGAACTGGAGACGCACCTGCTGCCCACCGGGACGGTCGCAGAGTGGCAGACGCTGGTGCTCTCGGAGTTGTCGGTCGCGAACGAACTCGCGGAGAAGCGGCCCGAGAGCACCCTTGGCCTCGCGTTGCTCCACCTGGAGCTCGAGCGCGACTACAGCCGGGCAAAGTCGTACCTGCTCGAGGTCCACGCGCGGCGGATGGTCGAGGAGCTCGCGGTACTCTACGCAGAACGTGGGGCGAACGCACATGCCAAGGCCACGGCGGCAAACGTCCTTGCGAGCCTCGCGGACAGCTTGCAGCGTCCCGGGATCACCGGGACGTCGGAGCGGCTCTTCCGCCGCGCGCTGGAGCTCTACCCCGACAACGCTGCCGCCCTCATCGCGATGGCCGCCAACATGGAGCGCGTCGGTCAGTACGATCGCGCGGTGCAGTACCTGGAGAGCCTTTTGAAGGTCCAGCCGGGCAATCCAGAGGGCCGCCTCAGGTTGGCGGTGAACCTGATGCGGATCGGGATCGAACGGAAGGGCGTGGAGTTGCTGCGAGCCTGCGCCGGTGAGGGCAACCCCGCCTGGGTGCGCGCGGTCGCCTATCAGGAGCTGGCACTCGGCTTCATGAAGGCCGAGCGTTTCGACCAGGCCGAGCGGCTTCTGAGGGAGGCCTTGGCCGCCGTACCCGCCGAGGAGGGGCTGACGATCCAGTTGGCCTACACCCTCGACCGGTTGCGCCGCCCGCTGGATGCACGGGCTTTGGCGAAGGAAATCGGCGTCGCAACGGGCTTTGAGGGTGACTCACCCCGCTTCCGGTACGCCGAGCAGCCGTCCGAGGACCTCGCCCGCGTGCAGGAGGCCCTGACGGCGGGCGCGCCGGCCGCCTATGCAGCGATTGCCTCGGCTCTCGACGAGACCGAAGGAACCACCGACGGAGGCGAGAAGTGATGCGGCTGCTCGCCGTTCCGCTGGTTCACTTGGCGCTACTTGCCGGGTCCTCGCCGCCGGTGGAGGTGACCATCACGAGTCCCCCGGCGGGGTATGCCGCGTTCGGGCAGGTGACCGTGGCGGCCGAGGTGAAGACCGGCGAGCCGATCCGGAGGGTCGTCTTCTTCGTGGACGGACGCCAGGCGGGGGTCGTGGCGGCGCGACCGTTCAGTATTGTCGCAAACCTCGGCCAGGACAACGTCGAGCACCGCTTCCGGGTCGTTGCACATCTGGCCTCCGGCGCTTCCGGCGAGGCGACCCTGGTCACCCCCAGGATCGCGGTGGATCAGGAGGTGCGGTTCGACCTGCAGCAGCTTTACGTTTCTACCCGGAAGGCCGGAGAGCGCGTGCTCGACCTCAAGCGCGAGGAGTTCGAGGTCCTTGACGGCGGTGAGGATCAGGAGATCACCGCGTTCGCCCGCGGCGACATTCCGTTCACCGCAGTCGTGCTGCTTGACTCCAGCTTGTCCATGCAGGGCGAGCGCCTGACCGCGGCGCTTTCGGGGGCGCAGGCGTTCATCGCCGGCATGCGACCTCTGGACGAGGGGAAGCTCGTCGTTTACTGCGACCACACCATTAAGACGACGCCGTTCACCAGCGTGCCCGACGTGCTCGTGGCGGGTCTAGGCGGCATCACCGCCCACGGCGGGACGGCCCTGTCCGACCACCTCTACCTCGCCCTCAAGTTGCTCGAGGAGCGGCAGGGTCGCCGCGTAGTGGTGGTTTTGTCTGACGGCATTGACTCGCACAGCGCGCTCTCGATGCCCGAGGTCCTTTTCAAGGCGCGGCAAAGCCAGGCCCTCATCTACTGGATTCGCCTGCAGGACGAGCTCGGGGGCCCAAACACCGACGACGAAGTGTCCCTGTTCTCGGCGTGGCGCGACAAGGAGTGGTACCGCGAGCACCTGCGGCTGCTCCGTCGCGGTGTGGAGGAGAGCGGCGGCACGATCACGTCCGTGCGCAAGCTTGACGAGATCCGCCCGGCGTTCCACGGGATCGTTGAGGAGCTGAGGGAGCAGTACGTTTTGGGCTACTACCCGAAGGACCTCCAGCACGACGGCAGGTGGCGCAAGGTGAAGGTGAAAGTGGGCCGCTCGGGGGTCAGGCTCCTGGCGCGCGAGGGCTACCTGGACTTTTGAAGAGACCGCCTATCGCGGCTTCGAAACCCGTACGACTCCTGCTGTCCCTCACTGTCCCGACTGTTCGAGCAGTCGCTCGACCGCTTGCAGGTCGGGGGGCACGGGTTTCGGGATCGACGCGCGCCTGATTGCGGCGGGGACGTCCTTGAGCCCGGTGCCGGTGATGAGGAGGACGGCGCGCTCATCGCGCGCCACCAGCCCCTCCCTTAGTGCGACGAGCAGACCGGCGAGCGCGGCCGCTGCGGCGGGTTCGGCGAAAACGCCGGTTTTCCGCGCGAGGTGGCCCATGGCGTCAAGGATCTCATCGTCGCTCACCAGGACCCCCGCGCCCCCGGAGGCGCGTACCTCCTTGAGCGCCATGATCGCGTTGCGCGGCGCGTTCACCACCAGGCTGTCGGCAACGCTGACGGCGTCGATCACCGGCGAGAGCGCCGACACCCCCGAGCGCAGCGCGCTGGCAATGGCGGGCGAGCCCGTGGGCTGCACCGCGATGAGGCGCGGCCTGCGGTGCAAGAGCCCACCGTGCACCAGGTCGGCGAAACCCTTGGCGACACCCGAGATGATGACTCCGTCACCGGTGGGCACGAGCACAACGTCGGGCGCCTCCGGCTTGAGGTCGGCCGCGATCTCGAGCGCCACGGTCTTCTTGCCCTCGATGGTGAACGGGTTGTACGCGGTGTTCCGGTTGTACCAGCCGAACTTTTCGCACGCCGCGATCGAGAGCTCGAACGCATCGTCGTAGGAGCCGGCCACCGGCACGACGCGCGCCCCGTACGTCGCGGCCTGCGCGAGCTTGGCGGGGGGCGCTGACGCCGGGACGAATACCACCGCCCGCACGCCAGCTGCCGCCGCCACCGCGGCGAGAGCGCTCGCCGCGTTGCCCGTCGAGGCCGTGGCGATCGTGTCGACTCCATACTCGATCGCCTTGGCCACCACCAGCAGCGATGCGCGGTCCTTGGTGGAGCCCGAGGGGTTGCGTGTCTCGTCCTTGACCCAGAGGTGGGGCATGCCGAGCTCGCGACGCAGGCCGGGGACCGGCAAAAGGGGCGTGCCCCCCACCCGAAGCGGAGGAAGCGAGACCGGTGATGCGATGGGCAGGAACACCACCAGAGAGCCGGGGTCATGCGCGCGGGCGGCGGGCCAGCGTTGGGGAATCTCGTCGAGCTCGACCCGCAGCACGCCGCGGGTGACACCACCGGGCTCCTGCCGTGTGCTGCAGATGGGGCACACATAGCGGACCGCGCCCTCCGCGTAACGCGCCCCGCATTCGGCGCAGACGAAGGTGAAGCTCGCCATGACGTTCCTCCGGCGTCAGTCGCGGGTGATCCGCGTGCCGGTCGTGCCCTCCAGAGCCTTCTCGACGTTCTCTGGGTTCGTGATCAGTGCCTGCCTGCCGCCGTGCTCCAGGTACCGGATTACAGCCTCGATCTTCGGGCCCATGCTGCCCTTGGCGAAGTGCCCCTCGGCCATGTACCGCCGCGCCTGCTCCAGGGTCAGGTGGTCCAGCCATTGCTGGTCGGGCGTGTTGTAGTTCAGGGCGACCTTCTCGACTGCGGTGGAGATGACGAACAGGTCGGCGTCGATCGTGGTGGCGAGCAGCGCCGATGCGTGGTCCTTGTCGATCACCGCCGCCACCCCGACCAGCTCGTGCTGGTCGTTCTCGACCACTGGGATGCCGCCGCCACCGACCGCGATGACGGTGAAGCCCTGGTCGACGAGGGTCCTGATTGCGTCGCGTTCGATGATCTCTTTGGGCAGCGGTGAGGCCACCACCCGGCGCCAGCCGCGACCAGCGTCCTCGACGACGTCCCAGTTCGCGCTCTTGCGACGGTCCGCAGCGGTCTGCTCGTCCATGAAGCCGCCGATGGGCTTGCTGGGGTTCTTGAACGACGGGTCGTTCCTGTCCACCAGCACCTGGGTCACGACCGTCACCGCCTGCTTGGCGATACCGCGCAGCCGAAACTCGTTGTAAAGCGACTGCTGAATGTCGTAGCCGATCGCCCCCTGGGTGTCGGCGCCGCAGGAGTCGAGCGGGACGTCGTGCAGCTCGTGGCGCGACAGCTCGCTGCGCCGCAGGATGAAGCCGACCTGAGGCCCGTTGCCGTGGGTGACCACCACGTCCCAGCCCCTCTCGATCATGGTGGCGATGTGAACGCAGGTCTTGCGCGCCGCCCGGATCTGATCTGGCACGGTCTGGTGCCTGGCGTCGGTGATCAGGCTGTTGCCGCCCACGGCAACGACAGCGACTCGTCTTTTGAGAACGTTTTCTTGCATGGTTGCTCGCCTCTAGATCTTGCCCATCGTGAGCGCCATGACCGCCTTCTGGACGTGCAGGCGGTTCTCGGCAATGTCGTAGATGGCGGAGCGCGGTCCTGAGGCGACCTCGTCGGTGACTTCCAGGCCGCGGTCCACGGGCATCGGGTGGGTGAAGATCCCGTTGTCGGTGCGCGCCATGCGCGCCGCGTTGGTTGTCCAGCCGCTGTAGGAGGCCGACTTTTGCTGCTCGGCTGCCTTCTTGAACTCGCCGTCCTGGTACGCCTGCGGGGTCACCCAGTTGCGGCTGTAGACGACGTGTGCCCCCTCGTAGCCCCCGTCGGGGTCCGAGGTCGTGCGGAAGGCGGCGCCGTTGGCCTCGCAGTTGGCCTGGGTCCAGGCGTACACCTGCGGGTCCAGGTCGTACCCCTCCGGCCTGGCGACCGTGACGTTCATGCCGAAACGCGAGGCAATGATCAGCGCCTCCTGCACCGAGCACCAGGAGCGCGCCAGCGCGCCCGAGGCCCACGTGAGCAGGAAGTTCCTGCCGTGCAGCTTCTCGTAGTCGGGTCGGCCCGGGCCCCCGCCGAACCACTCCGCCCAGCCCATGATGTCGGCCAGACCCTGGCAGGGGTGGAACCGGTCGTCGGCCATGTTGATGATTGGGATTTCGGCCCACCTGGCGTACTCGCGAAGCAACTCGTTGCCGGCGCCGTAAGACGGAACCTTGTCTTCGAGGATCCGGATGCCGATGCCGACGGCATAGCGCGACATCACCTTGGCGGCGTCCTCGATCGTCTCGCCGGCGGTTGTGGCCGACTTCAGGCGCATCCCCTCCGGTTGGAGGAACTGTGCGTGACCGCCCAGCTCTGTTGCCGCACACTCGAAGCTCTGGCGGGTGCGCACCGATGGGTTGTAGAAGAACATGAAGAAAGTCTTGTGCTCCAGGGTCTTTGTGAAGCGAGGGTGAAACCGCTCCCGCTTCATCTCGGCGGCAAGCTCGAGAGTGGCCTTCAGTTCGTCGAGGGTCCACTCCTGGGTGACTATGAGATCACGGCCAAACAGGTCCATCGGGTTTCTCCCCTTCGCCCCCCTAGCGCATCACCAGGCTCATGACGGCCTTCTGCACGTGCAGGCGGTTTTCGGCCTCGTCGAACACCGCCGACTGTGGGCCGTCGATGACCTCGTTGCTGACCTCGAAGCCGCGGTCGCACGGCAGGCAGTGCAGGTACACGGCGCCTTTGTCGGCGAGGGCGAGGTGCTTCTCGTCGCAGATCCAGCCCTTGTTGGCGTCGAAGATCGCCTGGGTCTTCTTCTCGTCGGCCTTGCCGATCGGCGGCTGGAAGAGGGGCGTCGCACACCACGCCTTGGGGTACACGATGTGCTGGCCCTTGAGCGCGTCTTCGAAATCGTTGGAGATCTTGAACGAGCCGCCGGCCTGCTTGGCGTAGGTCCGGCACTGCTGCAGGATGTCGGGGGCGAGCTCCATCCCCTTGGGGTGGGCCAGGGTCACGTCCATCCCCATCATCGTCGCGTACAGAATCGCGCTCTGCGGCACCGCGCGCGGCTTCTCGATGCTGGGACTGTACGCCCAGCTCATGAGGAACTTCACGCCCTTGAAGCCGCCGAACTTCTCCTTCACCGTGAAGATGTCGGCCAACCCCTGGAACGGGTGGTAGACATCGTCCTCCATGTTGAGCACCGGGATGTCGGCCCACCGGGCGAACTCGCGCAACATCCTGTGCGCCCCGCCGTACTCCCAGTTCACGGGGTCGCCGTAGCAACGGATCGCGATGGCGTCGCCCATGCGGGAGAGCGTGCGGGCCACGTCGGAGACACGCTCCGTGGAGTAGGCCTTCTCCTGACCCTCCATGGCAGGGGTGTAGATCTTGCTGGGGTCGAGATAGTGGGCGTGACCGCCGAGTTGGGTCATGCCGGCCTCGAAGCTATTCCGCGTGCGGAGGCTCTGGTTGTAGAAGATCATGAACAGGGTTTTGCCCGGCAGAAGGTCGTTATGCGCCTGGCCGATCGCGCGCTTGGTCTTGAGCTCTTTGGCGACGTCGAGGATGGTCTCGATCTCCTCCCGGCTCCAGTCCGTCTCTGCCAGGAAATCCCTGCCCTTGAACGTGTTGGTCTTCATTTGTTCAAGCTCCCTTCATCCGTCGCGGGGGGTGTTGCGGCCCCCCGTCCAATCCTCCGCCGCAATTGACCCCCCGAGCCCCCCGCGCTCGCGGGACGTGAAGTCCCACTCGCTTGGCCGTCGTCCGACGCCCATTTCCGGGGGTTCACGGCGTTGTCCCTTGTTTCATGGCATTCAACACGCCGGTGTCGCGGTTGAAGGCGGTGATCGCCGCGTCCCACTCCGGCAGGCGTGCCTGCAGGTCGCGCCAGAACCCTGGACTCCACAGCGCGTCCAGCTCCTCGACGGACTTACCCTGCTGCTCGACCCAGGTGAAGTACTTGAGGTTGTGGACCGCCTTGCGCTCGGTGTAGGTGAGCTCCTTCAGATGGTCGGCGGTCGTGCCGAGAAGCCGGCGCTCGAAGTCGATCTCCGCCTGGCGCTCATCGTACGGCCCGCGCTCGGAGGTCAGCTCGGAAAGCCGCGTGCGGTACAGCTCGGCCGAATCGGTGAAGCACGTGAGCACCAAGTCGTCGGCGCCGAGCTCGTAGTGGCGGGCTGTCTTGATGCTCGCCAGCAGGTTGCAGATCGACGAGATGCCGAGCACGGGAAGGTGGGCCACGGTCTTCTCGGGCACGCCGCGCCGCGTCAGCAGCGCGTGGCCGGCGGGCTCGTTGAACAGGCGCAGCAGGCGCATCGTCGCCTCGTCATCGATCGCGGTCACCAGGTCGGTGGTGCGGACGTTGTGGATCCAGGGGACGTGCTTGTCGCCGATCCCCTCGATGCGATGCGCTCCAAAGCCGGCCGAAAGCAGCGTTGGGCACTGCAGCGCCTCTGCCACCGTGATCATGCAGCCGGGGAAGGCGTCCTTCAGGTAGTCGCCCGCGGCGAGCGTGCCCGCGGAGCCGGTGGCGCCCACCCAACCGGCCAAGCGCCCTCGTGGTCCGGCGATCGAGCGGACCACCTCCCCGGCGGCCGGGCCGGTCACCGCGTAGTGCCAGAGGTAGTTCCCGAACTCGTCGAACTGGTTGAAGATCACCGCATCGGGCCGGGTCTTCCTGATCTCCCAGCAGGCGTCGAAGATCTCCTTGACGTTCGACTCGCTCCCGGGGGTGGCGATGATCTCGGCGCCGATCGAGGCCAGCCATTCGAAGCGCTCCCGGCTCATCCCCTCGGGAAGGATGGCCACCGCCGTGCAGCCGAGGAGCGCCGAGTCGAACGCCCCGCCCCGGCAGTAGTTGCCGGTCGAGGGCCAGACGGCCTTCTGGGTCGTGGGGTCGAACTCGCCGCTGACCAGGCGCGGCACCAGGCAGCCGAACGCGGCTCCGACCTTGTGGGCGCCGGTGGGGAAGTGCTTGCCGAGAAGGCCGACGATCCGCGCCGGCACCCCGGAGAGCTCCGGTGGGATCGCGAGCGCGTTGACGGGCCCGAAGCCGCCGGTTGCCGGATCGTTGTGCCAGGTGATGCGGAAGAGGTTACGCGGGTCCACCGCCTGCATGTCCACGCCGGGCAACGCCCGCCGGATCGCCGGCTCCACCTGCGCCGGTTCGCGCTGCTCGGCAAACGTGGGGATCACGATTCCGCGCTGCCGGCACCGCTCCACCGCGCGCGCCCGACTCTTCTCTTTTGTGTCGTCGTTCACGTCGCCGCTCCGGGCAGCATTGTATCGGGTTTGAGATCGCCCCGCTTGCGACTTCTCAGGTGAGGAGGCGGAGTCGCACATTCAGGACGACGGCGCTGCCACTGTGCTACTCTCGGCCTCGGGGGGAAGCATGAGATCGGGGAGTCCGTTGTTCCTCACCGACGCCCAGCTCGCTTCCGAGATCTCCAGGTGCGAGTACTGCGCCGAGAAGCCGTGCCGCGAGGCGTGCCCGGCGGACTGCTCCCCCGCTGATTTCATCATGGCCGCCGGGGTCGGCGCCCCCTCGGACTTCCGGCGAGCAGCCGCGCTCATCATGGCGGCCAACCCTCTCGGTGGCGTGTGCGGGGTGGTGTGCCCGGACACGCACTGCATGCGTGCGTGCGCCCGGGCCACCTTCGACGCCCCGGTCAACATCCCCGCCGTGCAGGCCACGATCATCGCGAAGGCGCGGGAGCTGGGTGTCATGCCGGCGCCCGAGAAGCCCGAGGCGAATGGCAAGCGTGTGGCCGTCGTGGGCGCGGGGCCCGCGGGGTGCGGGGCGGCGGCGCTGCTCGCGCAGGCGGGACATCGGGTAGACATCCTGGAGGCGGGGCGCGTCGGCGGCATGGCCGCGCTGATCCCCGACTTCCGCCTCGGCAAGGACGTGCTGACCGCCGACCTCGCGTTCGTGGTTTCGCTGGGGGCGGTCACGCTCAAGGCGCAACGCGTGGACGATCCTGCCGCCCTGCTGGCGGCCGGCTACGACGCGGTGGTTGTGACGACGGGGCTTGACCGCCCGGTCGAGCTGGGGATCCCGGGCGAGGAGCTGGCGCTGCCCTGGACAGGGTTCCTTGCGGCTCCGGTCGGCGATGCCGTGCGCGGGCGGCGGGTGGGAGTGATCGGCGGCGGCGCGGTGGCGGCCGACTGCGCCGAGACCGCGGCCGCGGCCGGGGCCGCGAGCGTCGAGATGTTCGCGCTTGAGACGCTCCCCGAGATGCCGTTGACGGGGAGGGAGCTCACCGGACTCGTGCGCGCCGGAGTGGCGGTCAGTGGAGGCGTGCGGGTCACCGCGATCCGGCACGAGCACGGTGCCGTCACCGGCCTGGAGACGATCAAGGTCGCGCTGCCTCCCGGCGTGACGTTCCACCCCTCGCGGGTGGTCGACGTGCCGGGCACCGGTCAGCTCCGCCCGGGCATCGATCTCGCGATCGTGGCGATCGGCGCCCGCCCGGCGTTCGCGCCGGCCGTCATCGAGGGCGTGTTCTTCGCGGGCGACGTCGAGAACGGGCCCACCACGGTGGTCGAGGCGGTGGCGGCCGGGAAGAACGCCGCCCTGGAGGTGCTCGCGCGGCTTGCCGGCGCACCGGCTCCGGCGATCGAGCGCAAGGTGAAAAGCCGCGAGTTGCTGCCGGGGCTGCGCGCAGTGCCGGTACCGCTCGACGCGGAGTTCTTCGGGCGGCCGATGCTGTCGCCGTTCCTGCTCTCGGCCGCGCCCCCCACCGACGGCTACGAGCAGATGCGAAAGGCGTACGAGGCGGGGTGGGCGGGCGGCGTGATGAAGACGGCGTTCGACGGCGTGCCGATCCACATCCCGTCCCGGTACATGTTCGCCTTCGACCGGACCACGTTTGCCAATTGCGACAACGTTTCGGGACACCCGCTGGATCGGACCTGCCGAGAGGTCGAGCGACTGCGCACGGAGTTTCCCGACCGCATCACGCTGGCGTCCACGGGGGGGCCGGTGACCGGGCGTGACGACCTCGATCGCACCGTGTGGCAGTCCAACACCGCAAAGCTCGAGGCGGCCGGTGCCTGCGGTATCGAGTACAGCCTGTCCTGCCCCCAGGGCGGGGACGGTACAAAGGGGGACATCGTCTCCCAGGACGCCGAGCTGACGGCGAAGATCGCGGGCTGGGTGGTGGAGGCTGGCGATCCGGCCGTCCCGAAGCTTTTCAAGCTCACCGCCGCGGTCACCTCGATCGTCCCGATCATCGCGGCCGTGAAGGAGGTCCTCGCACGCCACCCGCGGGCCGCGGCCGGCGTGACCCTGGCGAACACGTTTCCGACCCTGGCGTTCCGGCCGGGCGCGAAGGAGCGCTGGGAAGAGGGGATCGTCGTCGGGATGAGCGGCGCCGGCGTCACCCCGATCTCCAACCTCACCCTCGCCAACGTCTCCCGCTTCGGGGTGGTGGTCTCGGGAAACGGCGGCCCGATGGACTACCGCTCGGCCGCCAACTTCCTCGCCCTCGGCGCACGCACGGTGCAGTTCTGCTCGATCGTGATGAAGTACGGCGTGGGGATCGTGGACGAGCTGCACTCCGGGCTCTCGTACCTGCTGGGGGACCTCGGAATGCGCTCAGTCTCTGAGCTGATCGGCCGCGCGCTGCCACAGCCGATCACCCCCTTCGTCGAGCTTCCGGCGATCAAGGAGGTCTCGACCGTGGACGCCGAGCGGTGCGTCCACTGCGGCAACTGCACCCGTTGCCCGTACCTGGCGATCACGCTCAACGCCGAGAAGGTGCCGGAGACCGACCCGGCGCGCTGCATCGGCTGCTCGTTCTGCACGTTGATGTGCTTCACCGGTGCGCTCTCGATGCGCGAGCGCACGTCGGCAGAAGCCGCAGCGCTTGTCGAGGCGTGAGGCCCGGAGGCGGACGTGGGCTCACTGCTGATCTCCAACGGCACTGTGGTGACGCTGGGCGAGGCGAGCCGCGTCCTGCACGGCCACGACGTTGCCTGCAAGGGCGGCCTGATCACCGCAATCGCCCCCCACGGGAGCGTTCACGGCAGATTCGAGCGCACGATCGACGCCGGCGGCAAGGTCGTGATGCCCGGTTTCATCAACGCCCACATGCACCTCTACTCGACGCTCGTCCGCGGCCTTGGCAAGGCCAAGCCTTCGGCAGAGTTCAAAGAGGTGTTGGAGAACCTGTGGTGGAGGCTGGACCGTAGGCTCGAGCTCGAAGACTGCTACGTCTCCGCGCTTGTCGTGCTCATCGAGGCGGTGAGGCACGGCACGACCACGCTCTTCGACCACCACGCGAGTCCCTCCGCGCTGCCAGGATGTCTCGAGACCATCGCCCGCGCGGTGCGCGAGGTCGGGGTGCGGGCCTCGCTCTGCTACGAGCTCTCCGACCGTGACGGGCCCGAGGTGGCGCGTGCGGGGATCGAGGAAAACCTCGCGTTCATCCGGAGCTGCCGGGCCGCGAAAGACGATCGTGTGTGCGCAACGTTCGGCCTGCACGCCAGCTTCACCCTTTCTGATGCCACGCTCGAGCGCGCCGCAACGGAAGGCGGGGCGATCGGCTCGGGCTTCCACGTGCACGTCGCGGAGGCGGCCTCGGACCAGGAGCACTGCCAGCGGGAGTTGGGGTTGCGAGTGGTCGAGCGCCTGGGGAAGTTCGGGGTGCTCGGCGCGCGGAGCATCGCCGCCCACTGCGTGCACGTGAGCGCCCGCGAGATGGAGCTGCTGGCGGAGACGGGCACCCCGGTTGCCCACAACCCGCAGTCCAACATGAACAACGCGGTGGGCGTGGCGGACGTCCTGGGGATGCTGCGTAAGGGTGTCCTTGTCGGCCTCGGCACCGACGCGATGACCGTCAACATGCCGGAGGAGGTGCGCGCGGCTCTCTGGGTGAGGCACCTGGCGGAGAGGAACCCCTCGGTGGGGTTCGTGGAGACGCTCTCCACGCTCCTGGTCAACAACGCGAGGATCGCCAACCGGCACTTCCCGGTGCGCGTCGGCGAGCTGCGGGACGGGTGCGCGGCCGACCTCCTGCTGATCGACTACGAGCCCCCGACGCCGTTCGACGAGGGAACACTCCTCGGCCACCTCGCATTCGGGCTCTCTCAGGCCGTCGTCGACACCACGGTCGTGGGCGGCGACGTCCTTATGACCGGGAAGCGGCTCGAGCTCGACCTCGATGAGGCGGAGGTCGCGGCCAAGGCCCGGGAGCGGGCGAAGGCTTTGTGGGCAAGGTTCTAGCGGGTGAGAGGTGCGATGTGGGGCCGGCGATGCGGGCAGAGCCTGGGCCTGCCAGGGCGGCAAGATCGCACACCCGCCAGCCCACCCCCGCGTCCCAAGTCGGACGTTACACAGGCCGCGTTGTGCCCCCCGCCCAAAGCCCCCGCACGGTCCGCGCGGGCTGCACGCACGGACCGCGTGCCCCACACGCTGAGCCCGCGCGCGATCGCCGGGAGCCGCGATGCTGATCCAGGGTGGGACGGTCGTCACGGAGAAGGGTGCTGCGCGCCTGGACGTTCGGATCGTCGGCGAGAGCGTCGCCGCCATCGGCAGGTTGTCGCCCGAGCAGGGCGAGACCGTGCTCGACGCCACCGGGCTGTTCGTCCTGCCAGGGATGCTCGACGTTCACGTGCACATCGACGACCGCATCGGTGAGTGTGACCTCGCCGATACCTTCGCGACTGCGTCCGAGGTCGCGGTGCGCACCGGCGTCACGACGCTCGCCGGCTTCGTCACTCAGGGCAGCGACGAGAGCCTGAGCGAGGCGGTCGCGCGCTGCGTCCGCCGCGGGGTCGGACGCAGCCACTGCGACTTCACCTTTCACCTCACGCCGACGGCGTGGCCCTGGGACTGGGGCGAGGTCGAGGCGCTCGTCGCGCGCGGTTTTTCGACGTTCAAGGTTTACACGACCTACCGCGAGGCCGGTCTCTTCACCGACTACGGGAGGATGGCCGAGGTGATGGCGAGGCTCGTCGGGCTGGGTGCGCGTCTCCTGGTGCACTGCGAGGACGATGAGATGCTCGCCTCCGCAGGCGCGTCCCGGATCGACCCGACGGACGCCCGCAGCCACGCCGTGCTGCGGCCGGAGCGGGCGGAGGTCGTCGCGGTCGGGAGGGTGCTCGAGATCGCGCAGAGGACCGGCTGCCAGCTCCACGTCGTGCACGTTTCGACCGTAGAGGGTGCCACCGCGATCGGCGAGGCTCGCCGGCACTGTCTGGTGTCGTGCGAGACCGCACCCCACTACCTGCTGCTGGACGAAACGGCCCTCGCCGGAGACGACGGCCACCGGTTCCTGTGCACTCCGCCGCTTCGCCCCGCCGTGACCCGAGCAGAGCTGGACGCCACCGCCGCGACCGGTGCCTTCGACCTCTACGCCACCGACCACTGCGCCTTCACGAGAGCCGACAAGGACCGACACAGGGACGACGTCCGCGACGTTCCGAAGGGGCTGGCCGGTATCGGGGCTTTCGTCCCGCTCATGTTCGAGCTCCTTGTGAAGCGGCACGGCCTGCCGCTCGCGGAGCTCTCGACGCGTCTCGCCGCCAACCCGGCGCGGCTGCTGGGCCTCCACCCCCGAAAAGGCACGATCGTGGTCGGCTCCGACGCCGACCTTGTAATCCTCGACCCGGCCGGCCCCGAGCGGCCGGTGGTCTCGAGCCTCAGCGACTGTTACGAGAGCTTCCCGGGCAGGACCACCACACTGGATGTCCGCCACGTCGTCGTGCACGGCCGGCCCGTCGTAAGGGACAACGCCCTGATTCCGGGCGCTCGGCCCGGCGGCCTCTGCCTGGCCGGGGCCTGACCGGGGGGACGGCGATGCCGGCGATCGCTCTCGCCGCGATCATGGCCGTGGCCGTGGCGATCCTGTTGGCGGCCGAGAGGCGAGCGGACCAGAGACTGGTGCTCGTGAGCAAGCCGGTTGCCTCCCTCGCGTTCGTGCTTTTGGGCTGGAGTCGGTACGAGCCCGGGCACCCCTACAGCGCCTGGGTGCTTCTCGCGCTGCTGCTCTGTTTCACGGGCGACCTGCTGCTGATGCTCCGCCGCGGTTTCCTCCCCGGCCTCGCGAGCTTCCTCCTCGGCCACCTCGCGTACGTGCTGGCGTTCTCCGCCCTCCTGTTGCCCCGCTCCTGGCCGGCCGTCTGGGCGCTGCTGCCGCTCGTGGTCAGCACCGTGGCCGCGGCGTGGGTCTCGCCGCACCTGGGGCGGCTGCGTGTTCCGGTGCTCGCCTACATCACGGTCATCACGGTCATGGTGTGGGGCGCCGTTGCGGTCACGGCGGCGGGACGGGGTCCGTGGTTCCTGGCGGCGGGCGCGATCCTCTTCTACCTCTCGGACCTCGCTGTGGCGCGGGACCGCCTCGTCACGAAAACTTTCGGCAGCCGCACCTGGGGGCTGCCCGCCTACTACCTGGGCCAGTTCCTGCTCGCGTTGACCGTGGGTCGCTGAGAAGCCGTCGAGCGCCTAAGAGTCTGCCGCCTGCAGCTCCTCCAGGCGCTGGCGAAGGGCGCGCAGGCTCTTGTGCAGCCCGAACAGCCGCTCGGCCAGGGCGTGGGCGCGCTCGGCCTCCACGAGCTCCCCACGCTGGAGGCTGAGCTCGATCGCAGCCTCAACGACCGTAAGTACATCGTCCGCGGCCTCAGCCAGTTCGGCGACCGCCTGTACGGCACGTAACGCCCGCCGGGGTGCAACAGCGCGAGCGGGGGGCAGGTGCTAGACTCCGCGTAGAGCACAGCGGGTCGAGGTCTGACGGCAGGAGGTGATGCGTGGCGAGGTTCGTCATTCGCCGGCTGTTCCTGGCCCAGCTGCTGACGCTTCTCGTGGCTGCCCTGGGTGACCCAGCGGGTGCGCTCGCCGCCGAAGGGTGGCGGCTCGTCGGCCAGTTGGGCGGCCCGACGTCCGCGGTGGCGGTGCAGGGAAACTACGCGTACGCTGGCATCGGTCTGCGCCTCACTGTGCTCGACATCTCAGATCCCGCGAAGCCGCGCGAGCTCGGCGCCACAGCACCGTTTCCGTACTTCGTTCAAGGGATCGCGGTCAGCGGGACTCGCGCGTACGTGGCGGCAGGCGGCGCGGGGTTGCGCATCGTGGACATCTCTGACCCGGCGCGGCCGAGCGAGCTAGGCGCCTGGGACTCGCCGGGCTACGCCGAGGGTGTAGCGGTCGCGGGGACTATGGCGTATCTGGCGGATGGACCGTACGGCCTGTGCGTTGTTGACGTGAGTGATCCCGCAAAACCGAAAAGGCTGTCGTCGGCGTTCGAATTGAACTACGCCTTCGATGTGGTCATCGCAGGTAGGTACGCCTACATCGCTGCAGCCGGCGCGGGTCTGCTGGTCGCCGATGTCGCGGACGCGGCCCAACCGAGGGAACTCGCGACGATGGACACCCCCGGCTATGCCTATGACGTCGCGGTTCTTGGAACGATGGCGTATGTGGCCGACGGGTGGGCGGGCCTGCAGGTGGTGGATGTCTCGAATCCGGCAACGCCGAGCACGCGCGGCTCATGTGCCCTGCCCGGCTGGGCGCTTGCTGTCGCGGTCAGTGGTGCCACCGTCTACGCGGCCGACGGGGCAGATGGAATCAGAGCCATCGATGTAAGCGATCCCACCGACCCGCACGAGGAGGGCGGATTGGAGTTGGATGGCTTCGCCCGCCGGCTTGTGGTCACCGGTAGCACGGCCCTGGTGGCCGACTCGCGAGCGGGGTTACGGGTCATCGGGGTCGCGGATCGTGCCAGGCCCACCCAAGTCGCGGTGCATCGCCCGCTGCCTGAAGCCCTAGGCGTCGTGGTCTCGGGCTCGTACGCCTACGTGGCCGCGGGCTTCGCGGGCCTGCGCGTGGTGGACGTCTCGGACCCCGTGCACCCACGCGAGGTGGCCGCCTATGACACCGAGGGTGGCTACGCGGGCAGAGTGGCGTTGAGCGGCTCCACGTTGTACCTCACGAACACGTTGGCTGGACCTTACTGGCTCCACGTCATCGACATCGCTGATCCGCACAACCCGAAGCGGATCGGGACGGTCCACAAGAGCACCAGTATCGGTTCCTATACGGACGTCGCGGTCGCTGGCGACACCCTCTTCGTCGCCGACGAGTTCGGGCTGCGGCTTTTGAGTGTCGGCGATCCTGCTCATCCTTCGACGATCGGCTACATCGCGCTCAACGACAACAACGAGGCCACATTGGGTGTTGCGGTTGCCGGCAGCTTGGCGTACGTGGCCAATACCGGGAGCGGCGTCACGATGATCGATGTTTCGAATCCGTCCAGTCTTCGCGTCGTAGGAGTCTACGACTCGCCTTGTATTGCCTCAGGCGTGGCCGTGGTCTCCTCCACGCTCTACGTCGCTGACAGCGCTTGTGGCTTGGAGTTAGTCGATGTCTCCAACCCTGCAGCCCCGGTTGAACTTGCATCGATCGAGACACCAGGGACGGCGAACGTCGTGGCGCTCTCGAACGGTCTGGCATACGTCAGCGACAGCGGCAGCGGCGTTCAGGTGGTTGACGTTTCGGACCCTTCTCACCCCTCTGTCGTCGGCGCCTGTGATACCCCCGGGTACGCTACCTTCACGGCGGTCGGTGGAGATCATCTGTTCGTCGCCGACGGGCTTGGGGGCCTGGCCGTTCTTGTGCGGTCAGCTTCCCCGACCACTCCTGCGAACATTGATAGCCGGACCGCATCCACGAGACGGTCCCTCTATACCAACCCCGCCCCTCCGTCCTCGCCGAGAGCGTTCCGCGTCGCCCAGACGGCAGCTGAAGCCACCGCGCCGCCGCCTGCAGCGAAAGCCAGGGACGAGATTCAGGCCAGCGTTGCAACAACTTGCATGGTGCGAAGCACGGCCGACAGCGGCCCGGGCACGCTGAGGAGCTGTCTAGAGACGACAAGGCGCGGCGACGCCATCACGTTCGAGCCAGCAGTCTTCCCACCTGGCAACCCTGCCCGCATTCGGCTCGCCTCGGAGTTGCCGGCGATTACCGCGGGAGGAGTGACCATTGACGCCAGCAACGCGGGCGTGATCCTCGACGGCGGCGCTCTGGCAGGTGCTGCCCGCGGCCTGAGGCTGCAGTCCAACGACAACCGCGTGATGGGGCTCCAGATCGTCAACTTTTCTCTCGCCGACCTCTGGGTCGAGGGCTCGAGGAACCTGCTTGGCGGGGACCGGCGCCTCGGCCAAGGCCCAATGGGCCAGGGGAACGTCCTCGGCACGAGTGCTAACGGAATCAACCTGGGGATGGAAGGCAACGTGATCGTCGGGAATCTCATCGGCCTCGACGCGACGGGAACGGCGCCTCTGCCGAACGAGGTTGGTGTGCTGGTTGGTAGCGACAGCAACACCTTGGGCGGGCCGACCGCGGGCGAACGCAACGTAATCAGTGGCAACGTCTGGGGCGTGAAGGTCTTCGGCCGACGGAACGTCATCGTCGGCAACTACATCGGAACGGATGCGTCAGGCGAGCACTCCCTGGGGAACAATGTGGGTGTCGTGATCGAGTCGGTCGCGTGCGACAACATCGTCGGTGGGACGGCGCCGGGTGAGCGGAACGTCCTCAGCGGCAACAGAGCCTACGGTCTGATCATCGCTGACCCCTCCAGCGCCCACAACGCGGTGATCGGCAACCTCATCGGGCTTGACGTGACCGGCGGCAGGAAGCTCGGCAATCGCAGGGGGGCGATGATCTTCAGCGCGGCGTTCAACCGCATCGGCGGAACCCGGCCTGAAGAGCGCAACGTCATCAGCGGCAACCAGCAGGGCGTCGTCCTGAGCGGCAAGGAGCTGGGCGACAATCTCGTCCTCGGAAACCTCATCGGCACCGATCCAAGCGGCACGTTGGTGCTTGGCAACGACGACGCCGGTGTCACCGTCGACATGGGCACACGCCACAACATAGTCGGCGGCGTCAGTGAAGGGGAGCAAAACGTCATCAGCGGCAACGGAGTAGGAGCCTCCATCTGGTGTGCTGGCGTGGAGTACAACGCCATCGTCGGTAACCTGATCGGCAGCGACGTCAGCGGCGCCGCGCCCCTCCCCAACCTCTTTTCCGGGATTGACCTCAGCGACTACTCGGCACGCACCTTCGTGCAAGGCAACACGATTGCGTACAACGGCGCGAACGGCGTGAGGGTCGAACGCTCGCCGTACAACACCCTCCGCTGCAACTCGATCCACAGCAACGTGAACGGGGGCATCCGGACCACCTGCGAAGGGGCTGCGTGTCCTCCTGTCCCGGTCGTCACCGCCGTCACGACCAGCACGGTCTCTGGCACGGCCTGCCCCGGCTGCACTATCGAGGTATTCTCGGACCGCGAAGATCAGGGGCGGTTCTACGAGGGCACGGTTGTGGCAAACGAAGCTGGCACCTTCACGTTCACCAAGACGGGCTGGCTCGCCGGACCGAACGTCACTGCCACGGCCACCGACGGTGCTGGCGGCACGTCGGCGTTCTCCTCGCCGGTGAGGGTGCCGCCCCGGCCGCCGCGCCGGCACCTCGGCCGCAGCTAGGCTACAGCTTCAGCTTGCGCAACCTCAGGCCGTTGGTGATCACAGAGACCGAGGAGAAGCTCATGCCGGCGGCTGCGTTGTGGCTCTCACCGCACCTGGGGCGGCTGCGTGTTCCCGTGCTCGCCTACATCACGGTCATCACGGTCATGGTGTGGGGCGCCGTTGCGGTCACGGCGGCGGGACGGGGTCCGTGGTTCCTGGCGGCGGGCGCGATCCTCTTCTACCTCTCGGACCTTGCGGTGGCACGCGACCGGCTGGTGGTGAAGCGCTTCGCCAGCCGCGCCTGGGGGCTGCCCGCCTACTACCTTGGGCAGCTCCTGCTCGCGCTCACCGTGGGGCGCTGATAGCCATCGCTCCCCGTCTGACCGGCCCGCTCCCCTTCAGGGATTCTCGACCAATTCAAGCTCTGAGTGCGAAACAGGTTTCGTTTTTGCCTTTTCGGGCAACGTTTGTCGGGCGTGAGCGGGAGCACAGCGCGGGCGACCCGTCGGTGCTAGAAAAGATTGAGGGAACGGCGAGGGGGTGCGGCAGAGATGGGGGCGGGGCCGGTTCGCGACGGGCTGGGGCGTTGGCTGTTGCTGGCGCTGCCGATCGTGGCGGCGGCTGCGACGCTGGCGACAGTGGGGTCCGACCCTCCGCGGGCCCGCCGGCACCTCCGGCCAGGCACCGGCACGCCCGCGGGACCGACCCTGGCGAGCTGCCCGCTGCTCCCGGCCGACAACGTCTGGAATACCCGCATCGACAACCTCCCGGTGCATGTGCGCACCGCCGAGTACATCGCCACCATCGGCTTCGACGTCGGCCTGCACCCCGACTTCGGCTCCGGCACCTGGGACGGAGGCCCGATCGGGATCCCCTTCGCGGTCGTCGCTGGCAGCCAGCCGCTCGTGCCGGTCAGCTTCGAGTACGCGGACGAGAGCGACCCGGGCCCCTACCCGGTCCCGCCGGATGTGTCCGTGGAAGGCGGTCGTTCAAGCACGGGAGACCGCCACGTGCTGATCGTGGACCGCGACCGGTGCAGGCTCTACGAGCTGTACGCTGCCTACCCGCAGGCCGGTGGAAGCTGGCTGGCGGGCTCGGGGGCGATGTTCGACCTGCGCTCCAACGCGCTGCGGCCCGCCACGTGGACCTCGGCCGACGCGGCCGGGCTGCCGATCCTGCCCGGCCTGGTGCGCTACGAAGAGGTCGCGGCGGGGGCGATCCGCCATGCCATCCGCTTCACCGCCAGCCGCACGCAGAGGGCGTTCGTCTGGCCGGCCCGTCACCAGGCTTCCTCAAGTACCGACCAGGCACGCCCACCGATGGGTCAGCGCTTCCGTCTCAAGGCGGGCTTCGACGTTTCGCCCTTTCCCCCCAACGTGCAGGTGATCCTCGTCGCGCTCAAGGCCTACGGCCTGATCCTGGCGGACAACGGGAGCAGTTGGTTCATCTCCGGTGCTCCCGACGAGCGCTGGGACAACGACGAACTGCACGTCCTGAACCAGGTCCACGGGCACGACTTCGAAGCGGTGGATATCTCTTCTTTGATGGTGGATCCAAACTCCGGTCAGGCGCGTTGATTCTTTTTCCCTGGCGGGACGGCTTTAATTTTGCCCCTCGGGTTTGCGGCCCTTCAGTGCTTGCTCACCCCCGCTCGCAGCGCGCTGAAACTCCTCCGGCCGCGACCGAGCTGGGACGCCCCGAGGTGGGGCCCCTCGCTGTCCGCAAGAGACCGCGTCAGCGAAACCCCACCGCGGGGCGCCCGCTCGGTTCCCGCAGCCTTCGGAGAAATGGCCGCTGCACCCAAGGGGCGGAATGTCCACCCACCCCTTTCGCCCACTCGGTGCTCGCGCGCTCCGGAGAGATTGGCCACCCGCGGCCCCGGCGGATTGAATACCCCCGCCCACTCGTCTGTCCGCTGGGAGGTGGGCCCCTGGGCCACCCTCTAGCTCTCACGCTACACTTAGCCGCGCGGGTTCGGGGGGCGAGCCTCCTCAAGCTGGAAGGGTGATCGTGGGTGCACATTCCTGACGGGTTCCTGGACAGCCAAACCGCGGTGACGGCAGCGGCCCTGGCCGTGACCGGGCTGGGCGTCGCACTGCGCCGAGCGCGTCTCCACCTGCCGCCGCGCCGCGTCCCGCTGCTCGGTCTCGCTGCCGCGTTCGTGTTTGCGGCCCAGATGATCAACTTCCCGGTGGCGGGCGGCACCTCCGGGCACCTGATCGGTGCGGTGCTGGCGGCCGTCCTGCTTGGGCCGAGCGCGGCCGTCATCGTGATCTCGGCCGTGCTGATCGTGCAGTGCCTGATGTTCGCGGATGGTGGCATCTCGGCGCTGGGGGCCAACATCTTCAACATGGGTGTCATCGGCGGGGTCGGCGGGTGGGCGGTCTACCACGTGGTCAGCCGCCTGGTCAAAGGCCTGTTCGGCTGCGTTGTGGCTGCAGGGTTCGCCGCGTGGTGCAGTACCGTCATGGCCTCCGTTGCCTGTGCGGGAGAGCTGGCGAGCTCTCACACCGTCCGCTGGTCGGTGGCGCTGCCCGCCATGGCGGGTGCCCACATGCTCATCGGCATCGGCGAAGGGCTCATCACGGTTCTGGTGCTGGTGGCGATCGCGCGCACACGCCCGGAGTTGCTGCAACCGGAGGCCGCACCCGAGCCCAGGCGGTCGTACGGCGCGATCGTGGCCTATGGCGGGTTGATCGCCCTCGGACTGGCGCTCTTCGTCTCACCCCTCGCCTCGCGGTGGCCAGACGGGCTCGACAGGACGGCCGAGCTCCTTGGCTTCAAGGAGAAGGCCGTCGCCCCGATGGTTCCGGCGCCGATGCCGGACTACGAGGTGCCCGGGTTCCACTGGACCACGCTCGGCACGTCTCTCGCCGGCGCCGTCGGCACGATCGTCGTGTTCGCGCTCGCGTGGCTGCTGGCTCGTGCGCTGGTGCCAAAGGGCGCAGCCGGTCCGCGCGGGGTACCATAGAGCCCCCGATGCGACACGACTTCCTGGACCGGTACAGTCGGCTCGACTCCCCGATCCATCGGGCGAGCGCTGCCGTGAAGCTCGTCGTGGCACTCGCCTTGGTGGTGGCGGTGGTGCTCCTGCCGGCCTCCCGACCCATGTTCCTGGTCGCCGTCGCCGTCGTCCTGGTCGCCGTTGCGGTGCTCAGCCGGGTTCCCTGGCGGTTCCTGGTGGTGAGGGTGCTGCTGCTGGAGCCGTTCGTCCTGGGTGTGGCGATGCTGGCGCTGTTCCAGTCGGGCGGGTGGCGGATGTTCCTCTTCCTAGTTGGCAAGTGCACCGTCTGCCTCATGGTCATGGTGCTGCTGTCGAACACCACGCCGTTCTCCGATCTCCTGCGCGTGCTGAAGCGCTGGCGGATGCCGGCGTTGCTGGTCACGACCCTCTCGCTGATGTACCGCTACGTCTTCGTGCTGGTGGACGAGGCGCAGCGCATGGGGCGGGCGAGGACGAGCCGGACGTTCACGCCCCGGCGTTCCCGGGCCTGGCGGACGATTGCCACCGTGGTGAGCCAGCTGTTCATCCGCTCGAGCGAGCGCGCCGAGAGGATCTACGCGGCGATGTGTGCAAGGGGGTGGAGATGACGGCCGCGGTGGAGGTGCGTGACCTGCACTTCCGGTACGGTGACGGCACCCATGCGCTGCGCGGCGTCGGGTTTTCCGTCGCCGAGGGCGAATCCGTTGGACTGATCGGTCCCAACGGCGCCGGCAAGAGCACGTTGCTGCTGCACCTGAACGGCTTACTTCCCGAGGCGTGGAGAGGCGAAGGCTCGGTGCGTGTGGGCGGAGTCCAGGTCGGTCCGGACACGCTGCACGAGGTCCGCCGCAAGGTGGGCCTCCTCTTCCAGGATCCCAACGACCAGCTCTTCTGCCCCACGGTGTTCGAGGATGTCGCGTTTGGCCCCCAGCAACTCGGCCTGCCCGAAGCCGCGGTTCGAGAACGGGTGGCGAGGGCGCTCGCAGAGGCGGGGACCCCGGGGTTCGAGGCACGCGCACCTCATCACCTGAGCGTCGGCGAGAAGCGGCGCGTGTGCTTGGCGGGCGTGCTGGCGTGCGATCCGTCGATTCTCGTGCTCGACGAGCCGTCGAGCAGCCTCGATCCCAGGGGCCGCCGGGAGCTGAAGGAGCTGCTCCGGCAGATCGCGATCACGAAGCTGATCGCCACCCACGACCTCGAGCTGGTTGTCGAGCTGTGCTCCAGGGTCATAGTCCTGGACGAGGGAGCCGTCGTGGCGCAAGGCCCGACGGTCGAGGTACTCGCGGACGAGGACCTGATGCTGCGCCATAATCTGGAGCGGCCCCACATCCTGCGGCACCTGCACCCACACTGAGGAGGCACTCGAACCGGGGCAAGAAGCGATGATCGTCGCGGCTTGGGGTGCCTCCGAGGCGGCGCGGCCGCCCCAAGAAGGCATCTCGGGGCCAGTCTCATCTTCTCGGATTCGAGTCCGGTGCCGAGAAACTCGCTCTCCCGTAAGGAGGAAATGTCGTGCCGCCCGTTGCGGTTGGGTAGAAAGACGAATCTCAGGGCCCCTCTGAAGGGGCACGAGGAAGGGCGGGATGGACATCGTCGTTGTGATCGCGTACGGGATCATGGCCGCTGCGGCTTTCGTGGGCCTTTTCGTGCTCGCCCGTGTGGTGTGGCGCAAGCTGCCGCGCCGTGGACGAGCGCGGGCGAACCGTTCCACGCGCGATAGACGAAAGCGAATGGCACCGGTGCTCTGGGACCGGCGAGGCGGCCCGCGCCGCCTGGAAGACGTTGCGAAAGGTTTCCTGGCCGACGTGACCAGGAGCGCTGGCGAGCGCCTGCCGCGGCCCCCTCGCTCCGCGTCGCCGAGCCGGTGAACGTCTCTCGTCCGCTCCACGATCACTGCACGCCCGCGGCAATGCGAACCCGGCCTCCGGGGAATCAGAGTTCGAGCGTGCGAAGCCTCAGCGCGTTGGTGATCACGGAGACGGAGGAGAGGCTCATGGCCGCGGCGGCGATCATCGGGGAAAGCAGCAACCCGAAAAAGGGGTAGAGCACCCCGGCGGCGATCGGGAGGCCTAGCGAGTTGTAGCCGAACGCCCAGACCAGGTTCTGCCTGATGTTGCGCATCGTCGCGCGGGAGAGCTTGCGCGCCCGCGCCAGCCCCATGAGGTCTCCCTTGACCAGCGTGACCCCGGCCGACTCAATGGCGACATCGGTGCCGGTGCCCATCGCGACTCCCACGTCGGCCTGGGCGAGGGCGGGGGCGTCGTTGATCCCGTCGCCGGCCATCGCCACCTTGTGGCCCTCGGCCTGAAGCCGCTTGACCACCGCACCCTTCTGGTCGGGCATGACCTCGGCCTCAACCTCGTCGATTCCGAGACTTGCCGCGACCGCCTGCGCCGCGGTGCGGTTGTCGCCGGTGAGCATCACGATGCGGATACCGTCGGCGTGGAGGGCGGCGATGGCGGCCGGGGTGGTCCGCTTGACCGTGTCGGAAACCGCCAGCAACCCGATCGGCTGGCCGTCCTGCACGACGAACACCACGGTCATCCCCTCAGTGCGCAACGCTTCGGCGCGTGCTGACAGCTCGCCAGGGGCGACGCCCAACTCCGCCAGAAGCCGCTCATTGCCCAGCGCCGCGCTGCGGCCGGCGACTTTGCCCACCACTCCCTTGCCGGGCAACGTACGGAACTCGCTGCTGCCGGCCATGGTGATGCCATGGGAGACGGCACCGGAGAGGATGGCGGAGGCCAGCGGGTGCTCGCTGCCCTTCTCGAGCGAGCCGGCGACGCTGAGCAGCTCGTCCTCCGTGTGGCCACCCGCGGGAAGAGTGGCGGAAAGCCGTGGCTTCCCCTCGGTGAGGGTTCCGGTTTTGTCCACGACGATCGTGTCGATCCGCTCGAACGTCTCAAGCGCCTCGGCGCTTCGGATGAGCACGCCGGAGGAGGCGCCCCGCCCCACGCCGACCATGATGGACATCGGTGTCGCGAGGCCGAGGGCGCACGGGCAGGCGATGATCAGGACTGCCACCGCGTTGACCAGGGCGTGAGCCATCCGCGGCTCGGGGCCGAAGATCGCCCAGGTGATGAAGGTGAGGACCGCAATCGCGACGACGGAGGGGACGAATACCGCGGAGACCCTGTCGGCGAGGCGCTGGATCGGAGCGCGACTGCGCTGCGCCTGCGAGACCATCTCGACGATCTGGGCCAGCAACGTCCCGGAACCCACACGCTCCGCCTGCATCACGAAGCTGCCGGTGCCGTTTACCGTTGCGCCGGTGACCCTGCTGCCGGGGGTCTTCTCGACCGGTATAGGTTCTCCGGTGAGCATGGACTCGTCCACGGAGCTCGAGCCTTCGACCACGGCCCCGTCCACCGGCACCTTCTCGCCGGGGCGCACGCGCAGGCGGTCACCGGGCTTGACGTGCTCCAGCAAAACGTCGTGCTCGTCGCCGCCGGGCAGGATCAGGCGCGCAGTCTTCGGTGCCAGGCGGAGCAGGGCGCGGATCGCGTTGCCGGTGCGGGCGCGGGCGGAAAGCTCGAGCACCTGGCCCAGCAGCACGAGGGCGGTGATCGCGGCGGCAGCCTCAAAGTAGACGGCAACCTTGCCATCCACCCGGAACGACCCGGGGAAGATCCCAGGAAAGAGGGTTGCGATGGCGCTGTAGAGATAGGCAGCACCGGTGCCGATCGCGATCAGCGTGAACATGTTCAAGCTCCGGTAGACGATCGAGTTCCAACCGCGCACGAAGAACGGCCACCCGCCCCAGAGCACGACGGGTGTGGCGAGGGCAAGCTGCGCCCAGGCGACCCACCGCCCGGACAGTACGGGCTTCAGAGGGGGGAGCATACCCCCCATCGCGATGAGGAGCAGCGGCACGGTGAGGCCGACGCTCACCCAGAAACGGCGAGTCATGTCCACCAACTCAGGATTTGGCTGCTCTTCGAGTGCAACCGTGCGCGGCTCGAGCGCCATCCCGCAGAGCGGACAGCTCCCGGGCTCACTTCGCACGATCTCGGGGTGCATCGGGCAGACGTACTCGGTGCGCGACACCGGGAGAGGCTGCACGGGCTCCAGCGCCATGCCGCACTTCGGGCAGGCCCCTGGCCCCTCCTGGCGAACCTCGGGGTCCATCGGGCACGTGTACCAGAGGTCGGCGGGTGCGCGCGCCAACGGGGGAGCGGGTGCGTGCATCGGCTCGCTGCCGGGGGCCTTGATGTAGCGCTCCGGGTCCGCGTCGAACTTCGCAGCACACCGCGGGTTGCAGAAGTAGTAGGTGGTTCCCTCGTGCGCCCGGTGGATCGCGTCCGGCTTCTCGAACACCTTCATCCCGCACACCGGGTCGATGCCGAGGACGCGCTTCTCCTCCTGTTGCCGCATTGGAAGGCCGGTGTGCTGGTGCTCCATGTTTCGCTCCCCCGCGAGAGCTTAGCGCATGAGGAGAATCGGTTTATTCCGCAGGCGCCGGGGAGCACCGTGCGACGGCCCACCCACCCGCGCTCCCGGGCACCCGTGCTATCGTCCGCGGCAAATGGGGATCCATGTGCTGGAGCATCCGCTCGCGCACGAGACGATGGCACGCCTGCGAGACCGCAACACGCCGTGCGACGACTTCCGCGTGCTGGCGTACCGGATCAGCCTGCTGCTGACGGCGGAGGCCACCCGCGACCTTCCTGCGATCGGGGGGACGGTCGAGACCCCTTTCGAGGCCGCCCCGGTGCGCAGGCTCGCGGCTCGCGTGGTGGCGGTACCGGTGCTGCGCGCCGGCGTCGGGATGCTGGGGGCTTTTCTTGACCTCGTCCCCTCGGCGCAGGTTGGGTACTTTGGCCTCGAGCGCGACGAGGCGACCGCCGTCGCGCGCTGCTACTACGAGAAGGTCCCCCCCGACCTCTCCGATGCCTTCGTGTTCCTGCTCGACCCGATGTTGGCCACCGGCGGGTCGGCCGCGATGGCGGCCGAGGGGCTTACGGAGCGGGGCGCGCGGCGGGTGCGCTTCCTCGCGATTGTCGCCGCGCCCGAGGGTTTGGCGCGCCTGGCCGAGGCCGTGCCCGACGCCGAGATCTTCACCGCGGCCATCGACCGCGGCCTCGACGAGCGCAAGTACATCCTCCCCGGCCTCGGCGACTTCGGCGACCGCCTGTACTGCACCTGACTGCCGGGGCCTTGCCCCGTACCCCTCTTCTTTGGTTTCACTGCGTGGCTTTATTTGCCCCGCGGGCTCGGAGCGGTCGCTCGGGCCGGGCCTCGAGCCCAGCCCTCCGACCCGCCTTTGCGTGCGACCCGAGAGCACTGCCCGCCGTGTGGGCCCTCGGCGTCCGCGTGAGGCAGCCGCGCCGTATCCCCACGACGGCTAGCGCGCCGGGGGCCCGCACGCTCCGGCGCGATCGCTCCTTCTGCCCGCGGCGCGGATTTCACCACCACCCCCCCGTCCGTCATGGCCCTGCTTGAAGGGTTTGAGCAGTGTCTTTGGGTGGGGGAAGGGATCCGCCCGACGGGTGAGGGCGGCCATTGCTCCGGAGGCTGCGGGGACCCGGCGTGAGGATCGGGGCCGGGGTGTCGGGGCCGCGGCCTTTTGCGGACACCGGGGGGTCCCCGGGCCCGAACGCGCTGCCGGGTCGCAGCCGGAGGGGTCTCGGCGCGCCGCGAGCGGGGGCGAACAAGCGGCGAGAGGCCGCCTACCCGCCGGGCAAAACAAGTCTCACGCAGTGAAAGAAAGGAAAAGGAGCTCCAGGCCTGCAAAGCAAAACAAAGCCACGCAGTGAAGGAGAATTGATTTGCGGTGCGACTTAGTAGTCGCTGGTCATGATGAAGAGCGGTTTGGCCTCGAAACGCTCGTAGATCGGGCGCAGACGGTCGGTGTTGTAGAACTTGCGGACGTCCAGGAACTTCTTTCGGCTGGTGACCACATCGATGGGAACGTTGTCGTAGCGCCCGTTGCGGACGTTGACCAAGCGCCCGGAGATCCCGTCGAGGACCAGGTCCATGGCCAGATTGCCGAATGCCATCGGCACAATTGAGTCCAGTGCGTCGGGGTTGCCGCAGCGTACGAGGTAGCCGAGGCGCTGGTTGATCACGTTGATGCGGCGCCCGTGGTTGAACTTGGGCGAGAGGTCGCGGAGTGCATGCGACACCCGGTCGCCGATGCCGCCCAGCTTCTTGTGGCCGAAGGCGTCGACCTCCTGGTCCTCGAAGACCATCTGGTCCATGCCCTTGAAGGTCGCCCCCTCGGACACCAGGACCACGCTGTACTTGCTCGGGTTGGTGTCGCGATCGGCGGTGAGCAGCTCGCATAGCCGCTCGATATCGAACACGTGCTCGGGGATCACGCATCGGTTCGCCGCCCCGGCCATCGTTGGCAGCAAGGCGGTGAATCCGGCGTAGCGACCGAACACCTCGATCACAAGGAAGCGCTCGTGGCTGCCGGCCGAGGTTCGCAGGGCGTGGGTCATCTCGATGGTGCGAGTCACACAGGTGGAGAAGCCGATGCAGTAGTCGGTCCCCGCGACGTCGTTGTCCATGGTTTTGGGGATCGCGATGACGCGTACCCCCTCCTTGTGCAGTCGCACGCCGTAGGAGAGCGTGTCGTCGCCACCGATCGGGATGAGGGTGTCCACGCCCAGCCACTGCAGGTTGGCCAGCACATCCGGCGTGACGTCAACGATCTCGCCCGGGTACCTGTCCCTGAGGTGCGGCGGGAGCTGCGCCTGAGGCACCTTGCTGGGATTTGTGCGCGACGTGTGGAGGAAGGTGCCACCCGTGCGGCCTGCCCTGTTGACGATTTCCTCGGAGAGCTCGGTGACCAGATCGTCCTGCGGCTTGTCCTTTTCCCGCTCCAACTCGACAAGGCCCGCCCACCCGTGCCGAATGCCGAACACGCGGTAACCCTCGCGCAGCGCTCGAACTGTGATGGCGCGGATCGCCGGGTTGAGCCCGGGCACGTCGCCGCCGCCCGTCAGGATCGCGATTGTTCCCTTGTTCGTTTTGACGTTGCTCATGCTCCGCTCCTCGTCCAACCGGCGGATTGTAGCGCAGGGACCCGTTGCGGGCGTGTCGGCCAATGGATCGCCGCGCCCGCCACTGTCATGCCGCGGGCGCGGCGATCACCAGGGCGGTCTCGCCGGCCGCTTCCCGTGCCGTGACGCTCAGCGTGCGGGCAACCGAGGCCGCGACACCCACGGTGGACGCGGCCTCGAGCAGGAACGCGCCGAGCGCCCGCACGTGGTGGGTCTGTGCCCACAGGTTGACCATCAGGGAGAAGGTCTTCTCGAGGATGCCGTCCTCTTCAGCGGCGGCGACGACGGCCTCGTGGAGAAGACGGGCGCCGGAGCGGAACCCCCGCCAGGCCGCGGCGGTGTTCTGGTTGGCGACTCTGGCGAGGCCGACGAAGGTGCAGGTCGGCGCGAGCTTGAGATAGTTCTCCTCCAGGAAACCGAGCTGCGGCTCATCGCCCTTGGCGAGGTGCTGACGCGCCAGCGCCACGAGGGCGCGCGCCGGCGCGTCCGGATGCTCAAGCACGTGCGCCCAGAGGGGCGTGTACAGGTCGCGGCGCCGGCAAGGATCGCCGCGGCCGTGGGAGCCGCTTCGGCGTGGCATCGCGGCGCCCAGCGCAGCGGCGAAGTCGGCATCTCGCCCGGCCGCGAGGGCCGGGAGAATGGCCCGAAAAGGGGCATCGTCGAAGCGAAGCTGCACGGTCAGGTCGGCAAGGCGCCCGACGGACGGGGCCAGACGCCGTCTCACGTCGGCGGCGTGCTCGACATCGAGCACGCCCCACAGCACGGCGGCGTCCAGAACCTCGTCGAGCCTGTCTTCGGAAAGCACCTCCTGCCGCCAGTGCCAGGCCAAGTGGAAGCCGAGCGCGAACTCCGAGAGGCTCGGGGTGTGGCCCGACGCGAAGCGGAGCATGTCGGCCCTGAGGTCGACGGTCCACTCGGCCACGCTGGTGAGCCATCGCCCCTCGTAGGAGCCGAGCCCGAGGCAGCTCACCCTCCTCCCCCCGGTGATGTCCTCCTCAACCACCCGGGAGAGCGCCCGTCGCTGTCTACCCCTTGCGGCCCACGGACCCACGGCGAGCGTGAAGCCCCAACTTTGCGCTTTCTCCAGCGTCTTCCGGTGCAGGTAGCCCTCGAGGGCGAGCCCCGGAGAGCCCTCCAAAACCGCTGCGACGACCGCCTCGAGGTCTCCGTTGCACAGCGAGGCGTGATGGGCGACCACGGCGCCAGCGTCCAGAACGACCTTGAGCAGGGTCGAGCCACGCCCGAGGCGGCGGTACTCGTAGGCGAAGCCCGCGGCGATCTTCTCCGTGGCGAGGTCGGCGACCGCCTCGGCGAGCGCACCCTCGAGTTGCCGGAGCTTCTCGCGAAGCGTCGTGAAGGCGCTCAGGAGATCGCCGAGCCCCAGGCGCGTGGCTAGGCCCTCGGCGGCCCACCTCTCGACCTCGGAGAGTTCCGAGAGCGAGGCCTTCTCGACTAGCGCCCTCACCGTCGCGTAGTCCTCTCCGAGCAAACCGGCTACTACGTCGCGCACGGCCAGCTCCAACTGCTGGGGCTCGGCGAGCGTGACCGAGAGGCCGAGGTCGCCGGCTCCGGCGAATGTGCGGGCAGCTGCCTTCTTGACGGTGGCTCGGGTGCGCCCGTCTTGCAGGCGGGAGAACACTACGTTGAACTCCTCCGCCAAGGTGACGGTCCCGCTCACGCTGGCGGTGGCGGGCAGCTCCACCGTCAACGGTGCGGCTGCGCCAACGATGCCGGCAAGGGCACCGAGACCGCTGGCCAGCACGTCGGAAAAGGTCACGTCCACCTTCGCTCGCAGCGTCCCCGACGTCTGCAAGGCGAGCGCCTCGTTTGGCCGCAACGCCTGGACATCCTCCAGGCGCTGAGCGAACCGTGGGTGGAGCACGTCAGCAAGGACGGCCCGAGCCGCGTTTTCGCTAGGATCGTGCAGTCGGTACGCGCTGAGCGTCACCGGGGCGGCCGCGTCGAGCCGCAGCCGCGTCTCGACAAGGCTCTTCCCACCTTCGACCCCCACGCTCGCCCGGTGCTGGACCTTGAGCCAGCATGAGCCGGGCGCGAGCTCGAGTTGGCCGGCCCCTCCTTCGGGTTCCCCAGCGCCGGTGGCCACGAGGACGAGGTCGGGGTCACGATCGGTCGCCGCGTTGAACACGAAGACCGAGACCTCGCTGCCGGCCTGCACCGTGAACACCACACCCGGGCACGCACCGCTGGGAATCGGGAACCGCGACTCGGCCCGGCAACGCAGAGGCTTCAGATTGCGCGACGCACTGCCCAGGGTCTCGTCGGGCAAGAGGAGTTCCGGCAGGTCGTCGAGCCTGACCAGCGTTGGCTCACCCGACGCCGAGTTCATCGATCACCCCCGGTGCAGCGTGCTCGAGCGACCTGGCAAGCTGGACCCGCGAGAATACTGCGGCCCCTTCGCTACAACGTCAAGGCCGCTCTCCTCTGCCCCCCGACCAAACGGGGCGGCAGCTGGCGTGCACCCGCCGCGGGAGCGATTCGCGCCGGTCCGCCGTTTTCGTTTACACGAACGGAGCTCCGCTGGTACATTGGAACGAAGGAAACCGATGGCGACGGTGCTCGTACTCGCGGCCACGGCGGCAAGCCCGGAGCGGATTCGGCGCCGCGCATCTCCGGCCCGGTTCGCGACGGCCAGCAGCGCTCTGAGGCGGCGGTGAAAGGGGCACGGCCGGAGTCCCCCGGGCGAGAAAAAGGCCCGAACCGCGCGCCCGCCGGCGCCATCACACTGTTCCTCGCCATCGGCGGCGCCCTGGTGGCCGGCGCGCTCTACTTCCTGCTCGTTTACGCGCCCGCAGAAAGGGCGCAGGCGATTGAGGCGTGGCAGGCGCGTCTCAACGCGATGGCCGACGACCGGAGAGCCGCGATCGGTAACTGGGTGGCGAGCGGGGCCTCGGATGCCTCAACGGTGGCCGCGTTCCCAACGGTGGTCGCCGCGATGGCCGCACAAGCCGGCCGCCCTGCCGTGGTGCCCGGGGTCTCGGCCATCCAGGGGCACCTGAAGGCGGTGATAGACGGTTTCGGGCGCGCGCACCGCCGCCGCGCGTTGGTCATCGTGGACCCCGTGGGAGCCATGGTGGTCGAAGACCTGGCTGGTTCCGCGACCGGCAAGGAATGTGCCGCGGTCGTGCGGCGTCTCGTCGCGGGCGGGCTGCCGTTCACCGACTTCTGCGGCGGACCCGATGGCTCGCCGCTCGTCGTGTTCGGTGCGCCGATCGGAGAGCGTGCGGACACCCGCGACGGGCGCCCAGCGGTGCTCGGTTTCGCGATTGTGGTGGCTGACCCAACGGTGTGGCTGTACCCGTTGCTCGCACGGGAGCCGTTGCCGACCGCCTCGGGCGAGGCGCTCCTCGCCCGGAAGGACGACGAAGACATCGTGTTTGTGAGCCCGCTGCGGCACCGGGCAGCGAGGCCGCTGTCGTTCAGGGTGAGCGCCAAGATGTCCCCGTTGGCCGCCCGCGCGGCAGTCGAGGGGTGGGAGTCGTTCGGCAAGTACGTGGACTACCGGGGTGTGCCCGTTTTCGCAGCCGCTCGCAGCGTCCCCGGCACACGTTGGGGTTTGGTCGCCAAGATCGACGAGGACGAGGCGCTCGCCGTCTACCGTGACAAGATTCGCAGCAGCGCGCTGACCATGGCCGGCTTCGCCCTGGCGCTGGTGGGCACCGGCTTTGGCCTGTGGCGGGCCCGGCGGGCCAGGTACGAGGCTGCGCTTTCGCGTAGCCAGGCGCGCTTCGCGCTCCTCCTCGATCACGCCAACGACGCGATACTGTTCGTCGGGACCGACGGACAAATCCTCGATGCCAACCGGAAGGCCGAGACACTCTACGGATATGCGCGCGAAGAGCTCCTGCGGCTCACAATGCGGGATCTCAGGGCCGAGGAGGCGCGGGGACCGCTCCAGGACCAGTTGGTCACGACAGCCTCGTCCAGCGGGCACCTCCTCCGGAGCACGCACCTTCGACGAGACGGCAGCACCTTCCCGGTCGAGGTGAGCAGTCGGATCGCCGAGCTCGACGAGGGCCGGGCAGTTCTCTCGATCGTGCGTGATCTCTCGGAGCGCGAGGCCGCAGAGGAGCGGATCCGGTTTCTCAACCGGCTGCTGCGGGCGGTCACCGAGATCAACGAGCTGATGGTGCGGGAGAGGGACATCAGCCGGATGCTTGCGCAGGCATGCCGGATCGCGGTGGAGCACGGACGGTTCCGGATGGCGTGGGTCGGCATGGCGAACTTCGAGACCGGCGAGGTTCGACCGGTCGCCTCGGCGGGGTTCGAGGAGGGGTACCTGGACGAGGTCCGGTTCCGTTGCGACGACTCGCCCGAGGGTCGCGGGCCCACTGGAACGGCGATCCGGGAACGGCGACCTGTGGTGGTCAACGACTGGGACACCGCCGCGAGCGTCGACCCCTGGCGCGATGCGGGCCGGAAGCGGTTCTTCCGGTCCAGCGCGGCCTTTCCGATCGCCGTGGAGGATCAGGTCCGAGGGGCCTTTTCGGTGTACTCCGAGGAGCGGGATGTCTTCGCGCCGGAGATCGTGGGCCTGCTCGACGAGCTCGCCCAGGATCTCGGGTTTGCGCTCCAGGTTGCGGAGGGCGACCAACGGCGGGCCCGCGTGGAGAGCGACCTCCGCGAGAGCGAGGGACGCTTCCGCACACTCATCGAGAAGTCGGCCGACCTCCTGGTGGTGCTCGATCCTAAGGGGACCATCACGTTTGCCGGTCCGTCCGCGACCGACGTCCTCGGGTTTCCACCCGAGGAAATGGTGGGTGTGGGCGCGTTCGCGTTCATACATCCGGACGATGTGGAACGAGTTCGGGCGCAGTTCAGGGAACTCCGCGCGCAAGCCGGAGCGACCGGACGCGTCGAGCTGCGGGCCCGGCACCGGAACGGCTCCTGGCGGGTGCTCGATGCGGTGCAGCGGAGCCTCTTCCACGTCCCCGGAGTAGGAGGGATGGTCGTCAACGCCCGCGACATCACCGAGCGCAAACGGGTCGAGGCGGCCGTACGGGAGAGCGAGGAACGTTACCACCGGCTCGTTGACACTATGCAGGACGTCGTGTTCACCCTGTCGGTGACCGGCAGCCTTACCTCACTCAACGCCGCTTTCGAGAGGATCACGGGGTGGCCGCGCGACGAGTGGGTCGGCAAACCGTTCGCCGAGCTCGTGCATCCGGACGACATGCCCCGCGCGCTCGACACCTTCGCGATGGTACTGGGCGAGAGGTCGCCGGGGCTTTTCGAACTGCGAATCAAGGCCCGCGACGGTAGCTGGCTTGACGGCGAGTTTTCCGGTGTTCAGTTGATCGAGAACGGGACTGTTGTCGGCGCGCTCGGGACCGTGCGCGATGTGACGCAACGCAGGCGAGAAACCGAGGAGCGCAAGCGCCTGGCGGCTGCAGTCGAGCAGGCCGCCGAGGCCATCATGGTCACGGACGTTGAGGGGACGATCGAGTACGTCAACCCCGCTTTCGAGCGCATCTCCGGCTACACCGCGGCAGAGGTGCTCGGCGCAAACCCCAGAATTCTCAAGAGCGGCAAGCACCATGAGGGTTTCTACCGAGAGATGTGGGAGGCGCTGCGACGCGGCGAGGTGTGGTCGGGTCGTTTCGTCAACCGGCGCAAGGACGGTTCGCTGATCGAAGAGAACGCCACGATCTCGCCGGTGCGCGACCCCACGGGGGGGATCGCCCACTTCGTGGCAGTGAAGCGTGACGTCACCCAGGAGGTGGTACTCGAGCAGCAGCTCCGACAGGTTCAGCGCCTGGAGGCGATCGGCAGGCTTGCCGGGGGCGTGGCGCACGACTTCAACAACCTTCTGCAGGCGATGCTCTCTCAGACGCAGGTCATTCACAACTCACCCGACGACGCGCAGCGGGTCGCCGACACCGTGGACGAGCTGGAGCAGCAGATCCGGCGCGGCGCAGCGCTCTCCCGCCAGCTCCTCCTATTCTCGAGGCGGGAGACCGCCAAGCCCGAGCGGCTGGACCTCAACGACGTCGTGGGCGGGGCGACGCAGCTTCTGCGACGGCTTGTGCGCGAGAACATTGCCTTCGTCGTCGAGCTTGCCGACGAACCGCTGCCTGTGGTCGCGGACCGCGGCCAGCTCGACCAGGTTCTGATGAACCTGGCGGTCAACGCCGCCGACGCGATGCCCGAGGGAGGGCGCCTGGCGATCCGCACCGGGGTCGCCGAGGGCGAGGTCATCTGGCTGTCGTTGGAGGACACGGGCCACGGGGTTCCGGCGGGGATCCGTGACCGGATCTTCGAGCCGTTCTTCACCACCAAGGGTGCGGAGCAGGGCTCGGGTCTGGGGCTGGCAGTGGTACACGGGATTGTCACGCAGCATGGCGGGACGATCCGGATGTCGGACAGAGAGGGTGGAGGCACGGTGTTCCGGGTCGAGCTGCCCAGAGCGAGCGCGGTCGCAGTCGCCGCCGAGCCTGCCTCGCGCGTCGAGGCGGACGATCTGCCGCGCGGCAGGGGCGAGCGAGTCGTCGTGGTCGAGGACGAGGTTGGGGCCCGCGGGGGCCTCGTGGATCTGCTGACGATGCTGGGCTACGAGGTCGCTGCGGTCGGAAGTGCTGAGGAGGCGCGCCGTCTGCCCCAGGAGCCCGCGTTTGACGTCCTGCTCTCCGACCTCCTGCTCCCGGATGTCTCGGGCGCCGAGCTGGCGCGCGGGTTCCTGGAGCGCTGGCCCCGGCTCAAGGTCATCCTGATGTCCGGCTACACCGAGGACGACGCGGTGCGCCGGGGGGTCGGGGCGGGCACATTGCGCTTCCTGCAGAAGCCGTTCGACATGAAGACGCTGGCGCGGGAGATTCGCGCAGCGATTGCCGGAGGGTCATCCGCCTTGTAGAGCTCCACAGGGACCTCTCGTCAGCCGGTCCCCGTCCGGCTACTCGGGCTTTGTGTGCAACCCCACCGTGAGGGCAAGGGAGAACCGTGGGCTGTCCCCGGACACCAGGTGAGCCGTCAGCTCCGGCGTCAGCAGCACGTTTCTCCACCCCACAGCCAGCTCCACGCCGCCGCCGAACGCCAGCCCGAGCTGGGTCCCCGAGCGATCCCCGGACAGGTGGTAGATACCAACACCGGCGTGTCCGTACGGGTGGAGCCTCGCCCCTCTGACGGAGCGGATGAGACCGGCGGACAGGTAGACCGTATTGAAGCGATCCTTGAAAGGCCCGTCCCCGATCTCGGGGTTTGTGAACCCGAGGGCAAAGCGCATCCCCGTGGGAGACCACCAGTAGAGATCGGCTGTCGCCCGTGCGGTGAAGCTGCTGCTCGAGCCGCTCTCGAACGGCGCGAACAGCCCGACATCCGCGCCGAAGGAGACAGGGACCCCCCCGCGCACTTGCGCCACCGCCGGCATCGCCCCAAGAGCAGCCACGAGCGTGATGATTGCGATCATTCTCATCGTATCGTCCTCCGGCACGATGCCTGGCCTTTCGGCGGCGTTCTGTGAGCTACGACACATCCCGGCCGCCTCACGCCGTGGCCGCATCTCCAGTGGGCAGGAGTTCGAGAAGCTCGGCCGCGTCGGCGGCGGGGTCGCGCCCGCCAAGGGGGAGTCGTATGACCTGTGCAGGCGTGAGGGCGGCCCCCGCGACCTCCCCAAGAAGGGCCATCGCGGTGGGGTGTGCCCGGCGGTGGGCCGCATCGAAGACGAGCTCGTAGGTGGCTGCAGCGCGCCGGATGCGGACGAGGCCGAGCCCCTCGGCCCGCCGGCGCACGCGCTGGTGAAGCAGGAGATGCTCGAGTTGGGTGGGGGCGGGGCCGAAGCGGTCCACGAGCTCCTGTCGGAGGGCAGTGAGCTCGTCCTCGCCGCGGGCGGCGGCGATTCGACGGTACACGGCGAGGCGCAACGTCTCCTCGCTGATGTAGCGCTCGGGAAGCCGCAGGTCGAGGCCGAGGCGGAGCTCCACCGCGACAGAGGGCGGCGGCGCGGTCTCGCCCCGCAGTTCGCGCACCGCCTCCTCGAGCAGGCGGCAGTAGGTCTCGTACCCCACCGCTCGCAGGTGGCCGTGCTGCTCGGCTCCGAGCAAGTTGCCGGCGCCGCGGATCTCGAGGTCGCGGGCGGCGATCCGGAAACCCGCGCCCAGGTCCGCGAACTCCAGGATCGCCGCCAGGCGCGCTCGCGCCTCCTGGGAGAGTGACCGCTCGGGGGGAACCAGGAGGTAGGCGAACGCGAGCCGGTCGGAACGTCCGACGCGGCCGCGCAGTTGGTAGAGCTGCGCGAGGCCGAACCGGTCGGCGCGGTTGACGATGAGCGTGTTCGCGTTCGGGATGTCGAGACCGTTCTCGATGATGGCAGTGGCCACCAACACATCGGCGTGCCCTTCGACGAACCTGTCCATCGCACGCTCGAGCGCCCGCTCGTCCATCTGGCCATGCGCCACCACAACGCGCGCCTCCGGCACCATCTCGCCCACCAGGGCGGCGATGGCCGCGATGGACGAAACCCGGTTGTGCACGAAGAAGACCTGGCCGGACCGGGCCAGTTCGGTGAGGATGGCTTCCCGCAGGACCTCCCTCCGGAAAGGCAGGACGTGGGTCTGCACGGCCAGGCGGTTGCGCGGCGGGGTCTCGATGATCGAGACGTCGCGCAGGCCCAGGAGGCCGAGGTTCAGGGTACGGGGGATTGGCGTGGCGGAGGTTGCGAGCACGTCCACGCTGGCCTTGAGCGCCTTGAGCCTCTCCTTCTGTGTCACCCCGAACCGCTGCTCCTCGTCCACGATCAGCAGGCCGAGGTCTCGGAAGACGACGTCCTTGGCGAGCAGCCGGTGGGTGCCGATGACCACGTCCACGGTACCCTCGGCGAGCCCTGCGACGATCTTCGTCTGCTTGGCGGCGGGGACGAAACGCGAGAGCCAGCGGATTTCGACTGGGAACCCTGCGAAGCGCCGGGTGAAAGTCCGGAAGTGCTGCTCGGCCAGGATCGTTGTGGGCGCCAGCAGCGCCACCTGCTTGCCGTCCATGACCGCCTTGAAGGCGGCCCGCATCGCGACCTCTGTCTTGCCGTAACCGACATCGCCCACCAGGAGGCGGTCCATCGCCCGCGCGGATTCCATGTCGCGCTTGGTTTCGGTGATGGCCTGCGCCTGGTCGGAGGTCGGCTCGTACTCGAACGCCTCCTCGAACTCGCGCTGCCACGGCGAGTCCTTGGAGAACGTGAACCCGGTCGCCAGCTCGCGCTGCGCCTGGACCTTCAGGAGGTCCTCGGCCAGGTCCTTGAGGGCGCGCTTGACCCTGGCCTTGGTACGCAACCACGTGCTCCCGCCCAGGCGGTCGAGGCGGGGCGGGGCGCCCTCAGAGGATGCGTACTTCTCCAGCACGTCGGCACGCTCGAGCGGCACCAGCAGCCTCCCGCCGCCGGCGTACTCCAGTTCCACGCACTCGTGCTCCTCGCCGTCGAGAGTGAGCGTGCGGAAGCCGGCAAAACGGCCGATGCCATGGTCCGCGTGCACGACGAAGTCGCCGACTTGAAGGTCGCGCATTTCCGCGAGCACGCGGGCGAGGGAGCGACGCTGCCGGGCGGGCGCGGGAAGGGTCGTGAGGTCCGCGCGCCCGAACACCACGAGGCGGGCCTCGACAAAGGCGAAGCCGCGCTCCAGCCGTCCCAGGACCACGCCGATGATCCCCTCCAGCGGCCACCCCTGGCGCACGGGCAGCTTGGCCTCGCTGACCAGGTGGACGAGGCGCTGGGCCTCACCCGCAGAGGCCGCCACCAGCACCTGCTGGCGACGCTCGGCCAGGCCGAGCCGCAGTTCCGCCACGAGCGCCTGCGGCCGGGTCGCGAGGTTCGGGGTCGGAGCGCTGCCGAGCCGCACCCAGGCCGTGCCGTCCTCGACGACCAGCTCCTCGACGCGGTCCGCACCCTCGAGCGCCCGCGAACAGCGGTCGGGCCCGGCGAGCCAGGTTTCGGGCGGCGGAAGCACGACCTGGTCCTTCGCGAGGGTCTCGCGGGCGACGTGCATTGCGGCAAACACACGCTCCACCTCCGCGCGCACCGCCGCGCGCTCGCAGACAACCAGGTGCGGTGCAAGCTCCCACGCGTGTCGATGCTCCAGGGCCCAGCCCAGAAACCCCTCCCACAGCGTGGCGTCCCCACCCGAGAGTGCAGCCGCAGCCGCGGCGCCGCACCCCTGCTCCTCGAGCTTCCGAGCAACCGCCTCGCGCGCCAGCTCATCGGTGGCGAAGAGCCGGAGCGGCGGCACCGTGATCTCGCGCACGGGTTCGCCCGAGCGCTGGGTCGCCGGATCGAACTCCCGCAGCGCCTCCACCCTGTCCACATCGAGGAGGACTCGCACGAACCGCTCCGGGGTGCCGAGGTCGAGGATCTGGCCACGAACCGCAAAGTCGCCCGCCTCCTCCACAACCTCGACGCGCCGGTAGCCCGCATCAGCGAGTGCCCGCGCAACCTCGTGGGGGTGGAGGGTCTGCCCGACGTGCAGAACGGGGCAGCGAGACAGCAGAGAGCCGGGGAGTGGGAGCGGGTAGGGCAGAAGGCGGGCGGGGACGGCCAGCACGCGCACGGTACCGGTGGCCAGACCCAGCAGGGCCGTCGCCGCGGCAGCGGTGGCGCCGAGCGACGGGGTGCGACCGAGGTAGGCCTCCACGGCCTCGGCGGGGAGCGCGGCGGCGGTGAGCTCGGGAGCGACCAGCTCGAGGGCGGCGATCAGTTCCTCGGCGTCACGCTCGCTCGGGACGACCGCAACGGTGGGCGCCCCCTCGGAGGCCAACGCAACGAGGGCGACGGCGCGGGCGGCCGGGCACACGCCGCCTACGGCGCGCGGCCCCGGGGTGGGGGGAAGCCTGCGGCGCACACGCTCGAGGGCAGAGGCAAGGACATCCGCTCGTTCCGCCGAAACCACCTCCGCCGGCCCGCGACCGGGCCACGGCGGATTCTACCCTCGCCGGTGGGCCGGGAGTGTCACGTCAGGCTCGGCGACCGCCCCAGAGCGGGGAGCCCTGACGCAAGCGCGTGACCTCCCGTACGACTGCATCGGCCACGGTCTCTACGTCCTGAAGGGTGTTGGTTCGCCCGAGCGAGAACCTGATGCTGGCGTTGGCGAGCTCCTTGCTCCTCCCCATCGCGAGAAGAACGTGCGACGGCTTGGGGTCGGCCGAGGTGCAGGCGGACCCCGAGGCTACCGCGACCTCCTTGAGACCTACGAGGAGCGCTGAACCGTCTACTCCCGAGAACGCCAGGTTCACCGTGTTGGGCAGGCGCTCCGCGGGGTGGCCGTTGAGGGTCACGCCCTCTAGGCGCGAGCGGATCGCAACGTCCAGCCGGTCGCGCAGCTGTGTCAGCCGCACGCTCTCACGAGGCATGTCCTGGAGTGCGATCTCGAGGGCCCGACCGAACCCGACGACGCCGGGGACGTTGAGCGTCCCGGAGCGCAGACCCTGCTCGTGGCCGCCGCCGTCCAGGAGCGGCACGAGGTGGAGCCGCGGTGTTCGCCGGCGCACGTACAGAGCGCCCACCCCCTTTGGTCCGTAGATCTTGTGGGCGGAAAACGACAGCAGGTCCACGCCCAGGGCGTCGACGTCCACGGGGATCTTGCCCACCGCCTGGGTGGCGTCGCAGTGCAACAGCACGCCGCGCTCGCGGCAGGCCGCCGCGATCTCGCGGATGGGCTGAAGCGTGCCGGTCTCGTTGTTGGCGAGCATCACGGAGGCCAGAACCGACCCGTCCACGAGCGCTCCGGCCAACCGACCGGGATCGAGGCGACCAACCTCGTCCACGGACAGGACGGTGACGGCGAAACCCATGCGGGCCAGCGCCTGAAACGGATCGAGCACGGCCTTGTGCTCGGTGGCGCACGTGACGACGCGACTGCCTGCCCTGCCGAGCGCCCACGCCGCGCCCTTGATGGCCAGGTTGTTGGACTCGGTGGCGCCGGACGTGAAGATGATCTCCTCGGGGCGGGCTCCGATGCCCTTCGCGAGGCGCTCGCGGGCCAGTTCGGCGAGCTTCGCCGCCGCCCACCCGTACGCATGCGTGCGGGAGGCGGCGTTCCCGAACTGCTCCGTCATGCACGGCAGCATCGCCTCCACGACCCGGGGGTCCACCGGCGTGGTCGCGTTGTGGTCCATGTAGATAGGCTGGCTCACGGGTTCCTCGTCACGGCTGGGTCGGGCTCGACCGCAGCCGTTGCCAGAAGGCAAGCTCGGGGGGAAGCTCGGCCGTTCCCACCACCACCGTAGCAGAAGCGGCAACCACGACCAACTGGCGGTCGTGCCCATTGCGGGCCCAGAGGAGCACGATCTCGACGCCCTCGTGCGGGCCGGCAGACCAGCGGAAGCGAAGGACCCCGAGCCTGTCCACGGTGAAGACCGCCGTGCTCTCCGGGGCAACGGCCCGGTTCACGTGAAATGTGGCCCGCCGTTGCGGGTAGCCGTACGCCCGGATGGTGCGCAGCTGAGCGTCCGAGAGCGGGCGCGGCAACTTCTCCCAGAGCACCTCGACCGCCTCGGGTTGCCACGGCCTGGCCAACCGCCCGGACAGGGCCACGGGAGTGCCGGGAGCGGCGACCGCGGGCGGTGGAGTCCAACTCTGCGTCACCTCCGTGGCAAGCTCGTGGGTCATGCGCACCTCGCCCTCCCGGACGGCAAGCCCAACGCCGACGTGGGTCACCGAGGGATCGAGCAGGGCGCGGCGGTGTCCATCGTTGGGCGGGACCTCGGCCAACATGTCCTCGACGCTGGCGGAGAGGATCCGCGCAAGCGCCGAGTCGGCGACCTTTCCGGTTGTCGAGTAACTGCCGACGTTCTCCTGGTGAAAGCCGCTGCCGCCCACGAGCAGGTAGCGCAGGTACGGCGGCACCCCGCTGCGCGAGAAGTGTCCGTCACCGCCTTCCTCGATGAGGATCGTGCAGTGCGCGTCGCCGATGCGCTCGAGGAGAGGGTCGTAGGCGAGCGGTCCGAGGCCCACCTCCGCCCGGGCGGCGTTGATCTGCGCGACGACCGCAATGCGCTCGGACCGCCACGGCTCGCCGGGAAACGAGGGCACCGGGGATCCCGGCGGCGGGAGAGCCACCCGGGCGCAGGCCGCCAGAAGCACCGCGCCGAACGCGCCGAGCGCGAGCGGGCTGTGGTAGCCTCCCAACGAGTGGCGATGATTCACTTCGGGACCTCCGGTTGGCGCGGCATCGTTGGCCAGGACTTCACCTTTCGCAACGTGCGACTTGTGCTCGACGCGACGCTGGAGGTGCTGCGGGACCAAGGCCAGGTCGGGGAGATCATCGTCTCCTACGATACTCGCCTGCTGTCCGAGAAGTTCGCCCGTGAGGCGGTTGCGGTCTTCACCCACTATGGCGTGGTGACCGTGATGTCGGAGAGGGACCTGCCGAGTCCGTGCCTGGCCTATGCCGTCCGCGAGCGCGGCGCCAGCCTGGGCGTGATGTTCACCGCCTCCCATAACCCGGCGGAGTACAACGGGCTCAAGCTCTTCACGACGCACGGAACCCACGCCCCAAAGGACTTCACCGATGCGATCGAAACGGTGGTCGCGGCCAGGTCGGGTGCTTTCGAGGACTTCTACGTCCCGCAGATGCACCTCGCGCAGGCGGCCCCACTCACCGAGGGCTACCTCGCGAGCCTGGAGCGGGATCTCGACTGGGAGGCGATCGCCCGGAGCGGGCTCGTGGTCGCAGTTGACCCGCTGTTTGGGACGGCGCGCGAGTTTCTCGACCGCGTGCTGCTCGCCCACAACGTAACCACTCACGTGCTCCACACGACCAAAGACCCCTACTTCGGCGGGTACGCGCCCGAGTGCACGCCTCAGAACCTCGCGGGGTTGCGTGAGAAGGTTCGGACCAGCGGTGCACAGATCGGCCTCGCCACCGATGGCGACGCCGACCGCTTCGGGGTGGTAAACGCCGCATGCCGGGCGATCTCGCCGAACCTCGTGATCGCCCTGTTGACCGAGTACCTGATTCGGCGCCGGGGCATCCGCGGCGGGATTGGACGCACCGTGGCGACAACCCGCCTGGTGGACCGCGTCGCGCGCGCCGCGGATCGCGAGATGGTGGAGACCCCGGTCGGTTTCCACAATTTCGGCCCCCTGTTTCTGTCTGGGCGAATCTCGATTGCCACCGAGGAATCGGCGGGCCTCGGCGTGGGCTCACACCTTCCCGCACGCGACGGCATCTACGCCGCGCTGCTCATGGCCGAACTCGCTGCCGTCGAAGGGCCCTCACTCGACGAGCTGGTGCGCGGACTGTTCGCCCGCCACGGAGCACTGTTCTCTCGGCGAGTCCAACTGCCGCTCAAAGAGCGGACGCGCGCCGCGATAGAAAAGGTCAGCAAGAAGTCCTTCAAGGAGTTCGCCGGCCAAAGGGTGACACGAGCGGACCGTCGGGATGGGATCCTGCTTGAGCTGGCCGACGGGAGCTGGGTGCTGGCCAGGGTGGCGGGGACCGAGCCGAAGCTTCGCATCTACGCGGAGGCGCCATCGAGCGGGCAGCTGCGTACCCTGGTGCGCGAGACGCGCGCCCTGGTTCACGGGGCCGAGGAGGGAGTGACGCATGTTCGAGATTGAGGAGATCGTCGGTCGCGAGGTGCTCGACTCGCGGGGGAACCCCACCGTCGAAGCCGAGGTCCTACTTTCAGGCGGTGCCGTGGGTTCCGCCAGCGTACCCTCCGGCGCCTCGACCGGGACCCGAGAGGCGCTGGAGCTGCGGGACGGCGACAAGGGCCGGTTCAGGGGCAAGGGGGTGCTGAAGGCCGTCGGCCACGTCAACGACGAGATCGCCGACGCCCTGGTCGGCCTCGACGCCCGCGACCAGCCCGGCATCGACGCGACTCTCGTCGAGCTGGACGGCAGCGAGGACAAGAGCCACCTGGGGGCGAACGCGATGCTCTCGGTCTCGCTCGCGATCGCCCACGCCGCGGCCGAGCAGAGCGGGCTCGCCCTCTACCGGTACCTGGGGGGAACGGGTGCACACGTCCTGCCGGTGCCCTGCATGAACCTGATCAACGGCGGGGCTCACGCGGACAACTCCCTGGACATCCAGGAGTTCATGGCGGTGCCGCTGGGCTTCGCCTCATACGCCGACGCTCTACGCGCCGGGGTGGAGGTGTTTCACGCGCTGCGCGAGCGCCTCAAGGCAGCGAAGCACGTCACCGCCGTCGGCGACGAGGGTGGCTTCGCGCCCAACCTCCCCAACAACCAGGCGGCGCTCGAGTTCATGGTGGCGGCGATCACGGACGCGGGCTACAAACCCGGCCAGCACGTGGCGATCGCCCTGGACGCGGCCGGCAGCGAGCTCCGCACCGGTGAGGGCTACTTCCTCCCCGGGGAGGGCCGTCACGGGCTCTCGGCGGACGACATGATCTCGCTCTACGGGGAGTGGATCGCAGAGTTCCCGATCGTGGCCATCGAGGACGGCCTTGCGGAGGACGACTGGGACGGGTGGAAGAAGCTGCGGCAGCGCCTGGGCGAGAAGGTGCTACTGGTCGGGGACGACATCTTCGTCACCAACCCCAAGATCATCACCCGTGGCATTCGCGAGAACGTGGCCAACGCAGTGCTCATCAAGCTGAACCAGATCGGCACTCTCACCGAGACGCAGAACGCACTCAGGATTGCTCTCCACCACGGCTGGAGGGCGATGATCTCGCACCGCTCCGGCGAGACCGAGGACACCACGATCGCGGACCTCGTGGTCGCGTGCGGGTGCGGCCTCATCAAGACGGGTTCGGCGTCGCGCGGGGAGAGAATAGCCAAGTACAATCGGCTGCTGCGGATCGAGGAAGAGCTTGGGGACGCGGCCACGTTCGCCGGCAGGGACCCGTTTGAGCGGTGAGACTCCCTACCCGACGCTGGCTGTGGGCGCTGGTGCCGCTGCTGGTGGTGCTGATCGGCTGGGGCTGGTGGCAGGCGGTGGTCGCGGAGCGGGAGACCCGGCGGGAGCTCCTCGAGCTGCGGGCGCACCGGCAGCAGCTCGAGGAGGCGAATCGCGCGCTTGCGCGGCAGGTCGAGGCGCTGAAGCGAGAGCGCGAGGCTCGGGCACGGGCAGCCCGGGAGACCCTGGACGTCGCGGCGCCGGGGGAGGTGCTGGTGATCGTGCCGCAGGCCACCCCAACGAAGGGTGCAAAATAGGAGGGCAGGGGCACCTCTAGGCAGACCATGGAACCAAACCGGCTCGGGCGCTACGTTATTGAGTCGGTCCTCGGGAAGGGGGCGATGGGGGTAGTTTACCTGGCGCGCGACCCCGTGATCGGAAGGCGCGTCGCCCTCAAGACTCTCACCATCCCCTCCGACGTCGAGGAGGCTGAGGAGTTTCGAAAGCGCTTCCTGCGCGAGGCGCAGGCGGCGGGGATGCTCACCCACCCTGGGATCGTGACCGTCCACGACGCCGGGGTCGACGACGAGACCGGGCTGTCGTTCATTGCAATGGAGTACATCGAGGGCCACAGCCTGCGCGAATACCTGCGGTCGGGTCACGGCTTCGCGTACAGCGAAGTGTCGCGGATCGGCGCGGCCCTGGCCGGGGCGCTCGACTACGCACACTCCAAGGGGGTCGTGCACCGCGACATCAAACCGGCGAACATCCTTTTCACGACGCAGGGCATGGTGAAAATCACGGACTTCGGCGTCGCGCGCCTGGAGTCCTCCAACCTCACCGCCACTGGCCAGTTCATTGGGACACCTAACTACATGTCCCCCGAGCAAGTGGCAGGCGGCATCGTCGACGGGCGCAGCGACCTGTTCTCGCTCGGGGTCGTGCTGTTCGAGCTTCTAACCGGGCAGCGCCCCTTCCCGGGCCAGTCCCTCACCGAGGTCGCGTACAAGATCGTGCACGAGCCCCCGCGCATCCCCTCCCAGGTACGGCCTGGCCTGCCCTCTGCCTTCAACCCCATCGTCCTCAAGCTGCTGGAGAAGGACCCCGGCAGGCGTTACGGGCGCGGCGCCGACGTCGCCCGCGCCCTCGAGGCGCTCCGGCGGGTGCTCGCCGGGATGACCGGCGATGTCAGTCAGTTCACCGCGCCGGCGCCCCAGCACGCGAGCGCCGAGCCCGGGGCTGTGGCTGCCTCGCCCACTGCGACGCGGGCAACGGAGCTGGGCCCGATCCCGCCCGTCGGGGTGCCAGTCGAGGAGACGCCCGCGCAGCCGAGCATCTGGCGGCTGTCAATCGCGGGGCGCTGGGTTGCTCTCCTCGTGACGGCTGCGATCCTGACCCCTGCCCTCGTGTTGGCTTTCCTGGCCTCTAGGATCGACCGCGGTCCCTGGAGCGGTCCGTCCGCTGCCGAGGCGCAGCGTAGGCACCGGGTAGCCGACGGTCAGCGACGGGCCGCAGAGGCACTGAGTGCGGGAAAGTCTGAAGAGGCCCTCACCCTCCTTGCTTCCGTGCTCGACCAGGCGCCGTACAGCCGGCGGGCACACGCTTTGCGGCAAAGGGCGCTCGGCGAGCAGGACGAGCAGCGAGACGCCACCGCGCGAGAGCAGCAGGCGGCCGCGTTGCGAGAGGAAGGCAAGGCGCTGCTGCGCGAACGGCGTTGGCGCGAGGCACAGAGCCGTTTTCAGCGCGCCGTCGACCTCGTGCCCAGCGACGCCGTGGCGCGTGAGTACCTCGACCTGGCTCGTGAGCACCAGCTCGTCCCGCGGTCTCAGCCGGTCCGGACTCCGGTGACCGTTGCGGCAGCGGCGCCGACCCCGACCGCCCTTGTGGGCGATGCGCGACTGGAGCTGTACTTCAACTCCCCGGTGAGTGTTGGGTCCATCATGCTCAAGCTCGACGACGAGGCACTCGCCGACAAGCCCTTCGACTTTCGCAGCAAGGGGTTCCTCGGCATAAGGCGTAAGGGAACCGGTGTGATAGAGGATGCCTACAGCGTCAAATCGGGGGAGCACAGGCTGCTCATCCGCCTCGCGGACGGTGAGGGCGCGTTGCTCGGGGAGCAGACGCTGCCGGTGAGCTTTGCCGCCGGCGGTCGCTACGTGCTTAAGGTCGAGATGGACGGTGAGCAGTCGGTGCCGAGGTTCAACCTCACGGCCGTCAAGAACCGCTGAAGACCAAAAGTCGTGGAAAGGAAGGAACGCATGACAAGGCTCGTCCTGCTGTTGATGCTCGCCGCCGCGATGGCGGCGCCCGCCGGGGCGGCGAACCCCCAGGTGAAGCTCGAGACCACCCAAGGAACCATCGTGATCGAGTTGGACGCAGCAAAGGCCCCGATCACGGTGAGCAACGTCCTGGAATACGTGAAGGCCGGCTTCTACGATGGCACGGTCTTCCACCGGGTGATCCCGAGCTTCATGATCCAGGGAGGCGGGTTCGCCGCGAACATGGAGCAGAAGCCAACCCGTGAACCGATCGTCAACGAGTCCGCCAACGGGCTCATCAACACGCGGGGGACAGTTGCGATGGCGCGCACCCCGGATCCGAACTCGGCGACGGCCCAGTTCTTCATCAACCTCAAGGACAACGCGTTCCTTGACAAGGCAAAGGCCCAGGACGGCTACGGCTACTGCGTCTTCGGCAAGGTCATCAAAGGGATGAGCGTGGTCGACGCCATTGCCGCGGTCAAGACCGGCACCGTGGGCGGCTTCCAGGATGTTCCGGTGCAGCCGGTGGTGATCAAGAAGGCGAGCGTGGTGAGTGCTTCGCCTGCGGCCAAATAGCTCGCACCTCGAGGGTGCGGCCAGAAGTCACCCAGGTGAGGGTGGGGGTCCCGGGTGGCGCGAGGCGTGCGAGCAGCGAGGGGAGCTCACGCTGCATCGCCTCCTCGATGGTCTTGCGCGCATCGACGGTGCGGGCTCGCAGGCGCCAAGCCAGCGCCCACCGATCGGGGTCAGCCCGGTCGCGGATCAGCCGCATGCGGTCACCATCCCAGCCGGACGCAACGGCGGCGGCCCGCCCGGCCTCCATCCGGCGGCCCAGCAGGAAGGATAGTCCCCACTCGCCAGCCGAGTCCGTGAGCACCTCCTCCCACCCCTCGGGCATGGGCGGAAGCTCGCTCGCGTCTACCTCGGCTAGGGTATCGGCATGGTCTGCGTGCAGCAGCGCGGCGGTGCTCGTGGGAGGCTGACTCAGCAGACGGTCAACGGCCGCCCACCCGCCTCCGCGATAGGCGCGCAGAGCGGCCGTGAAACCCGTCGTGTACGGGAACACGAGATCGGCCACGAAGTAATCGGGTACACCGGCCGGCGTGCCCAGGGCGCGAGCCTGCTGCCGCACCGCGCGTGCAGCCCGTTCCAGGGAATCGGGGTCGGCTGTCGGCGAGTCGAGGAGGAGCATCACCAGCATGGCTTCCCCCTCGGCGACGGCGGAGGCTGCCCGCTGCTCGTCGCTGTCGCTGCGCATGGCGAGGAGCCGGCTGGGCAGATGGAAGCGGTGCTCCTGGACGGCGTGGGCGAGTTCGTGGGCCCACACCAGCGCCCCCTGTACCTGACCCGCCGCCGGGGTGTTCACGACCACCATTTGGTCGGCCTGGGGTTCGTAGAAGCCGAGCACCTGGCTGGAGTAGAAATCCAACAGGTTGTGATAGATGACGACTGGGTCGCCGTCGACGAAACCGAGGCGTACCAGCGACTCGATGAACAACTCCGGAGGGATTGGAAGGTCCCGTCGCAGCTTGTGGTCGAGTTCCGCTCGAAGGCTCCCGGGCTCGATGAGTCGGCACGGCGGGCTAAAAGGCCCGGTGACTCCTCGCAGCCCGGCGACTCTCGACGCGACGTCGGTGAGTGCCGGGGGGCACGGTCCGGCGAACACCGCGGCGGTGAGAAGGAGTCCGGCAAGCGTGATGCTATACTTCGCGCGCATGGCCCGGGAAGCCCGGCTTCAGCTGCTGTCGGCCTACGAGAACATCGAGCTTGCCCAACGTGTGCTCGGCGAGCTGTGCGGATCCGCCGAAATCGACGACGAGACCACGTACTGGGTGGGGATGGCGCTGCGGGAGGCGCTGGCCAACGCGATCAAGCATGGCAACAAGCTTAGCTCGGAAAAGCGGGTTCTGGTCCACATGCTGGTCGTGGACGGCCAACTCCAGATCGAGGTGGAGGATGAGGGTGACGGTTTCGACCCCTCGTGCCTTCAGGACCCGACCTCCCCGGGCAACCTGCTCCGCTCGAGCGGCAGGGGTGTTTTCTACATGCACCAGTTCATGGACGAGGTGAACTTTTGTGCCGGCGAGTTGGGCGGTACACGTGTTGAACTCAGAAAACAGATCGGTGCAAGGAGGGAGTCATGAAGACCAGGATTCGTGACGTGGGCGGAGTGCGGGTCCTCGACCTCGAGGGCAAGATCACGATCGGCTCCGGGGACGTCGAGCTGCGCAAGAGCATCGAGGACGCAGTCACTTCAGGGCACAACAACATCCTGCTCAACCTGCAGAAAGTCACTCACATCGATTCGTCGGGAATCGGCGAAATGGTGGGGTGTTTCACCACCATGGCACGCAAGGGCGGAAAGATGAAGCTCCTCAACCTAACGCCGAAGATCAACGACATTCTGCAGGTCACCCAGTTGATTACGGTTTTCGACGTCTACGACAGCGAGCCGGACGCGCTCCAGAGCTTCAAGTCGTAGCCGGCTTCTGCACGGGCCTGGCCGCCGCGCCGTGCCGGTTCCGGCCTGTTTGAGGCCGGGCAAAGGGCCGGCGGGGCGCACCAGGCCTGGATCGTTCTAGGACAAGGAACGCCTGCCAGCAGCGGTGGAAGCCGGGAGGGCCACGGCAATGCTAGGATTTTATGTGGATGGAGGAAACCAGTGGCTCTCACGCGGGTACTCGTCGCGGATGACTCCCGAATCTTTCGCTCCTTGATGGTGGAGGTCCTGAGGGACCGTGGGCTCGAGGTGATAGAGGCGGCGAACGGTCGTGAGGCACTCGATGCCTTGCTTGCCCAGCGTCCGCAGCTCGCGGTGCTCGACGCCCTGATGCCGCTCCTCTCCGGTTTTGACGTGATCACCACGATGCGCGAGAAGGTTCCCGACTACCAGCCGGTGATCTTCCTGGTGACGGCCGTGTACAAGAGCCGCCGCTGGGAGACGGAGGCCCGCCAGCAGTACCGGGTGGACGAGTATCTGGAGAAGCCCCTCGAGCCGGCGGAGTTGCTCAAGGCGGTTGGGCGGCACTTCCCGGAGTTCTGGGGCCTCGACGAGGAGCCCGCCCCGACCAAGACCCTTACCTAGCGCTGGTCCTCTTTTTGCATTTTCTTGAGAGCGGTTTCCATTCCGGCTACCACCTGGTCCACGTCCTTGTCGCCATGAGCGTGTGACAGGAACGAGGCTGTCGGTGACCGCCCCGGGAGCAGCACACCAGCCTCCCGGCATGCGCGCACGAAGCGCCCCCAGGTCTCCTGGTCCACGCGTGCAAAGGAGTTGCCGTCAATGATCGGCTGGCGTGAGAAGGCGAAGGCGAAAATGGAACCGACCCGAGCGCAGCGCAACGGCCGGGAGTAGCGTTCGGCCAGAGCCTCGACACCCGCCTCGAGCTGGGCGCCGCGCTCCTCCAGACGCTGGTACACGGCCTCGTTGCGCAGCACCGACAGGGTTGCAACCGCAGCCAGGATCGAGATCGGGGGCGGAGGTCCGGGCAGCTCGTCGCCGGGGGCCGTGCCGGCGTCGCGCGCCCAGGCAACCGCGCCCACGCGCGACACGCCACCACCGAGGACACCTCCGAACACCGCGACGTCGGCCGTGATCCCCAACGCCTCGCCGGCACCGCCGCGGGCAAGTCTGAAGCCGGTCAGCGTCTCGTCGAGCAGGAGACGGGCTCCAGCCTTTCGGGTGCCCACAGACACCGCCTCCAGGAACTCGGAGCTCGGGCGAATGAGGCCGAACTGGGCGGCGATCGGGTCGAGAACCACTGCGGCCGTGTCCCCGCCCACCTCCGCGAGGACATTGGCGAAAGCCTCGGCATCACCCCACGGCACGACCCGGACCAGGCGCGCGACCTCGGCCGGGATTCCGGCGACGAGGGGCTGGCTGATCCCCAGCGGTCCCGAAGCGGTGACGTGAAAGGCCTCCACGGCCCCTCGCCGGTTGCCATCGAACACCACGACCTGTCGCCGACCCGTGTCACGACGGCACCAGCGCAAGGCAAGCTCCCAGGCCTCGCCCTCGGAGGGTGTGATCACCCAGGGCGAGAACCCAGGCAGCTGTTCTGCGAGGAGGTCTACAAGCTCCAACTCGGCGGTGGCGTGGAAGCCGGCGTTCAGGCCCAGCGTCGATGCGCGCCGCACCGCGTCGAGGAGGTACTGATTGCCGTAGCCAAGGAGGTTGGTGCCGGCGCCGCCCAGGAGGTCCAGATAGACGACGTTGTCGGCGTCGAAGACGCGGCACCCCTGCGCCTTGGCGAGGAGGAGAGAATCCTCCCCCCGTCGCCCGGCAAGCGGTGCGGCCCTGCGCGCCTGCGCCAAAAGCTCCTCTGCACGTTGTCCCATCGTCCGGTCCGGCCTCCGAGAACGGTGAGTTTAGTCGGTGGGCCGCCTGTGCTCAAGTTGTGTCGGTTCCGCCCTCGTCGTCGCCCTCACCGTAGAAGAAGTACTGCGCGCAGCGGCTGGAGCAGAAATACCTGCCGTATGCGAAAGATGCGCACCTGTGGCAGGTGGTTTTTCCGCACATGTGACACTTCGTCAGGTTCCAGACGGGCTGTTCTTCTCCGCAGGTGTCGCACTTTCCGACGATGCGCCCCAGCACCCTCCGAGTATCACCCGAGGCCACCCGGTCTGCAACTATCTATCTATTACGGGGGGCTCTGCGGCGCCCACCCGCACTCCCGCCGCAGAAGTGCCCCCCGAACCCCCCGCGCTGCGGGCGAGTGAATCGCCCTCCGCGCCTGGCGCGGGGGGCTCTGCGACGCCCCCGGCTCATCCGCCGCAGAAGTGCCCCCCGAACCCCCCGCGCTGCGGGCGAGTGAATCGCCCTCCGCGCCT
>Ga0256868_10000037_pt1 | contig 77754 bp, 59 predicted proteins | sample RVTome_13_FD_187341 | JGI IMG/M metagenome (GOLD analysis project Ga0256868, IMG submission 187341) | Soil microbial communities from uranium-contaminated site in the Upper Colorado River Basin, Wyoming, United States - RVT92D227 HiSeq ...
GCAAAGGCCATACCCAGAGCCCCGCCAAAGACAGTGAAGTCCTGAGAGAAGACAAAGGTCAGCCTGCCATTGACCTTTCCATATCCAGTGACTACCCCGTCACCATAGATCTTCCTCTTCTCCATGCTGAAGTCTTGACAATGATGGGTCACAAATTTGTCCATTTCAACAAAGGTATCTTTGTCCATTAAGAGATCGAGGCGCTCCCGCGCCGTTAACTTTCCCATCTCATGCTGTTTTTTAATCTTATCCTCTCCACCAGCAAGTTCAGCCTGTCTCCTTTTCTCTTCTAATTCTCTCCGGCGCCTCTCCCTTAAGGACATAGTGCTACAACCTCCTTTATCGCGGCATAATTTTTTGCATGATCTCTTCGACAAGCGTGTAGGGATCTTTTTCCCTCTTTACGAGGGTCTCTTCTATTCGATCCAATTCGCCATTTTTGCTCAATTGCTGTTGTAATTTCTCCATTACGGAAGCTTTGAGGATCTCCAAAAACTCAAATCTCGCCAGTTCCCTTTCTCGCCTCTGATGAAGACCTTTTTGATGCTGAAAGTCATGGTGGAGTCGTATACCCGCCATTAGTTGTTCTATCCCCTTGCCACTTAAGGCCTCCGTTTGATAAATAGGCGGGTGCCAAGAGTCTGCATGCTTGCCCCCCGTCTCCAACATGATCCTGAGTTCCTGCTCGAGCCTATCCGCCCCCTCATGGTCGCATTTGTTGATCACGAAGATATCCCCGATCTCCAAGATCCCCGCCTTTATCGCCTGGATGTCGTCGCCCAAGCCGGGGACCAGAACCACGATAGCGGTATCGACCGCGTTGACGATAGCCACCTCATCTTGTCCCACCCCCACGGTCTCTACCAGGATGACCTCTTTACCCATGGCATCCATCACCTTGACGATGTTATGAGTGGATTTAGAGATCCCTCCCAGATTGCCTCTCGTGGCAAGGCTGTGGATAAAGACCCCTTCATCGGTGCTGTGGCGCTGCATCCTGATCCTGTCCCCCAAGATCGCACCGCCGCTGAAAGGGCTGCTGGGGTCCACAACGATGACCCCTACGGTCTTCTTTTCTGCTCTCAGGGCCTCGATTATCTTGTCCATCAGGGTGCTCTTGCCTACCCCTGGGGGTCCGGTGATACCGACGATATGGGCCCTGCCTGTCTTTGCGTAGAGTGCCTTCAGTTCGTTTATTGCCGATTCCATCTCATCGTCGATGTCCCTGATCAGACGCGAGGCAGCCCTTATGTCACCCTTAAAGATTCTCTCAGCTAGGCTCATCCTCGCCTTTTTGCGACCTCCTCATGTAGTGAGAACTCTTCATTATTTTTCGCTCGGCCATGATAGCAATTTGCGCAATTTTTTACTACTGGAGAAAATTTCACCGGTTCAAGGTGCCCTTGCTGAGTGGGGTAGGGGGTTTAAACCGCCATTTTATCCTTCGCTTAACGGTGAAGTAGCTCCATGCGGACCACATGCCTAGTGTCTGCCGTTATTGCGAGGTTGCGGGCGATAATCCACTGTAAGGACAAAAATGTTTGATGTTAGCCACAGATACCATTACCTAGTTACCGGCCAAATGTAAAGAAAGAAGGGGAGGGGCTGGTCTCTTTTGGGTAAGTATTAGCACGCCGGGCTAGGAGACTCGGAAGCACTAAACCAAATCAATAACCAATTAGTTTACATAATATATCTTATCAGACGTGATCTTTTAAGGATACTTCGTAGGTTAATTTCGCTACGGATGGTCCACGGTACGCCATCGGTACTTTCTCAACATTCTCCCGAAAAGTCACTTGATCAAAGCATCTCAGATTATCAGACGTTGTTACTTAAGCGGCTGCGGTTGCGAGGCGTTGACAATGAGTTTTAATCCTCAAATGCAGCGATCGCATAGGCAGTGGTATCGTTCTCAACCGACTAAAAGGGTTTTTCTTCCTCCCCTAAGTATCGGCTCTGTTTACCGGGAAGCTCTGGCAGGAATGATTTGCTCTCTGCCCTGGGACTGGTATTGCACTCTTACCTTTTCCTCGCCCTTGATCACCACTCAGCTCGCTGATCGGAAGTATCGGCGCTGGATCAATCATATTAATCGTGAGGTTTTAGGATCCCACTATAAACGGGGGGTCCCCTGGATTCGTGCGACAGAGTTTCAGAGATCTGGGAGGATCCACTACCACGCCCTGCTAGGTCAGGTCCATGCCTTGCGTCGGCTCAGTTGGATGGACTACTGGGAGAAGGGCTGGCCAGAGCTTAAAATAGAGTCATTGGAGACCAAAACAGGAAGGGCCTTGACTTCATACGAGGTTCCACCTGATGGTTGCGGATACGCTCGAATTTGGCCTTACCGCTCAACAGGAGGTGCGGCTCACTATCTCACAAAGTATCTGCTTAAGGGAGGGGTAATAGACCTGTACCTGCCTACGGGCACTCCTGACAGGTTGGCTGGCCTCAAATAGGGGTTGAGCTCCGGTCGATGAACTCATTGGCTCGGTAACTCTCTCTTTTCTGTTTTATTCTAGGGCAAAGGTTTTCCGTTGCTTGAAGGCCAGGGGTCTGCCCTGAGAAAGGCGGTTTATATGGATGCTCTCTATGACAAGATGGTTGATCGCTACTACGATCGAATTAAAAAATTTATTCGTTATCACCTTCGTAGAAATTCTTTTATCAATTCCGATGATTTGGCTGACGATCTCACCCAGGACGTTTTTCTCCTGGCCTGGAAGAAGTTGGATCGTTTGCCATTAGATCATGATGATAAATACATGACTTGGTGGCTTTTTCGGTTAGCTCGGGATTCGATTCATTTATATAAAAGAACTTATCGTCGAAAGCTCAAGCCTCTTTTAAATGTCGATTTTGAAAACCCTTTCTTTGATGATGAGGGTGGCGAACGAATTCCTTTACGTGTTCTCGAAATTCAGGCCGACCCTTCTCCTGATGCTGAAAATTATTTACAGCTTTCGGAGTCTTTTTCTGAGGTTGTATCAGCCATGACTAATCTCTCTCCTTTTCAGCGTGAAGTTCTTATTCTTCGATATCTCCATGGTTTTAAATTTTCAGAGATAGCACAGCAGTTGGGTTCAACTTCGGATAGTGTTCGGGTGACATCTCGTCATGCTTTAATTCGTCTGCGCGATTATTTTTATATTACTGCAGCTTCATTATCACTGACTTGATATCTCTCACCCACCACACCTCCTGCCACAGGGGAGGGGGGCGGCACGCGAGATAGAGCGACCGCCCCCCCACCCGTGGTCCTTACCCTTTCCCTAGCCGCGCTCATTGTCCCATCACTCAGCTGGAGATTCGGTAGCCGTGTGTCGGCAGCAGCGGCAATATAATTCGTCGCCGGCACACGCTTACTTTTCCTCTTGACAGCTTGTCTGAGATGGCGTAGGGTAATAGAAATTGAGGATGTTTCAGAGATCCCGTTGATTCAATGCCCTTGAACAAAAACCCCCTTCGCGGTGAGACGCGGCTGGGGGCGGGGCCATCAGCACCATGGAGTGATCATGATACTGACCCAAAGATCATACTGCCTGCCGTATCAAAAATCAAGGTCAAATCGATTTTTTTGTTACCCCCCTACCCTACAAGTTAACAGCTTATATCTTATCAGACGTATAATAGGTATTTAAAGGAGTACAACCTCTCCTGTAATCTCATCTTCTTGAATGTTGACATAACCTATGCTCCTTCTCTTCGCAAAGTATCTGTCAGTCGGCGAACCTGGATTAAAAAAAAGTATATCATCAACAATATGATTTGCGCCGTTGTGGCTATGCCCGTAAATTATACAGCGGACGTCATCGTCGTAAAAAACCTTTTGTATCCGCTTCTCCAAATCGAGCGGGCTACCCCATCCGTGGATAAGAGCGATTTTGATGCCTAATTTTTCGAAGAATACCCTCTCTGGCAACAACCTTCGAAGCTCAGGAGGATCCATGTTTCCGCAAACAGCTATGAAATTGCCCTCTGTTATTCTCTGCAGATAAAAATAAACGTTAGGATCAATAAAATCGCCGGCATGTACTAAGATATCGCAATCTGAAAATCGATTCTTGACCAGGCTTATAAATTCCTGGGTGACGTTATCAAGATGCGTATCAGATATAACTCCAATTAACATTAATAAATTTCCTTTAAATTATAATAAGTTAAACTATGAAATATATAAAATACTTTATGTTAATAGCCGACTAGCCTTTTTTTTAAAATTTTGCTTGAATTTTAGGTCACTGGATTAACAGTGTCAACTCTCAATCCCTTCTTGATTAGAACGATAATTAGTGGTATTTAGACTATAACGATGGAATTTGATACTACGTGCGCCATATTAGCCGGGGGTGAAAGTCGCCGCATGGGACAGAATAAGGCTTTCATCCAAGTTGCCGGAGGTGGCTCTTTAGCCAAAGGTATCTGGCTGTTCGATTATGTCTACGGTACATGCAAGGAACTCTTTTCCGAGATTATCATTGTTACCAATCAACCCGAGCAATTTGAGGATTACCAAGCGCATATCGTAATAGACGCGATACCCGCCTCTGGTTCGTTGGGTGGTCTGTATACGGCGCTCATGCAAGCGAGCAATTATCATACTTTTTGCGTGGCCTGCGATATGCCATTTCTCAAACCTGAACTGATTTCCCATCTTATCAAAAAAAGACTTAATTACGATATTGTGATTCCTAGAACCAATGAGGGCCCAGAACCCCTCCATGCCATCTACTCAAAACGATGCATCCAACCTATTAAAAAACTGTTAGACCGGGGCGAATTGAAGATCACAAAGCTCCTTTCCTCTGAGGTACGGGTTTGCTGCTGTGAGGAAGAGGAACTTAAAAAGATCGATCCATTGCTTGCATCATTTACCAACGTTAATACCAGGAAAGACCTCTTGGAAATACAGAGGATATTGAAAGGTGGTCAATGGGAAGTCGCTTAAGACGCATATCCGTGATTGTATCACTACTCATTATCGTCATTCTCGCCCCCCTGCCCTCTCGCGGTTCATCTCCTCATGAACTTCTGCTGGTGGGAACCGGCGCCTTTAATGAAGGTTTTTATCAGGTAGCGGAAGCTCAATTTCGTGCGTTTTTGCAGACATATCCCCACCATATCCAAGCCCCAAAAGTTACGTATCTCTTGGGAAAAGCGCTTTATGAACAGAAAAAGTTTGCCGAGGCCAAAGGGATATTTGTCGAATTAGTAATAGCACCAAAGGCCCTTCGCGCGAGCGATGCGGTATATTTCTGGCTGAGCCGCACGTGTGAAAGATTAGGTGATCTACCGAATGCTCAAAGTAACCTCCTGACTCTAGTCACAAGGTACCCACAAAGCCCTTGGTATCATCCTTCTCTCTTCCTCCTCGGTAAGATCTCTTTTCAGGAAGGACAATACAAGAGCTCGGAGATGTATCTCAAGAAGTCCCTACAGGACCGCAAGATTACCCCCTCTCTTTCCTGTAGTGCCAAATTTTGGCTGGGGCTCGCTCTTTATAAACAGAAGAGATACAAGGAGACGGAGGATCTTTTCCAGGAAGTAGTTGAGAGCAAATTCAAGGAAGATCTTATCGAGGAAGCCCTTTATTGGTGGGGAGAAACCCTTATTAAGCTGCAAAAATATAAAAAGGGAGCTGTGGTCCTCCGTACCCTCCTGGATCGTTTTCCTCAGTCGTCTTTTACCGCCCATGCCCTCTATGGGGAAAGTGTATGTCTGTACATGTCTGAAAGAAAGGAAGAAGCATTAAGGGGACTTTTGACTTTAAAGAATAGCTTTTCCCATACACCGCTGCTCCCCCACGTCTTGTCATTTACGGGGGCGATCTATATCGACCTTACTAGATATCAGGAGGCCATAGAGGTCTTCAAGGAGTTTCTGAGCCGTTTTCCCCAGGATCAGATGAGAGTACAAACGCTTTTGAACCTGGGATGGTGCTACCTCAAGCGCGGAGAGCTCGCACGAGTTCAGGAGATAACCTATGAACTAGTTAAATTGGCCCCTGCTGAACGAGAAAAGGCATTGGCACAATATATACTTGCCGAACTCAATACCTACGAGGGGAACTGTCAAGAGGCCATGCCTTATTGGTTCAATCTCCTTAATACCTCGATGTATCGCCAGGAAGCACTCTTTAAAATAGCCGCCTGCTCTTTTCAAGAAGGGAAGTATAAAGAAAGCCTGGTTAATATAGATCTTTTGCAACTAGAATTCCCAAATTTTTACAAGATGGATGAAGTTCTTTGGATCCAGGGTGAATCATTCAGAGAACTAGGAAATATATCTGAGGCAAGCACGGCTTACGTCAGAGCCATTAAAGAATATAAAAGGTCATCATGGCATCCCTGGTGCCTCTACAGGGTGATAGCCATTTCGGCGGACGAAGAAGATATTCGCCAAGCAGAAAGATATTTTGAAACCCTGCGTAAAAAACATCCTACGCATGAGCTATTCTATGAGGCAGCTCTCAAAGTCGGCATAAAAAAGGCAGGAAAGGCTGAATATGAATCGGCTCTCAAGTACCTCGCCATCGCTGCACATTCGCCGAATAGCAACGCAGTGAAAAATGCCGTGTGCTGGCAAGGGGAAATCTATTTTGATCTCAATGAATATCGAAAGGCTATGAATTCCTACGAAAGGGTCCTTGCTGAGAATCCTTCCTCCAAAAATGAACTCGATGCCATGGCCTATGTAGAAATGGGTAACATGAGATACCTTTTGGATGATGCAAAGCAGGCAAAGGAGGCGTATAAGAAGGCCATAGAAGTCTCTCATGACGAAAAGTTTAAAGAAAAGATAAAGTTGCTTTTGAAGGAAATAAAATCAGCAAAGCATGGAGGCACCTAATGGTGCGATGGAAGATTCAGGAGATGGACAAGAGTCATTTAGAGCAAATCATGGAAATTGAGAGGACCTCTTTCCCGACGCCTTGGACCGAGAAGATGTTTCATGAAGAATTGGCTTCTCCTTTATCCTTCCATTTTATAGCATCCAGCAGGGAAAGACATCTGACCAAAGGGTCACCTCCGGCTGATTTCGTTTTGTGCTATATCATCTTTTGGATGTTCAGAGAAGAGGTCCACATTTTAAATTTAGCTACCCATCCTGATTTCCGCAGGTTAGGAATTGCTCACTCGCTCCTTCTCTTCACCATGGATTTCTCGTACAAGAGGGGAGGTATCTCATATCTCTTAGAGGCCAGGGAAGGCAATCAGTCTGCCCTAAATCTCTATCGGAAGCTAGGTTTTTCTTCATGTGGGGTCAGAAAAAGATATTACGCCGATACCGGTGAAGACGCCATCCTTATGGGGCTTTTCTACGGTGATCGAAAACATGAAGAGAAGGACCATGAGCAATCCCGTCTACCTTAAGGGTGAAATCAGAGAAAATAATAAGATAGGATCTCTGTATCATTGTTTGAGGATATTTCTCCCTCACTCTATCGACCCTATTACACCGGGACAATTCGCCATGTTAAGTATAGAAGGAAGCAAAGACGTTTTACTACCCCGCCCTTTCTCCATCCACAAATTTGCGCGTCAAGGAAGCGCCTCATATCTGGATTTTCTTTTTAAGGTCGTGGGCAAAGGGACGGCTTTTTTGGCCGAGCTATCAATCGGTTCATCAATAAGGGTTTTAGCTCCTTTAGGTAATGGGTTTCCTGATCCGCCCTCGGGATATAAGACTCTTATCATTGCCGGAGGTATGGGTATCGCCCCTCTTTTCCCCTTGATCTTAAGACTGAAAGCGGTTTCTTCTTCCGTATCCGTGCTTTATGGTGCGAAGTCGCGTGGCGACCTCGTCTGTTTGCCACAACTTCTCGATATGCGTGACATAACAATCAAGATAACTACTGAAGATGGAACTGAGGGCGAAGCGGGGTTCATAATAAAGCTCCTGGATCGTGAAGAAGTTGAGACAAGAGTAAAGACGGCGATCTATGCTTGCGGCCCGGAGCCCATGTTAAAAAAGGTGGCAGGCTTTGCTGCGGTACGCAAAATGCCCTGTTGGGTATCACTCGAGAGAAGTATGGCTTGCGGCGTTGGCGCCTGTTTGGGGTGCGTGGCGAAGACCAAGGAAGGATATAAATGTACCTGTAAAGAAGGACCGATATTTGCGTCACAAGACATCACGTGGACAGACGATGCCGAACCTTAGGGTAAAGATTGGAAAATTAGAGCTGCAAAATCCGGTGATGCCCGCAGCCGGTACCTTCGGCTATGGCGAGGAATATGCCTCCCTTATCGACCTCAATAGATTAGGGGCCATTGTTACCAAGGGGATTTCTCTCGCACCTCAGGAGGGTAATCCTCCTCCCAGAATATGGGAAACCCCAGGAGGTATGCTGAACTCGATCGGCCTACACAATGTCGGAATCGAAGCCTTTGCGCACCTAAAATTGCCCTTTTTACGCCGTTTCAAGGTTCCCATTATCGTAAATTTTTTTGGCTATACCGTCGATGAATATGTCGAGGCCGCCAAGAGGCTCAGCTCCCTGGAAGGGGTAGCTGCCCTAGAGGCAAACCTCTCTTGCCCCAACATCAAGGCAGGTGGTATCCATTTCGGCTGCAGTGTAGGCTCAGTTACAGAGATAACAAAAAAATTAGTAAAATCGTCAAATTTGACTATAATAGTTAAACTATCTTGTCAAGTATCAAATATCAAAGAGATTGCCTTGGCAGCTGAAGGCGAAGGGGCTGAGGCCATCACGTTAGTAAACTCAGTCCCAGCTATGGCAATAGACCCGGATTGCCAGAAACCTGTCTTGGGTGGGGTAACAGGTGGACTCTCAGGACCCGCCATTAAACCCATTGCCTTGAAGGCGGTATGGGATGCAGCCTCAGTGGTGAAAATCCCTGTTATTGGGGTGGGAGGAATAATGGATTACCGTGATGCCTTGGAGTTTCTAATGGCTGGCGCCACGGCTGTTCAAGTGGGCACGGCAAATTTTATCAATCCCGGAACGATGTTGGAAACAATTGAGGGTATAGATGCTTTTCTTAAGCAAAGGGGGCTAAAAAACATTCGGGAGATAATCGGGAGTGCGAAGTTATGAATTGGAGATGGGAGGTATTCGATTGTCCCAGCCAATTAAAGGAGGAATTGAGCAAAGAGTTGGATATACCCCCCTTAATCGCTCACCTCTTAATTTCTCGCGGCATCACAAACCCTCAGGATGGGAAAAAATTCCTGTCGCCAGGCCTCCATCAACTCTATAATCCCTTCCTCATGAAAGATATGGGCAAGGGTGTTGAAAGGATAATAAATTCCCTGCAGAAAAAAGAACATATCTCGATCTATGGAGACTATGATGCGGATGGCATTACTGCTTGCGCCCTTTTGATAGATTTTTTGCGCTCGTTAGGGATTCAATCTTCTTATTACATCCCCCATAGATTGACGGAAGGCTACGGTCTCAACCCAGAAGCCGTTAAAAAAATTGCCGCCCAAGGAACTAAGCTTCTGATCTGTGTGGACTGCGGCATCAGCAACCACGAAGAGATACAACTAGCCTCTCACTTGGGCATGGATACCATCGTCGTGGATCACCACCAGGTCCCTTCCCTACCCTCTCCAGCCTATGCCGTACTTGACCCGCTTCAACCAGAGTGCCCTTTCCCTTTCAAGGGGCTGGCCGGCGTTGGCGTAGCGTTCCACCTTGTTGTCGCGTTACGCAGCAGGTTAAGGGATAGTGCCTTCTGGGTGGACAGCGCTGAACCAAACCTGCTGCGTTACCTAGATCTGGTCGCTTTAGGAACTATAGCGGATGTCGTGCCTTTAGTGGATATAAACAGAGTGCTGGTGACCTATGGTCTAAGGCAATTGGTAGAGAGCCTACGTCCAGGTATTATTGCCCTCAAAGAATTAAGCGGTATAGGTAAAGAGGAGATCTCCACAGGACATGTGGCCTTTCGTCTCGCACCTCGCCTTAATGCAGGGGGCAGGATGGCCAATGGTCGAATGGGGGTTGAGCTTCTCCTTGCAGATGAATATGGGAAAGCTCGAAGCATTGCCGCAGAGCTTGATCAAGCCAATAGGAAACGCCAAGGCATCGAAGAGAGGATCTACAGGGAGGCAAAAGAGATTATAGAGCGAGATAGGCTTCTTGGTCGAAAAAGCCTCGTTCTGAGCTCAGACGATTGGCACGTGGGCGTCATCGGGATTGTTGCCTCCAGACTGGCGGAAGAGTTCTGCCGACCAGCCATACTCATCGCCCTTGAGGGAGATGCAGGCAAGGGATCAGCACGAAGCATTGCTGGTTTCCATTTATATGAATGTCTTAAAGAATGTGAAGAACACCTCCTAACGTTCGGCGGGCATAAATATGCTGCCGGCCTGAAGATCGACCGCGATAAGATAGAGTCCTTTCGAGATGTATTTGAAGAGGCAACCAAGAGGAAATTGGGAGGTGCGGCTTCTATGCCAACTATTTTTATCGATGCTGAAGTAGACTTGGACGAGATTACCCCTGAATTCTTAAGCTATCTCTCTTCTTTCCCGCCTTATGGCCCGGCAAATTCACGGGCCATCTTTTCCACGAAAGAAAAACTGCCGATTCGAGATATCAGGATTTTAGGAAAAGATACCCTCAAGTTCACGCTGAGCGAGAAACAAAAGACTTATGAGGCTATCGGTTTCGGCATGGGGGCCTTGGGGCCACAACTTCCCTCCGCAGTGCGGATAGCCTTTCATCCCAAGATGAATGATTGGCAAGGGGTGCAGAGGCTTCAATTGGAACTGCGGGCAGTAGAAACAGATTGTAAGGACTGACCTTTGACCATCTGCGCATCTTGGGCATACCTTTTGAGCCCATCGACGATGGCATCCGTTAAGGCATCGAGATAGTGCTGATCCCTCAACATCTTCTCCTCCACGGGGTTACTGATAAAGGAGACCTCGATCAGGGTCGAGGGCATTTCCGCCCCCACGAGGACGATAAACGGTGCCTGTTTGACCCCGAGGTCCTTTGCCTGACCGTATTTCTTTTGCAGGCTATTCACCAAGGCCATCTGGACGCATTCGGCCAATTGGCGTGAGGGAATGACCTTCGTCGGATCATTCAGTTTGAGGTCGGTAAGGATGATCTGTAGATCGCTTACCTGTCGAGGCGAGATGTTGTTCTCTTTTGCTGCCAGCCGCAAGGCATCCTTGTTAGTGGTAGTGCCGATAACATAGCTCTCTATGCCTCTAATGCCTCTATCCTTACAGGCATTGGCATGAATGGAGACAAAAAGTCTTCCTTCCTCTGTGGAGGCGATGGCAGTTCTATCTTCAAGTCGGATGAAGCGATCATCTTCACGGGTCATGACAACATCCCATCCCAGGTCTTTTTTAACCTTGTCTCTCACCTTTGTGGAGATACGCAAGACAACATCTTTTTCCTTAAGCCCCGTCGGCCCAATTGCTCCTGGGTCCTCGCCCCCATGACCGGGATCTAACACGAGTTTAAAGGGCTGAGGTTGCACAGGCAAAGGAGAAACTTTGGCGGTTTCTTCTTTCTGGGGCGCGGGGGGGGAGGTCCCGAGGACATCAATAACGACACGAAAGGGATCCTTTAAAGGGAAGATCTTGTAATCGGCAACACTATCCAGGTCAAGCACGACGCGCACGGTATCAGGGGTATATTGCCCAGCGCGTACTCTCTTGAGAATTCCGGCCTCTATGGATATGGGTTCTCTGAGTTCAGGGCTGAGTTTGGCTCTGGTGAGATCTATAAAGAGGCGGGGCGGCTTGTCAAGCGCAATATCCTTCTTGATGAGTTGGTCCTTGTATGCGACCTCTTTGTCGAGGTCAATGACAATCCGTGTATGTGTAGCACCTGACCAGTACCTGATCTCTCTGACTATGGCATATTGTTGTGATCTGATAGGGCGAGTTTTGCGTGCGGCGAGGGCCTGATTTATGGTATCAAGAAAGAGAGTAGATGCTGAGAGACACAATAGGATAAAAAGGAATGCCGAAACCAAAGATTTTCTCATCATTTTTCACAATATCGGCAAAGGCTTCCGAAGAGGCCCTTGAAGAAAGATACAAGTGGGGAAGGAGAAAAAGGTGTTATTGAGTTATAATCCTCCTTGGCTGCACGATGTTAGGAGCTATAAAGACCAGAAGTTCTCTCTTGTTATCTGCTTTTACCCGTTTTTGGAACAACCACCCCAGCAGGGGAATCTTGTACACAAAAGGTACGGCATCAGTACTTGTGGTTTTAGTATAGGTATAGATACCACCGAGCACCAGAACCTCGCCGTCCTTGACCAGTACCTCTGTCTTGACCTCCTTTTTATCAATAGCTGGAGTTCCAAATATGTCGGTATTCGAATAATCAGGGGTATCTTTCTTTACATCGAGCTCCATCCTGATATATCCGTCAGCAGTCACGTGAGGTGTGACTGTCAACTTCAAATTTGCTTCGATGAAGTCGGTAGAAACCGTACCCTCGGCTGTTTGTTTCTGATACGGAATGCGGAGTCCCTGCTCAATCGATGACTCTGTATTATCCAAGGTAGTGAGTCGTGGACTGGAGATGATCCTCCCCTGCCCCGTTGACTCCAAGGCAGAGATTCTAACCTGCAGATATTTGGTATTGCTGAGATTTGCTATGGCGAATTGTACGGCACCTCCTGCGCCGCTACTGACTGCGGCAGGGAGATTGACTGCCAAATCACCGCTGCCGGTGCTCGATCCCGGAGCCGTTATGCCGCCGCTCGCTCCTTTGACACTTCCGGTAACATTTTTACTCTCTATGAAAGCGCCTCCCCACTGAATCCCGAGCTCCCGGCTAAAGTCGAGGTTGGCCTCGATGATCTGGGCCTGGATCAGGACCTGCGGGGTCTGGGCGTCGAGGGTTCGCACCAGCAACTTTGCTTTTTCCACGTTGGTCCGTATGTCCGTCACGATGAGGGTATTGGTGCGCTCGTCAACAACTACTTTTCCTCTGCTGCTAAGAATCGGCTTGATCCCTGCGTCGCCTATAGTCTTCACGGAGCCGTAATTGATCGGTATTACCTCGGTGACAAGCGGCTCGATATCCTCTCTGGCCTTGGTTGCTTCTGACCTGATCTTCCGTTCCGCGCTTAAGCGCTCCAGAGGGACTATCCTGACGACGTTTCCTATCCTTTCCGCCCCCAGATTGTTCGCTTGGAGGACGATGTCAAAGGCCTGATCCCAGGGAACATCAACGAGTCTGATGGTAACTGTCCCCCTGACATCCCCGGAGGCTATGATATTGAGATCGCTCACCTCGGCAAAGAGTCGCAGGATGTTGGCAATATCGGCATCCTTAAAATCGAGGGTAATCTTCTTGCCTGTGTAAATCTTTTGCCCTGCACCCTCTCCCGACGCGGGAACGGTTGGTGTAGCTGTCAGTGTCTGCGGTGCGATTTGTTCTTTGCTTACCGCTTCTTCTTTCTTTACCTCCGCAGCTCCTTCTGCTGCCTTCTCAGCAGGCAACTTTTTGACGGTCACCACTTCCACTGGTTTTAGTTTTTCCGCTTTAAACTCTTCGGTCCTCTCAAAATCGACGTAGATCTTGTCGTCTTCCTGTTTTACGTCGAAGGCTACCATCTTTCTCAGTTTCACGACGACCTGTGTACCCTTTTTAGCGCCAACCGCAACATTAACAGGCGTAATGAGGAGCACGGGGCTTGAGAATTCATGCGTATCCAAGGGTCTCCTCAGTTTGGGTGGTACCGTCATCCCGGGCATGTCCAGCAACACGGTATTTTCCGTTCCCTTGCTGATTTGATACGGGGCCTTTGCCGAGGTGACAATAATAATCCTGGATTTGTCTTCGAGCTGCTTAAAATCTATTCCAAGGATCTCGCCACGTGTTATAGATTTAGCAGTAACTGGTGGTACAGGAACGCCTTTTTCCTCTTCCTTGACTCCTGTTTCTTTCTCTAGTTCACGTGGCACCGCTGGTGCCATCGCTGCAACCACTTCCTTCTTGCCCAGAACGATGATCAGGGTATTACCCACACGATCTATCCGGTGGCTGGGTATAGTCTTGGAGGGGATATCGAGGACCACCCTGACCTTTTTGGCATAATCACCCAAGCGCACCATTTTCAGATAAGAAGAATTAACCGCTATAGCCTTTCTGCCAAAGCGTCTTTTTATCTTCCAGAGATCAATCACCAGCCGGGTTGGCTTGTGCAAGCCGAAAGAATCATAATCCCCCACTTGACCGTCTGCTTTCAACTGTAAAATAATTCTATCTTTTTGCGTAGTATCCGCAAAGACATCGACTAAATTAGCAGCAGGAGCCAATTCTTTTTCTATGCCCTCCTCCTTTACTGTGGGCGGCATCTCGCTCCCAATCTTTCCTTCCTCCTTCTTCTCTTCTTCCTTCGCTAGAAGCGGGCTTTGTTTCCCCACAATTATAAAAAGGAAATTCCCTTCTTTCTGGACCTTATATTTGACCAGCTTATTCAGGCTGATGGATACCTCGACGTCTCCATTGCGCTGCATGGCACTGATCTTCTGGACAACACTATCGTCAACTGTTAGGGGAATGGCGGCCTCAGGAGACAATGTTGACTGTGGTATATCGACCATCAACTGCAACGGCTCGGGACTGAGCCTATAAAATGTATAGGGCAAAGGGGCTCCTCCCTCAATGATCACCTTCTTTCCTTCAACAGTATCTTCGATCGTAATCTTCTTAACTAGATTCTGAGGGAGGCCAGTTGGTGCTTGTAAGGGCTCTACCTTTTGATGGGAAGCACACCCTATCATCAAGAATATGGCGGCGCATAGCAATGCCCACTGATATACCTTTTTGTTTTGCCTGAGGCTCTTCATCTGCCCTTTTCCTCCGCGGAGGGGTGTAACCTCAAAATGATCTCCTTTTCCTTCACTTGGCCCGTATAATCTTTATATCGCTCCTCGATGATCACCCGATCTTTGAGCACTGTCTTCACTTTGCCGAAATTCGTTCCCACATACACCCCCTTTTTGATTATGTAACCCTTCCCTTCGGAATCCTGAACCATCGCGCTCCCCTCCCCTGTTCCCACGATGATAGCCACTAACTTTAGTTGGCTGAGATCGTATTTCTGAAGTGGCGTAGCAAGTATCTCCTCGCCAATGGGTTTCACGGGGGTCTGCGCGGCGATAAATGGCTGAAAGGGATCCCTCTTGCCTGTGGGGTCGTAGACATAATCTCGTTCTACTTCCTGTGTTGGCGCGGCAGATGGCGACGAGGTAGTCTGTTGGGGAGCAGGTTGCGGAGGAGGTTTCGCAGTTGCCTTTTGCTCCTTTCCTTTTTTTAGGGGTAATTGATCGCACCCCGCCGCACACAGACTAATAACAATACCTAGGATGAAGATAACGTATATCTTACCCCCCCCGTTTCGTTCCATTCTGATGCCTATCTGGCTACTTTTTTCCCTGTGGCGCTGCCGTCGCCCTCTCTACGTACCGATACGTAGTTGCCACACAAGAGGTATTCAACAGAAGTTCATCCTTTTTCTTTTGCTGGGCGTTCGTAATGCTGAAGTTCTCGATGTTGACAATCCTAGGAAGGGTTCCCACGTAATAAAAGAACATCCCTATTTTATGATATGATCCCACAAATTTTAGTTCTACGGGCACCCTAGAGTAATATTGCTCAGACTGCTCCCCTTGTGGTTTGAACAAGAGGACTTCTAATCCCGCCTCCTGGCTCAAATTGGAAATGCCCTTCAACAGAGCGGGTATTTCCTTCTTGTCCGGTAATTTGGTTATGATATTTTGAAGATCATCGTTCATGTGTGCCAATTCGGCCTTGAACTTATCCTTGTCCTTGGCGATATTGTCTTTTATATTCCTATCTCGGATGAGATCATTTAATTTAGACTCTTTAGCAGCAATTCTTTTCATTTTTTGACGGTGGAAACCTTGCCAATAGGCTCCTAAGATGGCCACCGCAATAAGGGCAACAGCGCCAGCCTTATATGATGTGGGCCACTTTATTATGGTATCCAGAGAGAGAGCCATTCTTTCTCCTTAAAGTACCGTTGAACAACGAAGACTGAACCTCATCAATTTTAACCCCCCTCTGTCAATTTGTTCAGTTACCTCCAATTCTACCCCGGCGAAATATTTCGACCGCCCCAATACATCCATAAAATTGGCGATGGTTTCGTTATCCAGGGCCACCCCGGCAATCTTTAAATCCTTTCCAGTCTTATCCAGGGATTCGATCCATACCTTTTCTGGTGTCCGTTGGCTTAACTCACCCAAGATATAGGCTGCACGTAACCTACCCTTGTCTAACTCTTTGATCACGGTCAGTTTCTGCTCCAGTTTGGCCTTTCTCTGCTTTAACTCGTCTATCTCACCTACTTCCTTGTTTAATCGACTGAGATCCTCCTGAACTAATTTTACCTGAGTATCAATGCGCGCCTCGCGTTTACCAGCGCTCCAGCTCAAATAAGCGATAATGATAAGGACGAAGACAAAGATGAGGGAAAGCATGGTGAGCTGAAATCTAACTGATTCTCTCTTCCTTGCTGCGCGGACAGGAAGTAGATTTATCTCTATCATCTTATATCCTTCGTGAAGCGAGCCCTACACTAACGGTCATTAAGGAACTAATTTCCTTAAGATATTCCGGATCGACGACACGTGGGTTGACTGCTATGTTGGCAAATGGGTTGAGTACGGCTACTGGTATATTCACCCTCTCGTGCACGATCTCTTTTAATCGCGGGGCCTTAGCGCATCCACCGGTAAGGTAGAGACGCGCCACCTTCTCATCAGGAAACGTCGCGGTAAAGAAGTCTAAAGATTTTGCTATCTCGAGGGCTATATTAGAGGAGACCTTGTTAAACACCTTATCGATGATATGCGGGGATCCCTTTTCTGACGATCCACCCAATTTCAGGTCTTCCGCTTCTTCAAAATTAACGCTCAATTCCTTTTGGATCTCCTCGGTGTAGAGATTGCCTCCGATGGAGATATCTCGCGTAAAAAGAGATTTCCCTCCCCTGACAATATTTAGATTCATGATGCTTGCTCCAATATCACATAAGGCGACCAAATCTCCTATTTCCAAAGGGTAGTTTAGCTCGTACACGTTTTCCAAGGCAAAGGCATCTATGTCGATGATCATGGGGCTTAAACCGGCCTCTCTGACGATGGTAATGTAATCGTTGACGAAGTCCTTCTTGGCCGCAACCAGCAGGACCTCCATATGCTCTCCCATGTCCTTTTCCGGACTTGAGAGTATCTGAAAGTCAAGGCTTACGTCATTGACATCAAAAGAGATATAGCGTTCGGCCTCCACCAAGATATTCTCTTCCAACTCTGACTCGGTCATCTTAGGCAGGGTAATCTTTTTTACGATCACCGAATGGCCGGAGACGGAAACGGCGACCTCTCGCTTTTTTATCTTATAGTGCGATATCAACTCCCCTATCGCCTCCACTACCGTGGTGGCATCCATCAGACTACCATCGACAATGGTCTCGGGCGGAAGAGGGGTGAGACCCATGTTTTCTATCTGGTAGCCCTTTCCCGTATCCTTAAGATCCGCAAATTTGACAGCGCTGGTGCCAATATCCAAGCCCAGCACCATCTTCTTTTTCCCACCGAAAAAACTCATTGTCTATCACCAAAACTTTTTAGTTTAAAATATCAAATTTTTCTCTTCATGTCAAGTATATGCTATATAGGTATTTTTGACATTTTTTCAAAATATCTTGTGCTTTTAGGTGACAACCCCGTATCGGTTCAACTTCTCCCTTAAGGTTGAACGGGAGACGCCGAGAATCCTTGCTGTTTTTGACTTGTTCCCCCCCTTTTCATGTAGCACCTTGAGGATATAGTTTCGTTCGATATCAGCCAAAGGGAGGAATCCATCTCTGTCCATCCATTTCTCATCTGATGCGGCAATGTGTAGGCCCCCGACATCCTTCCTCAATTCTAAGGGTAGGTCTTCGGGGACTATGAAGTCTCCTTTAGCTAAGATCATTGCCCTTTCCATGACATTCTTCAACTCGCGAACATTACCGGGCCAGGAATAGGACACTATGAGATCGAGGGCCTGTTGGTTCACTCCTTTTATTTCTTTTCCCATCTCTCTTGCTAATTTTGTGATAAAATAGCCGGTGAGGATAGGGATATCTTCCTTTCTATCGCTCAAAGGGGGTAGCTCAATAACCATTACCTTGATGCGATAATAGAGATCCTTACGGAATTCTCCGATTTCCACTAATTGAGCAAGATCTTTATTAGTGGATGCCACTACTCTAATATCCACTTTGATATCTCTCTTTCCCCCTACCCGTCTGAGGGTATACGTCTCTAAAAACCTCAACAATTTTGGTTGAAGAGCAGGTTTCATTTCCGAAATTTCATCCAGGAAGACAGTTCCCCCCTGGGCCAACTCTATCAGACCCGGCCTGCTCTCTTTTGCATCAGTAAAAGCACCTTGTTCATGTCCGAATAGCTCCGATTCCAACAACGCTTCAGGAATAGCGCTGCAATTTATCTTAATAAGAGGTTTCTGCTGCCTTCGACTCTGAAAGTGAATGGCATTGGCGACTAATTCTTTACCCGTCCCGCTCTCCCCCTGAATCAAAACCGGTGTCCTGGGGGTCTTGCCGACCAACGAGATGAGTTCTCTCACCACATCCATTTGCGGGCTAATTCCACAGATCTCTCCATCCTCTATTGCGTCTTTGTTTTTAGAGCGGAGTCTGAGGACTTCTCCTTTGAGTTCTTTGGTTTCCAGGGCTTTTCTAATCGTCAATCTCAATTCTTCGAGCTCAAATGGTTTATTGATATAATCATACGCACCTGCCTTCATCGCTGTTACCGCCGTTTGTACGTCGGCATAGGCAGTCATCATAATGACAAAGGCGTCACCGTCGATCGCTCTTATCTTTTTCAGAACGTCCAAGCCGCTCATGTCTGGGAGTACTATATCAAGCAAAATAAGATCAAAGGGTCCTTCACGAAGGGAATGTAAGGCATCCTCTCCCGACTGGACAGAGGTTACATCGTAGGACATCTTTTTCAAGACGTCTGAGAGGGTATGGCACATCACCCCATCATCGTCGACAATCAGTATTGTGGGCTTATTCTCGACCATCGGCCGCTACCGGAAGACGGAGAATGAAGGTCGAGCCCCTTTCTGAAAGGCTTTCCACTCCGATTGTTCCTCCATGTCCTTCCATTATTTTTTGAGTTATTGCAAGGCCTAACCCTAGCCCTTTACTTTTCGTAGTAAAAAAAGGATCAAATATTTTAGTTAAGTGATCGGGTTCAATTCCCTTTCCCGTGTCCTTAACCTTGATCTGTATCCATCCCTTCTGCGAATTCATTCCATCTACCTCTACCGTCAATGTTCCTCCCACCGGCATGGCCTCGAGGGCATTGAGAAAGAGGTTCATGAATACCTGCTGCATCTGATTGGCATCCAGAGGGACAAGAGGTAGGTCGTCACCGTACGCCTCTTTAATGGTGACCTTCATCCTCTCTGCCTCTTTAGCAAGAAGCCCCCTTACCTCTTTGATAATATCCTTAATCTGACAGGGGATAAAATTAAGGCGTCGGGGTTTTGCAAAAGAAAAAAAGGTGCGCAGGAGGTCGTTGAGTCTGTCAATCTCTTTTATGATTCTATCAATGTACTCTCTCCTCGAGTCATTGGCCCCTAATTCCTCACTTAAGGCTTGAGCCGTTGTTTTAATCCCTGCCAAAGGATTTCTTATCTCGTGGGCCAGGGTGGAGGAGAACTCTCCCAGATATGCCAATCGATCTATCCTGAGTATCTCTTCCTGCATCTTATAGATCTGTGTCATATCCTGTAAATTTGCAATCCTCCCCCGTTCTCTTCCCTGTGCGTCATGATAGGGGACTATGAGCAGTTTGAAAGGAGCCCCTTCCCTTTTCTTGTGGAAAAAGATCTTGCCGTCCCCTTTTCTTACACCGATCTCCTTAGCTCCTTGTGGAAAGAGGCTGAGGAGACGTTTGCCTACGAGAAGATCTCTTTTGTGCTCAAGAATTTCTTCCGATGCCTTGTTAGCAAAGATAATTTTCCCCTCTCTGTTGAGCAGGACAACCCCGATTTCAATCCCATCTAAGATCTCTCTTACAACGGGGTTGGGACTCTCACCCTTGGTGGTTTCCTCATAATCTTTCATAAGCAAGCTATGAGCTTTTTTTTAAGGGGATATCTGCTCTGCATCGAGGACCCATACTCTGCCGCTCTTCGATATCCCCTGTCCCAAGATATAGGGTCTTCCTTCAATGAGTTGATATTGGATCTCCTCTCGGGATACCGCTTGATCTACGATAATTGCAGCGGGGTGGTCTTCTCTGCCTCTCAAGAGGAGCACCTGGGGATTTTCTTCTGTGGAGGGCTTAAGTTTGAACACCTGTACCAGGTTAAAAAGAGGGATCTCTCTATTTTTTAATTTGACCTTGCCCCTCTCGATGAAAAAGTCTGACACCCATCTTTTGATCGGGAAAACCCTTATTATCTGTTTTTCAGGAATACCGAAAATGATACCTGAAACATTGACAAGGGCAACTGTTGTAGATGGTTTTGCCTCAGCGTGGGGTAATTCAAGATCTGATGGATGCGATGTCCCCCTTTCCAATCGTTCAGCAAGCCCTGTTATCTCCTCATGGTATGATTCTTTCTGAATACCTCCCCCGGAACTGAATGTTTTTTGCATCGCGGCCTTAAGATTGCCTATTTCTTGATGTATGCTCTCCCATTTGTTCCTTTCTTCATCAACAATTCGTAGTAAATGTTCTATCTTATTTATAAACTTGTCGAGCTCGCCAAAAGGAATTTTCGCCTCGACAGGAGGCTTTTGGGTTACTCTCTCTGCAAAGAGTTCAACTCGTTCCTCAGGAGGTCGTCGAACTTCTATCCCTTCCGCTCCCTCCTTGGGAGCACCTTCTATTCTCAGTTTCTGAAACTCCGCAGTCAATTCCAGAACCAGTGTTTTCTTATCGATCTCAAAAGAGAATCGTTCATCGGTCATCCCCTTGACTGCCTTCCAGGACTTCTGCAAGAACTTTAAGGCAGAAGGGGTCATCTTGCTTTCATCCAAGATAAGTTGATGTAATACTTTTTGGATCAAAATGATTATTTTTTCTAGTTCCTCACCGACTTCAGAAAGTCTCCTCAGGTCTTGAAGCCGAGTTATCGCGTTGTTTATATGCTTGGAACTGATATCCCATTCCAAGGTCAACAATTGAGCTTCTACTTCCTCAAGCTTTTCCTTAAGTTCTCGCGGAATAAGTCCCCTCGTTTGTACCTGAGCGGCCGGATGAGGGAGAGACGAAGGTTTATCAGTTATCGCAGCTTCTTGAACAGGGATAGGAGTTTTTCTTGGCGGTGGGGTCGAAACTTTATCGGCTGTCGAAGCTTCTTGGACAGGAGAAAGAGTTTTGGGGGACGAAGGGATGGGATTTGCGTGAGCTTTCTTTTCCACGAGGAGGGTATCTACAGCTGAATCGATCTCTCTTTCGAGATCAGACTGCTCCCCTCCCCCATCTTTTCGGTCCATTACATTTTCCCCTTTGACAAGACTTTCCTACTCACATCCCTGACGGTCAATTTGCTTATCTCTCTCAGGGTCTCGAAGACACCGTCTCCTTTAAGTGCGCTGGCGGTAAAGAAAGGCGCATTGAGATGGGCGTTCAGGTCTCTCTGTATTTCCTCGATCGTTAAAATGGGTATATTGCTTCCCTCCAAGTCTCTCTTATTATACTGCAGCACCACGGGTATCTTTGTGATATCCAGCCCCTTTTCTTTGAGATTAATGGCCATGTTCTCCAAGCTTTCGATGTTTTTTTCCCTCTGCACGCGCATTGAATCGGCCACAAAAACAATCCCATCGGCTCCCCTCAAAACCAGTTTTCGCGTAGCATCGTAATGTACCTGACCGGGTACCGTATAAAGCTGAACCCTGATCTTGTAGTCCCTGATTTTCCCTAAATCCAGTGATAAAAAATCGAAAAAAAGCGTTCTGTCTCCCTTAGTATCAATAGAAACCAACTGTCCCCTGATATGATCGTTGGTGCTATCATAGATATACCGCAAATTTGTGGTCTTCCCCCCCAGGCCAGGGCCGTAATAGATGATCTTGCATTGTATTTCACCAGAGCTAAAATTTATGAAGGCCATAGGATGCGAGTTACTCCCCTTTGTTTCTCTCCATAATTTCCGCAAAAGTTTCACGCAATTCATGCACCACTTTTTCTGTCCTCAATCTTACTAGTCCCAAGGTAGTGCGATCGTCAAACAAGGTCACCATAATGAATTCAGAGCCGATCTTAGAAAAATGGACGTTCTCATTCTTCCCCTTATGGAAGAGGAGGGCAAATTCATCTTCCCCTAAGAGTCTCGCAATCTCTGAGGTGGCACCGAAATTGGCGGCAGTAAGCGCAGAGAGCGCAATAACATCCAAGGTTGAAGGATCCCCGCTGGAAGATATAAGCTGTCCTGATCTATCGATGAGTAAGGCACAATGTGCCCCTGAACTGCTCAACATCTTGTCCAACGATCGCTCAATCCGCCCAATATCTTGATCGGAAATGATTATATTCATCTCTGCCCCGATCTGTTCGATCTAGTGCCCCGTATCGTTTCCATCCACATACTTCTCCAATACTTATAACATGTTACAGATAATAGGTAAAGTGATAATGTTCAAAAATAAACCAGTGGACGAAAACTAAGAACCGAGGAGCTCAGGTATGGCCGACTTTAAACCAAGATCACCTATCTTCTCTCCAAACTTCGTAATAGTAGGTTGCAGGGCGGCCCTCATCTGCCTATAGAGGTCGTCTTTGGAGATCTCTCCAGCCATCTTGTCTAAGGTTTCCTCCAGGCAATCTCTAATACCCCGGATAAATACCTCAGCCGTAACCTTCCCGCTAAATTTTATCACTCCATTTTTATATTCAAATTCAGCTGCAAAGGGATCAAGAAAAGGATACTCATCCGATTTTTCCACTTGAGCCCTATTGAAACTATCACGGAATGATCCTTTGCGTTTATTCATACCGTCAGTAACAGATTCTATAGTCCCAATCACCTCTTGCATAACCTCGAGAACCCCTTGCAGGTCTGATGCCTGCATGATTCCCCCCCGTTCTGATCCACTGCTTTCCAGGCCAGCCCGATAAACGTTGAAGGTCGCCCCTTTCTTTTGGACGTCATCTAGTACGGTATTTAACAGATCCTTACCGTATACCCCTCCAGATTTCTCGTCCGACATCGCCGCCTCTACAATCTCTCCCTCCTGGAAAACAATGATCCCGCCGCCTTTGTTATCGTTCAACGTGATGTCGATGTAGCCGGAATGGTTCTCTTTGTTTAACTTCTCAATCAATTTATCCAGGCTGGTGAACTCTGTGGATAAGTCTTTATAAGTTGCTTCCTTCATGGATGTACTGGCTAAAATTGTCACCATCTCTGGGGCAAGCCTATAGACATTTATCCTTCCATCCTTTTGTTTAGACATGCGGATAATGTTTTCGACCGCCTCTTCACCCCCTCTTCGCTTGCCCTGCGCTTCCTCCAAGGCATTGACGATCTCCCCCGCTTCCAAAAAAAGAATCCCTTCATAGTCCCAAAATGATACCTGTACATAGCCAGTGAAATTATCCTCTTTTAACGTTTGGAGAAAGCTATTGAGATCGACAAAGGCCGTTCTCAGATTTTCGTGAACTATATCTCCTTGTGGCAAAATCATCTCTAAACCCCCTTTTTTTCAGGAATTTAGCCCTTGGGCAATCTCCGTTCCAAGATATTTCGTGCAACTGAAAAAAACTCACCAGCCGTGGTCCTCCCCTGCAACATGACCATGAGGAAAAGATTATTGTATCTCATGACGGTTGTTTGATCATTTTTGTGCCCAAGGTTTATCCTCAATGGTGGAGAGTCTCCAAAATATCTCTCCAGCCTCGAAGCCATGGTAAACATGAGCGACGGAATTGAGGTTTCGCTATCAGTAAAGGTTTGATCATCGATAGTCAGCATGTTTCCTTTCATATCAACCCAGATACCCTTTTGAAAGCCCTCAATATTACTTAATATTCTCAACAATCGCTCCAACGATTCTTTGATTGCAGCTTCCTTGTCAAGATCCTCAAAGGCCTGCTCAACCTCATGCAAGTCTGTGCTATCTCTTGCTTCCGCTGCCTTTGCTTCATCTTTCCTTCTCATACCCTCAAGCAGCAGGTGTTCCCAGCGATCCGTAATGGTCGCTTTGGGAGGCGATATCCCCATCTGCGAGTTAAACCTCCCCTCGTGCCAATCAAGAATGGTATACAGCGCCTCTTTCCCCTCTATATCGCCCACCTCGGCATGAGCGATCTCGCCGTTCTGAAAGTAGATTAAACCCTCTTCATCGCCCTTAGCGATGGTAAGTGACATGGTAAATCTTCCCAGACACGCCATCTGGATGATATCAACGAGCTGGAGATCCACGACTTGACCTACGAAGCCACCTCGCTTCTCTTCCAGGGCTTTCAGGATGAGGGTTCTTACGTCGGATATCTCAAAAGGTTTCTCTAGATAAAAAAAAGAGCCCCGCCTGGTAGCCTCCTTATGTACCTCCGGTGATCCATAGGCGGTCATAATGATTACTTTCGTCGATGGATACTTTTCTCGTATTCTCGACAGTAGATCAAGACCATTGATATCCGGCATCCTGATATCCGTTACTACGACATCGACAGGACTTTTTTCTAAGATCTGAAGGGCATCTGTCCCCGTGTTGGCAATGATGATCTCATACTGATCCGTATCCTTAGCAAGGGTCTTTGTCATGCTCCACGTCAAGGTCTCTTCGTCATCCACGACAAGTACCTTGCGTGCCGTTTTTGCTGCCATCGCTTATCTCCCGTTAATCCCGTCTTTTACTTAATTTGATATGCCTCTGTCCCGTATACCTTACCCCTTTCGACCCTGACTTGTCAAATAAAATATAGTGCTAAGAAACAATTTGCTTGCCAAAATATAGTAGGTGCCACTGATGATCAGAGGTGCCATCTCGTCAAATTTTTAATAATATCGAGATGTTATCTAATGAGCGAGTGGGGGTTGTCAAGGCTGGATAACCAACGGTAACGTGTAACACCGCGTTGCAAATCGGCTTTCTAGTCTCCACAGGCAATTTTTTATCGGCGCCTACTCGCCACGGTTGATATATGCCGCACGCCGTTCTGACTCGCAATACAGTAGCTGCTTATGTCGCTCTCTACCTTTCACACCCGCTATCCCCTGAGGGCGCTCAAGGTTGTCTTTTGAAAGGATATCCGTTGCGTATCATCGGTGATCTCTCGACTTACCTTTTCCACCAAGAGCGATACCCTTTCCACAGGGAAGCTGTTCCTCTCCTCCCCCATATCCTTAATCTCTTCATCCAAGATAACAGGAGCTACGGGTCCTATAATCTCAGCCAACTCTTTCTCGACAAGGTTGAAAAATCCGCCATCAACAATCTTTCTAGCCTTCCGTTGCGGCGCCGTTGCTACTTCTATCAGTCCTGACGAAAAGAGGCTATAGAGGTTCCGTGCAGTATCGTATTCACCCATTTTTAACTCGTTTGATATATCGGCTACCGTCTTTTTACCGTCGATCTGCGATAAAACAGACCACGAATCATGTTTGAGTTTTACCTCATCAGGGGCCCGCTTGGAAGATAATCTAAACACGATGTCTTGAGAGGAAATAATCTCTTTGATCTGTTGCCATTCCTCAAGTTGCTTGATCTTTTCTTCGAGCAATGCGAGGGTATTCTTCTCTATCGTTTTTTCCTCGCTCGTAACATTTTGGGTAAAATTAAAGGTGCCGTCCGACCAGGTAAGCATAGCAAAGACCGCTTCCTCGCCTACCCCATCCTTGCAGATGGCGTGGGCAAGGGTACCCTTGATCACATAGATCTCGCCCTTCTCTTTGCCCCTCTGGAGGTTCAATACCCCTGTTTTCCCCTCAGACGTCAGCAACTTCACAATATCGATAATCTTGAACTGTGAAAGACTGCCTGAGAATGCATCTGGCATGTGCCCTTCCTCCTATGCGGCGATTTTCAACTTTTTGAACAACTCCTGCAGTCCCGATTCCTCTTGAGCCTTGGCCAGGAGATCCGTTTGAGCAGGTAACTTGCGGAGAGATTTCTGGATCTCCTTGTCTCCCTTCGCCTCATTACCGAGCACGTTTAAAGTAAGTTTAATCAAGGTCGTATCGGCACTATCATCGCAAACGACCAGGATGAAAAAATTCTGCGATATCTGAATGATAAGGTGCTTATCTTCATATATTAACTCGATAAAATCGACCTCCTGTCTCATCCGCTCAAAGATCGCTGAGCACAGGGCCACCTCTCTGCCAAACTGTTCGATCCTTGCATCCTTGTATTGCAGTTGAGGTACCAACAGTTGTCCACCTTTACTATAGATAAAGGCATCTGTTACCCCTGCAATACTATTAAGTTGCGTCAAATCGATACTCATACTCTTATTTAGCAATTTATATACCAAAATTGATATCTTGCTAACATATTGAATTTAAATGAGAAAACTCATATTAGATGAAAGGCGGCGTACAAAAGATGACGCTTTTTCACCCATCTTCGATAAAAAATGGTCAATTTTCGACCGCTTTGCTTGATTTTTTTTGTTAAGTAACGGCAAACGATCAGTTTCGTTTAACAGTTACTCAAGAGCGGGAAATTAGGTTTCTCTTGACAAGCCGACCATTTTTTTTGATATAATATAATCACCGCAGGAGAGGATAATGGTCGGGGATAAGGACAGGATCTTCGAGCTCGCCCAAAAGATCACGCAAACAAAGGGTCTGAAAAAGACCATCAAAGAATATCAGCGGATCTTGGACAAAGACCCGAGTGACATCAAGACAAGGATCAAGCTCGGCGATCTCTACTTGCGCCGGGGAAGCCTCGATAAGGCTGTTAAAGAGTACTTCAAAATAGGAGAACACTATATTGGCGAGGAGCTTGATCTCAAGGCCATCGCCATGTTCAAAAAGATACTCGTCTTGAGCCCAGGGATGATCGATTCGTATTATAAACTCGCCGATCTCTACGATAGGCGGGGGCTCTTCGGTGAAGCCAAGCTTCAATATCACAGGGTCCTGGAGATCGATCCCAAAGATAAGAAGGCGCGTGACGGCCTCAAGATGATCGAAGCCAAGGAGGCCAAAGCCAAGGTCCCGGAAAAAAAGATCGTCGAAGAGAGCGCGAGGGAGAAGGACCCGGTTTGGAACGCCATCTTACAGGAGTTGCAACGACAACTTTCCGCCCAATTGAAGCAAGATGACTACCAAACCCACTACCATTTGGGAATCGCTTTTAAGGAAATGGGCCTCCAGCAAAGAGCCATAGAAGAATTTAAGATCGCGCTCGCCGACCCTAACCAGGAGTTTTACTGCTATCTTATGCTCGGGATCTGCTATCGCGAAATGGGTAATCATAATGAAGCCATAGAAAATTTGAAGAAGGGATTAAAAATAAAGCCTCTCGTCACGAAGCAATATGAAGATATCTATTATCAATTGGGACAGACATATGAGGAGGCCGGACATGTGAAAGAAGCCCTTGAGGCCTTTAACAAGGTGCTGGAACTCAAGGGCGGGAAGGCCTCGGCAGAGCTTGAATCGAAGATACAAGAATTGAAGGAACAGGTGCGTGGCAGCTGACGGCCCTGCAAACCTTCGCTATAGTAGCAGATAATGTTTCCATAATGAAAAATCTGGACAAGAAAAATTGGATCATATTGGAGATTGTGAGGGATTATCTCTATTCGCACATTCGCTTCCAGTTCATTTATGAAAAATATAGGGCACAAACCCTGAGCTTTGACGACATAGAAGAGTTTGCCGCTGATAAAGACCCTACCCTGCCTCTGTTCAATTTGAAAGAATCATGCCATATGCTCTTTCGCTACCAGGGAGACGAGCAAAGCAGCGATGAGGAAAAATTGTTGGACCTGGCGATCGGCTCTATCTTCCACGAGGCCATGAAGCTCCGTGAAAATCTCTACCAACTGAAGGTATACAAACCCCGTTACCTGCAGATCCAAAACAGTCGGCAGGCATCTGAGTATGAGAAGACTCTGCTCCAGGAGTTTATGAAGATCGGGGCGAAGACCGAGAAGCAGTTGGCGGAGAGCATGATGGAGATAAAACGACTCTTTCAAGACACCCTTGAACAGCTTGCCCACTTACTACCCCGTTATAAAGATAATGCCGTGCTGATAAAATTTTTATTGCACAACAAGGACCTCTTGCAACAGGCCTTCGGCAGAAGGAGGGGGTTAAAAATAATTGCCGATATGTTTCCCGGAGGGCTCGGTGAGGCCTATGATGTCGAGGGGAGGAGCTTCCTGGAAAGTGAGCACTATGATCTAGCTGCTGAATTTTTTAGTCAGGCCCTGAAATACAGGACCCAGGATCAGGGGCTCAAATGCCTCTACCTCTACGCCCGCGGCATGGATGGCTATTACAAGAATAGATATCAAGATACCTTGCGATCTTTTTACAAACTTCTCCCCTTGGTCAGGGCATTGGGAGATGGCAAAGGATATCTGGAAAAGGTAGAAGAGGTATGCAGGAAGATCGGCCGTGAATACCTGGAAGACAAAAAGAAAAAACTGGGCAATGTTGCCCTGCAGCTCGCCGATAAAATGAGGAGCTTATCGACAGAGGCATAAAACCTCTTTATTACAATGAGTTATGTAACATACTTCACTAAATACATGAAGTTATATTGATACTAATCAGTGCCCTTTTCTCCTGCGAACTCCCCCCTACCTGTATCTTTCCTAAAGATTTCTTAAGAACTCCTTTTGACGGTACTCCTCGCAAAGGGCAGGATCTGTGCGCAGGGCCGCCAGCTCCTGTTCCAATGCCTGCAGCAGGGCTACTTTGTCGCCGGGCATACGGCCATTTAGGGGAAGATAGTTGGAGATATGATCGCTGAGAAACTCCGAGGTAACCTCAAGGCCCTCGATGATCCTTTTCTCCTCTTCCAGGATCAAGTCAGGAGGACACACGGCAAATTCTCCCCGTTGTTTCATTTCATAAAGAGGTGATCCCGGTTGCGGCACAAGGTTTCTCACTCTGATAAAAAGCGGATCAATCTTATTGAGGACACTTGCTGTACCGGCGGCATGCTCCTTCCATCGCCGCATGCCGCCGATGCCGAGCAAAATATAGAGGGAAAGCTCAAACCCCGCCTCTTTGGCCTTGAGCCCTGCCGCTATCTGCTCCTCAGGGGTAGCGCCCTTTTGGATAAACGCCAGGGTCTCTGCATCACCGCTTTCCAGCCCGACATGCAATCGGGTCAACCCTGACTTGCGCAACTCTTTGAGATCATCGAGATCTTTTTTCGCGATGGTCTTGGCGCGCGCATAGCTGGTGACGCGCTCCAGCTGGGGGAACGAAGCATAGAGCGCGCGCAGCACCTCACAGAGGAGCTCGGTCTTTGTCACGAGGCTGTTGGAATCCCCGATAAAGGCCGTGCGTGCGGATCCTCCATAGAGCTGGGCAGCGTGCTCGATATCCTCCTTAATCTCCTCAAGGGGTCGGCGCTCAAAGGGGATATCCTTATACATGGAGCAGAAGAGGCACTTATTCCAGGGGCACCCCCGGGTGACGCGCAGCAAGAGGCTATAGGCCTCGCTCGGCGGCCTGTACGGAGGGAAATCATACCCCCTGTCTTTTAACCTTAATCTCCCGATAGCCATACGCCCTTAAATATAGTACCTTGTTGCCACCTGCGCAAGGAGATCAGAATCTAAGGCAAAGGGGCAGGTTATCATGGTATCCCGCCCCTTATTTTTCAGCTACCCTACCCTTTTGACTGATGTATGTGTCTTTTATTGAGCCTCTCCGCTAACCTCCGTGGTTAATGATCCTTCCCGTGCTCATTCGGGGCAGAAAAGTAGTACCTCCCCTCTTCCACGCGCAGCAGGGCATCCAGCATCAGCCTGATCTGCGCGACATCAGCGCTCTCGATCTTTACGAGGGCATCGATTGCCTTGAGTATGTCCTGGATATCCTGATCGAGCTCTTCTTTATTCCCGTGATGCCCGTGTTGCCCGTGTTGCACCTGTTGCAGCCACTTGATTGCATCCTGCACCAGCGCGCGGTCCTTCTTCGACACCGAGAGCGCATTCAGGGCGGCGATGATATCGGCAGTCAAGGCCGCAGCATCCTTCTCCACCGTGATCTCGATATTCGACTCATAGGCGGGGATAACGGTCCCTTGGGCTAGCAGTCCTACCTGCGTTTCGATCACATAGGTACCTGCCGTATCCGGCATGAGGGCATAATAGCGGATGGTCTCGGTTTGGTGGGCTTCGAGAGCGATAGCGAAGGCCCAGGGGCTCTGCGTGATCCACTTTCCGGTACCCGGATCATAGAGGGGGAGCGCCGGCGGGAACGTCTCGGTGATCTGCGCCTCGGCGGCCGTATCCAGGCCCTGTATCGTGAGATCGATGGAGACAAGTTGGAAGGGCAAGAATGTCTCCGCCTCCAGTTTCTTATGGACATGGGCAATAGCATTCTTCAGCAAGAGGGCGATCTGGTTGTAGGTCTTGGTATCAAGGCTAAGGCCCAGGTCGAAGGCGCAGTAGATCGCCTTTCCTAATCCATAGTCGTTGATACAGATGGCTGGTTTGTTATCATCAAGCCCGTGCGGCTTGCGGCCCCAATATCCATAGCCCCTTTCATCCAGCCATCCGGCAATTGTGGTATTGGGAAACGCCTCAACCCTTTTCGCCTTGCCCTCTGCCTTGATCGTGCCCTTGTCAGTTATCGGGCTCGGCACGGTAGTGATGGTGTGGAAGCTTCCGAAGAGTTGCCCTTTATAGCGTAACCCAAAGAGCGGCTCCTCCCCCTGGCCTATTATATCCAGGCCGTGCTTGAGCCACAGGGAGGAGATGAGGCCGGTGCCGGCATAGACCCGCTCCCGCAGCTCATCCGCCACATGGTCGGGCAGCGGCTCTTGATTGCCGAGGATCAGGATATCGGTGAAGTAGGGATTTCTCAGCTCGCGTGCAAAGACATCGCTATCATAGACGATCAGATAGCTGTTCACGGCCTCGGCAAGGATGGCTTGAAGCAGGTCTAGCTTGATGCATCGCTGAGACTTGCCGTGCCATTTGTCTTTAAAAATCCCCTTGTCGTGATGACCTTGGTCACGATCGCACTGGTCATTCAGCCAGACCAGGAGGTTGACAGGGTCCCCTATCTCCTCAGTCACGCCTGTCGGCGTCTTGACCTCGAAATTCGCCGTTGCCAGGGTCCTCGCAGCAGCTCCCCCTTCTAAGATTACCTGGAGCTGGGCATGGTAAGTCTGCGGCGTTAAATCCGCGGTGGAGGTATTGATGTTGCCAGTGGCCGTGCTCCCGGCTGGTACGCTCGCGGTCTTTTCCAGAGTCTTTTTTATGGTTCCGCTTTGTGGATCAACAATCAGTACCTGTATCCCGATCGTGTCGAGAGTGGTCGCCGTCCCGTTGGTGATACCGTACAAAAAGCTCACCTCCTGGCCACGGTAGACGGGGTTGGGTGAGACGCTGAGGGTGCCGGTGATCCTTTCCTCAGGGGTCTCCAGCTCGATGACGATGGGGACACCGGCCGACATGGTGACATTCCCGGCCTTATCAATCGCACGGTAATGAATGGTATGTGCGCCCTCATCCCCGGCAATCGGCTGCCAGGTAAACGCATATCTTCCCGTGGAAGCATCGGCCAGAAGCAGGGGCTTCCATTGTCCGCCATCCACCTGGTATTCGGCCTGCGCCACGCCTGAGAGGCTGTCCAGGGCCCTGATGGCGAGATCAAAGGGCGCGCGCAGGACGCTGCCCGCAGCCGGGGAGATGATCTCTACGGCAGGCGGCGTCAGATCGATATTGATGTCCGCCACGGTGATGCTTGCGGTATTGCCCGCCTTATCAGTAACCGAGCCGGAGATTGCTTGTCCCTTACCTTCAGTAGAGACTACATCTGCCTCATAGCCGCCGATGGCTTCATCGACCCCTGACAAGGCATCCGATACGGCGTATTGGACGGTGATCGGCGCGTTATTCCATCCCGCGCTATTGACAGCAGGTGTGCGCGAGGCCACGGTAATTACCGGCGGGGTCATATCAAGGTTGATCACCTCGGTTATGGCAGCCGTGTTCCCCGCCTTATCAGAGGCATCGGCACTGACCGAGATCCCCGCCCCTTCTTGCGTAATTATATCGGCGGCATAGGAGCTCTTTGCCTCGTCTATGCCGGTAAGGCTGTCGCTGACCGTATAATTCACCGTTACCTGGCTGTTGTTCCAACCATGGGCATTCGGCACCGGAGAGACCTCGGCCTGCATGCTGGGCGGACGCCTGTCGATGGTGATGCTCCTCATGCCGTAGTTTGTAACACTGGTGGTGGCGTCGCTGATCAAGGCATAGACATAGTAGGTGCCGTCAGCCACCCCGGACATCTGCCAGGTATAGGTATCAGCTGCCTGGTCAAGGTCCTCCTTCAGCCCCGAAACGATCAAAATCCCCTGCTCACCTGTTGGATTTGTATCGTAATACAGGGCAATATCTGCATTGGAGTCGGGGTCCGCATCCTCCCAGGGGATCACGAAGCTCGCCCCATTGGTCACGATCGGCCCTGCGGGATCGATCACACTAATAGCCGGCGGATCATCCATGCCGTCGTCCTTGACAAAGAACTGGGCAGTGGTCATCCATCCGCTCTGCGCACCGTGCTCGTCAAAGGCCCGGGCGCGCCAGTAGTACCGCGTCACATCCGTGAGCGAAGCAGACAGCGTCCACCAGGTGCTCTCCGATTGCCCCTCGGCAATCAAGGCAGTAAGACCGGCATCGGCATATACCTCAAAGGCATAGGTAACGGCGTCTTGATCAGGATCCTTGACAGGATTCACCGCCAGGATCGGTGTCGGCGTATCGACCCAGGCCTTGTCACCTGGGTTGTAGAGCGTGGGAATCGCCGGCGGCTCGTTGGCCGTGTTGGTGAAGAAGGCGCCTATTGTCCAGGGGCTCGCAGCTACTGCGTCTGTCGCATTGACACGCCAATAGTACCAGGTGTTGTCCGCGAGCCCTGTGACCTGCCAGGCCGTAGTATCGACACCCGCCGGAATCGCCGGTGATACGCGCAATGCCGGGGTGTCAAAGGTATTGGCCTTGTCCAGCTCAAAGAAGTAGCTTACACCATCGCTATCAGGGTCTGTCACCGTAGTGGCGACGAGGTCGCTGCCCAGGCTGGTGATCTCTTCTGCTATAGCCGGCGCGACAATAGCCGGCTGTGCAGGCGCCTTATTCTGGGTGTTGACGGTAAAGGCCCCGGCAGCGCTCTGGGTGCTGGCCCCATGCTCATCTGTGGCAAAGACGCGCCAATAATAGGTGGCATTCGGGTTCAAAGGAGTAGCGATGGCCCAGGAGGTGAAGCCGTATTTGCCTGGCAAGATATTCCCCCCGGATGAGACCAAGGTGCCCATGGCCTCATCGGCATAGACCTCAAAGGTATAGGCAAGGGCATCGCCATCCGGGTCCACGCTGTTCGTCACCTCGAGCACCGGCGTCAGCAATACAACTGAAGACCCGTCTAGGGGTACGCTGATCTGGAATGCTCCAGGAGGCTCATTGGCCGTGTTGACAAAGAACCTGCCATAGACCCAGAGGTTGTAGCTGAATCTATCCCCTGCCCTCACCCGCCAGAAATACCAGGTGTTATCTGCCAGTACGACAGGCACCTGCCAGGTAGTCTTTTCCTGTCCGGGGGTAACTCCCGCCACCTGGGCCGACTGCTGCGTCATCTCCACGTCGGCATAGATCTCGAATTCATAGGTGACGGCATCCCCATCCGGATCAACGCTGTTGACGACCTCGAGCAGGGGAGAAAGAGTTGTTACCTCTGCCCCATCCAAAGGTGCGCTGATCTGGAAGGGCCCTGGCGGACTATTGGTGGTCTTGACAAAGAAGCTACCTGTTGCCCAGGGGCTCACGCTCACCCCGTCAGAGGCGCGTACGCGCCAGTAGTACCAGGCGTGCTCCGTGAGCTCGATCGGCACCTGCCAGGAGGTCTGCCCCGGCCCCTGCGCAACCTCGCCAGCGCTGGCCACCAGGCTCGTCATGCCGGCATCGGCATAGACCTCATATTCATAGGTCAGGGTATCACCATGGCTGTCCGTGCTGTTCTCGATCACCAAGGCCGGCTGTCTGCTTGCTACCTCTGAACCCCCTAGGGGCGAGATGATTACCGGCGTCGTGGGTATATGATTGTTGACAACGGGATCGGTTGCCATGAGGAACTCATCCCGGTCCGAGATGCCGTCTCGATCGAAGTCGCCGGTCCCGTCTCTATCGAGCGTTCCGAAGTAGCGCATCTCCCAGGCGTCATCCATGCCGTCGCCGTCGGTATCCTTGACCGTATTGACGCGGATCACAACATCGCGCACGGCTTGCAAGGCCCCATCCGAAGCAGTCATGGTGACCACGTACTGACCTTTTTGCCCTACTGCCGGGGTCCAGGTAAAGGCGCCGGTGCCATCCCCGCTGTCTGTAAAGGTGGCGAGCGATGGCAAGGGGCTTGCCGTGAGCGTAGGTGTGGTGCCATCCGGGTCCGTGGCTGACACGGTAAAGGAGAGCAATCGCCCCTCCACAGCTGTCTGAATGGGGATCGCCTCCAGCACCGGCGGCTGGTTCGGCACGGTTGTGCCTCCGGCGAATGTGATGGTATAGCTGCTCTGGGCATTGACATCAAAGACGTTGATAAAGTATTGCCACGGTTGATTCTGAAACCTGGTCTTGGAGAGCCAGCAATTCTCCGGCTTGATGCGCTTACCATCCGAGCGGATCACCGACTGGATCTGCCGCTGGTTGCTAAACGGGTCAGTGAGCTTGACGTACAAAAACCCCGGATTCGACGGCGTGGTCAGGGTATAGATATCGCCCGAGCCAATCAGGGTCGAGGATGCGCTCTGGTCAGAGACCGCCGTGTCCACGGTCTCCGACTCGTAGACCCGATAGACATCCGCGTCCTTGGCCAGGAAGTCCCTGACAGCGTCCCTGCCCGGCAAATCGACCAGCACGTCCCTGACCAGGAAATGGGTGTTGACCGCCTCCAGGAGTGATGTCAACTCTCCCCCGAGCTCGTCGGAATGCGACCAGTCGGCATCAAATTTTACAAACTCTCCGGAGAGGGTGCAGAGCATGGTCCATCGGGCTATGGCCGATTTGTTCGCAGCAATATCGCCGAATGAGGCCAAGAGGGTGTTGGTTGCCGGCTGGCCATTGACCTCGCTTCCCGTGATCTCAAAGCCGATCAAGAGCCCCTGTTGATTATCAGTGATCTGGGGCTGGGCAGAGTTGATCTTGAGGTTCCTGGCTGTGCCATATCCCGTGTTCTTTACCCGCACACCCAGGATGAAGGGGATCGAGGGTTCAGTTTCCGGGGTAAAGGCGTCGTCTCCATAAACATCGTGGGTCAGGAAGTAGTCCAGCACCAGGTTGGGCATGGGCTTGACCAGGATGTAGTCGGGTGTCACCTCCGTGACATGCTCCTCCCCACCGATGGTATAGGTGAGGGTTGCCCCGACATAATACAATGTACCAAGGGGATTCTCATTGGCTGCGCCCTGGGAAGGGATGATGAGCCAGTGGATGTCCGCAGCAGTGACCGGATCGACGGTGCCGTTGCCGGTAACATCGGTGATATTATCCATGGTATCGAGGCGGATGAAAAACAGGGCAGAGGTATCAGCCGGATCATAGCTGGTCGGCACGGTATTGCCGCTGGCATCGGTGAACCTGACCTCGACGTTCACGTCTTGCAGCGAGATATTGGTCAGGCCGTTGGTGATGCGCATGTGCGCGTCAAAGGCCTGCCGCTCCAAGGTCAGCTCCTGCGAGATCTCAAGCTTCACCTCGGCACACACGGAATCCGCGGCCAGGGCAGAGGAAGAGAAGATGGATAGGCAAAGAACGATGAATGCCAACAGAGCGCAAAGTGATAACTTTTTAAGGCGTTTCTCCTTCTTCATCTCCACACTCCAGCTACCATAGGTCTTACAAACCAATTAAACTAATCGAACCGATTAAGTCGCCTTTTTTTATCTCAAAAACATCATTCCAAAGCCCAAATACACCCCTCAAATCAGCACGTTTCCCTTTTATATCAAATAGTTACCCAGGTCCGACCCTGGGTCCTGGGTCAGGCCTGCCTCACATCCCCCCCAAAGTGAATGTTTTCAACAACGTCCCCCTCGCTTCCCCAGGCCTGGCCTCAATCTTTCAGTCCTCCCAAGTTTAGATACTTATAAACCATCAGTAGAAATAAAATTGTATCTATTTTTGTTGAAGCTTGAATATGGAAAATATTGTATGAAAGCGATTCCTGTAACTTCATATCCTTGTCCCTCCGTCACAATCCAAATTTCCTTTTTAAATTTATCTTTAATCTCAAGAGTCCCTAATATTGGTCCTATCGGAAAATAATTATTTTTAATGCCCTTAGGCTGTCCGTCGCAATCTGTGAAAGAATTCAAAATTGCCTTTCCAGTTCCATCTCCGATAATTATACCTATTGTTTCCTTATATGACTTAGGGTCACAAGATTGTTGATCTATTTTTAATTTTCGGTATGACGCGAAATATAGTTTATCTCGAATAGTCGCACTAATATTATATATAATTTGTTTTTTTAATCCGTAAGAATCATCCTTTGAAATATAAGTTTCAGATTCGAAATCCTTTTCTTTTTGATCAATAATTTCTGCCTGATACCATTTTAAAATGCTTTTTGACCTGTCACCTGACGCTACAAGATAACCATTAGGCAGTTGAGGTAATTTCCCAACTAGCAATATAGCTTTATTATCACCATATCCCCAATTAATATCTTTATATTCTTTTACGTCTTTTATTTTTATTTCTAAATCATACATTTTCCCATCATTTCCTAATAAATAAAAAAATTTTTCTTTATTAACGCCATCAAATGGTTGAATAAAAACTTTGCCATTTTTTACAATTGCAGGTAACAACTTAATGCCTTCTCGGTTTATAATTGTTGAATTTGGTAAGGCATATATCCAATTATTAAAAAATATATTGATTAAAAAATAAATCAAAATTGTCCATTTGAGCATTTTTTTATCCTCCAAGTATGAGTATTTTTTTACCAACCGAAAAGTTGGGTCCCCTTGGGGTCGGACCAAGCTAACCCTCTGATATTTAAGAGATATCATTCCAAAAATACCTGTTTTCAACCCTTAAATCGTCATTTTGATGGTCAAAAATGTGCCCATAAGGCTCAGTTGCCTCACGCAATTGATAGGTTCCGTCTCCACCAATGACCTCACGCCCGTGCGCCTTCATACCAAGCCTCTCCTTGGTATCCTCTACAAACATTTTACTCCCCACCGCTATACTCGCCGTCCACTTACTCTCTCGTGCGATACCTTGTTGCATACACACCTCCCGAACCCTCTCTGTGTATGCTGCTTGCAATTCCTGCAAATCTTGTATACCGAATAATGCCATCAATTGCGCATAATCGATAATACGATAGCGTTCACGAGGGGTCTGTATCTCATGGTAACTGCTATAGGGCCATTCTTCAGGATGCCCTACCACCCCGGCACGAACCATATTCAGTGCAATGTAGACCATACACTGCATAAGATGTTCATCACCTTCCACCGCTGTGGCATGATATCTATCCTCCCAAAACGCCCCTGTGCGCCGCTTCCGCTGATTGTACTGCTGCCCGGTCCGCCCCGCTATGAGTTGTATCGACTTCGGGATGGTTTCTTCATCTCCATTATCTGATACCAAAAGGTGTATATGGTTCGAGGTAACCATGTAGCTTAAGATACTCAATCCATACCGCTTCCGTGCCTCAAAGAGCCAGGCTATCCATTGCCTCTTGTCTCTTGCAAATCTCAAGAGGAATTCCTGTTTGTGACAGCGGTGGGTTATATGCCATACATACCCCAGTATGTAATGCCGATTCGCCCTAGGCATTGCCCTACTCCTATTTGCTTAAACTCTCTTTTTCCTCCCAAAAACATCATTCTAAGGCCCAAATAAACCCCTTAAATCACCACGTTTCCCTTTCATATCAAATAGTTACCTTGGTCCGACCCCAGGCCACGGCAGGCCACGACCCCTTTTTCTTTTAAGGACGTCCCTCATTACTTCCGTTAGCCCCGGCCTGTCTGAGAAGTTTCACTACCTCGGCCCGGCCCCCCTGCTGCGCCCACATCAGTGCCGTGGCACCATGTTTGTCCTTAGCGTTTACATTCGACTTGGCAGCTAGCAATGCCCACACCACCTCGACGTGGCCTTTAAACGATGCATTCATCAGCGCCGTGATGCCATTGCTGTTCTTGGTATGCACATCTGCCTTGGCTGCCAGCAGCGCCCGTACTACCTCTACGTGGCCGCTCACCGACGCCCACATCAGTGCCGTGGAGCCACCCTTGTCCTTGGCATTCACATCTGCCTTGGCTGCCAGCAATGCCCGCACCACCTCGACGTGGCCTTTAAACGACGCCTCAATCAGTGCCGTGTGGCCTCTTTTGTCCTTGGCGTTTACATCCGTCTTGGCAGCTAGCAATGCCCACACCACCTCGACGTGGCCATTGTACGACGCATCCATCAGCGACGTACGGCCACTCCTGTTCTTGGCATTCACATCTGCCTTGGCTGCCAGCAATGCCCGCACCACCTCGACGTGACCATTGTACGACGCCTCCATCAGCGCCGTACGGCCAAAATTATACTTGGCATTCACATCCACCTTGGCTGCAATGAGGGACTTGACCCGCGCGAGGTCACCTGCACCAGCCGCATCTAGTAGATCCCTCTCCGCCCCCCAGGACGATGCCGACAAACAGCCTAGCATCAGGCACCCGAGCAGAAAAATAACTTGTACCAACTGAGTCGTCTCCTTTTTCATTATAAGCTTCTCCTTTTGTACGTTGGGCCTAGTTTAATACGACATTGGTCTCATAAGACCCATTACTTTTCTGCCCCTTCATCGTGTTCTGAATCCCTGCAATTACTGATTCAGCTCATGGGAGTACAACATTGGATCACTGACCTGGGGTAGGTTCACCCTGACCCCACTCTTACCTGCAAATAACGTCAATATGCAACTAAGTAGCCATTCACTATTGGAGAAGTGAATATTGTACTCGACATTAATCCACCTAACAAAACTTTCCGTACTCATTTTTTATTTTGAACGGTAATTAGCACTGCTTCTTTAATGTTCATATATATCTTTAACCTCAATAATGTTTTATTTAATTATGCAATTGCAGCAGCTATCTTGTACACCGAAAGAACAATTTGTAAAAAGACATTCTGCAAACATTCCTGCACACGCACCACAGTCTTCTTTACAAAATATTAAAACACATACTGCAACAGCTTCAGGACCAACTGCACCTACCATTCCGCTGCATTCGGTAATACAAACGGCACAGTTTGGGCAATTAAATCCGGGATCTGCTATTCCCTCTATAAGGCAAATACCTAAGCTCCTATAATCGCATTCCATGCATGCATGGCCCTTACATCTATATGATTGAGGATATGGTGGATACTCTCTTGGCGGCTGTTCCCCTGGTCCCGGTCTTTCGTCCAAACCTGACGGATCAGTAATATCAGTTGGATTATTACCTACATATACATAAAAGTTAACATCATGCCCTTCAAATCCAACTGGATCCTCCGTTATATATCTGCCAGTATTTGGATCATAATATCTGTTCCAATTGTAATGGAAGCCTGTTTCCTGGTCAAAATACTGTCCAGGAAATCGCAGGTTATTGGTGATTGTGGATGCTGCATCGACTGCCGCTCTGCCAAAGGCATCATAAGTGGCGCTCCAGATAATAGCGCCACTGATATTCGTCATTTTTTGCGGCGTCCCTAAATGATCATTGTGGTAAAAATAGTAATTTCCACCTTCCTTCATAAAAAATTGATCTGTTGTCCAAGTTGAACCTGGTTTATATCCATAAGCCTTAATCGCAATACCGCTGACATCAAACTCCCCAACCAATCCCTCATCAGCATATAGGAAATAGGTCTTTGTGTTACCCACTTCTTTCCATAGCCTTCGGCCGAAGGGATCATAGTAATAATTCGCAATGATATTGCCCGGCCCATCTTGCACCTGGATGAGGCGATTTTCAATATCATAGATATAATTAGTTATATTGATTCCATCGATCTTTTTAGTTGTGTTGCCATTCGCATCATATTCATATGCGATGCTGTCATAACTTTGCAGTTCATTGTTTTGGTTATAGGTCCAGTTCCCAGTTATATCAGAAGAGGTCAGCCTATTGCCAACGGCGTCATAGGTATAACTGGTGCCACTGGTTGGATTGGTTTCATTGGTTAAGCGATAGAGGCCATCGTAACCATAGTCGTAATTGCCATGCTCAGTTTGTTTAGATGTGATGTTATCTATCTTATCGCGTGTGTACTGATAATTCATCAGAACATTCTGCGCTGGATCTTTTGTCGTAATCTCCTTAACCCTCATAAGAGGGTCATAAACGTAGTCTTTCTGCGAACCGCCAGGGAGGGTGATCAAAGTCGGCCGGTTCCAAGTATAGGAGGAATAAGAAATAGAGCCTTGGGCTGGTATTTGAATACTAGTTAGTTGATTACCGGCATCATACGTATATGTATAAGTAACATTATCAGGTCCGGTAAAGCTCTTTTTCATGCCATTTTTGTAGTATTCGTAGGAGTAAGATTTCTGAAATGGACCATAGTTTACAGTCTCAGATGTCTTCCTGTATACTTTATCATAGTCGTAAGTCGCAGACGTAGTACCGTCGCTATAGCCCTTCAGATTCTCCATTTTATCAAAGGTGAAATTAACAGCCTTGACCATTGACCCAGATGAGTTATAGTATTTGACATTTTCTAGCCTTCCTACATCGTCATATTGATACCCTGTCTTCTGATTCTTGGTATCTATTTTTTGGATAAGATTGCCTAAGCCGTCATACTGGTATGTAGTCTCCTGACCCATAGACCGAGTTTCTCTTACCAGCCTGTTATTCCTGTCATAATCGAACCGGGTAGTATTCCCCTTGGCATCTCTCAGGGATATTCGGTTGCCCCGATCGTCGAAAGTATACTCTATTTTCTGATTCAGAGGATCAATGACTTTCTTCAAGCGCCTCAAAGCATCGTACTCATAGGTTGCAGTCTTGTTCTCCTTGTCGGTCCAAGAAACCAGTTTACCCGTTGCGTCATAAGCAAAGCTAGTAGTATAACTTTCACCATCACTTAAAATATCCGTCTCTTTGGCTTTTCTTCCACGTACATCATAGGTAAACTCTTTCGCGAATGTTGGGTAGATGATTCTTGAAGGCTGACTGCTAGCACCGCCTGAGCATGTGGGACATCCTGTGCCTGACGACACGTCATATTCAGTAACGACTACATTACCATTACCGTCAATAGCCTTTACCTGACGGCCCTCACTGTCGTACTCGTAAAGCACCATTTTGCCTTCTGGATCAGTTTTTTTGATGAGCTTCCCTTCTGAGTTGTATTGAAACAGCGTGGTATTGCTCAAGGCGTCCGTGCTTTTTATACGTCGGTTCCTATGGTCATATTCAAATATTGTCTCATGCTTCTCTGCATCCACTTCCCTGATCTTGTTTCCAACCTCATCATAAAAGATCTGAGTAGCATTATTTAGGGGATCAATTGCGGTCTCGAGTCTGCCCGCATTATCGTAGGTATAGGTCCGGGTCTTACCCTTGGCATCAATCTTTGTGAGGACATTACCCATGATGTCGTAGGAGGTAAATCTAGTAATATTCTCTTCCGGGTCTTTGAGAGAGGTTATATTGCCGGAGGCGTCATATTCAAAAACTGTAATAGCCTCTGCTGTATCAGCATCACCCAATACTTTGGCAGTAAGCTGATTCCCATTAATATCGTAGGTATACTCAGTTATCCGCTCGCTGCTTGTGCCTTTGGCCTCAACCTTTCTTATCATGTTGCCGTTATTGTCATATGTAAATTCGGTAATAACACCAATTTCATCAGTCACCCTCGAAGGTTCATTAAACCTAAGGTCATATTCCGTGGTAACAGTGGCGCCATCAGGATAGATGACTTTGGTCAGGTTGTCCCACTCATCATAGTACTTCTTGGTGACATTACCTTTTTCATCCGTAATGAGCAGATTGCGGCCATCCTTTGTGATCTTCTTGACAGTCCTACCGTTTATATTGACCTGTTTGGTTTCCTCATCCTTATCAAACCAGACCTCCTTGATCATGCCTGAGGTCGTCCTGACACGAACATAGGACTCCTGTCTGCCTGCATCATAGTCATACTCGAAAAAGTAGCCGACGTCGTCCTTATCCGTCACCGACGCCACATGGCCATAATTATCATAGGCAATATTGGACACATTACCCCTCGCATCGATGACCTTGCTCATCCTTCCCTTGTCATCATATTGATAGTTAGTTGTGTAGCCGAGCACATCCTTAACCACGGTTAAGAGGTTGTTCGTATAGGTGTATCCTACGCGCCTTCCTGTTGCATCCCTGGCTCTCCAGAGCTGATTGCCGTCATACTCATACCAGATGACCTGGTTATCGTTTTTGTCGGCAACGCCGATAAGCTTGCCTGTTTCTCCCGGCTCATACAGCAGCTTAGCAACAGTGCCCTTGCTCGTACCATAAGAGGTCATACGGCCATTGGCATCGAACTCTGTCCAATCTCCACGCTTCTCCTCCCACCGATAGCCGGTGTCGGACTTCGTTAGCCGGAAGGTATGGTTGGTATAGACATTAGAATCCGAAGAGGACCTCTGATAGATCACCCCACCTTTGTCAATGGACTCAAGGGAGCTTCCAAGAGCATCCATGGTGAATTTGAGGTTGTTGCGGGTATCTTCCCAAAACCACTGGTTTCCATAGTACAACCGCTTAACCTGTATGAAACCGCCTGGAACCTTGACAGCAAGATCTACCTTATCGCGGTTATACTCCCGCATCACGAGATTGACCGAGGACCCTGTGTCCTGTCCTTGGTTTTCATCCGTATCTTTATTATCGCAGGTAGGACAGGGCTCCTTTCTCTGCGGCTCTGGGAAGCAGAAGACCCCTTGAATAGGTTGGGGTGCCGGCGCAGGGGACGAGGTGCCCCCACCTGCCCCCCCGCCACCGGCTGAAACGCTGCCGCCACCGCCCATGGCAGGGGGTTGACGATCCGAGCTCGTGCACTCTCCATTATCATAGATCCAGCAATAATTAGTTGCACCGCTTGTCTTGCTGCCACTCGCGCATGTGTAATCATACGGTATACTCGCGCAGGGCGCATAGCGTCCGCAGCCCCCGCCTGTTCCACTGCCTTGCTGGCTCGGTGACTGGATACAGGTCACACGGTAAGGCACCGTTATCCGCGCCTTGGCCTCCAGGCTTGTGGGCAGGCCTGCCAAGAGCTCATATTTGAAGAACTGGTCTGTCTGGGGCAGGATAACCCTGAGATTGTCAGCCCTTATCAGGCCGTAATTGGTCAGGGTAAACTCGCCGTTAAAGACATCCCCGGCCTTCATGGCAGGCAGCGTGGTCGAGGGCGGCTCTGCCACCACCACGGCAGCTGGTACGCTGGTCTGATAGGTCACCTGCAGGATGATCTCGTAGCGGTCCTCGATGGTGATCTCCTTGACCTCCCACTCCACCGTCACCAGGTTGTAGTTGAGGAATACCTCCTGGTTCACGGTAATGCCCGGCTTGATCCAGAACCTGCCGATAAACTCCTGGTGGTTGTTTGCCGTGACCCGGCATTTGTAGGTGCCAGCAGACAGGCCGGTGATATAGGCCTCGCCGTAGCTGTCCGTGTACACGGTCTTTTCTACGGTGAGGACATTCTCGTTCTGCACATAGACCTTGGCACTCTTGAGACCCTGGATCACCTGGTTGTTGGCATCCAAAGTCCCGGTATAAATATCCGTCACCTTGAAGAGGACATTGCCAATGCCGGATTGGGTAACAGCCACGTAGATATTGATGTCAGTCAGAGCATAGTTGCTACTCGTAACCCTTAACTTGTAACTGTAGTTACCTTCGGCCACCAGACCTGCCTTAGGTGAGAAGGTGACCATGACCTGGTGCGTTGCACCTACCGCAAGAGTACCAGGGCTGGCAGTAGAGGTGAGATAGGCCCAGCCAGGTGCCGGCGTGCCATCACTGTTGACTAAAGAAAGCGTCACATTCTTCAGCTCGGCCAGACCTTTGTTAGACAAGGTGATGGATTCGGTAACCTGCTTGTCCAGCCCCACGCCGGTCTCCACATGATCCGGCGTGAAATAGAGCGCAGGCTGGGCAGCAGAGAAAGAGGTGTTGACTCGAACAGTTCCCCATACCCCTTCGTCGCTCCGGACCTTGAGCATCAGCGCACCGGTGGCAGCAGCGGCGTTGTCTGCCCAAATCTCAAAACTCAAGGCAGCTGATTGGGCTGATCCCACGTGAGATACGGTATTGCCCAGCTTTACATGCACACCCTCAGGGAATTCGCCCTGGGGCTGGTCCTCTTCTGCATAAACCAGGCGCAGATCCTCGAGCTCAGTCCCCTCGCTCGTGGTCACGGTAACCTGCATGGCCTTGGTGTAGTTATAGGGGATGGCGAGGTTAATCGTGTTGGGCGAGATAGCCACGCGCGAGATCACGAACTGCCCCATAACCGGCTTGTCCAGGAGATCCGGGTGCATGGCCCTGACGTAATAAATACCTGCCTCCGATGCCAGGGGGGTAAAGCTGTAAGTGGCGGTCCCGTCTTGGCCGGTGTAGAGGGAGTACTTCCTCTCAAACCCGGCAACGGTGATGACCAGGCTCAAGGGGACATTGGGCATGGGCTGGCTGGTGGACCGCTCCACTGCCCTCACCTTTATCTGAATGGGTTGATCGCCAATGGACTGCTCAGGCGTGATGGAGACCACCTCGCCGTAGTAGGAGGTGTCTGCCATGCTCACCTGGTGCGTGGCAGTTATCCCGCTCATCTTCACCTGGTTATCCTGGCCCTGGCGATAGTAGATGGCCGCGATGGCGAGCCGGACCGTGACCAGGTCCGGCGCCGAGGCCGGGATGGTCAGGAGCATCGGTGCCGAGGTAAATTTGCCCGAGGCGGGAATCCTGGCCACGGTATTGTTGTTGGCCAGGGTCACCACCATGGCACCGAGGGTCTGCTTAAAAAGCTGGGTCGTGAGTACGTTGCCGTCGGCATTGAGCAGGGCGAAGACCACCTCGTCCGAGGCCTGGGCGCCGGCATTGCGCGCCAGGGTAACTTCGATCTCCTCGCCGCCCGTGTTCTCCAGGGTGAACCAGACCTTACCGGTTGCCCCGCGGGTAAATTGCTCGTTGGCGATCTGGAGCACGAGCATGCCGTCGATAACCGCGATCTCCGTGCTTCTCACGATCTCGGCCTTTTCCCCGGTATTCGGGGTAGTCTCTATTGTTGTTGTAATCGGGGCCATATCCGGCAGATCGGTGTAGCCGCCGATGGCAAGAGGCACGAGGGAAGAGGCAAGAGGCTGGAGGCTAAAAGATGAAGAGTAATGATCTTTTCCGCCGACTGTCACCTTGAGGCGAATATTATTGATGGCGCTTGCCGACTGGCTCTCCACCTGATACTGGAGGCGGTTCATCACCCCCCGCGAGAGCATGCTCCCCTGGGCCAGGGTCGCGCTCATCCGGGGTAATACGACGCTCCTCGCGAGGCTCTCCACACCATGGGGATCAACCGCCTTCACGGTGTAGCGCCGCTCGTCATTGGCATAGCCGGTGTCGGTGTAGGTCTTGACCAAAAGCAGGGAGGCATTGAGCTTAGTCAGACTGCTATCCGGTCCCAGATAGATATTGTAGCCGGCAATGCTGCCGCCGGGATGGACCCAGGTGACCACAGGCGGATTTGTCCCCTGTTGCTTGACAGCGATACTTGAGACAGGCAGTAAGCTGAAGTTGAGATAGTAGGAGTTGGAAGGTGCCGACTCATTCCCTGCCTTATCCTTGGCCGTGACCACGTAGCTGTGGTCCGTGGGCGAAGGCGTAGGATCGATGGCCATGAGCTGGGTAATGCCCTGTGCTAAGGGCACCAGCCCGGTAACCGTGGTTATCTCCGGCAGATCTGCCCGATAGAGGGTATAGAAGACCTCTTCGGTATTAGGATCAGGTGCCTTCCACTCGGCCTTGATCCCCTGGGGGATGAGGGTGAGGGCCAAGTCGCGCGGCGGATTCGGCGGCGCGCGGTCGGATACCACCTGCACGATATTGCTCAAGCCGCTGACTGCCTCCTGGTTGTTCTCCATCCTGATGCTCGCCACGGCATAGGCATAGGTGCCGTCTATTGCGGGCTCATCGATATACTCATGCACATTGCCGGTGCGCTTGTAGGGGGTGAGCTCGGATTCCCCTGGGCCCTGGCGAAAGAGCTGGTAATCTACGGCGCCCTGCACCGCGTTCCAGGTCAGCTTTATCTTGCCGCCAGGCAAGGCCTTGACAACCAAGCCGTCAGGCGCTGCCAATGGCGGCAAATCGTTCTGATAGACCTGGAAGGCATTCTTGCCCAGGATGCGGTCGCTCATGTTGTCGAGGTCATCCTGCCCTTGATAGACAAAGGAGAGGGTCTCGACTGCTTGCAAACCTGCATCTGCAGGCAGGGTAAAAGAGCCCTTCCAGGCCTGGGCCTGACCAGTGCCGGGGGTCACACTTGTTAGATCCGTGATCTGCGCAATTGTCTGGCCAGAGAGGAGATAGGAAAGCCCTGGCGCCAGGCCGGTCTTCATCTTTTCCGAGAGGCCGATAGTAACTGTCACCGTCACCGGGTTTGCCTGATCGTTCTTGATCGGTTCAGCAGGGGAGATCGCAATAGAGGCGCAGGCCGGGCCCTCGGTATCGATCTTGATGCTTGCGCCGGTCTGGATCTCGGTGCCGCGGTTCCCTACCAAGTCACGTGCGGAGAAGACGACATAGGCCGTGCCTGTGGGTGTGGTCTGGCTGATGACAAAGAGGCCGGTATAAACCGTATCGGACTCTTTGGCAAGCTCGACCGTAATCGGGATGCCTCCTGATGGCGTGATGCTCAGGAAGGGGATAGTCTGCAGCGCTTCGCTTGTGGTCAGACGCACATCCACCTGCCCCGGCGCCATCCTGCCGCTCTGGGCATCGTAGGGGCCGTGGGGAGTATAGGCAATAGAGCTCGCCTTGGGCAGGGTGCGGTCTGATCTGGCTGAGACCTCGTCTGAGAGCGGGCTCTCGTTGTTGGCCTGACTCACGGTCGTCACCCGGTAATAGTAGGTCCCGTCAGCAGGAGGCAGATCGTTATAAGTCAGGCTGGTCAAGGGGGTGGTGTTCACCTTGGTGGCGCTTGCTATTGTAGAAAAACTGCTTGTGGCTCGATAGAGGTTGTACCCCTTGATCGCGGCAGAAGTAGAGGCGCGCCAGGAAAGGGCAATCACGCCTGCTTCCTTGGCCAGGGCTGTCAGGTTCGTGGGACTGGCCGGGATGGCGGTGTCCAAGATGACGATGACGGCTGCGCTCAAAGGACCTTGACCGGCCCGGTTGCTGGCAGCGGCCTGGATACTATTCTGGCCTTCGACAAGGGTCAGAGTCATGCTAAAGGCACCACTACTGTCCACCGGGGTCGGGCCTGCGGCCTGCGTGCCGTTATTATAGAGCGTGATCTCGGTGTTTTTTTCCGCCTGGCCTGCCACGGTGATGGTTGCGGTGCTGATGGTAAGGCCGGTCTGCGGCTGGGTGATGGTCGGCGCTGTTGGCGGGTTCAAGGCAATCACCAGGTTATAGGTCACCTGGGCGCTGTTCCCCAGGGTGTCATAGGCCTTGATAACCAGGGTATGGCCGCCGTCAATTGCTGAGAAGATGTTCCAGGTACAGGTATAGGGGGCGCTGTAGTCGGTGCAGAGCAGAGTGCCGTCGATGGAGAACTCCACCCTGCTCACACCAGCGGGATCGCCGGTAGTCAGGGTGAAACTCGCCTCCTTGTTCAGGGTTTGTCCGTCTATCAGATTCGCACCATTGACCTTCACATTGGTGATGTCGGGACCTTTGGTATCTGCCATCGGCGTGACAGTAATAGTAGTCACGGCCTTATTCTCGCCCCCGGCAAGGTTGACGGTGGTGACGGCAATATAGTAGGGCATGTTATTGGCAAGGCCGGCAACCTTGGCTGTGGTACTAGTAGTCGTGACCTTGGGGGTCTTGCCCTGCACCGAGGTGTAATCGCTTTCAGCCACATAGACGCGGTACTCCTTGACCAACTGAGCAGGCTGGATAGCTGACCAGGAGAGCTCCACATAGCCGCTATACGCGGCAACGGTGACTCCGGGATTAGGGAGGAGGGTGATGCCGGTGATGGTCTTGCCCGCACTTGGGTTGTTGTCCCCGTCAATGGCCGTGACCTTGAAGGGATAGGAAGTGGCCGGGCTGAGGCCGGTCCGCTCATAGGTGGTCTGGGATGCCGGAAGCTGCTCACCTTCTGTTGCGTTGTTGAAAAAGGCCTTGTACCCTGCCAGATCACCCTTGGTATTGGCCGAGGCAGTCCAGCTGAAGACCAGGCGATCGCCATAGCAATCCACCTTGAGGTTGGTCACATCCTCCGGCGGGACAGTATCAGTCGGGATGCCCTGGGTGGTTGCGACGGCGTTGTTGACGTTGCCGGTTAGATCCACCGCCACCACTGCAAAATAATAGGTCTGCCCCTTGGTGAGGTTAGTGACGGTATAGGTAAAAGTACCAGCAGGAACAGTGGCAACAGGCGAGAGGCTAGAGGCATCAGTAAAGGGAGTGGTTGAAACGTAAATTCGATAGGAGGCGATGTCCCCGTGCACGGACTCGTCATACCCTGTCCAGTCAAGCTTGGCAAAGGTGCCGTCCCCTTTGCCGTCTACTTTAAGGGTCGTCACGGGCAGAGGCGAGATATCGTCAAATACAATTGTTACCAGGGCATCCGGGCTCTTGTTCCCGGCATTGTCTTGAGCCACAAACGTAAGCAGGTTTGCACCCCGCTGTAAAGTAACCGTGTACTGCCAGGTAGTGGCGGCGGTATAGCCGACCACTTGCTGATTGTTGAGCAGGATGGCTGCATAGGCCTCCTTGGTGCCGGTAATGACCTGGGTGAGGGTGTGCGTGGGGGTGGTCACGGTATTGATTCCCGGCGCAGGAGGGGCAAGGGTGTCCACTGTAAAGGTATACTGGGCCAGGGCTCCGAGGTTACCGTCGTTATCCACTAACTGGATATTCATGGTGTAGACCGAGTCCGCAAAGGCGCTCTCCGGCGTAAAGATCAGTTGGTTGCCTCCCTGAATGGTCCAGACACCGGGAACCGCAGTATTGGTCTTGTCCTTGATGGTATGAATGGTATTGTCGAGGTTGAGGCCCGACTCACCTGTCCGGTAATTGATTACCACGGTGGTCGGAGGAACATTGACCAGACTACTGTTGGCCGGTACAACGGAGGTGATAATGGGGGCAATGGTGGATATCAAGAAGTCCTCCATCAGCCAAATCTCCGGGATCACGGCACGCGGGGAGGTGCCGGGATTGGCATTGACGAACTTGAGCCGCAGATTCCCATCGGCATAGGAGGAGGCAGGGATCTTAAACTCATACTGGACCGGTTCGCCTGTCGGCAATGTCCTGGGGCCATGGATGGTCTTGTCATAGCCGTCTTGGAGGCTCTGGGTGATCGGCGTGGCGCCGCCGTTGAAGTAGCTGACCCGGATCTTGTAGGGCACGCCCACTGTCAAGCCGGTATAATCAAGAATCACTGCCTCGGCATCCCAGGCCATGGTGCGATCAGGCCGCTTGTTCGTAGAATCCCACTCATCGGAAGGCGTCCCCTGCACAAGCACTGGGGCAGTCATGGAGCCGAATGTCGAGCCGGCAGCAGCGCTGAAATTCCTATAAGAGTAATCGGTGAGAACGGTGGCGTGGAAGGGTGCGTAGGTGACATTGTTGCTCACCCGGTTCCCCTTGCCGGCAGTATTGGTCGCAGAGTGATAGGGGCCGCTGCCATCGGACTCACCCCACCAGTTCTGGGTGGCATCGACGACATTCGCGGTAGAATTAAGAATGCCATAGGTGCGGTTCATGATGAAGCGGTTGTTGTTGATGGTGCCTTTGGCGTTGTTGAGGATCTCGATGCCATCGGAGATATTGGTCGAGATCTCATTGAAGGTGATGTTGGCGTTGGCGTTTTGATCGAGGCGTATGCCATCAGTCCGGTTGCCCCATATCATGTTGCCGGTAATGGCCGGACTGGAAGACCTGACATCAAGACCAGTAGTGTTGACATTGATGGTGTTGTTAGTAACAGTAGCATTGGAGGAATTAAGACTTATCCCCGTCGTATTACCACTAATGGTATTGCCCGTAAGCGTCGCAGCGGAAGACGAAAGAGCTACCCCCGTCCCACTACCCGTAATGTTGCAATTGTCTATCCGACTGGTAGAATTGATAAGCAAAAACCCTCGCTCAGTGTTGCTCCTGAGCACACCTCCAGTAATGGTAGGCGAAACACCACCAATATAAACCCCACAATACGCATATTCACTGGTAAAGTTACTAACCGTTATCGAGGCAGTCTCAATAGAAAGGTTTGATTCCCAATCGGGAGGCTCCCTCCAATCATAATCTCTCTGCCCTCCATACCGAATCACTACATAGTCTAATACATTATTCTTACTCGTAGAGGTAAACCATAGATTGTACCAGTCCCCCCGAGCAGGTGTACTCCCCGTCCCATCCCCATTGGTATCTCCACCTATACTGTCATCCTTAAATGACGTAAAAGAAATACGATCCGTCTCAGTACCATCCGCTAACAACGTACCAGCAACCTTAAGCCGACCTCCAGAAGTAAACTTGACTACCGTACCAGCCGGTATGGTCAATGTCGCCCCCGACCCCACCAGTAACTGACCGGTAATGACGTAGGGCACACTAAAATTACCCCAGGTCATAGAAGTCGTGAGAGTCCCCCCTGCAATAGGGATGTAATTTCCTCCATTCCCACTGATGGTATTGTCACGGATAGTTGAGGTAATAGATTGACTGTCCAGGGTGATGGCATACCCAGAGTTGCCGGTAATCGTGTTCCCCGTAATAGTAGCAGTTGAGGACGTTACCGATATCCCCGTTCCATTACCGGTAATGGTGTTGTTAGTAACAGTAGCATTGGAGGAATTAAGACTTATCCCCGTCGTATTACCACTAATGGTATTGCCCGTAAGCGTCGCAGCGGAAGACGAAAGAGCTACCCCCGTCCCACTACCCGTAATGTTGCAATTGTCTATCCGACTGGTAGAATTGATAAGCAAAAACCCTCGCTCAGTGTTGCTCCTGAGCACACCTCCAGTAATGGTAGGCGAAACACCACCAATATAAACCCCACAATACGCATATTCACTGGTAAAGTTACTAACCGTTATCGAGGCAGTCTCAATAGAAAGGTTTGATTCCCAATCGGGAGGCTCCCTCCAATCATAATCTCTCTGCCCTCCATACCGAATCACTACATAGTCTAATACATTATTCTTACTCGTAGAGGTAAACCATAGATTGTACCAGTCCCCCCGAGCAGGTGTACTCCCCGTCCCATCCCCATTGGTATCTCCACCTATACTGTCATCCTTAAATGACGTAAAAGAAATACGATCCGTCTCAGTACCATCCGCAATAAGAGTACCTTGAATGTAAAGACGACAACCAGGATTAAACTTGATTATCACCCCAGCTTCTATATTGAGTGTGACATTAGCATTAACTGTCACATTGCCGGTCACGACATAAGGGCTTCCGCTCACTGTCCAATTCGTATTGGATGTAATATTCCCGCTGACGTTTGTTGCCGCAAGAGAAATGCCAGAAAAAGCGAATAGGCAGACAAAAACAGCGACAAGATATATTAATAGTGGACGTGTGGGTTTCATCTATTCATCTCTATTTGAATCCCGTCGCCCTTAAATGCAAATTTATATGGACCGGCTATGGGATTCTTGAGGGCATCACCTATAATGTGCAGGGGGATATACATTGCTTGATCCGCCATAAATACCTTGCGCTGTGGATCGATTATCTTCCACGCACCGTCGATATAGCATTCTGCCCAATTGTGGTAGGCATCGGGCTTGAGCACCGGGTTGCTGTTGACGAGATAGCCGCCGATACCGCGGGCCGGGATCTTATTGGCGCGGCACAAAGCGACAAAGAGATACATGTACTCGGTGCAGTCCCCCTTCCTATACTTCAAGGCATAGAGGGCGCCGCGGGGGTTCTTGAGATACCCAGCATATTTCACATTGGTTGATACCCATTTATAGATATTTTCTACTGTCTGCCTGGCAGTTGGGCCCTGGAGTTCTTTTGCCAGCGCGCGAATGGCCGGGTCATCTGCCTCGCAAAATGGTTCTGCCTTGAGATAAGGTCTGGTGTCTTTATTACCCTTGGCAGCAGGGTTGACGTCTGCCTCGATGGTGATGATCCGAGCGGCATGCGGGGGAATATTATTAAAGGTAAAGTGCAGGATCTGGTTGCCGAGGTCGTCCGTGATAAGCTGATAGGGAACAGATGTCTGCAAAGAGCACTGTCCTATTGGCGCATAGGTCCAGAACTGCACCTCCTTGGCTACAGTGCTCCCTGTATTGGTGATGGTAAAGCCGTAGTGGATGGGGCGGGTGGCAGCGTGTATGGAGATGGCCGCAGTAATGGCGATGAGGACGATAACCGCGATGTGCATGTGTTTGGCCATGTTCATAGACAATCCGTCTTATCGATTAAATTGCTTGGGGTTCGAGCCCCGCCCTACTTTGTATAACGATCTGATTGGCGGGATGTCGCATAGCGACAGATTCAACGGGTAAAGGGGTCGAGTGATCAAGCAAAAATTTTCAAATACTTGGCTCCTAGAACCCTGGACCCTCCCGCTTTGCGGGATCCCGCTGTCCATAATATCTAAATTAAGGAGCGGGGCTTGGCCCCTTTTTTATCTTCAGGGACAGTTGATGCACTTTTTAATAGTCTGCTTCGAGTTATCCTGCGCCTGCCTGATCACTGCCAGGTTTTTCACAAATCTGTCATAGGCCTCCAGGCCGCCGGTGAGAAAGAAGACCTTCGACATCCCTGCCTCTTGTATCGGCTGCTCGATGGCCTCGTACCCTTCGCCCTTTTCGTCAAAGAGCATTACTAAAAGCAAGGGGTTGTCCTTGCGCTGCGCCACGGCCTTTTTCAGCCCCGAGACAAAGGCAGCGGCATTCTTGGCAAGGGGTATATGGATGGCCTGCGGCAGCATGGCCGTGGCCTGTGATCGCTCGGATTTGCTCATATCGACGATGAGCCAGTTGTCAAATGCCTTTTCCGTATAGAAGACAGGCGCAGGAACCTTGTTAAGCCCTGGCTGCTGAAAGGGGTCGCCGTGCAAAGGACCACCCTTTTGCTTCCACGCTGCAAGCCCGCCGTCCAGGATCCACGCCTTAAAGCCGTTGTTGCGCAGGTGCGCGCACGCCCGCTCCAGCGGCTCATAGGCATAGCCCTCGTTGACGAGGATCAGGGGCTTGGCCTTGAGAAAGGTCTTGGTCTTGACGGCAAAGAGGGGGATGTTGATGGAGCCGGGGATACTCACTGCCTCAAACTGCTCCTTTTCCCTGACATCGACAATGGTCGGCGGGTCCTTTTCCTTGAGCTTATCGAAGACCACCTCGATGGAGATGGCATAGGCAGGATTGCGCTTTTTTACCATATGGGGACGGGATTGTGTAGGATCCTTGGCAACAACGCCCCTGGCAGCAGGGTGGGCTTTGATCGAGGTAGAGAATACCATTATGGGCAGCATTAAGAACGTTGCTGTAGCGATGGCGATTAACCGCTTATTCATCCCTTTTCTCATACCTATCCTTATGAATTCCCTCACCATGAAGAAAATCATTTTTTCACCACGAAGTACACGAAGAATTAGAAGAAATACCTAATTCATTTTTTTAAAAACTTCACTGTCTTCGTGGCCTTCGTGGTAAAACTCCCCTCTTTCTCACTACCATTATTCTCACCACTGGCCAAAGGGCCACCTCCGGGTGACCTTCGTGGTTATCCTCCCTTCTTTTTCACCACGAAGCACACGAAGTACGCGAAGAAATCTATAATTATTATTTCATTCAAACCCTTCTATTCTATATCTTCGTGACCTTCGTGGTAAAAATCTGTCGCCTTGCGACATCCCGTCTTCCATATTTCGTATCAAAGCAGAGCGGGACTTAAAAAAAACAAAGGCCTTCCCAGGTGTGCGCGCACACCCTTGAAAGCCTCATAATCACACAACAATCCTTCCTGACGAGTCCACCCATCATTCTCCCCGCACTTCTCTAGAAGGATAGCTTTGGAAAGAGATGCCCCTTTTTAATAAAAACTTTGCATCTTGTCAAGGATTTTTTTGTGAAATTACCAGAAATTTGACCGGAATTCGGATAAAGAGGTGTTCAAGGAGGGGCTGAGAGATGTAAAGAAGATGAAGCTGCTTGACATCATGCTGTCATGATATTAAAATGATAGAAAAAGCAGGGGAGCCTAGCTATTATGAAACGAGCCCAAATCCAAATAGATGAAGAGGTGTATGAGCTTCTGCGTCTCCGGGCATTTCGGGAGAAGAAATCCATCGCGGGGATTATTCGGGAGATCCTCAAGAGGGATACTTCCCAGGCAGATGAGCATCCATCTCCATCGATTGAAAGTTTTACCTTTATCGGCCTTGGTCAATCACAACAGGACCCCCTTAAACCGGTATCCGAACGGCATGATGAAGCCCTAAGGGAAGTCTTTGAAAAGTAAGCTATCCCGCCACAGGCGGGATTTTAGGGGTCGAGGATACAATCCCGCCCTGCAATGTAGATTTATGGAAGCGGGATCACGCAAAGCGGGAGGGTTCTAGGGTTCGAGTGAAAAGCATTCAAAAATGTTTATAGAACCCCCTACCCCTTGAATCCTTTGGAGACAGGATGAAGTTAAAGTGTTTGCCTAAAGACAAAGGTTTTGAGCGCTTAACGGGACAATGATCTTTCTGGATACTTCCGCTATCTACGCCTTGGCTGACAAGGCCGACCCTCATCATACAGAGGCGTACAAGAAATTCGATGCCGCCTTAAAGGCTGACGACCAGTTCCTGATCCACAACTATATCCTGGTGGAGTGTGCAGCCCTGTTGCAGGCACGGCTGGGGCTTGAATCGGCCATGCGACTATTAAAAGAAGCCCAAGCATTCCACATAGAGTGGGTCGATGCGGAGCTACACCAGGAAGCTGAAAAGGAGCTCGAAAGCATCGGGAAGCGCGGGATTAGTCTGGTCGATTGTACGAGCTTTGTCGTGATGAGGCGAAGAGGCATTCAAAAGGTTTTGGCCTTTGATTCAGATTTTCCAGAGCAAGGTTTTATAATCTATTAAATTAGCGCACGAGCTGGTTCATCTCAAAGATGGGCAACAGGATAGAGATCACGATGAATCCCACCACGAGCCCCATGGCCAGGATGATGACAGGCTCCAAAATGGAGGTAAGTGCCGTGACCTTGGTCTCCACCTCGGCCTCGTAGGCATCAGCCACCTTGACCAGCATCTTCTCCAGGTTGCCGCTCGCCTCGCCGGTGGCGATCATGTGGGTGACCATGGAGGGAAAGAGCCCGCTTGCTTTCAAAGCAGGCGCAATGCCCTCCCCTTCCCGCACTGCAATCTTTGTCTCCTCGATGGCCTGTGCCAGGAGCTGGTTGTTCACGACGGTCTTAACGATATCCAGGGAGTTGAGGATGGGCAGGCCGCCCTGCAACAAGGTAGAGAGGGTCCTGGCAAAGCGCGCCACCGCCCCCTGCAGGATGATTTTGCCGAATAAGGGGAGGCGCAGCTTGACCCGGTCCCACTGCAAGGCACCCTTGGGCGTCTGGAGGTAGCGCCTGGCGCCTACGGCAAGTAAGATGAAAGCTGCGATAAGTCCCCACCAAAATCGCCTAAAGACAGCACTAACCCCGAGCAAGATCCTCGTGGGGAGCGGCAGGGTCTGTCCCATCTCGGCAAATACCTGGCTCACCGTGGGAATGACAAAGGTGAGCAGGAACCCCATAATCGCCACGCCGATGATGACCATAAAGATGGGATAGGCCAAGGCAGCCCGGATGCGGTTTCTGAGCCGGGTTTGATTCTCGGTAAAGTCGGCCAGGCGCAGGAGAACCCCCTCGAGTGCTCCACTCTCCTCCCCTGCCCGGATCATATTGACATAGAGATCGGTGAAGACCTTGCGGTGGGGCTCCAGGGCATCGGCAAAGGATCGCCCTTTCTTGATCTCTTCCCTGACCTGGGCCACGACCTTTTTCAAGGCGTGGTTGTCCGTCTGCTCGATGATGGCATCAAGGGCGGATACGAGAGGGGTGCCGGCCTCCAGGAGGGTCGCGAGCTGTCGGGTAATGATGGAGACATCCTGGGGGCGTATCCGTTGGAAAAACTTGGCCAGGGGGTCTTCGGCCTTTTGGGGCATCTGGATCTCCTCCCTGATGTCGACGGGGAAGATCTCCATGGCCCTCAGTTTGGTGCGCGCTACGCGGGGGGTGGGGGCATCGATAATCCCCTTGATCTTCTTCCCCTGAGCGCTCAGACCGTGGTATTCATAGACAGGCATGCTACTGCTGGGTAACGCGCAGGACCTCTTCGATCGTTGTAGTCCCCTCCAGGACCTTGCGGATGCCGTCATCCCGCAGGGTCTGCATTCCCCTTTGGATCGCCTCGCACTTGATGGTGACAGAATCGGAGGTCTTGAGCACGAGGCCTCTGATGGCATCGTCCACCAGGAGGATCTCGTAGATGCCGGTGCGGCCGTGGTATCCGGTCGAGAGGCACTCAGGGCAGCCCTTGCCGCGGTAGAAGGTCTTCTTGCTTGTGCGCGAGGGGGTAAGCCGCAACTCTTCCAGGACGGCCTGACCCGGCTTATAGGGCTCTTTGCAGGAGGGACAGATCACCCGCACCAGACGCTGGGCGATGATAGCCACGACGGAGGAAACCACCAGGAACGGCTCGATCCCCATATCGATGAGGCGGGTGATGGCACCGGGGGCATCGTTGGTGTGCAGGGTACTGAAGACCAAGTGGCCGGTCAGGGCGGCGTGGATGGCAATCTCCGCCGTTTCCAGATCCCTGATCTCCCCTACCAAAATGACGTCGGGGTCCTGACGCACGATGGAGCGCAACCCCGTGGCAAAGGTGAGGCCGATCTTGGGGCTGACCTGGATCTGACCGACCCCCTGGAGCTGGTACTCCACCGGGTCCTCGATGGTAATGATGTTCTTGTCAGGGAAGTTTATCTTGTCCAAGGCGCCATAGAGGGTGGTGGTCTTGCCGCTGCCGGTCGGGCCAGTAACCAGGATGATCCCATTGGCGCCCCGGATCAGGCGGTTCACAACCTCGAGTTTGTCCTGCGAAAGCCCGATATCCTCCAAGCCGTAGAAGATGCTCCGCTTGTCCAGGAGCCGCAGGACGATGCGCTCGCCGAAGGTCGTGGGTATGACGGAGACGCGGATGTCCACATCCTTGTCCGCTATCTTGATCATGATCCTGCCGTCCTGCGGCAGACGCTTCTCGGCGATGTCCAGCTTGGCCATGATCTTCACCCGGGAGGTGATCGCGGAATGGAACCTCCGGGGCAAGTTGTGCATGTTATAAAGGACTCCGTCGATGCGATACCTGACGTTGACGTCATTTTGGTAGGGCTCGATGTGGATATCGCTGGCCCGCGCCCTGATGGCCTGCGAGACGAAAAGATTGACGAGCTTGATCACCGGCGCCTCGCTGGCATCGTCCAGGAGATCCTCCACCACTTCCAGCTCGTGCAGGAGCTTATCCTCTTCCTCCTCTTCGGCTGCCAGGCCCTGGACGACCTCCTGCGGATTGTCGGTCTCCTGGTCGTAGAGCAGGTTGATGGCGCGCATGATCTCATGCTCGGGCGCGGCCACGAGGCTCACCTTCTGCTGCAGCATGAAGCGCAGCTCATCCAGGGTCTGCAAATCAAGGGGGTGGGCGGTGGCCACAACGATGGTATCCCCTTTCATCTGTATAGGGACAAACTTATACCGCTTGGCCACACCGATCGGTATCCGCGTGACCAGGGAAGATTCCACCTTATCGGGCTTCAGGGCCTCGTGATAGGGTATGCCCAGACGGGCGCTCACCTCCTTGAGGTCGACGGACTCTACGTGAGGGATTGCTTCTTCGAGCTGATCTAGTTGTTTTTCCATAGTCGGTGCGGTGAAATTTTTAGTCAGGTTGTAATATAGTATAAAAAAACTTTTAAAACTCCCCCCTCACTCTACTCTCTCCCCCCGGGGAGAGGGAATTTTTTTTATACGGTGATTATCTATTCATAAAACTGTTTACTTGACCCCTCGACTCTGTCGCTATGCGACATCCCGCCAATCAGATTTTGCCGCCTTGCGGCATGATGTCCTTAAAAGATTTAAAGGAGCATCATTATACAAAGTGGGGCGGGACTAGAACCCTTTCTTTAACTAATCACCGCCCTCAAACAGGGGGAAGGTATTCTTCTTCTCGAGACGGTGTTCCTCGATATTTTTCTCCCGATGCTCCTGCTCCTCCTCGGTGATCTTTCTGAGGTCCTCGGCAGAGGTGACGATGCGCGGGGTGATGAAGATGAGGAGGTTGGTCTTGGTCTTGTTCTGACTCCTGTTTTTAAAGAGCCACCCCAGCAAGGGGATATCACCCAGGATCGGGACCTTGGCGATGCTGCCGGTCTTGTCGTCCCTGATCAGGCCGGCGATGACCACTGTTGATCCGTCCTCGACCACGACCGAGGTAGTAGCCTGGCGCTTGGTGGTGATCGCCGCCCCCTCCAGACCCTTTACATCCTCTACAAAGCTCTTGATCTCGGTAAAGATATCGAGACGTAAGAACGACCCCTTGCTGATGTGGGGGGTGATCTTCATGGTGATGCCCACATCCTTGTAATCCCATGTCTGCAGTGTCGACCCCCCCTCGGACAACTGAGAGGACTTGAGAAAGGGGCGCTCCTCACCCACGATGATCTGCGCCTCTTGATTGTCCGTGGTCAGCAGCCTGGGTGCAGAGAGGACGTTGACGTCGGAGTCGCCGCCGTAGAATTGCACCAGGGCCTTGATATCAGGAAAACTGGTCGTACCTGAAGTTATCATGCCTTTGCTCACCCCCGCGATCAGGCCTTTCAAGGCCCCCTCTTTTAAGGCATCGACCATCCCGAAGTTTGACGTGCCGTATTGTTTATACTTCCCATCGACAGGCGTCTCTGTCCAGTTCCACTCAACGCCGAGCTGCGTCACCTTCTCCAGGGTCACCTCGGCAAGGAGTGCCTCCACATAGACCTGGGCCCTAACGATATCGAGCTTTTTGATCACCTCCTCGAGCACGGCATAGTCCTGCGCTGAGGCGGTGATGATGAGGGCATTGGTGGTCTTGTCGGCAAGGATGGAGATCTTCTCACCCAGGGAGGAAATCGGCGCCTTGACTGCCGTCGCACCGCCCTTGGCCCCCTCCCCTGCCTCCTTGGCCACCCCCATCAGGATCTTGGCCAGGTCTTCGGCCACGGCATTCTGGAGGTAATAGACATGGATGTTCCCCTTGCCGCGGGGGACCTCCTGGTCCAATTTGGCAATAATCCCCTTGAGCATATCGATGCTCTGGGGGCTTGCCATCACGATGAGGGCGTTAGTCCGCTCATCGGGGATGACCTTAAACCCCTCGCGGGCGCCGGCATCCGCTTCTTCACCCTTGGGCCGAGGGGTTGGCGCTGCCGAGGTGCCCTTGCCCTCAAACAGGGTCTTGAGCTCACGGGCCACTGTCTCGGCCGCAGCGTTCTGTAAGGGGATCACCGCAAGCTCGAACGCGTAGCCGGGGACATCAACTTCTTTGAGGATCTTCAGCAACCGGTTGATGTTGGATAAGGTATCGGTCACGATCAGGGTATTGGTGGGTTGGTAGGAAACGAGCAGGCTTTCTTTAGAGACCAGGGGGGTAAAGAGGGCCTTCACGTCGTTGACATTGGCATATTGGATGGGGACGACCTGAGTGATCATAGTATCGGCAGCAGGGAGGATCTTCGTACCCACCGTGGTGGTGATGCTCTTGCCCCTGGCCTCGGTAGCAGGCATCACCTTGATTACCTTGCCCGCCGGCACCGTCGTATAACCATGCACCTCCAAGATCGATTCAAAGACCTTGTAGGCCTCCGGCACCGAGATCTTGGTGGGCGAGATAACCGTGATCTTCCCCTTGACCCGCTCGTCGATAATGAAGTTCTTGCCCGTCAGCTCTCCGATGAATTTGATCAGAATGCCGATCTCGACATCGCGAAAGTCCATAGTCACCTGCCGCGCCTCTTCCTCAAAGCCCTTCTCTGCCAGCTTGGCGGCATGCGAGTTGCCTCCCGTGAGGGAAATGAAAAGCATCAAGGCGAGAACGATCTGCCACTGGCCAAACCTAAGGTGGCCCTGGCCAAAGGGCCACCTTAGGCTCCGGCTCCGCTTGATCATTGGGCAGCACCTCCTTGTGCCCCCTGGGCACCCTGCGATACGCCACCTTGCTGTCCTTGTTGATTCTGCGCGCCAGCTGGGGGTACCCCTTGTTTCTGCATCTCTTCTTGTTTGGGCATCACCTGTTGCAGGGGCCCTGCTTGCGGCGGGATCTCCTCTTTCTTTTGTGGGCTTGTCTTTGGGGCCTTCTCCTGCGTTTGCGTCTCCTGTTTCGAGGTTTCCTCTTTCTTTAAAGAGCCTTCTTTCTGCGGGACACTACCTTGACTTTGAACTCTCTCCGTCTTTTGCGTCCCCTCTGTCTTTTTAGCGCCCTCTTTCTTGGCAGGGGAACCTCCTACCAACTCCTGAAAGACCACATCGGACCGGAGCCTATCAAAATCCTTGTCGGTCTTGACCCATTGTTTGACCCGCTCATCCCTCTTCAGGGCCTTTTTGAGGTAGATGAGCGCCTCCACGTTCACCCCCTTCTTGCTGTAGAGGCAGGCGAGGTTATAGTAAGGGAGGACAAAGGCAGGCTCCAGCCGTAGGGCCTCCTTGAACTCCCGCTCAGCCATGTCGTACTTCTCCTGCTTGAGGCGGACAACACCAAGGTTGTTATGGACCTTGGCAGAAGAGGGATTCTCCTTGGCGACCTTCTGAAAGAGCTCCTCTGCCTTCTGGTACTTCCCCTTCTGGGCATAGAGGGTTGCGATCTCCAGATATTCGTCCGACTCACTATCCTCTTTCTTGTTGGGGGAGAAACCGGAGGTGGCCCCTTGGCCAGAAGAGGTGCCGGCAGGAGGACGCTCAACCTCACCAGGGAAAGGGGAGGCAGATTGTGTCGGTATTGTGGGTGCCATCCCGGGAGCACCGGGCACCGCGACCTCCGGTCTGGCACCTGGGTAGGTTGCCGGAGGTGGCCCTTTGGCCAATGATGGCGGAACTGAAGGTGGTATGCCAGGGGCACGGGGGGTAGAGACCTGCGGTCTGGTAACGGGATAGGCCGATGGCGGCGCTGAAGGGGATATTCCAGGGGGGCTGGTCTGTGGTCGTTGCATCTGCTCGGCCATCATCGGCGGTGTCGCCGGTGGCAGCGGATTCGTCCTCTGAGGCTGCACTACCTTAAAGACTGGCCGGGAGGGGTAGCGAGCCGGGGATCTCTTATTCGCGGGTGCCCCAATAAGGGGAAGACGCCCCTTGACCTCTGCGAACCAGGAGGGCTTGGCAGTAAAGACCGCCCATGCGGCCACCACGCAGATGCTCGCGGCAACCATGAAGATGAGGATTATCTTCTTCCTCCGGCGCCCCGGAAGTGCCCCTTTGGGCAGAGGCGCAGCCCCCCCATCCGGTGCAAAGACCATTTGAGGGGAAGGGTTTTCTGGGGCGATCTTTTGCTTCATCTATCCTAGCCTCTTGACACTCCGCTCACCTGCGACTGCTCAGGGGGCCTCTTCAGGCTGTGGGGTTATTGGTACAGGCATCGGCGTCCGCACTGGTCCTCTGATGATCGTCCGCGGCCTCTGTAAGTATCCGCCGGGGCCAGTCGGGGCTTTCTCCTGCTCATCAAGCACCTCTACGACCTCTTCATAACCATTCCTATCCACAATCATCTTATTGCGCGATATCTTTAAGATCCGAAAGCCTTGTACGACATCATTTTCATGAAAAAGCTCTTCCTTTTTAGTGGCCGCATCTTCGACAATAGCAAAGGAGACACCGGAGGTTACCACCACCGTGCCCTTGAGCTTAAAGGGAACGCTGGCTGCTGAAGGAGCGCCTTTGCCCGGCTCTGTCGCCCTCTCTTCAAGACTCGATGCCGCCGAGGCAAAGAGGTTTCGCTGACCGATGACGGCATAGTGTTCGAGTGTAGGCCTGGGCTGGGGCGTATTCTCGGTAGTCTTCTTTTCGCTGGAGATGGCAGGAGGGGTGTAGCTGAGGGATTGATAGACGGTGTGAGCAGCCGACGCACCGACAAAGATGATGCCTGCCGCGAGAGGGACCATCACCACCAGGGGATATTTTTTTATGATGAGTTTCAGGACCCTCATTAAACCCTCACCCCATGATAAAAAATACCTCGCAGTAACGGGGCCTTAATGCCCGCAATTACCGTGAAACACGTTCCCGTAATCAGTTGTTGCGGATGCGCAACAACATACCAAAAAAACCTTGATTAGTCAACCCTTCGACTCGAACGTTAGAATGGATCGTGCCTTGAACACCCTTTGGCCAAAGGGCCACTGGCCAAAGGGTCACCTCAGGCTTCGGCTCCGGGTTATCCACCACCTGAGACGCTAAAGGTCAAGATCTCCAGGCTCACATCGAGGCGGCCGGCAGCACGAGCCGTGGGTTTGAGCTTGAGCCGCTTGATCAGGAAGGGTAAGGGAGCGTTCTCGACCTCGTAGAGATAGGCTACGACCTCCGGCAACCCCGCCCCCCTAAAACTCAGCTGCACCGGGGTGATGGCATAGCGGGTGGTAGGGATGGATGGCAGGGGCTTCATCTGTTCCAGCTGCTCCCTCAACCCCGACCTCTGCGCCAATTGCTCCAATTGCGTCAGGGGGGAGACGCCCGGACCCGCTGCAGAGATGCGCCGAACAATCTCATCCTCGGCAGCCTTTAATTGTTTGTATTCATCCCTCACGACGAGGAGCTCTTGCAATTCCCGCTCTTTTTGAGCGATGAGGCGATTCAAGAGCTTGGACCTCTCGTGCGCAGGGGAGATCACCACGAAGTAGATCAAGAGACAGACGACGAAGAGCGCCGCCCCGCCCACGATGAGCTTCTCGCGCTGCGAGAGGTTTTTTATCTTTTCTAGTATTTGCTTTGCGTCTATCATTTCGCCTCCAGCGCAAGGACCATCTGAAAGATCACCCCTTGTTCTCCGCGCCGGCCGAGCTCCACATTACCTACCTTTATATCATGAAAGAGCTGAGAGCCGTTGAATGCCCCCTTCACCTCATCTACCGAGGCGAAGGAGGGGACCATGCCCCTCATGGTTACCCGCTCTCCCTCGATATCCAATTCCACGATCTTCGCCCCCTGGGGGAGCCGCTGGGCGATCTCACGGATGATATCCAGGGGGGTGCCTCCATTGTTGGATTTAAGCTTCACCCCCCGCTCGACCATCCCCTTGACCAACGCCTGTGCCTGCTGGAGTTCATTCACCGCACCGTGCGCCTCCGGAAAGGTCTCTTGGAATACCCTCCTCATTTCGCCCTTGACTATCGCATAGCGTCTCTCTTGTGTCCAGATTCCCAGAAAGAAATTGGCTGCTATGAGAACCAGGAAGATCACCGCAGCGAGGGCCATATGCAGAGCCCTTTTACGCAGCGCCGGAGGGAGGATCTGAGCGGGTCTGGCAATCTTGCGCGCGAGGTCCACCCTACCCTTTTCCTGCCTCAAACCACGCAGGGCCAATCCCAAGGCCACCCCGCCCACGAGATTCATCGCCTCGGGTTTGGGAATGCGTGTAGGGAATCTCCCCATCAAATCAGGGTAACTGATCGGCCTTCCTATCTCCTTTTCCAGATACTCAGCAATCCCCTTTATCCGAGAGCCACCTCCGATGAGCCAGACCTCTTCGACCTGCACACCGCTCGTCCCCTGATACGCATTTATACTCAGGATCACCTCGTCGAGGGAGGGCTTGAGCTTTTTAAAGCTCGCCTTTGACCCACTTTCTAGGGAGATGGCTCGGATAAACCGCAACCCGCCTTTTTGGAAGATGCCGATTGAGACCTTCTTCGCCCCGCAATCGAGCAGCGCAATGGTCTTCTCTTCTTTTAGTTCCTCCATCAGGCGGGCCAAGGCCAGCGCATCGATATCGATGATATCGGGGGTTATATCAGCCGCCTGCAAGGCATCGATGTACTCGTTAAGGAGTTGCTCCTCAACGCAGGTAACCAAGACCGTGCTCCCCTCGGGGCGCTGCTCCAGCAGGGCGAAGTCCACGATCATATTATCCAAGGGCACAGCCATAATCGATTCGGCCTCAAAACGGATGGTCGCATCGATCTTATCCAGTTGGTTGAAGGGCATCTCGGTGTTGCGAAAAAGTACTTGATGGCTGGGAAAGGAGGTGACATAGATATCCCCCTGCACTTCCTTCTCCTGCGTCAGAGCGCGCAGCTCCTCAATCAATTCAGCCCAGGTGCCGACCTTGTGTTCCCGCAGCGCAAAGCCGGTAATGGCGTAGCTCTGCAGGGAGGTGGTAATCCGTACGGCCTTGATGGCCCTGGACCCGATATCCACCCCTACGATCCGGCAGCCTGGAATATACACGGGCACGCTATTCCACCCTCCAGAAGACCGGCTTTATCCCTTTGTTCTCCTCCCGCTTGAGCACGGTGTAGATCACCTTCTTGATCTCCCGCACCTGGCCTTCTGCACGCAGGGAAAAGGACGAGGATTTTACGTCGCACTGATCTTTAATATCATTGAATATCTCCAAGGTCATCCCCGGTAAGGACTTTATATCATCGTATTTGATCTCTTGAAAAGGGTTCTTTTGACGATAGTCTATAATGGCCTGCGCCGTGACGTTGTCAATCTTATCAGAGAGGCTCGCCAGGACCTCGACAGAGGCGGTGTTGATGTTCACCTTACCGTCGGAATAGAGGGTGAGAAAATGGATAAGCCCTTGTTTCTCATCTGTCCCATAGAGGATCTCCTTGGTCATCCCTTTGACCAGCAGCAGCTCCTCGATGGCGTCAAGGGGGCCGTTCTTGCAAGGGTACGGAGAGGGCAGGCTCTGATAATAGGCATCCTCGGCCCCAAAAGGCTGGGGATTATTGTCCGGGTCGAGCCAGTCGATGATCGGGTCTATCAGCTCAGGTTCCAGCTCTAATAGTTCAAAAAGTCTTTCTAGTTGCGCACGTACCACCAGATCTACTTTTTTATCTTTATCTCCGGTTATGAGCTTATTAAGGGGGATCTTCGCTGCCTCATCCTCTATGGTCACCTTAAATCTCCCCTCGTCATCGGCAGCGAGGAAACCAGGATGTTCGGGGAGCAGCGCCCAATCCTCGTCCAGGGCATCGAAGGCAGGATCGTCCTCCTGCAGCAGGTGCTTGGCCAGCTCTACGCCCGATCTGGCAACGTAAAAGGCCTTTTGCCCGTCCCTGAGGTTGGCAGCCAAGGTCAGATCGACCATCATGGTGTAGCTGAAATCGACCACCAAGGAGACCAGCAAGGCGATAACCGCCAGGGCCAGGACCAGGGCCACGCCTCTTTCTCCCTTGATCAACATCTATTCACCTGCCAACGGAACCTGGGCCGTGGTTGTCAGGGAAAGGTGCTCACCCTTGTCATCCTTAAAGAAGAGGGAGATACGGACAAGCTGAGGGAGCTTTCGCGCAAAGACAGGTGTCGTTGTATCCCACCTCTTCCATTCCCTTCCCTGGCTGTCGTAATAGGTCAAATCAAGCCCCTCTATCCCTTCAGCCAGGAGCATCCCCTTGCCCGCGTGCTCTGCGCTGTTGCCAAGGGCGGGTGTGGTATCCTCTTTCATGAAAAGGGCGAGTTTATCCGTCTCGGAATCAGGGGCAATATAATAGCCGACCTGCTTGATGCCCCTGGATGGTCCTCGCAAAGGCAGGGCAGTGGAGATGAATGTCAAGGTGTCCTGCGGCACGCCGTCCTCTATCTTGTCTTCACCGATGAAGGCATACTGAGCGCTGGCATCCGCCTCCTCCGCAGGCAGCCGGGCGCAGCTTATGTCCTGCGCCATGCGATTGAGCACCACGCCGGCCTTGCGAAAGATCTCCCCCCCTTCCGTGCCGGCCTCCATGGTTTTGACACTCGACGCGAAGGCGATGTACAGCATGGAGACGATCAGCGCCAAAATAGCAGCGGCGACCATGACCTCCACGAGGGTAAACCCGCTCTTATTGCGAGGCCACATAGGTGACAAACCTCACGTCTCGCTCTCTCTCCCCTTCTTTCCAGAGAACGACGATTGTCAGCCTTTTCATCCCCTCGATGCTGCCCTCCTCTACTATCAGCCGCCACTTGAAGGGGGGGATACTGTCCTCTACCTCTCCTTCCTCTGTGCCCATGCTCAGCCTGCTTTCGGTTATGAGCCCTGCCATCCGCTCCTGGGCCAATAATGTCGCCTTGGTGATGATCCGCGCCTCATTTCCGCGGGAGATGCTCGTGGCCTGTTGTGAGAAGAGGACCACCAGGGCTATGGAGAGGACAGCCAGGGCTACCATGACTTCTAAGAGGGTAAAGCCTTTCTCTTTCATTGCTCTACAACTTCTACATATCCCTCATAGACCTTGAGTTCGCCGGTCAGGGGGAGGAGCCTGACGGTGACTACCGAGTCCCCCTCTAAATGGATGAGGGTATCCTCCACCCAGCCCGTGGGAAAAAACTCGGTGTATGCCACCCCTTCGTTTTGGACCCCGCGCGGAGTGCTGAGATCCTTAAACCTTACTCCATACGGGAGGTGCAGGGGGCGGGTGAGCATCTCCTGCTCCTTGATGATCTCCCCCTCGGCATTGGGGCGTCCTACCCAGCACGTACCCTCTTTGAGGTCATAGTATAACCGGTAGGTGGCCCTGGTGGCGACGGACATGCCGGACAGGTACCGCACCATCGCGCGCATCTGGCGGATGGCCTTATTGGTGTCTCCGTGGGAGAGAAATCTGCCGATTCTGGGGATGACAAGGGAGGCCAAGAGGGCGACGATAAAGAGGACGACTACCAGCTCGATGAGGGTGAAGGCCCTGCTATTCGAGGTTCCAGCTCTCGGTGTCGGCATACTTCCCCTCCCCACCCTCCTCACCGTCGGCTCCATACGACACCAGGTCGAAGTCCTTGCTGTGGACTCCGGGAGAGACATAGACAAAGGGGTTGCCCCAGGGATCGGCGGGGATCTTTTTCTTTTCCAGATACCCCCCCTCTTTCCAGCGCTTGGGAACGGGCTCGGTGGCAGGCTTATCCACCAGGGCATTGAGTCCCTGCTCGGTCGTGGGATATTCGCCGTTGTCGAGATAGTAGAGCTTGAGGGCCTGTTCCAGCTGCTCGATCTGCATCCTGGCCTTGAGCCTTTTGGCCTCCTCGGGCCTGCCCATGATCTTGGGGATGATGAGTCCGGCAAGGATCCCCAGGATGACGACAACTACCATCAGCTCAATGAGCGTAAATCCCCTGTTGTCACGAACACGCATATGCCCTCCCATGTTTTAAAGAAAAGATAGACGGGTGTGATACTCAGATCTAAAAAACAATCAGCCCGGCAACCCCTTGGTAAACCCAAGCCACCGTTCCCTCTGCTCAAGACCCATCTCCGCCAGCAAGACCCCGGCCTCGAAGGGATGGGGAGCACCATCAGGCGCCAGCTTGAACCAGAGAACACGCCCTTTGCCCGTGAGCGCGCCACCCTCTGCCGGCAGCTCCCACTCGAGCTCCAGCCTCCTCCCCTGCTTCATGGCATCGGTAAAAATATGAAAGCCGTCTACCATGACCTGATCCACTCCGACGACAAGGCCGTCCTCCGCCAACTCCGTCGTGCCCCCTTCGATCCAGGAGGTGAGCCCTTTCCCCGCCTCCAGGTCAAAGAGCCTCATTCGGGCAAACATGGAGACCTTGGTCTTGAAACACCTCCTCCGCGCTATGCCGGTTCTACGCCATAGCCGCTTGATCGCCGTCATGTCCATGGTTTCTCACACCTTAACGCATATCAGAAAGAAAAGTCAATAAGGTGAGGATTACTCGGCAGGGTAAGATCTTGATTTCACTTACTAAAGTAAGCCAGGAAATGAAGATGTCACGAGATGCTACTAGCGATTACAGGAAGGTCTCTTTTATCCTGGCGATGGAGCCCTCGACGCCGCCAGGTGCTTGCTGCTCGAGTTTGGTAATCAGCTCCGCCACCTGGCGATGTAAGAGGGGATCAGACATGTCCTCCATGACTTGATAGATACCTGCCCGCTTGCCCAACCGGAAATTGAGCCGCTCCTCCGCAGGCAGGGCCAAGAATGCATCGATGAGCCCGAGCATGCGTTCTTTATCCTCAGGCAGCTTGCCCTCTATCTCCGCCAGGAGATTGAGAATGTGGTCGCTCACAAAGGTGCTGGTGATCCCATCGAGAGATTCTATCAAGAGCCTCTCTTCGACAATCATCTCCTCTTCTGTCTGCAGCTCAAATTCACCCTCGTCGATCTTTTGCTGCAGGTCCATGGGGGCAAGGACCTTTAGGCTGCGCAGGCGGATGAAATTGGGGTTGATCTGGTTGAGCACCTTGGCCGTCTCCCGAGCATGCTCCTGCCACCATCGTCTGCCTCCGAGGCCCAGGATCACATACTCCGAGAGCTCGATGCCGGACGCCATCACCTTTTGGCCGGCCGCGATCTGCTCGGCTGCAGTGACCCCTTTGTTCATAAACTCCAGCAGAAAGTCCCAGCCTGTCTCCAACCCCACGTGCAGCCGAGTCAGGCCCGCCTTTTTCAGCTCCTTCAGCTCCTCGATGGACTTCCCTGTCGCAATGGTCTTTGACCTACCGTAACTGGTAATGCGCTCCACCTGGGGAAATTGTTCTCGCAAAAAGGTGAGGATCTCGATCAACTCCGATGTCTTGACGGTGATGGAATTGGCATCCTGCAGAAAGACATGCTTCCCGCCATAATAGAGCCACACCGCGATGCTGCGGACGCGCTCATCATAAAGCTGAGGCGTGCGAAAGATCTCCTCCACAAGCTCCTTGGTCACCTGACCGCCACAGCCGGCGCGCCAGGCAAGGGCCTTGATCTCATCGGCAATCGCCTTGGCAGCCAGGATATCCTCCTTGACCTCCTGGATTGATCTCTTGGCAAAGCGCTCTCCTTTATAGGTAAGGCAGAAGGCGCACTTGTTCCACGTGCAGTTCCGCGTGACCCTGATCAAGAGGCTCGTGGCTTCGCTCGGCGGCCTGATCGGGCCCTGCTCGAATGCTAGTTTTTCTTTTTCATCTTCCATGAAGACAAGTCTCTTGTTAAGAGTGAAAAACGCCGCAGCAGAGCTGCGGGGCATCAAATTCTCTAAAAAACTCTCCTCCCCCTTGATGGGGGAGGATTAAGGTGGGGGTGGTCACAAGATCATTTCCCCCTCACCCTGACCCTCTCCCCCGGGGGAGAGGAGAAGCCATTCAAACCCCCTGCACAGCTGAGGTGTATTTTGACACATTTTCATAAAACTACAAAAGGCAGTATCTCAACGAGATGCCTTCCGCCCCCCTTGTTGATATCGCCAGACCGCCTCGTTATGCTCTCTTAAGGTGCTGGAGAAATAATGGGAGCCATCATTGCGGGAGACGAAGTAGAGGTATTGGACCGGCGCAGGATAGAGGGCTGCCAGGAGGGATGATCTCCCGGGATTGGCGATGGGGCCTGGGGGAAGACCTTTTTTAAGATAGGTATTGTAGGGCGTTCTCCGCTCGAGGTCTCTCTTTCTGAGGTTCCCGTCGAAGTCCGCAATACCGTAGATGACCGTGGGATCACTGCACAGGGGTATGCCGCGCTTCAAGCGATTATGGAAGACGGCGGAGATAAGGGGGCGTTCTTCGGAAACGCCGGTCTCCTTCTCGATGATGGAGGCGAGGGTAACGATCTCACGATCCGTCATACCCAATTCCGCAGCCCGGTGCTCGCAATCAGGTCCATAGACCCGCTTGAATTTTCCCACCATGGTCTTGATGATTTCGCTCGGGGAAACCCCTTTGGGCAAGAGATAGGTGTCAGGAAAGAGATAGCCTTCAACGCTTTTTCCTTCTATACCCAACCCGACGGCGAACTCGGCGGAAAAAGCAAGCTTGAGAAACTCTTCCTGCTCCTCGATAATGCCCAGCTCTTGCAGCTGAAGGGCAATCTGTCTGATTGTATAGCCTTCGGGGATGGTGACCCGATATTTCATGACATCCCCGGTGACAAGCTTGTGTAAGATGACGGCAGGGAGCATGGCCGTGCTCATCTCATATTCTCCCGCCTGCACCTTTCCCGTCACCCCCATGAGCCGCGCCATGAGATAGAATCCAGTGGGGCTGCGCAGCAACCCCTGTTCATCGAGGATCCGCGCCACTCCCTTGAAGGGAACCCCCTGCGGAATCACCACCTGTCTTCGCTCTCCCCGAAAGTTCGGGGGAAGGGTAAGCACAAGCAAGGCATAGAGGAAGATCAGGACGCAAATACCGGCCACCAGCAAAGGTATCGGCATGCGACGAGCCCGTCTTCTGCGGCTCTTGCTTCGGCGGCTCGGCACTCGACGCCCCTTCACTTTTCTAATTCTCCCTGCCCCGAGTGCTCCAGGCTATCGAGATAACCCTGCAGGATAAGAACGGCTGCCAACTTGTCCACCACCTTGCGCCTCTTCGCCCTGCTGAGGTCCGCATCCACGAGCAGGCGGGTGGCCTCAGCCGTTGTCCATCTCTCATCCCAAAGGATAACCGGGACGGATATGAATTCTTCTATCTTTTTCGCAAAAAAAAGGACCTTCTCAGCCGCCTCTCCCAGGGAACCATCCATATTCTTGGGGAACCCCACCACGACCTCAGTGGCCTCTGTCTCCTTTATGAGCTCCCTTAACACCGTGAGGTCATCTTCGAGACCGCTCCTGTTCAACACCCGCATCCCTTGAGCGGTGTAACCCAATTCGTCGCTGATGGCGATGCCGATTCTCTTCTCTCCGACGTCGAGCCCTAAAATCTTCATAGTCATTCCTTATTGTCCTTATTCTGGGAGTAAAGCCATCGTCTTTGGTTTAATTGTTTCCAACCGAGAGGGTTCCATCCCGCCAGTGGCGGGATAGAGATATCGCCCTGAGGAGACAGAAATCATTTTAATGATAGCATTTCTCCCCAATTTTTACCAGGGGTCTCATGCCAAGGCCTTGATAAGAGGCATATTTCGTTATATAGTTCGCACTCAGAACAGTATCTTCAAAAAAACCCGGCAATAACCGGATAATGTAAAGATAAGGAGGCTGGCCATGGATTTTGGTCTGACACGAGAGCAGGCGATGGTACGGGGTGCGGCGCGGGAGTTTGCCCAAAAGGGAATCGCCCCCACCGTTGGAGACGACGAGAGGGGGCATTGCTACAACGATAAGATCGTCAAAGAGATGGCGAAACTCGGCTTTTTTGGGTTTATCGCTCCTGAACGATACGGCGGCACGGAGATGGGCTACCTCGCGGCGACCATCGCCGCCATGGAGATTGCCAAAGAGAGTCCTTCATACGGAGTCACCTTTAACCTCCAGATGAATGCCATCCAGAGCGTGCTCTTGGCATTCGGGACAGAGGAGCAGCGTGCACGATATATCCCACCCCTGATTAGCGCCGATGCATACGGCTGTTTTGCCCTGACCGAGGCGGACACCGGTTCGGATATCGCCTCCATGCTGACAACGGCCCGCGAGATTGACGACGGCTTCGTCCTCAATGGAAGCAAGATGTGGATCTCCGGCGTGCCGGTGGCAACAGTCGGAATTATCTATGCCATGACCGACCCTGAAAAGAGACACCGCGGCATGTCGGCATTCATGATCGACATGCAGACCCCCGGCATTGAACAGTGTGCCATAACGGAAAAGCTGGGTCTGCACAGCTCTCCTACGGGCGAGATCGTCTTTGCGGACGTGAGGGTGCCGAGAGACGCCATCGTCGGCAAACCGGGTGACGGCTTTAAGATCGCCATGCATATGCTCGACAGGACAAGGCTCTCCTGCGCAGCCAGATCCGCCGGGGTTGCCGAAAAGTGTTTTGACCTCGCCAAACACTATGCCAATGAAAGGCAGCAGTTCGGGCAGTCCATCATTAATTTCCAGATGATCCAAGATCAGCTGGCCAGGATGTGGTGCGAACATGAGGCGGCAAAGCTCCTGGTTTTTAAGGCCGCCTGGATGCTAGACAACCTGGAGAAGGTCGGCGGCAGGCCGACACTCCAGATCTCAACGGCCAAATACTACGGCGCAGAGGCCGCAGTCATGGCCGCCAATGAGGCAATGAAGATATTCGGATCCTATGGCTACGGCACGGAATATCCCATCGAACGATTTTACCGGGATGCCAAATCCTATCAGATTGTCGAAGGCACCTCAAACATTCAAAAGACGATCATTGCGAGAAATTTTTTCGAAGAAAAGAAAGGTTAAAGGCGGAAGAGAAAAATTTCATCAATATCTCCTCTCCCCAAGGGGAGAGGATGGAGGTGAGGGGGATTCACCGGAAATCGTACTCACTGGCCAAAGGGCCACCTTCAGCCTCACCCTTGCCCTCTCCCGCCCCCACCGCAAAGACGGCGGGATCTTCGACAGCGGGCGAGGGAGATTTATGACATTTCCCTCGTCGAGGCGGGGATCCGAGGGTGACGTAGCGGTTACGATGATTATCAGGATTTAAAAAGACCCATTTCTATCAGAGCTTCAATTCGAGCTGGATCATATCACCTTTTCGGAAGCCCATTTTGTCGAAGAAGTGCAGGAGATCCCATTCTTTCCAATTCACGAGGGTATAAATGGTATCCACCCCCACGGTCTTTAAGTTGCCTATCATCTCTTTAAACAGCAGCTTGGCGATCCCTTTACGCTGGTACTGCGGAATGATGCCAATCGTATCAATCCAACCTACTGTATTGGGGATACCATATTCCCACCCGCTGGCATCTCCCATGATAAAACCGACGACAGTACCCTTCATCTCGGCAACGAGGGACGTCAGGGGCGATCGGCTCTCTTGATTCTCTATCTTCATGCTCCAGTATTCAGGTCTTTCCTTTCCCAGTACTTCTTTATCTATCCGTACGATGGCATCCAGGTCGCCATAAGCCATGGCCCTTATCTTGATTGCTTCCGAGAGATCCTTCACTATCGCGCTCCTTATATTATTTTGTGAAAAGGCGTTACTATTAAGTATAGCGGGGCCTGAGGAGCTGTCAAGAAAGCTAGTAAGAAGGCTCAGTGCTTTTAAGCATTGTTATCCTGATCAAAGGTCGAAATATTTATTAAGAAAATATCTCGTTTTTTATATCTAATTGGTTAATTTTATTAATAAATTCCTGATACGAAAGTGCTATATAATAGGCTATCTTAGAAGAGGTCGTCGAGCTCCCGGTTAAGCTGCGGCATCTCGCCATGACGGGCTAGATATTGCTGAAGAATCTCACTCTCTCTCTTGCTATACAGAGGGTTTTCCTCGTATATGAAATATCGGGCTTGCTTATTCATCGCCAGCTGCTCTGCAAGCTCCTTTCTCAGGTTCATTGCCCCTTTTATGAAGATTACGTTTTGTTGCCCATCGAGAAGCTGATAAACACCCCCTGTTTCAGGGACCTGAACGAGGTTTTCTCTCGTCAATTCGAGAGATTCTTGTTTTTGAGGAGCTAAAGTAGGTTTATGCAAGCCAGGCCGGCGAGGAAGATCACTATTAGCATGAAAGGTATCTTTACGGGGAGTCTCTGTTCTACCGCTCTCCTGCTCCTGAAGAGCGCCGGTAGGGCACACCTCGACGCATGACAAGCAAAAACCGCACGAGGATTCTTTAAGTGTCTTATTGGTTGTGCCGACAATGATTCTTCCATGGTCATCATAAACGAAATCAAGGGCTCCGATGCCGCATAATGCACGGCACACCCGTATACATCGTGTGCAACCAATACACAAGTTATAGTCTCTTTTAAACAGAGGATTATCATCGATAATGGGCAGGCCTTCAAAGACATACCGAGGAGTCTCGGGCCTGAGGCCGACATATTCGACGATTCGCTGAAACTCACAGCCACCGAACCGAGGACAACATCGTTCAGTTTCTGGAATACTCATGGAACAGGGGAATCGCGCACAACCATCCTTCTGGGTGCAGGTTAAACAGACATGGGGGTGCCTGGCAACCAATTCCATGATGCGATCGCGACGAAATGCCTCGATAGCAGGAGAAACCGTGCTGATGATCATCCCATTCACGACGGACTTGCTGCAGGAGCGATGAAGCCCCCCCTGCCCTGCGATCTCTACCACGCAGAGCTGACAGCCTTCATGGCGCAGCTCCGGCCTTGCATTTTCTATACGCTCGCCGTCGCGATAAATAACATGCGCCGGTTTCTGACGATCAACGGGGGGGATATCGGGATGAAAGCAGATATGGGGTATATAGATCCCAGCTTGTTCAGCTGCCTGCAATATCGTGGTGCCTTCAGCAACGCTGACCTCTGCGTGATCGATCTTTATCTTAGGCATGACGCTGACCTGTTAGCGTGAAATTGCCAAGAGCAAAAAAATTTTGCAGCGCTTTTCAATTGAGCGGCAACATCGCTTCACAATTGACCAGGCAATTATTTTTTTGCATATGACTGCCGCCATGATTCTGTGTGAGAGATGGCTCTAGTTTTACAAGCAGCTACACAGGGGGTCGGAGCCTCACCATGACCAGGCTGACAAGGTGCGCACGTATATCTGATCTTCTTGCGTTCGTCTTCTTTGACGCGTGCACAGTGTTTCTCGCTCAAGGGATCATATTCATCATCACCGACTTCCAGCACATCTGCCGGACATGCCTCTACGCACCTGCCGCAGCCATCGCACCCATCGGAATCGATGACGATAAACCAGTCCCCTGAACCATCTTTATAACCGTAAAAGGCCTGCATTTACCCTCTGGTTACTTTTTCCTGACGCTCTGCACCTTGCCCTTGCTCACCATCGCCACTGCAAAGAGGGCTGCACCCAAGGCGCCGGCGATCTGGGTGTCGAAGGGATATGCCTTATACGCAGGGTTGTACCAAGCCTTTTCCGCGGTCTTGATGCCTAATTCTTTTTCTAATCTTTTCACCACTCCTTCATTTTTGGCGATACCACCCGTGATCACGAACTTTTCATGGACACCCAGGCGATTGAGCAGTTCCATGATCCGGTGGGCCATGGCGGCACAGTAGGCGGCCATGATATCGTTCTCCGGCACCCCTTTTTCCAAAAGGCCGACGACCTCGCTTTTGGCAAATACCACGCAGGTGCTGCTGATCATGGGTGGCTCCTTTTTGATCTGGAAGGAGCGCGGCCCGATCTCCCACACCGGCACCCTGATGAGATCGGCAAAGACCTCCATGCCCCTGCCGGTGCCTGCAGCGCATTTGTCATTCATCATAAAATTGAGGACCTTACCTTTATCATCACAGTTGATGGCCTTGCAATCCTGACCACCCATGTCCATAACCGTCCGCACTTGTGGTCCATACATGAAATTTGCCCCCCGTGCATGGCAGGCGATCTCGGTTATGGTTCGCTGAGCCATGGGGACATTTACCCTGCCATAACCAGTCCCGATGCAGTAGTCGATATTGTCCACCGTCAGGCCGGTCTCCCCCACGGCAATGCTCAGGGCCTTCCGAGCGCTATCAGGGCTATCGGAACCGGTGCGTGTGTTACTGAAGACATAGAGTTCGCTATCAACCAACACCACCGCCTGTGAGCTCACCGACCCTACATCAACGCCAGCGGTGATAATCGTACCCTTTTGCCAATCGATGCCGGGGTTGACCCAGCTACCCTCAGGCCATCTCCAGTATTCCTTTCTTGTCTCCTCGGTCATCTTCGTGCGCCTCCTTATGAGGCCTATCCTCCTTCAACGATCTCCTGTCCTACTACCTTGGCTGCAACCTTCTCTTCCAAAACACCTTTCGCAGCTGACTCTGCTGCTCCCAGGGCGCCCACAAAGTCAGGGTCAACTGGCACGATAATGTCCATGCCAATCTCTTTTTTCAGTGAATCGATGAATCCCTCATTTTTTGCCATGCCTCCTATGACCGCGATATCTTTTTCCATTCCCACAATACGGGCGACGGAAGCAACCCTCCCCGCTATGGCATCATGCACAGCCTTGGCAATATCCTGTTTCTCTGTGTTTTGGTGGATGAGAGAGACCACCTCAGATTCACCAAAAACGGCACACTGGGCATTCATGGGTATGGATTTGTTCGACTTCAGTGATATTGTTGACATCTCTTCTACGCTGATCTCCAGCGCAATAGCCATGGCCTCAACGAACGTGCCGGTGCCGGCAGCGCACTTTTCATTAATGGCGAAATCAAGGACCTTCCCGTCAGGGCTAATCTTTATGGCCCTCCCCTCCTCGGCGCCGACATCGATAACGGTCCGTGTCGAGGGGAAGAGCCTGTTGACACCCCTCGCATCAGCTGCCGCATCGGCGATGCAGGCGTCAGCAAAGGCGACTCGTTTGCCGGCACTCCCTGTCGCGACGACACGCCCTACATCCGCCTGCGTGAGCCCGGCCTTGCGCAGCATTTCATCATACAATCTTTCTGCCGCCTGCGCTTTCTGTATGCCTGCTGCGGCCGCTCCTTGTGCCGCAATTGCACCATCCTTCAGGATGACGACGTGGACATTCTTACCGCCGACATCGATCCCGGCAACGATCATCCTTATTCCTCTGTCGCTTAGCGACATCCCATCCTTATTATTTTTATCTGATAGGTGTGGGACTTCACTATCCTCTCCCTTTACGATCTTTAGGCACCTTTTTGAGCCCTAAGGTCTCGGTAACAAAGAGCTCGATGAGACGCAGGACACGGCCCTCATCAAACTCCCTCTCATCAGCCATGTTTCCCTCAAAGGTCATGGCCGGAATACCCATCTTCTGCAAGGCGATCTTCAGTTGCATCTGGTGCTGGGCAGTGCCCTCGCATCCTCGGTTGAGGTGTATGATCGCGGCATCGCACCGCCACTGTTTAGCAATCTTTGTCACCAGATCGTTTTTATAATTGGCGCCGTAGAAGGGCGCCCACATGAGTTTGCCCTTCAGCTCTCCCTCGACCAGGAGCCTCAGGGCATGGTCGCGGTCCTTGATGGTGATGCCCTGTTCTTCGAGGGTCGGATACGGAACAAGCAACCCATTGCTGTCTACCTTCATCCAACCGATGAGGGAAAAGGTGTAGAGATTTGCCACGGAGACAATGCCATACTGCTCGAGATATCGATATATCCTGAGAAAACCCCAGGGCGGCTGGCTATCACCCAAGACCCGGCATCGCTCATCGGCTACTGCCGCGATCTTGTTGGCGACCCGATCCTTTATCTCCGGGTACAACTCCTTCTCATAAAAGTCGGCTATGGCCTGGTTCGACTTTTCAAGGGTTCCCAGCACGTAGAGGGAGAACATCGTCTTTTCATCGAGGGGCGCGGGAATCGC
>Ga0256868_10000042_pt1 | contig 73876 bp, 61 predicted proteins | sample RVTome_13_FD_187341 | JGI IMG/M metagenome (GOLD analysis project Ga0256868, IMG submission 187341) | Soil microbial communities from uranium-contaminated site in the Upper Colorado River Basin, Wyoming, United States - RVT92D227 HiSeq ...
TTCGCTGCTGCCGAGTCAATGGGTATAAGTGATAGGAAATTGTTGGAAAAGTTCACAGAACAAGTGAGCCAGCGCCTCGAGGTGGCTCATCCCTTGCCAGGCATGGAGGGATTGGTTCGTCGGCAAACCAAACAACCAGTGTCCTCCTCTCAAATTCGGGAAATGGTTAAGGAAATTCTGACTGTTGATGAATTTACTCCACAGGCTAGAAGTCAGGTCATTTCTGGAATCAAACTCAGTGATAATGCGCTAAGAGTTCTAGAACGGAGATACCTGGCAAAAGATGGAGAGGGAAGGGTTACTGAGACCCCCCAAGCGGTGTTTCGCCGGGTTGCCAGACACATCGCCTCAGCGGAGCTCACCTATAATCCCCAGGCGGATGTCTCCCTTTGCGGAGAGGCTTTCTATCAACTAATGGAGAACTTGGAGTTTCTCCCCAACTCCCCTACTCTAATGAATGCCGGACGCGAACTGGGACAACTATCGGCTTGCTTTGTATTACCCATTGAGGATTCCATGGAGTCCATTTTCGATGCCGTTAAATATACCGCCTTGATTCACAAGAGTGGTGGCGGTACCGGCTTTTCTTTTTCCCGACTTAGACCGGAAAGGGATAGGGTAGGTTCGACAGGTGGCATTGCCAGCGGCCCTGTTTCTTTTATGAGAGTCTTTGATACGACCACCGATGTCATAAAGCAAGGTGGCATGCGCCGCGGAGCCAATATGGCCATACTCAATGTTGAACATCCTGACATCTTGAGATTCATCGAGGCTAAGGATAACTCAGAGGCCTTGACCAACTTCAACCTCTCTGTAGCTGTGAGTGACGAGTTCATGAAAGCGGTAGAAAATGGCACCGATTACAATTTGGTGAACCCGCGAACTGGGGAAGTAGTGGATAAGCTTAATGCCAGAGAGGTATTCGAAAAGGTAGTTGACATGGCTTGGCGCACCGGCGACCCGGGTGTTGTGTTTATTGACGAGATAAACAGGTATAACCCCACGCCTCAATTGGGCAAAATAGAAAGCACTAACCCTTGCGGGGAACAACCCCTTCTCCCCTTTGAATCCTGCAATTTAGGCTCCATAAATCTGTCCAAGATGGTGACGGATAAAGATGGGCAACCATGCATTGACTACGACAAGCTATCCAAAACGGTCAAACTGGCAGTCCGTTTCCTTGACAATGTTATCGAAGTCAACCAATTCCCCCTGCCAGAGATTGAAAAGATGACAAAAACCACCAGGAAGATAGGCTTAGGGGTGATGGGCTTTGCTGACATGTTGATTCAGCTTGGCATTCCTTACGATAGCGAACAAGGGCTTGCTGCAGCTGAGGAAATTGCCCATTTCATATCTGCGGAGGCGGATAAAGCTTCGATAGAGCTAGCCGAGGAAAGAGGAGTCTTCCCTGCTTTCCAGGGAAGCATTTATGACACGCCCGATGGTCCTCGTTTTCGAAATGCCTCGCGAACTACCATTGCCCCTACGGGCAGCCTGAGCATAATCGCTAATTGCTCCAGCGGCATTGAACCTTTGTTTGCCTTAAGCTACGTGCGTCATATCCTGGAAGGCGAAGAATTCATAGAGGTGAACCCTTATTTCGAGGAGGCAGCAAAGAAGGGAGGTTTCTATTCTGCGCAGCTAATGAAGCAGCTGGCTGAAGGCAAAAGGTTAAAAGATATAGAAGAAGTTCCTGAAGAGATAAAAAGGCTCTTCGTCACTTCCCATGACATATCTCCTGAGTGGCACGTTAAGATGCAGGCGGTATTCCAAAAATTCACCGATAGCGCTGTATCCAAGACAGTCAACTTCCCCCACGAGGCGACACCCGAAGATGTAGCCAAAGTGTATATGCTGGCTTACCAGGAGCGACTGAAAGGGATAACCATTTACCGGGATAGGAGCCGGGAAAGTCAGGTCCTCACTGTAGGTGATGGAATGAAGAAGGCTGAAGGGAAGTTGGCTCCCAGGAAAAGGCCTAAAGTTACCAGGGGTGTAACCGAAATGGTCAACACTGGGTGTGGCCACATCTACGTGACAGTGAACTTCGATCAGCAAGGAATATCCGAAGTCTTCTCTGCATTGGGAAAGGCCGGAGGTTGTGCCGCAGCGCAGCTTGAGGCTATCAGTCGCCTAACATCCCTGGCTCTAAGGTCTGGAATAGATATAGATTCCATTGTAAAGCACCTGCGCGGCATCAGGTGCCCTTCCATTGCCTGGGAGCAGGGACACGCTGTTTTGTCCTGCGCCGATGCTATCGCCAGTGTGCTTGAGAAGTATGTTAAGAAAGAAGAGACTGCCGGCAATCCTGAGACGCCCTCCAGAAATCCTGAGCTGGTCAAAAGCTGGGCCGGGCAATGTCCTGATTGCGGTGGTCCTTTGATTTACCAGGAAGGCTGCAACATTTGCCTTGCGTGTGGCTTCACCAAATGCGGATAGAGTGCGAGAAAAGCATGTCCTGAGCGGAGTTGAAGGATGGGTAGCCCTAGAGGCAGCTATTATTCGGCGCTTAAACACATAAATAAAGTTGCCAATTCAGTTCTTGGCTTAAGAAGAATCTGTAATTCCATAGCCAAAACCGCCGCCACGGCAGTGCAGGCAAATGGCTGCCGCATTCTATCCCTGAATCCTCAAAAGGAATATTTAATTACTGTAGGCACCTATGGTTTGAGCGACCTTTATCTGAAGAAAGGCCCTCTTGATGTCCATAGAAGCCTCCCGGATATCCTCGATGGGAAAGTGGTATTTATCGCCGATGCTACAAAGGATAAAAGAGTCCAATATCCCCAAATAGCGCTGGCCCAGGGAATATCTTCTATTCTCGGGATTCCCATACTTCAGAAAGGAGAAGCTATTGGAGAGATTCGAATTTACACTCGTGAGCCTCGCCAATTTTCCGAAGCTGACAAGAGTTTCCTCCTCAGTGTTGCCGATATTTGCGCCGTTGTATTTGAAAGAACAGAACTTCATCAACTACTAGAGCAAGACTATAAGGCGAGTGAGAAACGAAGAAAATCCTCTCGAGCATCCCCGTTACCCGCTACGTTGAGGTCAACTACTTTCGCTCATCCCAGCGAGGAGGATTTTGCCAGACTCCTGGATTTCTACTGCATTGAATGGCTCTATGAGCCCCGTTCTTTTCCGCTTAGATGGGAAGGTGACAAGATAGCAGAGATGTTCACTCCCGATTTCTATTTGCCCGAGCTGGATCTCTATGTTGAACTCACCACATTGAAACAAAATTTGCTAACCGCGAAGAATCGCAAGCTACGCGAGCTCAGACAACTCTATCCTGAAATCAATGTCAGACTTCTGAACAAAAATGATTTTCTCAAGCTCCTAGCCAAATATGGTTATGGTCCCCTCGGCGAAGCCAAAGTAGCGGGAGTCGACCGGGTTCTGTACAGTCACGCAAAGATCCAACGAAGAGTAAGAACCCTAGCCAGACACATTTCACGTGATTACGCTGGCCAGCAATTAGTGCTAATAGGCATCTTGAAGGGCGTTGTCTGCTTTATGGCTGACCTGATGCAGAACCTTTCTATTCCCGTTACCCTAGACTTCATGGCTATCTCATACTATGGTGGTGATGGTCAAGTAGTCAAGATAACGCGAGACCTCGATAGCAGCATTACAGGACAACACGTACTGATGGTTGAAGACATTGTAGATACTGGCATGACACTCAATTACATCCTCAATCATCTCTGCGCCCACAACCCTGCCAGTCTTCACGTTTGTACCCTGCTGGATAAGAGAGCGCGTCGATTAGTGAATGTTCCTCTTGATTACGTGGGCTTTGAAGCCCCGGATGAGTTCGTAGTCGGCTATGGACTGGACTACAAGGGGCAATACCGCAATCTGCCCTTTATTGGCATCCTCCACCCTGAGCTAATTAAAGACACGAAGCCACGATAACTGGCCGCGACTTCACTCTGTTTCCCGTAGCAATGAAAATAGAAATCGCCCCAAGTAACCTCGCTTTTCTTAGCTCACCACCCACCTTCGTTTCTGCTTCCACCTACCTTGCACTGGGCTTCTTACGTCCCAAGGCCTTTCAGCTTCCACTTACTCGGCGGTTGGTTCCACCTAGCCAAGTTCCTGTTTGATTACTCGGGGCACTATCATAATAGCACACCCCTAAGACCTTGTCAAGGGTGTGTGAGGTTACATATCAAATACTAGGGATATAGCTACGGCATGATACAAAACCCAGGAGCATCCTCCTCCATTAAACATCGATATCCCTCAGACCATAGGATACGCACTTTAGTGTCTTGACCTCAGTCTGGCAGCCTTGGGTAAAGCCGTTAGTTGTCTGCTTACGGAAGTGGTTCGCGACCGCTCTTCTGTTCAGGAATGCCTGCCACGATAGAGTCCTTAAGGCGTTCTTTCCACAGAATACTCTACGGAGTCAGCCAAGAGTTGACGGTTGCTATCTGGGATGATATCCTTGAGACAGGTTATCTCTGGTCATGAAATCATCCAGATTGGAGGCGATGGAGATAAGAGACGAACCGAAGTCTAAACCATAATCTGGCTGTTTCTAACTACCACATCGGTCATGCGTCACTGCAGGAAATTCTGAAAAAGGAGGTGCAATATCGGTGATTTATTTGATTTGACAGGCAAGGTTGCCATAGTAGTCGGCGGTGCCGGCGGCATCGGTCATGCGCAGGCTCTGGGCCTGGCGGAGGCTGGTGCCGATGTCATTGTGGCCAGTCGCAAGCTTGAGCATCTCGAGCCGGTAGTCAAGGAGATACAAGCGCGGGGTAGAAAGTCACTGGCCGTCCCCGTAGAGGTTACTGACGACAAATCAGTAGCGGCTATGGTGGATAACATCCTGAAGGAATTCCCCCATATTGATATTCTGGTAAACGCACATGGTCTGGCGATTCGCAAACCTGCCGATACCTTTCCCATTGACGAGTGGCAGCAGGTTATGGATATCAACACCCGCGGGACATTCCTTTGCTGCCAGGCGGTCGGGCGTGTAATGATTAAGCAGCGCAGCGGTAAGATTATAAACCTATCTTCGGTGAGAGGTAGATACGGGCTCCCTGCAGATTACGCCGCTTACTGCGCCAGTAAAGGGGCAGTAGATACCCTGACACGGACGCTCGCCTGCGAGTGGGCCAAGCATAACGTGCTGGTAAACGCGGTCGCGCCCACTATTGTGGAAACCGAGCTTACCCGTGCTGCCTTAGCCGACCCTGAGTACGCCAAGAGGATGAAGTCTCGTATCCCGCTCGGCCGCTGGGCTATGCCGGGGGATATCGTCGGGGCTACCATATTCTTTGCGTCAAAGGCATCAGACTTCATTACCGGGCAAATCCTTTACATTGACGGTGGCGTGACCACCTGGTAATGGAACTCTCGATAGTTGGAATTTAAGGAGGTATATTTCATGGGAAAAGAAGTTTTAGTTGATTTGAGCCATCCGTTTGGTGCTGGGTCACCCCTGTGGCCGTATTTTGAAGATGTCAAAATCGAGAGAATGCACTATATGGCAAAGTCCGGCGTTCTGTCCCAGAAAATAACGACCGTCATGCATTGCACCACCCACGCCGATTCACCGGGGCATGTATTTGAAGGCGGTTTGTTCACTCACGAGATACCCCTGACCTGCTACTACGGGGATGCTGTAGTCTGGGATATCCCAAAGAAGAAATGGGGGCTTATCACCGCCAAGGATCTCGACGCGGCCAATAAAAAGTTGCCTATGAAGGAGGGCGATATCATTATTGTCCATACCGGTTGGAATAAGTATTGGGGCGATAACACAACTTATTTCTGCTATTCACCCGGATTGGGCAAAGAGGCCGGTGAATGGTTTGTGTCGCACAAAGTCAAAGCTGTCGGCGTGGACCAGCAAGCTCTGGACCATCCACTTCACACCGCTATTGGGCCTCATGGACCGGGCCCGCTGCGCCCAGACATATGCGCCGAATACAAGAGAGAGACGGGACACGACGTGCTGCAAGACTTCCCGGAGTGGGAACCCTGCCATAACCTGATAATGAGAAACGGTATTCTCGGCTGGGAAAATGTCGGTGGCGATATCGCCAAAGTAGTCGGGAAGAGATGCAAGCTTTCTGGTTTCCCGATCCGATGGTATATGGGCGATGGCTCCATCGTTCGTATGGTTGCCTTCATTGACGAGAAGGACCTCAACGATGTCCCGAGCCGCGTTTACAAGTACGGCACACAATAATCCGGATTATTCACGACTCGAGTAATTTGCAGTTCAAAGGGAGAGAATATGAAAAAGATTACTTCAGCTCAGGTCAAGCCCTATGAGGCTCCTGGTCATTTCAAGATGGTTGCGCTCAGGTTAAGCGGCAAAGAAGAGACCGGAGCTGAGAAGTTCTGGGTAGGCCTTTCCCATTTCCTTCCTGGAGGCGGAGCCGAATTTGGCGCTACACCGGCGGAGAAATACTATTTCGTCCTGGACGGAGAAATCACCGTCAAGACCAAGAAAGAAGAGATTACCGTGGGGCCGTGGGACTCAGTCTACATTGCCCCTAACGAAGGCAGGGAAATCATCAACAAGACCAATAAGCCGGCGAGTATGCTAGTGGTTATTAACTATTAGCGCAGCTTCCCGTCCCTGTGAGCGGTTGTGTTTCTGATTGGCCCATAGGATTGCATAAACTACGGGAAACAAGAGAAGGGCTTTGAGAAGAGCGGAGGATATTAGCAATATTGCCGTGATTGGCGCCGGGATGATAGCGCCCGGCGTTGCTCAAGTCTTTGCCACCAGGAACTACAATGTTCGTATCTTTGGCAGAAGGCAAGAGGCATTGCAGGCAGCTATTGAGAAAATCAGGTCCGCCCTCTCGACAATGGCTGAAAGAGGGATTGGTTTACAGAGTGAAATCGAGCCAGCCATAAGCAGGATCAAAACCACCACCGAGCTGAGCGAGGCCGCCGCCGATGCTCATTTGGTGATTGAGTGTGTCTCCGAAAATCTGGAGCTAAAGCAGCAGTTCTTTCATGATCTGGACCGGCTCTGTCCTCCGGAGACCATTCTGGCTACCAATACGTCGGTGATGAGCATAACCGAAATCGCGGCCAGGGCCCGCCGGCGGGAGAGAATTCTGGGGACTCATTTCTGGAACCCCCCTTACCTGATCCCTCTCGTAGAAGTTACCAGGACCAGAGATACCTCCGACGAAGCCATGGAGGCCACTTATCAGCTTCTGAAAAACGCAGGGAAGCACCCGGTGAAGTGCATGAAGGATGTGCCTGGTTTTATCGCCAATCGGCTGCAGCACGCTTTGTGGCGGGAGGCTATCTCCATCGTGGAACATGGTATTGCAGACGCCGCTACCGTTGATGAAGCTGTTAAGAACAGTTTTGCCGTTCGGTTGCCAGTTCTGGGACCCATTGAGAACGCCGACATGGTCGGCCTCGACCTGGCCCTGTCTATCCATGACTATATTCTCAAGCATCTCGAATCTTCTCCGAATCCCTCGCCTCTCCTGAAGGAAAAGGTGAAAAGAGGGGAGCTGGGATTCAAAACTGGAAAGGGGTTCCAAACCTGGTCGGCAGAGGAGGCAGAGAAATCCAGAAGCAAGCTTCTGGAATACCTCATCGAATGGGTAAAACGAGAACAGGGCAAAGCATAGGTCAATGTTAGGAGGGCATATATGGAAAAACTGATTATAACAGCGGCTCTGACCGGTAACATTACCCTGCCGACCCAGACGCCCTATCTACCGCTTACACCGGAGCAAATCGCCGATGACGCGGTAAGGTGTGCCAATGCCGGCGCGGCTTCCGTGCATGTCCATGGCAGAGACCCGCAGACCGGCAAACCGACCACTGACCCAGCGGTATACCGGGAGATCGCCACTCTCATCAAGGCAAGAAGCAATGTTATTGTCTGCGTAACCACAGGCGGCACCATGGAAATGACAGCGGCGGAAAGGATAAGGGTTGTCCCGGCTCTCAAACCGGAGCTGGCTACGTTCAACATGGGCTCAATTAACTTCTCGATTCACCCGATTGCAGAGCGCTATAAGGACTCGGAGTACAAGTATCCCTGGGAGAAGGATTTTGCCGCCGGAACCATAGATTTCATCTTCCGCAATACCTTCGGTGATATCGAGCACTTCTGCAAGACCATGAATGAGAATGACACCAGACCGGAACACGAAGCCTATGACGTCGGGCATCTTTACAACATACAGTACTGCATCAGGAAGAAGCTGGTGAAGTTCCCAATCTGGGTGCAATTTGTCACCGGAATTCTGGGGGCGATTGGCTCGCATTTAGAAAATATCATGTTTATGAAGCAAACAGCCGACCGACTGTTCGGGCCGGAAAACTTCAAGTGGTCGGTAATTGGCGCCGGCTATCCCGCCGAGTTCAACCTGGCTACACTGGCCATAATGATGGGCGGGCATGTCCGCGTGGGCCTGGAGGACAATATCTATGTCCGCAAAGGAGTATTGGCCAAAAGCAACGCCGAACTGGTAGAAAAGGTAGTCAGAATCGCCCGGGAGCTTGAACGGGAAATAGCTACGCCCGACGAGGCAAGACAGATCCTTGGGCTAAAAGGGAAGGACAAGGTCAACTATTAGAGGAACTGGGCATGATACCCACGAAGGAGTCTGTCCGATTCTATTTTGTTTCTTGAGCCTGGCAACCTTCTGTGGCTGACTAGACCGCCACTTCATGGCTTTTGCAGTCTGCAAGCTCAGGCACGTCTGGAGATGACTCTGTCAAATCGGCGACGACCGCAAATTCGTAGTCAGGAAAATGCCTCTGAAGTGCTCCTTTTAACGAAGTCCTTACTACTATGAGCACGTTGGCTGGTGAAGCCAGGGCTGATTCGACTGCGGGCATGAGCCCTTTGCCAGACAGTTCCAACGGGCCGACCTCATCAATGACAATCAGGTCACACTTGTTCCCTATGGCCCTTTCAATGGCAGCGCAGGCAAATAATATCCCATGCCTGCTGATGGTGTAGTCACCAATTCTTTCTCCTCCCTTGAAAGACCTGTAGCGTGGCAGCCGGGCAAAAGGGGCCTCTTCGCCAGTAAGAAGGTTAACTACGTTGGAGCCAACTCGTTGTCCTTGTTTCTCAATCCCCGGACAGAGGATTCCGCCGACACTCGAACCAGCTTCTCGCCGCCACTCAATGTATTCTCTACACCAGTTGGTCTTGCCTGACCCTGGTTTGCCTACAACGAGCAGTCTCACCAAAGGCCCTGTTTGAAGCCAACTGCCGCCACAATCCAGCAGAGGGCCGCGATGGCTATATTGCTAGCATAGAAAGCCTTGGGTTTAACAGTCATGAGTTGCCAGAAATCGGGGCGGAGCTTTGTCCCCACCACGTATCCTAGCAGGAGGAGACAAGTGCCTACAACGGCTAGTGCCGTACCATTGGTAAGTGTCGTAGTGACCCTCTCAGTAACTCCCATGAACGCCCAGTTCCCCATACCTAACGATGATGCCAGGATGGCGTAAAGGATGGCGCTGAGGTATCCTGCTGAGATGCCAGCAGCAATGCGCGCCTTTATACTACTTTCAAAACCTTTAAACAACAGGCTGACCACCACGGTGAATGCCAGTGCTTCCAGAAGGATCGCCGAGGCGGGGTTGACCACAAAAGGAGCAAAGATAGGTTGGCCATAAATGACGGCGCTCAGCGGCTTGAACAGGGCAGCGATGACTCCAATCCAGAATACGAGTCTGGGTCGCCGGTACATGACGACAAATGTTGCCATGATTGCCATGCCGAAGCCTCCTGCGATTGCCCCTTTGTAGGCGAAGTGGATAAGGTGTAAAGCCCCGCCCAGGGTAGCTTCCACAAGGCCCCATACTGAACCAAAGACCAGAATCCCAATGACCACACGCAAAATATTTCCTGACTCCGAGAGTGTTTTGAGTTTGTTAAATACCTGCATGTTCTGCCTCCTCATTCGTAAGCTTGCCTGAGTTTGTACTTAATTATATCAAACAGAGATTTTTGGTCAATATGATGGTGTTGACTCTTCTGAGTTCATCATATTAGAATGATAGAGTAAGTCAGACGAAAAAGGAGGAGGAAGAATATGGCCCGTTCTACGAAAGAGGAACAAGTCTTTACAAATTGTACCGTCGGCGGACCGGTTTATGTCTACGTCAAGAATGAGAAAATAACACGCGTTGAACCTCTGTATCTCAGCCCCGATGATGCCAAGTCCTGGGTCATCGCGGCACGAGGCAGAAAGTTCTCTCCTCCCAGAAGAGCAATGGTCTCTCCGTATACTCTGGCTGAGAGGTCAAGGATATACGCGCCTAACAGGATTCTGTATCCCCTTAAGAGGGTAGACTTCAACCCTAAAGGAGACAGGAAAGCTAAAAACAGAGGCAAATCTGGCTATGAGCGAATCAGCTGGGATGAAGCTCTGGACATCCTCACGCACGAAGTAAAGCGTATCCACCTAACCTACGGGCCGGGAGCCATTTTGAGTACAGCTTCCTCGCACCACAACTGGGGGAATATAGACTATAGACACAGTACCTACTTCAGGTTTATGGGAATCCTTGGCTATACTTACGCCGACCACAACCCCGATAGCTGGGAGGGCTGGCACTGGGGGGCAATGCATACGTGGGGGTTTGCCTGGAGGTTAGGGGTTCCCGAACAATACGACCTTCTAGAAGACGCGTTGAAAAACACGGAGATGATAGTCTTTTGGTCCAGCGACCCTGAGTCCACGAGCGGAATATACGCCGGGCAGGAGTCAACCATATGGCGTTTCTGGCTTAAAGAGCTGGGAGTGAAAATGGTTTTCATAGAGCCTCACTACAACTTCACCGCCATAAAACTTGCTGATAAATGGTTTGCTCCAAGACCTGGAACCGACGCGGCTCTAGCAGCAGCCATTGCCTATGTCTGGCTCACCGAAAACCTGTACGATAAAGACTACATCGAAAAACGTACGTACGGTTTTGAGAAGTGGCGGGACTATATTCTAGGTGAGGAGGATGGTTTTCCCAAGACCCCGGAATGGGCGCAGAAGGAGACAGGGATAGCGGCCCGGGAGATTAGGGCCCTGGCTAGGGAATGGGCGAGAAAGAAAACCATGCTCGCGGCCGGGGGGCTTGGCGGTTGGGGAGGAGCCTGCAGAACCGCCTATGGAACAGAATGGGCGAGAATGATGGTTCTGCTCCAGGCGATGCAGGGTCTGGGCAAACCGGGAATTAATATATGGTCAACGACGGGAGGTGGCCCGTACAATGCAGGCTTCGTATTCCCGGGATATGCTGAGGGGGGAATATCAGGTGACCCACTAAACTCTGCCGCCCACTTCCAAATGCTCTCACGAGGAATTACAAAGCATCCGGTGAGGTCAGCGATAAACGATCCGGGAGGGCAACATATTCCCAGGCTTCTAGTTCCTGAATGTATTCTGGATGCCCCCCAAGTGTGGCGAGGGAAGGGTTTTTGTGGCGCTTCCACTGAAACTCAATTTAAGGAGTATAAGTATCCTGAAGACGGGTTCCCAACGGTCCGAATGTTTTGGCGGTATGGTGGCGCCTATCTTGGCACCATGACCAACACGAACCGGTGGGTCAGGATGTACCGAAGCCCCAAGCTGGAATTTGTGGTCAACCAGTCCATCTGGATGGAGGGGGAGGCTCAGTTTGCTGACCTGGTGCTTCCAGCCTGCACCAACTTTGAAAGATGGGATATCGGTGAGTGGGCTCACTGCTCAGGGTATATACCCCACTCATCCTATGGCACAAACCATCGGATGATAGTCCTGGAAAAGAAGTGTATTGAACCGCTCGGGGAGTCCAAGTCGGACTACGAGATATTCGCCATGGTGGCCGACAGACTTGGGTTCCACGACAAGTTCACCGAGGGAGGCCTAACGGAATTAGACTGGGTAAAAAGAATGTTTGAAGCCAGCGACCTACCCAAGTACATTTCCTGGAAAGAATTCGAGAAGAAGGGCTACTTTGTTGTTCCTCTGCCCGACGACTATGAGCCGACACCGGCTCTAAGGTGGTTTGCTGAGAATAGAAAACGCGATACACCCGACTGGGGGCCAGTTGGAGGAGGAATAGAAGGACTGCCCGACAGAGAAGGAAACCTGGCTACCCAGAGCGGCAAAATAGAATTTGAATCGCAGAGCCTCAAACGTTTTGACCCGAACGACGCCGAGAGGCCCCTTGTTCCCAAGTATATTCCTTCGTGGGAAGGTCATCATACCAAGGAACTTGTATCCAGATATCCTTTGCAGCTGATTTCACCTCATCCGAGGTTCAGTTTTCACACCCATTATGATGGTAAGGAAAGCTGGATAAATGAAATACCGGAACACAGGGTTAAGATGAAAGACGGACATTACTACTGGGTGATTCGGATAAACCCGAAGGATGCCAAGAGGAGAGGTATAAGAAACAACGACATAGTCAAAGTGCACAATGATAGAGGAGCCGTTTTATGTGCTGCTCAAGTTACGGAACGCATTCGACCTGGAGTGGTTCATTCCTGGGAGTCCTGCGCTACTTACGAGCCAATTGGAGAGCCTGGTGAATCGCCAGACAGAGGTGGATGTATCAACCTGCTGACACCTCACCGCTTCATATCTAAGAACGCCTGCGGGATGGCTCCCAACTCATGCCTCGTTGAAGTAGAAAAGTGGAGGGAATAAACATGGCTAAGTGGGCTATGGTCATTGATGTATCAAGATGTACTGGCTGCTATTGTTGTTTCACCGCCTGCAAAGACGAATACTGGGATAATGATTATCCTCCCTATTCTGCAGCTCAGCCGAGGCATGGACAATTCTGGATGGACCTCGTGAAGAAGGAGCGCGGAAAATATCCATGGGTGAAGGTCGCATACATACCTGTACCTTGCATGCAGTGCGACAATGCGCCCTGTGTTAAGGCTGCCAAGAACGGTGCGGTGTACAAAAGGCCCGATGGCATAGTGATAATAGACCCGCAGAAGGCCGTCGGACAAAGGCAGATAGTGGACGCCTGCCCCTATCACGTAATATTCTGGAACGAGGAAAAACAGCTCCCGCAAAAATGTACCTTCTGCGTACACAGGCTCGAGGAGGGACAAGTTCCCAAGTGCGTGCAGGTATGTCCCAGTCAGGCCTTAGTATTTGGCGACCTGGAGGACCCTAAGAGCAATGTTTCTAAAATCGTGGCCTCCGGGAAAACTGAGGCCCTTAACCCTGAACACAAGACCAAGCCGAGAGTGTACTACCTGGGTGTGCCCAAGCTTTTCATTGCTGGCTCCGCTGTATATGGTGACGTGGACGAATGCGCTGAGGGAGTGTCGGTAACCCTGACGAACCAGTCTACCGGCAAGTCAACGAAAACCTCAACAAACAACTTCGGAGATTTCGAATTTGATGGCCTCGGCGCGGGAAAGTACTCCGTAAAGTTTGAATGTAAGGGATACGCAGCGAAGATGGTCGCTATTGACCTTAGAACTGACAAAAATCTGGGAGATGTGACCCTGACCAGGCTAAGTCCTAAAACACGTCTCCGCACCTGATGCTGGCAATGGCCGGGTAGACACACCACTCGGTTCATAGCGGTGCCTGGTCTGTCTCCCTGGCAAGGGATGGAGGGGTGATGCGGCTCACAAGTGAGCGTGATTATTGCTGCCCATGGAGCCTCTTCCCTTGAGAGAGAGGCGGGTCGGTCTTGGGCAAGGAACGACGCCCCAGATACTTCTGGGGTGGAGTCAAAAATATTATACGAGGAGGTGGCAGTGAAATGAAAGGGAAAAGGCTAATTATAGCGCTTGTCATTATCGCCGTCGTGATCGGCGTCGTGGCGGCCGTGCTTGCTTGGCCACGGGGCCAAAAGGAGGTACCGGAGTGGATCCTCGTTGGCGTACCAGCTCCGCAAACCGGCATGTATGGCGGGTTCGGTGTGGGCGGTGTCTGGGGGATACAGGCGGCTGTCGACGATATCAATGCACTAGGCGGGGTATATGTAGAAGAGTACGACACGAAAATAAAACTAAAGCTTATAGTTCGCAATACGGAGAGCGACCCAGATAAAGCAGGAAGCCTTGCTGAAAGCCTAATTCTTACCGATAAGGTGAACTTCCTGGCGTATGGTGACCAACCCCCGCCAATGAGTGCTGCCATAGCTACCAAAGCTCAGGCGCATCAAATCCCGTACATTTGTACAACCGGCCCTGCGGAACCCTGGTTGGCTATGCGAGCGGAAGCCGTTGGGAACTGGTCATACACTTGGGCTACTGGCTTGTTTGCCATAGGGGACCCGGGTGACAGGCCAGCGAATGGATACACGATAGCCGATACCTGGTTGGCTATGCTTGACCTGTATGGCAACTCGACTAATAAAGTAGCGGGTGTCTTCGCCTCTGATGACCCAGACGGGGTTGGTTGGCACGCGGGCTTCCCTGGAATACTGGAAGGCTGGGGTTGTACCGTTGTCGCCAAGGAAGCAGCAAAGAGCAAGCTGCCGATGGACACTACAGACTTTAGCGCCCTCATAAATGAGTGGGTAGCCAATGACGTTGAGATAATCTGGGGTAATGCGCCGGCCCCGTTCGTAAAGACTTTGTTGGAACAAGCCTGGGCCACGGAGGGGTTCGCACCTAAGCTAATCTCCATTGGCAGAGCACCGCTTTTCTACGAAGATGTATCAGCCTGGACTGGTGAGGTACCACTCGGTGTCCTTGTGGAGATATGGTGGGATCCGGCATGGGGAGAGTCCGCGGGGGTTAGTGCGCCGGGGGTTGGTAACACAACCGCGGAATCACTTGCCGCAAGATGGATTGCCGAGAAAGCCAGCCCAGTAAACCGCAGTATCGGGGCGGGCTATAGCATAATCCAGGTCCTGATTGACGCTATCGAAAGAGCAGGCACACTGGACGCAGATGAGGTCTGCGCTGCCTTGGCGGACACTGATTTGATGACAATTCGCCATCGCGTCAAGTTTGATGAGAACCAATTTAGCCGGGGTCCGCTGGTATATGGCCAGTGGCAATGGGATGAGGAGGAAGATGATTGGGTATGTCCCATCGTTCTTTCCAAGCACACCTTTATACCCGAGACAGGTGAGGTGCTATTCCCCATCCCTTAGGGGCCATGAAGTGGGCTAGGTAACAACAGAGGGGGGACCGATGTGATGATGACCAATCATCATCTCGAGTCCCCCCAAAAGTGAAAGTAACGGAACCAGGAATTTCTTAGCCGAATTTAATCCTCGGGAGAATTGCAAGATTGAGCGAACCAATTCTTTCCATTAGCGGAGTGACTAAGCGTTTTGGAGGATTGGTTGCTCTCAGAGACTTAAGTTTTGATATACAGCGAAATGAAGCCGTGGGGCTCATGGGCCCAAACGGTGCCGGCAAGACGACATTGCTAAATGTCATCGCTGGCGAATACAAACCTGACTCTGGAGCAATAGAGTTTAACGGTAATGACATCACTGGTCTTCCCCCACATAAGATTTGTCACCTGGGAGTTGCCCGAACTTATCAGATTCCTCAGCCCTTTGTCACTTTAACCGCCCGGCAAAACTTGGTGGTGGCGGCTAGATTTGGCAGAGGTCTAGGAAAAGAGCCTGCTGAGCAAGAAGCCGATGAAATACTTGATATCATAGGCCTTTCCGAAAAGAAGGATGTGCTGGCTAAAGATTTGTCAACAATAACTCTCAAACTGCTTGAATTAGCCAGAGTTTTGGCCAGCAAGCCAGAATTGGTGCTGCTCGACGAAGTAGCGGCGGGCTTGACCGAGGCGGAGATACCACAGCTATTGGACACCCTGAAAAAAGTGCGCGCCATGGGCATAACCTTTCTGTTAATCGAACATGTTATAAGCGTGATGATGCAGGCAGTTGATAGGATTGTGGTGATTAATGAAGGTATGAAAATCGCCGAAGGCAGACCCAAGGAGATAATGGAAGACAAAAAGGTTATCGAAGCCTACTTTGGTTAATGAGAGTGAAAGGCTCGTTTTTGAACTGCAATGGAGAAGCATAGCCAGGAAACGTCTCAAGATGCATTACTGAAAATCAGCAATATAGATGCGTTTTATAGTACATTTCAAGCCTTGTGGGGTGTGTCATTAGTAGTTAAACCCGGTGAAATCCTGGCTCTCATTGGCTCCAATGCTTCAGGTAAGTCTACCCTGATAAATACAATATCGGGTGTAATACATCCCGCCAGGGGCACTATTGAATTTGACGGCCGAGACATTTCAACCCTGGATCCTTTCCAAATAGTCACACTTGGTATCTCCCAGGTTCCCGAAGGGAGAAGGATTTTCCCCGAAATGACTGTATCGGACAATCTTATATTAGGTTCATACAATCGTCAGGCGAGGCCCAATAGGGAACAAAACCTCAAAAGAGTTTACGAACATTTCCCTATACTGGAAGAGAGAAAAAATCAACTAGCGAAAACACTTAGCGGTGGCGAGCAACAGATGCTGGCGATAGGGCGAGGCTTGATGTCAGACCCCAAGCTGATGCTTTTTGATGAAATATCGCTCGGCCTTGCCCCCAAAGTTACTGAGGAACTATATAAGGCTGTGAGGGAAATTAGAGCTAAGGGTATTACTATCGTCCTTGTCGAACAGAACGTAAGGCGAAGCCTTAAAGAAGCCGACAGAGCCTACATTATAAAAGCTGGGCGTATTGTCCTGGGCAAGAACGTGGCCGAACTGCAGGAAGAGGAGATTAAACAGGCATACTTTGGAGTATGAATTCGATCAGGATGTTTGACAAATGACCGTGGAAGTCTTAGCTGGCTTGTCCCGTCCCATAATTATGGGAGTCCTGCTAGGTGGATTATACGCGTTGATTGCCCTGGGGCTCTCCATGGTTTTCGGAGTCATGAAACTGATAAACGTGGCTCACGGAGACCTGATGATATTCAGCGCTTACTTTGCCTATGCGGTAGTGACTGCCTGGGGGATAGACCCTATTCTAAGCTTAACCATGGGTATACCCCTATGGTTTATCCTCGGTTTTGCTATTCAAAAATATGTCATGAGCCGAGCCTTTGGAATATCGATGGAGGCTCCGTTGATAATTGCCTTTGGTATTTCCCTGATACTACAAAGTCTTGCCCAAATCATCTGGTCCCCATATTCACGTGGTTTAACAGCACCTTATGCTCTTGGAGGCATTAGCCTTGGTATTACTAGTGTACCGAAAACATATTTGCTCAGTTTTGTTGCTGCTTTAGTGGTGATGCTTGTGCTTCGCGAATTCTTGAGGAGAAGCTATTTGGGCAAGGCTATCGTTGCTGCCTCTCAGGACAGGAGAGCAGCTGAGCTAGTGGGGATCAACACTGGCCGCGTGTATGCCTTTGCTTTCGCCATTGCTATGGCAACTGCTGCCATAGCTGGTGTGTTTTTCGGATTGACCTTTCCCTTTACTCCTACATCAGGAGTCGGCTTTCTTGTCATCGCCTTTGGCGTGATAATAATCGGGGGTCTGGGCAGCATGGCGGGGACATTTATCGGGGGCATGGTCCTAGGATTAACTCAGACTCTTAGTGGCTATTTCCTTGGTGCTGCTTGGCAGATGCTTTTTGTCTATCTCATAGTGTTTGTAGTATTAGCTGTAAGGCCGCAAGGCATATTTGGACGTTGAACGGAACATGAAAATGCCTATCAACCGATGGAAATTGATACTGCCAGTAGTGCTGGTAGTTGTGCTGGCGATATTTCCAATAATAGGGATCCCCCGTGGTTGGCTCCTTTATCTCTTTCTCTTTTTTGTATACCTGGCTATGGCCAACATGTGGAATTTGCTTGCTGGTTATAGTGGGCTGACGTTTCTGGGTCCGGCTGCGCTCATCGGGCTGGCCGGGTACACCCTGGTAATAGTAACCTGGAACGATTTACCATTTTATCTGGGAATAATAGGAGGGGGTATGGTAGCGGCCGCGTTCGCTGCGCTTATAGCTATTCCCACCTTTAGAATGAGAGGCATCTATTTCGCCATTGGAACACTGGTTGTGCCTGAGGTACTGAGGAATGTATTTTATGTCTGGAAGCCCATTCCGGGGAACTTCATTGGTGGGGGTGCGGGCTATATGATAAAAGGCATAGGAGGGCTTTCCCTGACGGAGTTTTACTGGCTGGCTCTGGCTATTGGGATTGTATCAATTTTCCTTATGCGAGTGATGTTGCGCTCGAAGCTGGGACTGGGGCTGGCCGCTATTCGGGATAGCGATAGAGCTGCGGCTAGTTCCGGCGTAGATGTTTTCAGGTCGAAGTTGTACGCCTTTGTCATTGCCGCCTTCGTAATAGGCGCAGCCGGGGCTATTTTTTATGTTTACCAGGGATATATAGCGCCAGTAGGAGCCTTCAATATCCGATGGCTAATGACATGCATGCTCGCTACCGTCATAGGTGGCATAAGAACTGAAGAAGGGCCGATTGTGGGAACAATCATCATTGTCTTTTTGCACTTTCTACTCGCAAGATACGGTGAACTAAGCCTACTCATTCAGGGTGTGATACTGGTCATTATAATGTTACTAATGCCGGAAGGTATTGTGGGCTTTGTACGCAAGACTCGAGCTTATCGCTCCCTGGCGGCATTAGCTGCCGGGCGATGACAGCAGGCAAACATACCCCTTTTGCGCTCAACTAAGCGGTCGTTCATAGAGCCGGGTGCTTATAGCTAGCAATTGGCGAGAGGGACTTATTGATCAAATTCCTGTCCAGCAGTAGTTCTTTCTCAATTTCCGCCTCAATACAAGCGACGAGTCCGATCCCGCTCTTCCCTTATATCGCTTAATCTCCCTCCTCAAGGATTCTTACCGCCATTTCGTAGAGACTTCTTCCACCGACTCCATTACAGAGCTGGTGTGAGAACTTGTCCTGTTCACTCACGGTGAGCGCACCACTTGGCACTAAATTTCTCTTTGACTTGCGGATTCACCAGGCCCTGAGGCCACTCCCCCTGCAATACTCTGGCTACCTCTTCCCAGGGCCACCTGAACAATTCTTCGCGTGACTCCTCGGAATAATAAGCAAAATGACCGGTAATGAGAACATTGTTGAGTTTGACTAAGGGATTGTCTGGGCCAGGAGGCTCTGACTCCAACACATCCAGGCCAGCACCGGCAATCAGTCCTTCCAAAAGGGCAGTATGAAGAGCCTTTTCATCCACGAGCTCTCCCCGGGCTGTGTTGATGAAATAAGCCGTCGGCTTCATCTTCTTGAATTGCTCAAGCCCCATCATGCGCCTGGTTTCCGGGGTGAGAATAGTATGCATGGAAACAAAATCCGACTCTTTCAGCAACTGGTCGAGTCCTATTGATTCCACCTCAAATTTCTTAAACAAGCTGTCAGGCACATGGGGGCTATAAACAATGATTCTGAAGCCAAAAGCTCTGGCTTTTGGGACAAGAGCACGGGCTATATTGCCAAAGCCGATAAGCCCTAAGGTTTGCCCGGATAACCGATGTAACGGCTTCAAGGCACTCAAATAGTCTGCCTGGGTACTCCATTTCCCGGTCTTGATATCGGGAAGTAGTTTATAGAGCTTTCTGGCACAGGCCAGAATAAGTGCCATAGCGTGGTCTGAGACCTCCTGCAAGCAGTAATAGGGATTATTGGCAACACAGATGCCTTTCTCTGTAGCGGCGGCTATATCCACATTATCGTAACCTATGCCTGTAAGGGCAATCAGTCGGCATTTGTTCAGATTCTCTATTACTCTGGGACTGAAGACATACCCGGGCGTTATCTTTATTCCCAGTGCGATGACAGCGTCAGCTTCAGAACAGGCAGAGATAAGCTCGTCCTCAGTAGTACAGAAGGCCTTTCCCACTTCGGCACCCAACTTGATCAATAGCTCGTCGTAGGTGGGAACTATCCCGGGCACATAAAAGGTAACAACAAGTTTGAAGCTCAAGCTCTTGCCTCTCTTTTCATTTTTGACAGGGCAATCTCAATCGCGATTGACTTCATGATTATAGCATTGACACATTGGCATCTTCAGCCTGAATCTCCCCGGGGCTTCTTCCACCTGTTCATTAAGCTTGGGTGAGCGCGACGGCAAGACAAGAAAGAATAGGCGTGGACGAACTATGTAGATCCTGTACATCCACCAGTCATTTGTGTCGAGCCACATCATAATGTACTATATATTCAGGTCGACTTAACCAGGAAGGGAGACAAAAGACATTAGTTCGAACGGTAATGAAATAGGAGGCCGAGATGTCTGATGTGATAGCCAAGGTAATATCCCAGAAGGGGACTTGCGAAGCTCAACACAAAGTTGGTGATGAGTTTGTCATCGGAGAAGGCATTCCGCCTAACCTTTGTTCATGGGCTTTTCATGCCATTTTTCCCTGTGCCCAGGTCCTACGATTCGGCGGTTCGTTCCCCTGGGAGAAAGATCGAACCAAGACTACTGTTGCCTGTCCTGACCCAACAAACCCGGTGGTGTTTGAACTAAGTCGTACTTCGCCTTAATTGGATAATAACGCAGCATGTAGTGAGCCCATCACTTCTAAAACATCCGATGTTTTCGACGGCTCACGTGTCCGTCTCTGCGAATCACATATAGTCGCCGCGTATAAGTATAAAGGAGGAAAGACCTGAGAGACAATGCGAACATGGTTTCTAGCGACTAGACCCCAGTTCTTAATAATCTCGGTGTTGCAGATATTTCTCGGCACTGCAGTGGCCTGGTACTATGGTTACTTCAGCCTTCTGTATTGTCTACTGGCTCTCGTCGGGCTACTCCTTGTCCACATCAGCGTTAACACATTGAATGACTACTTTGACTACAAGAGCGGGATAGACCTCGAAGTGAAAAGAACACCTTTCAGCGGGGGGAGTGGCGTCTTATCCGCCGGGCTTCTCACTCCAGCCTCTGTTGGCAGGGTTGGTCTCGTCTGTTTTCTATTAGCCATTCCGATAGGCATCTATTTTGTCATCGTTGGAGGTTGGCTTTTGGTGCCCATACTGGTAGCGGGCGCACTCTGTGTGCTTTTATATACGACTCACCTGACAAGATGGGGGTTAGGAGAAATCGCTTGCGGCTTAGGGCTGGGAACGTTGCCGATCCTTGGAGCCTACTTTGTTCAAAGCGGAACCTATACCTGGGAGTCAGTAATTGCAGCTATACCCACTGGAATTTTCCTCCATAATGGCCTGTTGCTGAATGAATTCCCCGATGTGGAGGCTGATCAAAAGGCTGGGAAGAAGACTCTCCCAATTGTAATGGGGAGGAAGAAGGCATCTTTATTATATTTCATATTGGTCATAGCAATGTATGCGTGGATAGCTGCCTGGTCAATAGCGGGGTTTATGCCAAGATTTGCCTTACTAGGGCTGCTGACACTGCCGCTGGGAGTGAAAGCAATAAAGGGAGCCCGGCATTATGACGAACAGAGTGAATTATCTGCTGCACTAGGTGCTAATTTGATGGCAGGTCTAGGCACCCAGGCTCTATTGGCCGTAGGATATATAATTGCAGCGATTGTCTAATCTCTCTTTCCCGTTTTAGGCAATTTGCCGAAATTCCATCGAAAATCCAGTAATGCTGTCCCGACTCAAATGCAGAATTGACGAGGTACCACAACCGTGTTATCTTGGCTTAAACGCAGATGAAGCAGGCAAAGAATTATCGAACGAAGATACTGAAGTTGTCTTTAGCTAGATTAGAAACGGCCTCTAGATTTGTGTCACTGCGAATTCTCTGGGCAAGCGCCACTAACGGTGGTTAAACGGGGCATAAAGGAGCAGATGGGAGAACTTGATGCTACTTTAGATGAGTGGACAGGATACCGCAATAGCGTCCAAAATGAGTTGGAGGGAATCATCAACGGAACCCCTCCATCTCTTCGCAACATTCTGCGATATCATATGGGCTGGGATAATGAGAAGGGTCGTATCCGTCAAGGGAAGCAAGGTAAATTTATCCGCTCTATCCTTCACCTTCTCAGCTGTCAAGCAGTAGGAGGAGACGCAACACAGGTATTACCCTCTGCAGCAGCTGTGGAATTTGTCCACAATCTTTCTCTCATCCATGATGATATCCAGGATAGAAGTCATCAACGTCGTGGGCGGCCTACGGTGTGGAAGCTGTGGGGTAAGTCACAAGCTATAAACATCGGCGATTTCATGTTTGCCTTAGCTTCTCTAGCCTTAATTAAGTTGAAAGATAATGGTGTGTCCAGTGAGGAGACTGTACATTCCTTTCACCTCTTAGCCGAAGCTTGTAAAGAGCTTTGTGAAGGGCAATTTCTAGATATCGAGTTCGAGAACAGAGTTGACATTACTGTAGAAGACTATCTCAACATGATAAGAAGGAAGACAGCAGCCCTGCTAGCAACATCTACTTCGATGGGAGCTTATCTGGGTAAAGGGGGAGAGAAGGTGCAGTATTTTCATCAGTTTGGTGAAGCGTTAGGTATGGCCTATCAGATTCGTGATGATATATTAGGGGTTTGGGGTGTGAGAGAAACCACAGGGAAATCAATGGCAGAGGATCTCCGCCAGAGAAAGAAAACTCTACCCGTGGTCTATGCGCTTAGCCAGAGCAAGGATAAGGCAAAACTTGAGAGACTTTACTCAAAGAGGCATATTGATGGTGGAGATATACCCCTAGTACTGAGGATACTTGACGAGTCAGGTGCCCGAGCCCACTCTCAGAATCTAGTTCAGGAATACTGCCGCCGAGCCTTAGAGCAGCTCGAAGCCAGCGGCGTGGAAAGGAACCGGCAGAATTCTCTGAAGCAAATAGCACACTCTCTAGCCGAATGCGAGAACTGAAAAGAGAATCGCTGGGTATCTCTTATTCTGACCATACGCGGCGGCATCACACCAATTTCAGCGATTGAGCTGTTTCTGCAAACTCCCGGCCTTGTGTTCATGTCGATAACCCGCCGCAGTACATCCAATGCCCAGGCAAACCAACGCAATTCCGAAAAACCCAAGAAGACTCGATGAGATAAGAAGGAGACCACCCCCCACCATCCCCACCGTTGCCAGAACTATTGCCAGAATAATATACATATTTGCCCTGTCTTTCGCTTCCTCAACTTTTCCCTGGGCCCGAAACTCCTGTAACTCTGCATTTTCCTCAACCAAAATCTCACCACATTCAGGGCAAAACACCAAGTCTTCGTTTATTTCTTTCCCGCAGCGCTGGCAATATACCATGGCCATACCTCCCTCTCTCCTTCCAATATTATACGATAACACGGACGAAAATTCACTATCTTCTGCTTGCGTGTGCGCAGGACATTATCACTGGGTCATACGAAATCTTCGAACTTCGCACCAGTGTGTCGCTAGCAAGTTTCCTAACAATACCTAGCCCTTCAGCCAGGGCATCATGCTCCTGAGTTTCTTGCCCACAGCCTCAATGGGATGCTCGGCTTCCATCCGCTTCATAGCATTAAAACTGGGCCGGCCAGCCTGGTTCTCCAAAATCCACTCCGTGGCAAAGCTCCCATCCTGAATCTCTGCCAGGATTTGCTCCATTTCCTCTCTGACCAATTCATTAATGATTCGCGGCCCCCGCGTATAATCCCCATATTCCGCCGTATCACTCACCGAATAGCGCATATAACTCAAACCACCTTGGTGAATTAAGTCAACAATGAGCTTTAATTCGTGGCAAACCTCAAAATAGGCGATCTCCGGTTGATAGCCAGCCTCTACCAACGTTTCAAAGCCAGCCTTTATCAGAGAGGAAACTCCTCCACAAAGCACCGTTTGCTCGCCAAACAGGTCGGTCTCTGTCTCCTCAGCAAAAGTCGTTTCCAGAACTCCGGCTCTGGCGCAGCCAATCCCTTTGGCATAGGCCAGAGCTGTCTCTTTTGCCTTGCCCGAGGCATTCTGGTGGACAGCTATCAAGGCTGGAGCTCCTGAACCTTCAGTATAGAGCCTTCTAAGCATATGTCCCGGACATTTAGGTGCTATCATGCTGACATCAACTTCAGCCGGTGGCGCGATTTGGGAAAAATGGATACTAAAACCGTGAGCGAACATAAGTGTCTTGCCCGGGGCCATTTCTTTCTCAATTGACTCCCGATAGATTCTGGCGTGCACAGTATCTGGAGTCAACATAACAAGTATACTTGCCGTCTTGGCTACTTCAGCCGCCGTGGCCACTTCAAAACCCGCTTTCTTCGCTGCCTTCCGGGATTGGCTGCCTGGTAATGCGGCGACGATAACCTGGCAGCCGCTGTCCCTTAGATTCTGGGCATGGGCATGCCCCTGACTCCCAAAACCAATAATGCCGATTGTCTTTCTTTTAAGCAAATTCAGGTTAGCATCCTTGTCATAATAAATTTTGGCCATAATTCCTCCTTGTTAATCTTCAGCAGTCAGTCATCAGCAATCATTTAAGAGTTGCTTCCACGAGTTAAGGCTATCCTGCCAGTCCGTGAAACCTCCTTAACACCAAAATCCCGAAGGAGTCCAAGCAGAGAATTCACTTTGTCTTCGTCCCCGGTCACCTCCACTGTCACTGAACCTGGAGCAACATCAACTATGTTAGCCCGGAAAATGCTCACGATTTCCATAATCTCGCTTCTTGTCGAGGCAGTAGCCTTTACTTTGATTAACGCCAATTCTCTGGTCACCATGTCTCCCTCGGTTATATCGGAGACTTTGACTACGTTTATAAGCTTTTCTAACTGCTTCCTTACCTGCTCTATCTGCGCTGAATCACCAACAGCAACAATCGTCATGCGAGATAAGCCGGGATGTTCGCTACCACCTACGGCAAGACTCTGAATATTGAAGGAACGGCGTCGGAATAAACTAGCTACTCGATTAAGCACCCCTGGCTTATCTTCCACTAAAGCTACCAAAGTATGTTTTGTATCAGTCACTTTGCCCCCAATCGATAAATTCTAAATCCTAATCTCTAGACTCTAGACAAACTCAAATTCCAGATTCAAAGCCCTCATCTTTTGACCATTGGAGTTCTGGGTTCTAATATCGTTTCGCATTTCGCGCTTTGTACTTAGAACTTGCCCCCCATTACTCCCGGCTTCGATGGCTGGAAAAACTTAGCCAAGCATTCCCCCGGTGGCACTATAGGGTAGATATTCTCCTCGGGCTCGATAAGAAAGTCTATAACAAAAGCCCCCAGGCATTCCATAGCCTTCTGTATGGCCGGAATGATTTCTTCTCTGCGTTTCACCCTGATACCAGGAATGTCATACGCCTCGGCAATTTTGACAAAATCGGGATTCCAGAGCTTGGTGCCAACGTAGCGCCGTCCATAGAATAGCTCCTGCCACTGTCTTACCATACCCAGATACCCGTTGTTCATGATAGCTATCTTTACAGCGATGTTTTCCTGAGTTATGGTAGCCAACTCCTGGATAGTCATCTGAAAGCCGCCGTCGCCGGCAATGCACCATACAACTTCCTCGGGACGGCCGATCTTGACTCCCATGGCCGCGGGTAGTTCGAATCCCATGGGCCCTAAGCCTCCCGCAGAAATAAGGCTGTCTGGCTTAGTATAAACGAAATATCGTGCCGCCCACATTTGATTCTGCCCCACCCCGGTAACTACCAAAGCATCACCTCGTGTAGCCTCGTAGATTTGGTTAATAATATATTGAGGCAATACCTCATCGCTTTGCCTGATTTCAAGCGATGGATACTCGCACCTCCATTGTTCTATTTGCGAAAGCCAATCCACATGCTCCCTCTTCTCAATTTCTTCATTCAGGGCTGTGAGCACGCTCTTTATGTCCCCGACCACTGGAACCTCGGTGGCGATATTCTTTCCAATCTCAGCGGGGTCGATATCGATGTGAATGATGCGGGCATTAGGAGCAAACTCTTCGGTATTTGCTGTAGCCCGGTCATCAAACCTCATGCCAACAGCGATGAGAAGGTCGGCATTTTGCACTGCCAAATTGGCACAACCTGTTCCATGCATCCCCATCATACCCAGATCCAGTATATGATTCCCAGGGAAGGAGCCCAGGCCAAGAAGCGTGTGAGCTACCGGTAATTGTGCTTTCTCAGCAAATTCCTTAAATTCATCATAGGCTTGGGAGATAATTATCCCCCGGCCAGCGATGATAACAGGCTGCTCAGCTTCATTAATGAGCTTGGCCGCTTTCTTAATTTGAGCTGGATGCCCACGAGAGATAACCCTATAGCCGGGTAAATCAATCTTATCAGGATAAACGAAGTCCGCCTGCTCTTGCTGAACATCCCGCGGTATGTCAATAAGGACGGGCCCCGGTCTTCCTGTCTGGGCGATGTGAAAGGCTTCTTTGACTGTTTTGGCCAGTTCAGCGACGTCGGTAACAAGATAGTTATGTTTGGTGATTGGGATGGTGATGCCTGTGATATCCATCTCCTGAAAGGCATCCCTGCCAATAACAGGTCTAGCTACCTGGCCAGTTATAGCTACCAGCGGTGCGGAATCCATGTAAGCGCAGGCAATGCCGGTAACCAGATTGGTGGCTCCCGGCCCCGAAGTCGCTATGCACACACCGGCTTTATGAGTGACTCTAGCATAGCCATCGGCGGCATGAGCCGCTCCTTGCTCATGGCGAACCAATATATGTCGGAGTTTAGGATATTGGGGGAAAGTATCATATATCGGCAGCACAGAACCACCGAGAATGCCAAAAATAATCTCTACCCCTTCTTTGATTAGACTCTCACAGAGAATCTGAGCACCAGTCTTCTTCATAATCAATCCTTATTCGACAAACACCGCGCCAGTGCTGGCCGAGCCTACTTTATCACTATACCTTCTGAGATAGCCAGTTTTAATCTTGGGTTCAAATGCAGGCAATGAAGCCAGCCGTTGCTTTAGCTCTTTTCGGCTTAACTCCACCTCTAATTTGTGGTCAGGTATGCTAATGTTAATCATATCACCATTCCGCAAAGCGGCTATCGGCCCTTTCTCCGCCGCCTCGGGCGAGATGTGCCCGACGGCTGCTCCTCGCGTGCCTCCGGAAAATCGTCCATCTGTAATTAGAGCCACCTCTTTGTCCATACCCATACCACTGAGGAGGGAAGTGGCTGCTAACATCTCTCGCATGCCTGGCCCTCCCTTGGGGCCTTCATAACGGATAACGATTACGTCGCCTGACTTAAATTTGTCTTTCATTATCGCCGCCGTAGCCTCTTCTTCGCTATCGAAAACTCTTGCTGGACCTCGATGAACTAACATCTCAGAAGCCACTGCAGCGCTTTTCACCACAGCGCCGTCAGGCGCCAGATTGCCAAATAATATGCTAATACCACCGGTAGGGGCATATGGTCGTGACAGGGGGCGGATTATCTCTCTGTTTTTGACCTTGGCTTTCTTTGCTATGTCGCCCATTGGCTGGGCTAAGATAGTATTCGCCTCAAGCTTGAGCAGTCCCGATAGCTCGTGCATTACGGCAGGAATGCCACCAGCTAGGTCCAGATCTTCAATATGATAATCGCTGGCCGGGCTTATTTTGCAGATGTTGGGAACGGAGTCGCTAATCTCATTTATCAAAGATAGGGGAAAATCCAGCCCAGCCTCGTGCGCTACGGCAGTCAGATGCAACACGGAATTTGTGCTGCCACCAAGAGCCATGTCCACGGCAAAGGCATTGTAGATAGAATCCCTGGTGACAATATCTCTAGGCCGAATATCGTTAGCCAATACTTCCATGACTTGCTGCCCGGCCTGATAAGCCAGTTGGACACGCCGGGCTTCCACCGCAGGTATCGTGCCGTTACCCGGCAAAGCCATACCTAGAGCTTCGCACAGACAATTCATGGTGTTAGCAGTGAACATCCCGGCACAGCTCCCGCATCCAGGACAGGCAACCATCTCCAGTTCCTCTAACTCAGCCCGGGTCATGCTACCTCTTGCAACTTCTCCTACACCTTGAAAGACCGTAATAAGGTCAACTGACTTGACAGCATTTCTGTGGAGAAATTTCCCGGCCAGCATGGGGCCACCGCTTACAAAGACGGAGGGCAAATTAAGTCTGACCGCAGCCATGAGCATCCCAGGAATGACCTTATCGCAATTCGGGATGAATACCAGACCATCGAAGGCATGTGCCTGAGCCATGATTTCAACTGAGTCGGCAATGAGTTCCCGGCTGGGCAAGCTGTATTTCATTCCGGGATGGTTCATAGCGATGCCATCGCAAACAGCTATGGTATTAACCTCAAAAGGCGCTCCACCCCGACTGCGAATCCCCCCTTTTACTGCTTGGGCGATTGTTTGGAGATGGATGTGCCCGGGAACTATCTCGGTAAAGCTATTGATTACTCCGATAAATGGCTTGCCCCAGTCATCGGAAGAGCAACCGACAGCTCGCAGCAACGCCCGGTGAGGCGCCCGCTCGATTCCCTTTTTCACCATGTCGCTTCTCATTCAATTCACCTTATGAAAATCTTACGGTTTTCGTAAAGGCCTCGGTAAACTAAGGTCAGACTTTGTCGGGGCTGATTTAGCTTGTGCTCCCCAAACGAATTACGTCGCATAAAATAGCATAATACCTAACTAGCGTCAATACGATGGTTTTTTGAGGTTGTTTAGCAGTTGTTGTCATTGCCAGCGAGACATGGCAATCCTGTTATCTCTCCATGAGATTGCTTCGTCCCGACAAATCGGGACTCGCAATAACAGAGGAGGCCTGACGAATCAGGTAACTACAAAATCGCTTTCGACCGTGGAGGAATCCGTTCCTTCACGATTAAGACAGCGTCAACCAGGCAAGCCAAGTCAAGGCAGAGCCTGAACAGGTTCGAACAAACGTATGATGGACAATACTTAGCTACGATGCATCTACGTCGAAAACGACGAAGCTGAACCCTTCCTTAATTGGAGTCCCATCTGCATCGAATATTTCTACTAGCAGTTTGCCACTGACACTACTATGGTCAGCATATCCACTGTAACTACTAACGACTGTTACATAGTCCAAGTAATAATAATTTATACCATCGAGTGTAATTTCCCACCGTTGTAGACCACTATTCCAAGTTACTGAGTTAACGTTCAATTCCTCTCCAATACTCCCGGTGCTACTAACCACGCCCATGGCTACAACCATGCTAGGTCCGGCTGGTCCGGCTGGCCCAGTAGGTCCGGTTGCTCCAGCAGGCCCAGTAGGCCCGGTTGCTCCGGCAGGCCCAGTAGGCCCGGTTGCTCCGGCAGGCCCTTGTGCCCCAGGCAAGACAACAGCCAGAACTAGAGCTACAATGGCCAACACTGTTGCTAAGACGGCCAATACCAATGGTCCTTTCATTTGACACCTCCTTCAGAGACTTTCTACAGATTCTAACTTTACCCGATATTCTGCCACCCACGTCCCACGCCGTCAACTCATTTCTGGTGTTTGCGCCAAGAGATTATTACCAGATTTCTAATAGATTTTTGGTGAACCAGTTGAGAAAAGCCAGTATTCTTTCTATAAGAGCGGTTTAGCTCAGGACGAGCCTCGCAAAAACAGAGAGAAGTGTCATTCTGAGCCCTTTGCTTATTTCCTGAGGCGTGAAGGAATCTTTGCCTTCACGATTGAAATGGTGGGCAACTGTAATAAAGAGCAAAAATGCGGAGTTTGTATTACAGGCGAATTTGGGCTAAAATGTAAGGCCATGTGTTTAGCAATACCAGTAAGGATTGTCTCCATAGACGGAGACCAAGCGGAAACAGAGATCGGCGGGGTGAGGCGCCGAGTTAGCATTGTCTTTACCCCAGAGGCAAAGGTGGGGCACTATGTATTGCTTCATACGGGATATGCCATAGGCGTTGTGGATGAAGCCGAAGCCGAGGAGACCCTGAAGCTCCTGGAAGAGATAGCAAGTCTAAGTGAAGTTCATTGACGAGTATCAAGACAGCAAGCTAGCCAGGGGACTAGCACACAAAATTGCCCAGCGCTCCACCAAAACCATTAGACTGATGGAATTTTGCGGTGGACATACGCATGCCATATTACGATATGGGATTCGTCAGTTGGTTCCCAAAACAGTGGAAATGAAGTCGGGGCCGGGCTGCCCCGTCTGTGTTACCGCCACCGCTGACCTGGACAAAGCCATCGCCATGGCACACTTGCCCGACGTTATCATCACCACTTTTGGCGATATGATAAGAGTGCCCGGCAGCTATTCGAGCTTGCAGAAAGCGAAGGCTGAGGGAGCGGATGTCCGAATAGTATATTCCACCATAGATGCTCTAGAGATAGCCAAAGACAACCCTGGCAAATCAGTCATTTTCATCGGCATCGGCTTTGAGACCACGGCGCCCACCATAGCCGCTTCCATACTAAAGGCGCAGCAGGAGAGAATAGAGAACTTCTACGTCCTGTCCCTTAATAAACTGACCCCGCCGGTGATGAAAGCGCTGCTCGACTCAGGCGAGGTAAAGCTGGACGGCATCGTTTGTCCAGGGCATGTCAGCGTTATAATTGGTTCTCATCCCTATGAATTCATCCCACGGAATTATGGAGTAGCTTGTGTCATCTCGGGATTTGAACCACTGGATATCCTCTTATGCATAGATAAACTAGTGGAACAGATTGAAGCGCGCGAGTCCAAAGTGGAGATAGCTTACGCCCGGGGAGTAAAGCCCGAGGGAAATAGAAAAGCCAGGCGACTGATGGAGGACGTGTTTGAGATTGGCGAAGCTAACTGGCGGGGGATTGGAATCGTCCCTAGAAGTGGCTTGAGAATTAGAGGGAAATACGAGCGGTTTGACGCGGACAAGGCTTTTTCAGTGAACCTTGAGCCACCGAAGGAGCCTAAGGGGTGCCGGTGCGGGGATGTAATCCGCGGTGCGGCTACACCGCTGGAGTGCAAACTCTTTAGAAAGGTCTGCACCCCGGAAAGCCCTGTCGGTCCCTGCATGGTCTCCAATGAAGGCGCCTGCGCCGCCTATTACCAATATGGAGCCACTGAAGATCTACAGGATTTTTAGGGTAGATGGGGAAATTGAAAAACATCCATAACCCCCTTTTATTCCCCCTTACCTTAAGGGGGATAACGAGGGAATCTCTATGTTAAGATTCCCCTCTTAAGATAAGAGGGGCAAGGGGAGTTATGAAGAAGAGACCCTAGGTTTAAGATGGGACTTCTGAATAGACTAAATCATTACGAGCAAGCTTATGGATGACACCATTCTTTTAGCTCATGGCAGCGGTGGCAAATTGAGCCACGAACTGGTGGAGAAAAAATTCCTGCCCTTCCTGGCTAATCCCCCACTGAACAAATTAGATGACTCAGCTATTTTCGAAGCCAGTGGGCGTATGGCTTTCACCACCGACGGCTACGTAGTGAATCCCATCTTTTTCCCTGGTGGCGATATCGGCAAGCTGGCCGTTTGCGGCACGGTGAATGACTTAGCTATGAATGGAGCCAGGCCTCTGTATTTGAGTCTCTCGGCAATCATAGAAGAAGGCTTTCTCTTAAGTGAGCTTGAACGGATAGTGCAGTCAATCAGGAAAGCCACTGAAGAGGCCGAGGTGACTATAATCGCTGGGGACACCAAGGTGGTAAATCGGGGGCAAGCTGACAAATTGTTTGTCACAACCTCGGGAGTAGGGATAATCCCTCCCGGAGTTGACATCTCGGGAGCTAACGGCAAAGTTGGGGATAAGGTCCTCTTGAGCGGCACCATTGGTGACCACGGCATAGCTATAATGAGCCAGCGTGAAGGATTGAAGTTCTCCATGACTCTGGAAAGCGACTGCGCCCCATTGAATAAGTTAGTCTCTCAGATGCTGGAGGTCTCATCCAGGATTCACTGCCTCCGCGACCCGACCAGGGGTGGCTTGGCGACCACGCTCAACGAATTGGCCCACCAATCAAAGGTGGGCATTGTGATAGAAGAGGCCAAGATACCCGTGAAGGAAGAGGTCAAAGCTGCCTGCGAGCTCCTGGGACTGGACCCCATCTATGTAGCCAATGAAGGCAAACTGGTAGCCATAGTTGACCCCGCCGATGCCGATAAGATTCTGGCCCGGATGAGGAAGAACATCTACGGTAGAGATGCAGCTATCATCGGCGAGGTCACCAATCAGCATCCAGGGAAAGTGGTAATGAAGACGAAGCTCGGCCCCTCCCGTATTGTGGATATGCTGACCGGGGAACTGCTACCGCGTATCTGCTAGATAGTTTGACAGTCAGAATTCGCCGGTGCTACACTTCGCTACCTGTGAAGCGTATCGGTATTCTGTATCATCCTCTACGTGAGAAAGCCCGAGACCTAAGCGAGAAACTTGAAGAGTTTCTATCCTCTCGAAAAGTCTCTTCGTGGCGGTGCTCAACCAGGGACGAGAATGAAGCTAAGTCCTGCCTGGCGGGCACAGAGTTGATTCTCAGTATTGGCGGAGACGGGACCATCCTCCGCGTGGCTCGAATCGTAGCTCCCTTTTCGGTGCCCATCTTAGGTATAAACCTGGGCAGGCTGGGATTTATCACAGAGATAGATGGCGACGAGGTCTTGTCTCATCTGCCCGGTTTGCTCAAGGGAAAAGGCTGGATTGAGGAAAGAGCCATGCTCGAAGCTCAGGTTGAAGACAAAAGCTTTCACGCTTTAAATGACGTAGTCCTCCACAGTGTAGCAGTTCGCCTGGTTAACATAAAAGCCGCAATTGACGGCACAGTGCTAACCACTTACCGTGCAGATGGCGTAATTGTAGCCACCGCTACCGGGAGCACCAGTTATTCCCTGGCGTCCGGCGGGCCAATTCTTCATCCTCAATCCCGCGAAATCGTCCTCCAGCCAATATCATGCCACCTGGGATTGAGTCATGCCCTGGTACTGCCTTCGCAGAGCACAGTTGATTTGAAGGTTGCCTACAGAGAAAAGGTCTTACTTAGCATTGATGGACAAGTTGAATTGCCATTGTCAGACGGGCAAAATGTCAGAGTCAAGCTCAGCCCCTACATAGCTCGCTTCTTAAGAATTCACGAGCCAACCTATTTCTACAGTTCGCTGTGGCAAAAACTGGGAGGCAGAAGAAATGAAAGCTGACATAAAGGTTGACAGGGCAAAGGTAGGCGATGCTAACTCCGTGCACCGGCTGATCAGCCGTTTTGCTGATAAGGGAGAGGTGTTGCCTCGCGCCCTATCTGAGATATATGATGGCATTAGAGATTACTTCGTGGTCAGGAAGGGAGGTCGGGTTATCGCTTGTGCAGCATTGCACGTCACCTGGGTTGATTTAGCGGAAATCAGGTCTCTGGCCGTAGATGAACAAGAACAGAACCAGAGGATTGGCTCTTTGCTGGTCCGGGCCTGTCTGGATGAAGCCAAGGAACTCGGAATACCCAAGGTTTTCTGCCTCGTTCGCAAACCGGCTTTCTTTGAAAAACACGGCTTCCAGCTAATCGACAAAAAAGAGCTGCCCCAGAAGGTATGGGCGGAATGCTATCACTGTCCCAAGTTTCCCGACTGCGATGAGGTAGCTCTTATTCGCCACCTCTGAAGCTCGACAGGCAAGCCGATGCAATTCTAGCCAAAGTCAACTCCATAGTCTTGTAAGGACATCCCTCTCCCTTGAGGGGAGAGCGTTGAGGTGAGGGAGAATCATAAGAACTTTCGTAGTGCAGCACGGACAGGAGGTAGAATATGGTGAAGCCAGAGAAGACGTTATCTACTCAACAGATTTATCACGGGCGCGCGGTAAATATACGCGTGGACACCGTCGAGAAAGCTAACGGCGCCGAGACCACCCGAGAGGTAGTGGAGCACAGCGATTGTATAACTGTAGTGGCCATTGATGAACAAGCTAATGTCCTCCTGGTCCGCCAGTTCCGCCACGCCGTGGACAGGTTTCTTCTGGAAATACCGGCTGGCGGCATTGACCCCGGCGAAGAGCCCATTGACGCTGTGCGCCGTGAATTGCAGGAGGAAATTGGCTATTTCCCCCGGAAAATCGACAGGTTAAAGGGCTTCTATGCCACCCCGGGCTACGGCACGGAGTACCTCCATTGCTTTGTGGCTACCGACCTTGTGCCCGCTCGTCTCGTGGCTGAGGATACCGACGAGATCGAGCTGGTCCGCGTTCCCCCGGATGAGATACCCCACCTTATCGCTTCGGGCGAAATCTGCGATGCCAAAAGCATCGCTGCCCTCCTGATGTTTCTCTCTTTATACGGCAAGGTAAGTAGATTCGTCTGCAAGTGATATCTCAGATGGCACGCAGCTAAATCAATCGCCTTGACAATGCTACGATTGCGATATAATCCTTCAAAACCTTGTAATATATCCCTGAAATTAACAGGATCTTAACAAAGGTAGTTTATAATACGACAATACAGAGATGTTGGGAAAACTGACCTGCTACGCGACAAAGCTTGGGATCTTTTTGACTGTGGCGGCTTTAATTGCCGGCATGGCAGGCTGCGGCGACGGCGGTTATAATCCTCCTCCCTCCAAAAACCTGGAAATACGGACCTGGTATGATCTGGATGCCGTCAGGGACAACCTGGCCGGCAACCACACTCTGCTGAACGACCTCAATTCCACTACTCCCGGCTACGAGGAACTGGCGAGCCCGACAGCCAACGCGGGAAAGGGCTGGGAGCCGGTCGGACGTTCAATCGGTGGGCATGGGCCTATCTTTACGGGCACTTTTGACGGGCAGGGTCACGAGATAAGAGACCTGTTCATCAGCCGCCCTGACGAGGATGCGGTCGGGCTTTTTGGTGATGTTGGCCAAGAAGGAGTCATCGAAAACATCGGCGTGGTTAACGTCACCGTGACTGGCCGTTACTCGGTTGGTGCCCTAGCGGCAGGTGTTGAGGGCACTCTAGGCCGTTCGTATTCTAGCGGCAGCATCGCTGGTGACCGTGGCGTTGGCGGTCTGGTAGGAGATAACTTTGGCACTGTGAGCAACTCCTATTCCACGGGCAGCATCACTGGAGATTACTTTGTTGGCGGTCTGGTGGGATATGACTTTGGCACTGTGAGCAACTCCTATTCCACGGGCAGCATCACTGGAGATTACTTTGTTGGCGGTCTGGTGGGATTGAAAGAGGCTGCCTCCGTGAGCAACTCCTACTCTACAGGCAATGTGACCGGTAATTCATGCGTTGGCGGTCTGGTGGGGGCCAATCTGGTGGGGCCCAATGAAGAGAGCGGTGTGACCAACTCGTATTCCACAGGCGACGTGACCGGCAACGTCGCTGTCGGCGGTCTGGTGGGAGATAATCAGGTTGATGGCGATGTGAGCAATTCCCATTCCACCGGCAGCGTGACCGGCGTAGATAATGTTGGCGGTCTGGTGGGACTTAATGAAGAAGGCACTGTGAGCAACTCCTTTTGGGATACCGAAACCAGCGGACAAGCTAGTTCAGATGGCGGGACAGGCAAGAATACCACGGAAATGCAGGACATCGCTACCTTCACAGGGGCAGGCTGGAACATAATCGGCGTCGCCAATCCTGGTACGCGTAACCCTGTATATATCTGGAATATCGTAGATGGAGTGACCTATCCCTTCCTGAGCTGGCAGGTTTAAACAAAAATGTGGAGGTGTAAGATGAGGACAATACTTGGTTCGAAGAAAGTCCACTATCTGGTAAGACTCAGCGTCTGTTTGATTACAACAGCCTTAATTGCCGGGATGGCAGGCTGTGTTGAACATCCTCCAGACGAGTTCGCAGGAGGCAGCGGAACAGCGGGGGACCCTTATCAGATCACGAACTGGTACCACCTTAGCAACGTCCAAGACTACCTGTCTGCCAATTTCAGGTTGATGAATGACCTCGATTCCACCACTCCTGGTTACGAGGAGCTGGCGGGCCCGATAGCCAATGGGGGAAAGGGCTGGCAGCCGATTGGAACCTCAGGCGATTCATTTGACCGCGTTTTCGATGGTCAAGGATATGAGATAAGAGACCTCTATATCGACCGCCCTGACGAGAGTCGAATCGGGCTTTTCAGTGACATTGGTGAGGGAGGAAACGTTGAGAATGTCGGTGTGGTGAACGCCGACGTGACTGGCCACGAGATTGTTGGCAGTCTGGCGGGAGCTAATATGGGCACCGTGAGTGATTCTTACTTCACTGGCAGCGTGACTGGCGATCAGTGGGTTGGTGGTCTGGTCGGAGGGAATGATGGTAGTGTGAGCGATTCCTATTCCACTGGCAGTGTGATTGGCAATCAGCATGTTGGCGGTCTCGTCGGGGCTAATTTTAGGGATGTGATCAACTCTTATTCGACCAGCAACGTCACTGGCCATGAGATTGTTGGTGGTCTGGTCGGAGGTAGTACCCTTGGCATTGTGAGCGGCTCCTATTCCTCGGGCAACGTCACTGGCGAGCGGTATGTTGGCGGTCTGGTCGGGGCTGATATGGGCACTGTGAGCAACTCGCATTCCACGAGCAACGTCAGTGGCGGGCAGTATGTTGGCGGTCTGGTGGGAGTTAACGAGGAGAGCGAGGTAACCGATTCCTATTCCACAGGCAACGTGACTGGTAATTCGTGGATTGGCGGTCTGGTGGGGTTTAACGATGAGAGCGATGTGAGCGATTCCTATTCCATTGGCGGCGTGACTGGCAATGAGAATGTTGGCGGTCTGGCAGGAGCTAATATGGGCACCGTGACCAACTCTCATTCCACGAGCAACGTCACTGGCGAACAGTATGTTGGTGGTCTGGTCGGATGGAATGAGGGTCCTGTGATGTGTTCCTATTCCACAGGCAGTGTGATTGGCAATCAGCATGTTGGCGGTCTCGTCGGAGTTAATGCTATCGAGGTGATCGACTCCTATTCCGCGGGCAATGTCACTGGCGAGCAGTATGTTGGTGGCTTAGCGGGAGAGAATGATGGTAGTGTGAGCGATTCCTATTCCACAGGCGGTGTAAGTGGCAATGAGTATGTTGGCGGTCTGGTGGGATGGAATGGCGTCGGCTATGTGGACAATTCCTTCTGGGACACCGAAACCAGCGGACAATCTACTTCGGATGGCGGGACGGGCAAGACCACCGCGGAAATGCAGGACATCGCTACCTTCACAGGGGCAGGCTGGGACATAGTCGCAGTGGCCCATCCTAGCACGCGCAACTTTTTCTATATCTGGAATATCGTTGATGACGTGACCTATCCCTTCCTGAGCTGGCAGCCATAAGGGGGGCAATTCTTTTCACAATGGGACTGCTTCGGCTGGCTTCGTAAGCCTCGCAACGACAGAGGGGAAAGCCAACTGTAACTCGTCATGCAGACCGGGAAGCAAATTTGTTCGTGAGGCGGTATCCCAACTGGCTCACATGCCAAACCGACCCCTTAACGTTGCGTAGGATGTGATATGATAATACTGTAAACTGGGGACATTGGAAAAACCAAAATATTACGTGGCAAGACTTAGCATCCTTTTGATTACGGTAGCCTTAATTGCCGGGACGGCAGGCTGTTCTCTTTTTCCGCCCCGAAGCATAGAAATACGAACCTGGCATGACTTGGATGCCGTCAGGAACAACTTGCGCGGCCATTACATTCTAATGAATGACCTGGATTCCACCACGGCTGGTTATGAGGAACTGGCGAGCCCGACAGCCAATGAGGGGAAGGGCTGGCATCCAATCATTGGAGCCGGGGGTGATCCTCCATTTACCGGGACTTTCGACGGGCAAGGATACGAAATACGTGACGTGTTTATCAACCTCCCTGGCATAGGTTATGTAGGGCTTTTTAGTATTGTTGGTAAGGGAGGACGCATCGAAGATACCGCCGTGGTGAACGCCAATGTGACTAGCACCGCTTATGTTGGCGGTCTAGTGGGAGCCAACTTTGGTACTGTGAGCAACTCTTATTCCACAGGCAACGTGAGCGGCAGTAATTGGGTTGGTGGTTTGGTGGGATTCAATTTCGACGAGGGCACTGTGAGCAACTCCTATTCCACCAGCCACGTCACTTGCGATTATGGTGTTGGCGGTCTGGCGGGAGGGAATACTGGCACTGTGAGTAACTCCTATGCCACCGGCACCGTCACTGGCAATGAGAGTGGCGGCGGTCTGGTGGGAGCTAATAGTGGCACTGTGAGCAACTCCTATTCCACAGGCAAAGTCAGTGGCGATTTCAGTGTTGGTGGTCTGGCCGGATATGGTGAAGGGACTGTGACCAATTCCTTCTGGGACGTCGAAACAAGCGGACAAGCCAGTTCGGCCGGCGGAACAGGAAAAACTACAGCGCAAATGAAGGCCATCGCTACCTTCTCGGGTGCAGGCTGGAACATAATCGGGGTCGTCAATCCTGGCGAGCGCAACCCCGCCTACATCTGGAATATCATCAACGAAGTGACATATCCCTACCTGAGCTGGCAGCTGTAAGGGGGGGGCAACTCTTTCCACAATGAGATTGCTTCGACTGGCTTGGCCAGCCTGACAACGAAGAAATTGGGGTCAACTCTATTTTTCTCTCATCCCTTCCCCTGCTTGCCGAGATGGAAAAACAGAGTTGACCCCCCTTATGCGAAATTCGCAATAACCGCTTGACCCAGGGATATGCCACCGTCATTGCAGGGCACCTGTCTGTGGGTAAAGACCTCAAGGCCCTCGCCCTCCAGTAAACTGACTGCCTTTCTCAGGAGCAAGCGATTCTGAAATACGCCGCCACTCAAGGCGACCTGAGAGATGCCAGTTTCATCGGCTATCAAGTGACACATCTCGTTTGTCATCTGAGCTACCGCATTGTGGAATTTGACTGCTATCATCCCCTTCGAGACACCATGATGCAAGTCCTGTATTACAGCTGAAAGCAGGTCTCTGAGGTGCACGATTCTAACTCCCTCGTCTTCTGCTATGCAGTACGGGTAGCTTTTATTATTATCCAAGATTTCTTCGTCGAGTCCCCTCGCTCCGCTCGGGACAGGCCTCGTAATTGGTGAAGAATGCGCAGCCATCTCCAGTTCCACCGCCGCCTGTCCTTCGTAATCTATTTCGCCCCTTATGCCTAGCAGGGCTGATACGGCATCGAAAAGGCGTCCCATGCTTGAGGTAAGTGGTGAATTTATCTTTCTTTCTATCTGGCGCTTGATAACCTCTATTTCCATGTCATGGGCTTCTTTCATAACGGGCAAGTCGCGGTTGAGGTAATTCTCTCCTAATAGAGTCAGAATATAACCCATGGCGGTGCGGCGGGGTCTCTTTATGGCTGCGGCTCCGCCGGGCAAGGGTAGGTATTCTAGATGGCCGACCCGGCGAAAACTGCGGTAATCGGCTACCAGGAATTCACCTCCCCAGATATTTCCATCGGCACCCATCCCTGTGCCATCAAAGGCCACGCCGATAACCGGGGACTCAACTCCGTTGTCAGCCATGCAACTGGCGATATGGGCATGGTGGTGCTGCACAGGAACGAGCTTCATGCCAGACTCGCCTAACTCCCGCGCGTATTTGGTAGCCAGATAATCGGGGTGGAGGTCATAGGCAATTATCTCAGGTTCCATATGGAAAAGTCTTTTATATAAGGATATAGTGCTATCAAAATGCTCCAGGGTTTCCATATTCTCCATATCGCCGATATGCTGTGATAAGAAGGCATAGTCGTCTCTGGTCAGGCAGAAAGTATTCTTCTCCTCAGCACCGCAACCAAGCACCTGCCTGGTCTTGAACGGGAGGCGGATAGGATAGGGAGCATAGCTACGCGCCCGCCTTACGATCTGGCTTGTGCCCCTTTCCACGATAGCCACGCTGTCATCATAGCGGGAATAAATATCTCGATTATGGATTAGAAAGTAATCGGCAATCCCGGCAAGCCTCCTTAAGGCTTCGTCATTGTCTCTGGCTATAGGTTCTTCACTGAGATTGCCGCTGGTCATTACCAAAGGCAAGCCAGTATCCCTGAGCAATATGTGGTGAAGCGGTGTATATGGCAGCATAACTCCCAAGAACTGTAGATTTGGCGCTACGCCGCGAGATACGGATGAGTCCTTCCTCCGCCTCATGAGCACGATAGGGCTTTGAGGCGAGGTAAGCAATTCTTCCTCCTTTGGCGAGACATAGCAGTGCCTTTTAGCTTCGTCGACAGTGGTAACCATTATGGCAAAGGGCTTGGATAGGCGCTTTTTCCTCTGTCGCAATGTTTTAACTACGGTATCGTTCGTGGCGTCGCAAGCCAGGAGGAAGCCCCCCAGGCCCTTAACGGCCACGATTCTCCCTTCTTTAAGGAATTGACTGGCAGTGGCTATAGGATTCGATCCGGCTATCAGATTGCCCTGGTTATCAACCAGCTCGACCTGGGGACCACACTTAGGGCAGGCGTTAGGCTGGGCATGAAAGCGGCGGTCCAGTGGATTATCATATTCCGCCTGGCATTGGGGGCACATCTGGAAGCTGCGCATGGTGGTTTGCGGTCGGTCATAGGGCATGCTTTCAATTATGGTAAAGCGTGGCCCGCAGTTAGTGCAGTTTGTAAAGGGATAGCGGTAGCGGCGGTCTTCAAGGTCCAGTAATTCGCCCAGGCAAGCCTGGCAGGTAGCAATATCGGGAGAGATAAGCTGGTATTTCCCTTCCTGTGCCTCGCTCTGCCGAATTTCAAAATCCTTATGACCGCGCGGTCGGTGATATTCAACGATTACGTTCTCAATATGCGCCAGCGGTGGGGCCTTCGTCCGGAGCTCCCTCTCAAACTGCTCAACTGCTCTTGCTGCACCTTCTACCTCAATCCTGACATCCTCGGAAGTATTGTAAACCCAGCCTTTAAGGTTGTGTTTGACAGCCAGTCCATAGACGAAAGGCCGGAAGCCGACACCCTGAACAATGCCCCGGACGCTAATAGAAGCTGATTTGAGAGACTGCCTTGCTGCCTTTGACATACACTACCCCGCAAATCGCAAGATTTTCGAGGAGACCCCGCTTAATCCGAAATCAAAATCCGGCTGCGGTTAGTTTATAAGAGGATTCCTGAGGAATGCAATATCCAGTTAAATCTACACCAACACACTCTCGATTTCAGCCATGACTTCCTCGTCAACGCAGTGTTCAAGGGTAATCGCCGCACTGGGGCAAGCAGCAACACACACGCCGCACCGCTTGCACCTGCGGTCATCTATAGCTGCTACAGCTCCGTTTCCGGACTTCTCCAATTTGATGGCGTCATAGCTACATAAAAGAACACAAACCCCGCATCCGCTACATACATCTCGATTGACTTCAATTTTCGGTATCTCAACTTGAAGCTCTAGCATCACACATGCTTTACAACTCTTACACGGGCCGCAGCATAGACATCTGCTGGCCTCTTCTACTGCCTGTTCCAGGGTAAATCCTTTCTCAAAGGGCTCGAAGTTCAGCCTTTTTCTCGCCGGCAGCCATACAAGCTTGGGTTGAGGTTTGTACTCTGTAGCCCTGGGAATAGCCGCTTCCTCATACCCCTTCTCTCTCCCTTGTTTAAGGTCTTCGCCTTTAAGGTAGCGGTCTATAGACTCGGCAGCTATGATCCCTTCTCGCATTGCCTCTGAGGCATAGCCGATTCGCCTGACATCGCCTCCGATGAAAATTCCCTTCTTGCGATTGCTCATCAGGGTAAGTGGGTCGGCATCAATCCTGCCTTTTTCATCCAATAAATCCTCTCGCTGGAAGAAATTTCTCTCTCCACCTTGCCCGATGGTGACGAGTAGCACATCCCCCTCAAGATATATCACGTCACCCTTGTCGAACTTGGGATTGAATCCAATATATCCCATCTGGTCATAGACCGACGTGCACCGAGGGCACTTTATCTTACTGAAGGTGCCACCCTTACCAACTATCTCTTCGACGCCCCGGGAAAAGACGATTTTGATTCCTTCTCCAGTGGCGCCTTCAATTTCCTCAACGTCAGCCGGTATCCCATCCTTAGAAGACTTGTCTTCGTTCTCCAGACACACCAGCGTGACTTTTCCACCAAGTCGTCGGGCGGTTCTTGCCGCATCAAAGGCCACATTACCACCTCCAATGACTATCACCTTCTTGCGTTCAAAGAGTCGAGGATGAACTTTCTTCTGGCTGACATCGGAGAGGAGATCCAAGCCAAACATGACTCCTTTCAGGTCTGCTCCTGCCACGGGTTTTCCTTCAAAGCTAAGGGGTCTTGGAGACGGGGTCCCGGTAGCGATGAATACGGCCTGGTAACCTTCCTTCCTGAGGTCATCCAGCGTCTTCCCATCATCTCCCATTCTGAACTCGAGCTTGACATCTATATGGGCAAGCCGGACCAGATTATTTAAGGTAGCATCCATGACATTCTCGGGAAGACGATATCGCGGAATCAACCTCAGGGCACCCCCTAACTTCGAACCTCTCTCCAGAATGGTTGTCCGATAGCCGTTCCTGCCCAACGTATAAGCACACATCAACCCCGCTGGTCCCCCTCCAATCACCGCCACCTTTTCCCTGGTAGGAGCAGCGTACGAAGGTCTTGTCTCCAGGTAGGGCAGATAATGCTCGGCGATAAATCGCAATAGTAGTTTCCTTCTCACTGCTCCGGTTTGGTCTTCATAGTTACACTCTTTTTCACAAAGCCCACAAACATAGCCACACAGTATTGGAAATAGGGGGTTTTTCTCGTAGACTTCATCGCCTATCTTTAATATCTGGCTGGACGCCTCCTGCTCATCGGGAGGAAGGCACGAGATCATAACGTGATTGCGTTGAATATCTATCTTGAGAGGACAGCGAACCTGACAGGGAGGCAAATATACCTTGCCACTGGCTTCATCAATTACTTCCTCGATTTGTGAAGCAACCTTGTTTGTCTCTTCCATCATATTTATCAAACCTCCTTCTGAGTTATACACATTGGCCTTTAGAATAATCCTTCCCAGAACCAAACGGGTGCAGCGCGGGTATCATAGAGAGCAAACAACAAGCCATGTTCTTGGCATTTTCAGGCAACTATTTTCAATTTGAGATTACGGTTTGCCGGCATAACAAACCGCCACATCATACCTCATCTCCGAGTTGTTGGCAAGTCGAAGCAGGCTGTATTTTAGTCAGACCTTGCACATTTAGCCATTTATCCGTAAAATGCTTGACGTTGCCCCCATCGTCTAGAGGCCTAGGACATCAGCCTTTCAAGCTGAAGATCAGGGGTCCGAATCCCCTTGGGGGCACTTCTTGCGTTACTCTACCTTTTGATCAGGGTGTCACAGGTTCGAATCCTGTACAGCTCACTAGCTAAATCATCAGAATTTGCTAACATTTTGCTAACATTAGCATCTGAGTTTTCCGTTTCGCCTACCTCAAAAATCCTGTCAAACTTTTCCGCTGCGACTCTCGGTACTTAGAAATGCCGCTTTCTATTGCATTGTTTTACTTGCTGAGAAAGTTTATAATAATCTATCAAGCCGCTTCTGAACGATGAAGGAATTGTTCCTCATAGCATAGTATATCTACAATGATTAAGAACATATCAATAAAACACTACAGGTCATGTTTAGATACATATTTTCAGCTACACCCCAATCTGTCCGTACTCATAGGTCCCAACTCAAGTGGCAAGACAAACGTCATGAATGCTATACTTCTTCTTAGAAGACTCACGGAAGAAAGACCATCTTTCTACGCTCGCGATGAGGTACCCACTGGTCATTGTAATCTCAAAACTACTCTGACCGTAGACAATGTCAACGGAACATTATGGGCAGACATTGATACTTACACTGATGATAACAATACAGACATCGTAATCACATCAGACCAATATTGGCATATTAAACACCTAACAGGTAATAACAAGAGGGTTAAACTTCCACTTGCGCTCGCTCGCGAACTTACTAGACTTGAAGACACACGCTTTGGCTACTATCAACGTCACATCGGCGTTGATGCCGTTGAACAAATATCCAGGACAGTCCCAGAGCCCGTCCGTGATTTTCTTGGAACAATTGCACGAAACCTAGCACAAATACGATATTATAGTGCTTCTCAATTTACCAACCCTGCAAACTGCCCCGTATCTTTCGAACTAGAGAAGGAAGGAAAAATCACTAGAGCTGTACATTTGACTGGTCACGCAAAATTCTTATTTGACCTCTACAATAGTCGCAAGTATTCTAAACGCTCCGGCTACGACCAGTTCATTGACATAATCGGACCCAACGGGATTGGTTTAGTCGACGAGATATCTTTCAACCCGATATCAACCTCATCAGTACAGTATTCTGTAAGGATTGGCGGAACAGTCACTGAAAGAAGAAAACAGAAGATTTTAGTTATTCCCCAATTCAAAATAGGCAAAAATGCTCTATCTCCAAACCAGCTCTCCGAAGGAACGTTCAAGACAATCACGCTGCTTTTCTATTTGATTACAGAGTCTAGCCAACTGTTACTCATAGAAGAACCAGAAGTGTGCGTCCATCATGGTCTTCTATCAAGTATTCTAGAGCTAATCAAAACGTACTCAAACAATAAGCAGATCGTAATCTCCACCCACTCAGACTTTGTACTCGATATGGTCCAACCTGAGAATGTATACGCAGTTACAAACATACCTAATGAAGGTACGAAGGTTCACCATATACCTAAGCGCCTATCTCGACCTGAGCTTGGGGCCCTCCGCGAGTATTTACAGACAGAGGGTAACTTAGGAGAGTACTGGCGGGCTGGCGGGCTTGAATAATGGCTGTCAATATCGGTGTTATCGCTGAAGAACACAATGATATTGATGTTCTATATCAGTTCACTTGCAAACTAGCTCCCGAAAACAGCTTCAGTTTCAGCACGTTTGCTGCCCATGGTTGTGGCAGACTCAGGAAAAAATGCCGAGCTTGGTCTGAGAACCTCATTCAAAGAGGATGCACTCATCTGGTCGTGATTCACGACCTAGACGATGAAGACCAAGATGCTTTACGGGCAGTGTTAGAGAATAGTGTAAGGGACATTGCTTTCTCTGGTCGTATAATACTGATCCCGGTATTCGAAATTGAAGCCTGGTTGCTTTCGGACCCTTTAGCTTTGCAGCAGACTTTTAATATGAGGAAATCACCCAAAATCCCTCAGAAACCTGAGACCATCCCAAATCCTAAGGAATATCTTAGAGACATTGTTTGGAAATACTCCAAGAAGCACTATATCAATACCATACACAACAAGAGGATTGCGTCAGTACTTAGCATAGATAAGGTATTATTATGTAATTCCTTTGCGCCGTATCCAGCTTTTGTCAGCACTATCATCGCAACTTGCTAACACTTTTGCTAACGAACTTTTCACCACCATAAAACACCAAGAGTGCCCCAGCGGTACAAATCGAAGCTAAGTCGCCAATGAAAGGTATCGGCCATTACTTCTTTTCACACTCAGGGACGAACCCTTTGTATCCTTTAATCAAAGCCGTGCCAGGTACTCACATTATCTAGCGGCTCTCTTTCGGAGCGGAGCTGATTTACAGGGTCATCCCAATCAGGATAGCCAACGGCTATTCCCAGCACTATAAGCTTGGAATCAGGTATCTCCAACACCTTCCTCAACACATCAGGATACACGACAGCCTGTATTTGAGCAGTAGTTCCCAGCCCATACCTGGTAGCCAGCAGCATGATGTTCTCAGCTACCAGACCACAGTCAAATACGGGCCAGATATTTAACGTGTCGCCCTGCTGATAGAAAGAGCGGTCAATATAGATGTAGATCGCGCACGGAGCTTCGAACAATCTCAGGCCCTGCAAGACCCACCGTCTCCGCTTTTCCTTGTCTTCCCTGCTTATTCCCTTGAGTTCGAGAACCTTCCTGCCCACAACACGGTAACGAGCATCATAAGGCTGGGGAAATTCTCGAGGACGAGGAATATCGGGATTGTCTGCTTCTGCCGCTACTGCCTTTTCAACAAAAGCTTGCCTTATTTCTTCCAACTTCTTTCCGCTCACTATGGCGAATTGCCAGGGCTGAGTATTCCCCCAGGAGGGAGCTCGCAAAGCCAGCTCCATTATCTCCTTCAGAATTTCTTTAGGCACAGGGTCGGATTTAAAAGCCCGAATGCTTTTCCTTTGATTGATAGCTTCAACAATGTCCATATCCTGGTCTTCCTCCTTTCGTTCTGATTATTAGACAGGACTTACTATTTTAACCCCGGCGCGGCGACTTTCACAGGTCTCAGGTTCCAGCACCAGCAAGCGTACTATGGCCGTATTCCGGACCGGAGAAATCTCTTCTTTTGTGCAATTGCAGGGAGCGAGATTCCTCGCTTGTGTTTGGCAACAAATCGCATAATCCCGATGAGACCGGCGACAGTGGAGATTATCACCCACTCTTGAAATGCTCGCAACGGCGGAAATCAGAAGATAGCTTGCAAGGACAACATAATCATACCTCCGTCCTTACAGGGGAAAGTATGCGGAAAAGCTCAATTCAACGTCTTTTAGTTCGAGTAGATTTCTTTCCACGTCCTTTTTTCTGGACATCTCTTTTTCTGTTTTTTCTACGTACAAAGAAGATCACCAGTCCCACTATTGCCACTGCTCCTATGATCCCCCCAATGAGAGCCCAACTGACCGGTGGTTTCTCCTCGAAGTTAGCCATGATCGCATAATTACCGTTCACAGTAATGGTGGTTCGGGCAGCACTGATTCTGGCGATTGTGCTCACATCACCAGTCCAGTTGACAAAGCGATAGCCGATCTCAGGCTTGGCTGTCAAGTTGACCACCCTACCAGGATAATAGGAGAAAGTGCCCTCCCCTGGTCCGGTCACCTGACCACCAGTCGTGCTGGAGATGATGAGGTGTAGTGCAGCACTTCCCAAATTCCATTTGGTAAGTTCGACTTCAAGACCTGCGGCGACCACGGTGCCACCAGCCTTAACCCCCACCGTGTGATAGCTGCCTGCGACAGCCTGGTCAATGCCCGTCCAGCTATCGACATCGCACTGCCCGTAGGTGTTGTCTCCCACGGCAACCACGCCACGATCGACCCTAACACCCACCGTGTGACCGTAACCCGCAGCAACCTGAATAATATCCGTCCAGCCGCCGACATCACACTGACCCACCTCATTGTTCCCCACCGCAACCACGGTGCCACCCACCCTGACCCCTACCGTGTGACCCCAACCCACAGCGACCTGGACGATGTCCGTCCAGCCGGTGACATCGCACTGACCATCGTTGTTATACCCCGCGGCGGCCACGGTGCCATCAGCCTTAAGTCCCACCGTGTGACCATACCCCGTGGCAACCTGGATGATATCCGTCCAGCCGCCCACGTCGCACTGACCATAGGTGTTGTCCCCTACAGCGACCACGGTGCCGTCGGCCTTGAGCCCCACCGTATGATGGCCGCCGGCAGCGACCTCAATGATGTCCGCCCAGTCATCGACATCGCACTGGCCGTGGTAGTTCCATCCCACAGCAGTCAAACTGCCGTCGGCCTTAAGCCCCACCGTATGAACATAGCCCGCGGCGACCTGGATGATGTCCGTCCAGCCGATGACATTGCATTGACCGTTGTTGTTATTTCCTACAGCGACCACGGTGCCATTGGCCTTGAATCCCACGGTATGACCGTAGCCTGCAGCGACCTGTTTGATGTCCGCCCAGCCGCTGACATCGCACTGACCATAGTAGTTCAATCCCACGGCGATCACGGTGCCATCAGCCTTAACCCCCACCAAGTGATAACCTCCCCCAGCGACCTGGACGATGTCCGTCCAGCTGCCAATACTGCACTGCCCATAGTCGTCGGCTCCTATAGCGACCGCGCCACCGTCGGATTTAATCCCCGCCGTGTACGCAAAGCCTGTGGTAATCTGGATGATGTTCGTCCAATTGCCGACATTACACTGACCGTCCTCGTTCCATCCCACGGCGACCACAGTGCCGTCGGACCTAAGCCCCACCGTGTGACCGTAACCCGTAGCGACCTGGATGATTTTCTTCCAGCCACCGACATCACGCTGACCGTTCTCGTTCCATCCCACGGCGACCACGGTGCCATTGGACTTAACCCCCACCGTGTGACCGAAGCCTGCACTGACCTGGACAATGTCCATCCAATTGCCAACATTACACTGACCGTCCTCGTTCCATCCCACGGCGACCACAGTGCCATTGGACTTAACCCCCACCGTGTGATAGCCACCCGCGGCAACCTGGACGATGTCCGTCCAATTGCCAACATTACACTGACCGTAATTGTTGTCCCCCACGGCGATCACAGTACCATCGGACTTGAGCCCTGCCGTGTGATAGCCACCCGCGGCAACCTGGATGATCTCCGTCCAATTGCCAACATTACACTGGCCGTCCTCGTTCCATCCCACTGCGACCACCGTGCCATCGGACTTAAGCCCCACTGTGTGATAGGCACCCGCGGCAATCATAGGTGTTACCTGCCCTTGAGGCGTATTTAGCGCCATTACTGAAGCAGGGCTGGAGCCATCCGTTGCCAAATGAGTAATCCCGTAGTCATCCAGCTCGGACACAGGCATCGATGAAGCTCCTATCACCGAGCCAGGAAGAATCACACTAAAGATCAAAATAATAGATATTAGAACTGGTAAGAGGATTTGCCTGTTTTTCATTATCATCTCCTATACTATCCATCGGGATCGTTCAGTAAGCGCCTTTCACTTTGAGGTTGTCCCCTTGGGTGACAAAAGAACTTCGAGACCCTTCCCTTTCGTTTCATGCAGGCTGAGGGCGAAAATTAACCGGCCTCAATGGATTCTAGTTTTGCCACGAGATTTCCAGTTTATGGATTATATGGTCTGCCCATCTCACAGTCAATGTTTACCCCTGAGTTCTTTTACAGTTTCGTCCGCCTTTTCACTTCTCCCAGGCACCTTCACCAATAAGTGGTACGAAATAACAACCGCCTAAGTTCTCTATCCTGTCACCCTTCTTGAGCTTTGTAACCTTGAGCAGGTCTTGCTGCCATCGAGAGCCCACAGGGATTACCAATCGCCCGCCCAAAGTCAGTTGCTCCAAAAGAACTTGAGGCACGCTGGGAGCACCAGCGGAAACTATAATAGCATCGTAAGGAACTCCCTTTGGCCAACCCAGAGTTTTGCCAGCTACCTGAACTTCAATGTTGGAATAACCAAGCCTATCCAGGACCTGCTTAGCCGACTCTGCCAACTCGGGTACACACTCTACGCTAATCACTTTCTGAGCTAATTCGGCTAATATCGCCGTCTCATAGCCACTGCCGGTGCCCAGCTCCAGCACCTTCTCATTCCCCTTGAGTTCCAAAGCTTGCACCATCAGAGCCACAATGAATGGTTGGGAAATGGTTTGCCCAAAGCCAATGCTCAAGGGTCTATCGTCATAAGCAGCATGAAACTGCTCTGGTGGGACAAAGGCTTCACGGGGGACATGCCTCATAGCTTCAATTACACGCTTGTCGGCGATTTCCAGGCCAAGATAGCTAAGTAAATTTTCTCTAGCCCGCTCTAAATCCACCACAGTTCACCACCTGGGAGTGTCAAAGTCAACCGAGAACAAAAGACAGGACTATGAGGACCACAATTATCGAGCCGGCAATGATTCCGATGCGCTTCACTTCAGGTACAACATATTGATAGCGGCTGGTGAGATCCTGGAATTTTGGAGATATTCGGGTCGGCGATTGCACGTTACCAGACGCCTGCCCAACCTGTTGCGGACGCCTCTCCTGTACTACTTTCACAACCCCAGCCCGATGTTTAGCTCTAGCACGTCGCGATTTTTTCGCCATTACCCTCTCCTTGATGCAGATTGCTTATAGATTCTCGTGCTGGAAATATATGCGTGGCCCAAAAGGTGCTGAAGTTGAGGAAGCTCAATCCCATTCTGTAATTTACGTCTGGCAAAGCTATGACGCAAGGTCTGCGGTGTAACGTTGCCACCCAGCCCTGCCCTGGAAGCATAACCTTTGATAATCTGCCAGAATCCCTGCCGAGTCAGCCTCTGGCCACGTCGGTTAAGAAATAGGGCTTCCTCTCTCTCGTCATATAATAAATCCAGTCTATCACTTCTGAGGAAGTTCGCCAGAATCAAGCTTAAGCGATGGTCAAAAGGAACCTGTCTCTTAGAATCAATATGTACGCAATTTTGCTCCAAATCAATATTTTTGACATTCAACGACACTAATTCACTTATCCGCAAACCAGTGGCATAAAGCAATTCCAGCATCATTGCATCTCTCTTCGCTTCTGGGGTGGATAGCTTTGCTGCCTCGGCAAGCAACTTCTGGTACTCGGAGGGAGACAGGAACCTAAGTGGGTGCCTGCTAACTTGAGGCGAGGGCAGGTTTTTTGTTGGATTCTCCTTCATCCTCCCTGAATCAACCATGAATTTGAAGAATGATCTAACTGATGCCACTTTGCGAGCGGTTGTCGCCACAGAGTATCTTTTTTCCCTGAGCTTGAGCAAATAGCTCTTCAGAAGCGCGTCATAGGCCGTGATTATGCCCTTTGCCTGCTCTGCGGTAACGAAAGCTGCCATTTGAGTCAAATCATTGCGATAAGCAGCCACAGTGTTCTGAGAATAGCCTTTCTCCTGAGCCAAATGTTGAAGAAAGGCATCGATATACAGCTTCATCACGGCTATTTTAACATAATGCAAATCATTTTGCCTCCACACAAGCCAATTGCTACAATGAATCTGCCGTGAAATCAGAACAACTGAGAACTTTGCCAGCAAAGCCCGGAGTCTATCTGTTTAAGGACAAAGACGGTAAGGTTATCTACGTTGGCAAGGCTGCCAACCTGAAAAGTCGGGTAAGGAGTTATTTCGGCGCTCCTTCCAACATGTCATCCAAGATTCAACAATTAGTGTCCAAAATACAGGATTTCGAGTTCGTAGTTACCAGTTCCGAGCAAGAGGCACTTATTCTGGAATGCAATATGATAAAGAAATATACTCCCAAGTACAATGCGAGCCTTAAAGATAACAAGACTTTCCCATACCTCAGGATAGATATCAATGAAGACTGGCCTCGTGTCTGCATCACCCGCCGGGTCCAGAAAGACGGAGCGAGATATTTTGGACCTTTTGCCAGTGCTGGCTCAGTGCGCAAGACTTTGGGGTTGATAGAGAAGATATTTCCTTTTCGCAGTTGCAGCAAACGTATCGAAGGTAGAGGCAAGCGGCCCTGCCTTGATTATTATATTCGCCGCTGTCTTGGGCCATGCATTGGGGCGGTCGAAAAACAGGAATACCGCGAATTAGTGAACGAAGTCGTCTTGTTTTTGCAGGGGAAACAGGAACTTATTCTTCGTGAATTAAATGCCAACATGAAAGCCGCCGCGCAGCAACTCCAGTTTGAAAGGGCAGCTTTGCTGCGCGACCAAATTAAGGCCATAGAAGAAGTCATAGAGGGACAGAGGATTGCTGTAAAACTAAAGGGGGAAAAGGATGTCATTGGTTTGGCACAGAATGAAGAACAGGCTTGTGTCGAACTCTTTTCTATTCGCAATAGCAAACTTGTTGGCCAGGACCATTTCATTATGGAAGGCATCCAGGGTGAGTCTGCCCGGCAAATAATGACCAGTTTTGTGAAACAATACTATGCTTCCGCTTCCTATATTCCGCCGCTGATATTGCTACAGCACCCGGTGGACGAGCCCCAGATACTCTCTGAATGGCTTGGACAGCAAAGAGGGGGCAAGGTAAAGCTTCAAGTGCCACAGCGAGGAGCCAAAAAGAAGCTGGTGGACACAGCGGCCGAGAACGCCGCCCAAGGTCTACAGATTGCCCAGGTTAAAGAGATGAAGGCCGAGGTTATCAAGTCCGGCTTGCAGGAGTTAAAAGACAGATTGCACCTGCCCAAATTGCCCCGGAGAATAGAATGTTATGACGTCTCTAACATTCAAGGCGCTTTGGCAGTGAGCAGCATGGTTGTTTTGGAAGAAGGCCGGCCTAAACCGGCGCATTATCGCCGCTTCCGCATCAAAACTGTGGCTGGTGCTGACGATTATGCCATGATTCAAGAGACATTGAGGCGCAGGTTTAGACGGGGCCTGACTGCGGAAGGTGCCTGGGCAATCGCTCCCGACCTTGTCCTCATTGATGGTGGCAAGGGACAACTTAATGCCGCTCTGGAGGTGAGACAGGGACTGGGACTTGAATCTATTCCCATAGCCAGTCTGGCTAAAGAAAACGAAGAGGTATTCATGCCTGGCCACTCCCAGCCGGTTCGTATAGCTAAAGACTCTCCAGCCCTGCATATTCTGCAAAGAGCCAGGGATGAAGCCCATCGGTTCGCCATAAGCTACCACCGGAGGTTGCGTCACAAGGAAGTGACTGCTTCCGCTCTGGATAACATCCCCGGCATCGGACCAAAGAGAAAGAAGGCTTTGCTTAAAAAGTTCGGCTCGATTGAAGCTATCAAAGAGACTCCGTTAGAGGAGCTCAGCCGGACAGAAGGCCTGACTTTGGCCGTGGCGAAGAAAGTTAAAGAGTTCTTAGGAGATTCTCCAACGTCATAGCATTCTTAACCGCAAATGCCCGGGCATCGTTATTGAAGTAGATATAGCTAGCTTCAACGTTTTGCCCCAGCCGGGCAATCTTTTGTGCCCACTGGGAAAGCTCTTGATCAGAGTAACAACTGGAATATAGACCTTGGCTGCCGTGGAAACGGACATAGGCGAAATCACTGGTAGCGACCACGGGACAGCTAAACGCAGGCATATCGAAAACGCACAACCCAACATTATGCCTTCGTAAAATGGCAAACACAGCGTCATCAATCCAGGACTCGTGGCGAAACTCAATTACGTGCTGATACTCCGTTGGCAACGAAGATAAGAAACTCTGTAACAATTCATCATTGCGCTTCATACTGGGAGGCAGTTGATATAGCAAAGGGCCCAGCTTTTCTTTCAAAAGACCCACCCGGGATAGAAAGTTCTCCACCGCCGAACCTAAATTCCTTAACCTCTTTATGTGCGTGATGTATCGGCTCACTTTGACGGCAAAAATGAAGTTTTCGGGTGTGGATTTTCGCCAGGTGGTGAAAGCTTTCTCCGAAGGCAGACGATAAAAACTGTTATTGAGCTCTACAGTAGTAAATTGCCTGGCGTAAAATGACAGCCATTTTGGCTTGGGCAATTCCGAAGGGTAATAAAGCTCGCGCCAGTGCTCGTAATGCCAGCCGCTACAACCAACATAATACTTCGCTGACATATTGCCCCTTACCCCCGGTTTCTGGCAACTACACACTATATTACTATCCTAATCTAGTGTCCAGTCTCAGAAACGAGATTGCCACGCCCCGAGAAGTCGGGGCTCGCAATGACAGAAGAAAGGTACCCCCACAATAGTAACAGAAGCTGCGCCTGCCAATAACTCCGTTTCTATGTAGTGCGACCCTTCAGGGTCGTGCATCCAGCGCACGAGGCTAAAGCCTCGCACTACACCATTGACCGACAAGGTATTGACTTATAGCCTATGCTACGTCCACAATAAGCCCCCGTGGAAACAGTTTTGATAGTCATATTCGCCGTTCTGGGTCTGGCAGTGGGCAGTTTTCTTAACGTGTGTATTGACCGCCTGCCTCAGAACAAGTCCATAGTATTTCCGCCATCTCATTGCGAAGCCTGTCAACACAAGCTAGCTGCCAAAGACCTCATCCCCGTATTTAGCTACCTCCGGCTTCGCGGGCGTTGTCGTTACTGTCAAGCTTCTATACCCCGGAGGGTATTCTGGGTGGAGCTGGCCACCGGCCTGATATTCGCTTTCCTTTATTGGTGGTGTGTTATCTTTAAGCCCGAGCTTGGAATTGTGACTTTTGGAGTTCTGGCTTTCTACACCTGTCTATTCATTATCATTTCCGTTATCGACCTGGAGCACGGGCTCATCCTGAACAAGGTGGTTTATCCCAGCATGGTTGTAGTTCTCCTCCTGGCTTTGTATCCCTGGCCCTGGCTCACTCAATCCATAGGCATGCGAGTTGCTTACGTCGCTCTAGGCGGAGCCATCGGCTTTGCTATATTCTTGTTGATTGCCATAGTCTCTCGTGGGGGCATGGGGTGGGGAGATGTTAAGCTCGCTGCTTTAATTGGCCTGGCTACAGGCTTTCCTCTGGTTTTTGTTGCCGTCATTATCGCGGCTATCCTCGGTGGCATAGTAGCCATGGCTCTGGTGATAGCTAAGAAGAGAAAACGCCGGGAGACAATCCCATTTGGTCCCTTCCTGGCCGCGGCTGCCATGATAACACTGCTCTGGGGAAGTACCATATTAAGCTGGTGGATTGGTCTGATTCAGGGCGGGTTCACTTTCTCCTGAACAGGGCAAAGAAACGGTCTTGATATTCCTGGAATAGACCCCAGCGGTTTAACTCAATCACCAACTCCGGGGCCCGGGAAAGGTTGCGACTTGCTTGCTCGAAAAGCTCTTCGATGTAGTCCCGGGCACCCTGTGGCACACCACCGGCATCTATATCCAGAAAGCCCCTGCGATTGAATTCGGCTATATTAGTGCGAACCGATTGTGTAGTTAGCTCATAGATGAACATGAGCAAAGACACATCCCATAGTTCCTCCACCCCCTTGATTATGGTGCTTAAAGGGTTACGCCCCTCCTCAATCTGAGAGCTGAGTTTGCCTACTACTTGCCCCATAGGCTCGGAGACAACATTCATCCCCTTGGGTTCGTTCTTGTATCGGTAAAAAATGCCCGATTCGTAAGGGCGATCCCGAGCCATCATCGCTATATATCTTCTTGCCTGCTCGCTAAAGCCTTCTACATTCACCAAATAAGCAGGAGTGACAATTTTGGGCCTTTCTGCAATTACCTTCCCATCCCTGACCACACTAATGTTCCCAACCAGTTCCGTAACAACGTAATAGTCAATAACAGAACTGCCAAAAGTGGCCAGGCTTTGCTGTGGTGCTCGGATTAATTCCGTGTGCTCCAGGGCATATTTAATTCTGTCATCCGTCTCCATAATAGACCCCACTCAACCTGTTAGTCTTAGCTCTGCACTCCTCCCCATCTATTAAATAAACATCTTAACCGTGTAGAAGTTACGCTTTACCTTGTCCTTGCCGGCGATTATGCTGCCCATTTCAGTGCTATGACCGGGAACGAGGTATTCCACATCAAGTTGAGACAACTCGTCAATGCTCTTCCGCAGCAAGGAAGGGCTGCCGCCCGGGAAATCAGTCCTGCCTATGCTGCCAGCAAAGACCACATCACCGCTAATCAATATTTTTCCCTCTTCGAGATAAAGAGAAACAGAACCCGGAGAATGTCCCGGGGTAAGCAAGACCTTGACCGCCATCTTATTGTTTTTGGCCCCCAGAGACAAATCGCCTTCCTTAAGAAAAAAGGTGGGATTAACCTCCGGCGGTTTGCTACCAAACATCTGAAAGAACATCTTTCCCATGGTGCGATAAAATTCGTCCTCCTCACGCGACAAAGTAAACAAAGCACCACTTTTTCCCACTACCAAATCGGCGGCTTCAATATGATCAGGATGGCTATGAGTGCCAATGACCAGACCAATATCCTGCATTTTGAAGCCGTCCTTCTCCATAGCCTGAGCCAGTGAGTCAAAACAAGATTCCCCAAGCTCGTTCCTGATGTGGCCAGGGTCAACTAATACATGCGGACGCTCCCCCCTTAAAACCGAGGGCCAGAGAATGGCATTGCAGTTATTTCCTCGACCTTGCCATACATAACAATAAAAATTCTCGGTTAGCTTCACAGATTGATAATAAATCATACCTATGACCTCAAACTCACATTCTTGAACCACCGAATATTATAGGCTAAAATGCACTGCTAGTGTTAATAGATTCACTACCGTGTCATTGCGAAGCACGGTAGTGCTGAAGCAATCTCAAAGAATTGGGATGTGAGGTTGCTTCGCCCCGATAAGCCGGGGCTCGCAACGACGTAGAGAGAATAACCCGTATGAGTGAGCTAAAGAGTTCCTGGGAAATTGCCCAAGAGAGAGCAAATAGATTGGGCAGGCTGTCAGCCCAGGAAAAGGAACAGCAGGAAAGACAAAGGTATCGCCAGATCGGTCAGGCGCTGGCACAAAAACATCTTGACAGTTCTCAACAACCGGATACGACTGCCGAGCTAGACAAATATGAAGAGAAGGATAGGGATTTAATAAAGCGGGCCGTAATCGAGCACCTGGCGAAAGCTATCGAGTTCACACCTACCCGGGGTATAGATAGCGTTAAGAAGCTAGTCGAGGCGATAACCAGCCTAAGGCCTGAATTGCAGCCGAAGGCAGAAGAGATTGGCCAGCTTATTCAAGAATATGAAGAGGCAGAACAAAAGATAAGGCAGGAACTAGAAAGCGACCACACGGAAACCCTGCATCAATTGAGAATCTCAGGAACAGCAGTGGATGCCATCAATACCGAAGCCAACCCTCAATGGCAACCAGCCAGGCAGGGGCTCGTTGAAGCTTTCACCCCAAGGCTCGACGATTTGAAGCAAGCATTAATTAGCTGAAAAGGGGTCAACTCTATTTTTCTCTTGCTTAGGTGGGCTTGCCATGCCGTCGAACTCCATAGGCTAGCTTGAGATTTAGCCAGCAGCATCCCTGTGCAAGAGGACAAAAATGGAGTTGACCCCTTTTTTCATGGGGCTCCCAGGGTTAGGGCCTGGTCGTACTGGCCTTTGCGGCGGTCGAAGTCGGTCTGGATGGCGAGGACCCGGTGGTTCTCCTGGTCAATGCCACAGCGGTCGTCGGTGAGCTCGACGACATCGAGGAGCTCCTGGCCGACGTTGGTCGGGGTGGTGATGGTGGCGGGGGTGGCTTCCTGGGCCGCCTTGCGGAGGATGGCGTCGGCCCTCTCCTGTGCCCTGGCGGCGGTCTGGAGGTTGGGGTCGTAGACCTGTTCGAGCTCATCGATGGCGAGCTCAAGCAGGTCCCAGTCCAGGGCTTCTTCCATGATGCGGTTGTCGTCCACGTCGCGGCCTATGGCCCTGGTGCGGGTGGCGTGGGTGAGCTCCTGGTACGTCCCGGCCAGGATGGCGTGGTCGGCGCCGTAGGAGTAGCAGCTCGCCTCGTTGGATAGGGGGTTCTTGGTGAAGGCTTGCTGGCCACGAAATACCAGGCCATCCGGGACAAAAGATAGGAGTCTGTTGAGTGCCTGAGTTCCTTGAGTGCCCTGGTCGAGGACGAGGTCGGGGTAGAAGTTCAGGATGGCGGTTGACTGGGGCTTGGATGGTTCGTTGGTTAGTTGGATCCCCACCCTGGCGAGGAGCTGGTACAGGATCTGCCAGACGCTCTTAGGGTTGACGTCGTCCTTGTTCCACCTCATCTGATAGCGGGCGGTCCAGCGGGCCATGAGGCCCCAGCCGTCGAGGCAGTGAAGGGTGAAGGTCGATTCGCCGGTGGCACGACCCTGAAGGGTCGCGCTACAAGGTCTTGGGACCTGGTGCTTTGAATTTGGGATTTTGGATTTGAGCTTTATTTGTCATTTGAGCTTTGACATTCGGGTTTGTTCAGGTCGGGCTTGTCTCCCCGCCCCCCCCGCCCCCATACCTCGCTATATCAGGTATATTGACAAAAGGAGGCTGATTGCTATAATAAATTCAAGCTATTTTGGCAAATTGGCCGGTTTACCTATTGACAAAATAGACATAATAGTTTTAAAGTATTAAAAACCCCTAACAGGGGGTGATTGTTGTTTGCGTTGTTGGATGGGAGTGGGGGAACGTTAACAATTGAATAGTGAGTTGTACAGGGACAATAACCGGACTTCTGTGCGAAATCAGCGTAGTACGAGGCTTTAGCCCCGTGCGAGTGGGCACGACCCTCAAGGGTCGCACTACGAAAACTGACGCACTAGAATGACATTAACGAATAAAATCGAAAGGAGGTGATGTTTATGGCACAGTCCCGAAGCGAATTGTGTCCCTCCCTCTTAATGTAGTGCGAGGCTTGAGCCTCGTGCACGACCCTTAAGGGTCGCACTACAGAGTAGGGGATGGGCATTCGCAAAGGGGAATAGAACAGTGCCTGGCCCGGGCAAGAAAACCGGTGCTATATGTAGTGCGAGGCTTTAGCCTCGTGCCAGAGCAAAAAGAGAGCACGACCCTGAAGGGTCGCACTACAGAGCAAGAAAATGGGCAGCCTGAAATGAGGCAGGCTTAAAACTAGGTTTACTGAAAAAATGCTTCCAATGACTCGAGCCCGGAGGAGTCGACCTCGGGCGAGAGTGAAAATAAGTTGGATACCTATAGAGGAGGAATTGAAATAATGACTAAAGCAAGAGTGTGGCCGGTGCGGGCGATGTATTTGCTTATCGCCGCGGCACTGGTCATTAGTTTGATAATTGTTGCGGCGCCCGCCCACAAGGTGAGCGCCCAAGACGGCGACGTCAAGGCCGAGTGGACCAGGGTTGAGACCCCCACTATGGACGGCTTTGTCCTGGCGCCTTACTCCACAATCATTGATTATGCCCTGGCCTCCGATGGAGAGGTGGCCTACGCCGTCGTGCGGGCATACGACGAAAACCCTTATGATGACGTGGATGATGCGGGGGCCCCAAGCGAGTGGTACGAGTACGAGTATCGTCTGCTAAAGTCGGACGACCACGCTGCCACCTGGACAGACATCACCGATGCACTGGAAGATGTGGACGCGGACGTGGTTGATCTGCCGGTCATAGATGAGTTACTGCTGGTCGCCACCGACTGGGAGGACGAAGAGTTCGTGGCTGTCGCCCTGTGGGAGGCTGGCGAGCTCCGAGTTTACTTCTCCACTGACGGCGGCGCGACCTTCATAGACGGCGGCCAAGTTGAGGACGGCGCTTACCTGAGCTATGCTGCTGACCTCGTCGTGTCCCCCGAAGTGGCCGGCAAGCGCGAGATCGCCATCGGCGGTCAAGATGACATTGCCATCGCTGGCCTTTTCTGCTGCACGGTCACCGGCGACACGCCCGGCGCCTGGAAAGATGCCACCGATATCTTGTCTTATCCCGGCTGGGACGACGATGATCTCATCGGCTCCGACCTCGTTACCGACCTCATCTTCTCCACCAACTGGGCTGAGGACAGCACCATCCTGGCTGTCACCGTTACGGATGACACCTTTCCTTACCCCTACTGTGATGTTTACCTGCAATCCGGTGTCCTTGGAAAGACAGGCGGCTCCTGGAACGAAGATGCCGGTTTTGCCAAGGCCGTCCGCGTAAAACAAAATGTTTACATCCCAATTTGGCTCATGAACTTTGACGCCAGAGGAATAGCCGGCGTGACCCTGCCCCTGGACTACTCGGGCGACGACACCAATACCAGATACGCCTGGGTGTGGGTGAACTACTATGACGGTTCCGATTCAGTCGGCGAGATTCTGCGGGTGAAGAACTCATCCGTCCTGTCCGTCAATCAGCAGGTAGAAGGCGAGCCCTGGCTGACCAATGTCTCTTACCTGGGCTACATAGCCTCCGGTAAGGCTCTGGCCGGCGTGCTGGCTTACGCACAGCCATATGCGCTGACTGAGCAGGACCTGATTAAACCGTGTTGCGTGGGCGTGGATGTCTATCGCAATACTCAAATCACCAACATGGATATCTGCTGTCTGCCCTGGGAACCGGCCTGCAAGCTGCCCACCGGGTATGTCGGCGGCATCGCGGTTTCCTACGCGGGCAACGACCCTGCTACATCCAAGGCTTATGCCGTCGCTCTGCAGGGCGCTTTCGACCTTGACGAGGGCGCCTGGTCGGTGACCTTCGATGACGGCGACACCTGGAACCAACTCAGCCTGATTGACACCGAAATTGACTACCTGTCGGACGTCGCCGTATCGCCCGACTGCAACAAGACCTTCCTGGTCAGCGTTAACGAAGGAATCGAATGCGGTCAGTGCGACAGCGTCTGGCTGCATGCCGTGAACCTGCCTGAAGCTCCCGAATACAGCGGCAAGTGGCTGAGGACCTGGTCCGGCCAGCTCGTCGGAGACGACTGGGGCTTTCTCAGACTGGCTCCAGAGGAGACCACCGGCGATACTGTCTATCTCGTGGACTACTGGACCGCCACCGTATACTACAACGACCTGGAAACCCTGGCCTGCTGGAAGAAGAGAAGCGCCTCTAGCGTAGGAATAACCCACATTGTGGACCTGGCAGTGAAAGACGAAGCTACCATCTTTGCCCTGGACTACAGTGGCGAAGTCGCCATGTCCGATGACCACGGCGCTGCTCTCAGCTGGACCGACACTGTGGACAGCGAGGTTGACTACGGTTATACCATCGCCGTTAAGGGCGATTGGGTACTGGTCGGCGGTGAAGATGGAGATGTCTCCTACACCGACGACTTCCTGGCTGACGAACCCGAGTTCACCTTGCTCGACGTGCTTACGCCGACCGAGGGCTACGTCACCGTGGCCTTCGATACCTACTTCGACGCGAACGACGTAATCTATGCTGCCGTGGATGGAGATACCACCCCGACAACCGGCGGCATCTATCTCTGGGTAATCGGCGAGAGCGAAGACTGGACGGACCTCAATGCCTGGCACGGCGTTGCCTACACCGGCATAGTGCTGGATAGGCCAAACCCGGCCAACCCCATGACCAGCGCTGAGACCGGCGGCGTTCTCTACGCCAGCTTCTATGGCTGGGATGGTGAATGTGGCAAGGGCGGCGTTGCGCGCTCCCTGGCACCCATCATAGAGATTTGCTGCGACGTCGGCGCGACTGAATGGGATTACCTGATGGAAAGTGACCCTGAGGACTGGTTCTACAGCTGTGGGGGAGACTTCGTGGACTTCGAAGCGTGGCCCGATGCATTGAAAATCTGCGGCTGTCTGACTGCAGACAGCAACAGCAAGCTCTTTGCCATTGACGACGGATGGGACTACGACATGGTGGATTACGAAGACGGCGCGGTCTGGATGTTCGAAGACTGCTATGCCAAGAAAGCTGTTGAACTGACGTCCCCTGCTGACGACTTCATTGTTCCAACCAGCGCCTGCGAGTGCGAAAACGTTCCGTTCACCATCAAGTGGGACCGCCTGTGCGATGCCTGCTGCTACGAGATCCAGTTCGCATATGACGCGGAGTTCACCGACCTCTTCTACCCATCTGACATGTTTGCCTCATTGGTGGAGGATGGTCCTGACCACTTAATATGGGAAATCTGCCCGCGTGCACCGATGACCCCTAGCGAGCACATAGGTTCCTACTTCGTGCCTGAATCTACCTACTACTGGAGAGTCAGGTCTCTCATGGCTGAGACGGACCAGTACATCAAGAGCTGGTGGTCTGAGCCAAATAGCTTCACGGTTGCCCCCACTGCGGGTGCTGCCGCGATCAACCTTGTCTCGCCAGTGCCCGGAGCCCAGGACGTGGGCACTAAGAACGTGGGCTTTAGCTGGACCCTGCTGGCATCTGCCGACAAGTTCGACTGGGTGCTGTCCAAGAACGCTGACCTGTCTGCCCCTGTTGCAACCAAGACCGGACTGACGGGCACAGCCACTACTCACACCGGAACACTGGACTATGGCACCACCTATTTCTGGCAGGTGCACGCCTACAAGGGTGACGCTCTCGTAAGCGTGAGCCCTGTGGGCAGCTTTACCACAGCACCAACCGGCGCCTTCTGCTGTCCAATCGATGGCCTGTGCTTCGACACCGAAGCGGCGCTCAAAGCGCACACTGCCGAAGCGCACCCGACCCCCGGAACCCCGTTCTGGGTCTGGATAGTTATCGCTATCGGCGCAGTCCTGGTGATTGTGGTCATAGTGCTCATCTTCAGGACTCGTCGGGTATAAGGATACCCTCACCTTAATCCTCTCCCTGAGGGAGAGAAAGGGGTGATTTTGAAGGGGGGCGGCGAAAGCCGCCCCCCTTTCTTATTCCCCCAAATGCCAGGGGCTATCCCTCTCCTGTCATTGCGAGGCTGATGAAATCAGCCGAAGCAATCCCGGCGGGGTAAGGAGATTGCCACGCTTCGCTCGCAATGACAAATAGGAGGTCGGGGACAAGCCCCGACTCTACGCACTACGAGTGTGGTTTATCCAGCAATCGAAAACTGCTATAATTAACATGATAACTCGTGGGAGGTAATGTTCCAGTGGTGAGAAGCTATACCGCGAAGTATACCAAAATAAGCTCGGGCTACATGGGACAGCTTGTTGAGTGGCCTGAGGTGATTACCGAGGGTAAAACCATCGAGGAGTGCAGAGCCATGCTCAGGGATGCCCTTCAGGAGATGATGGAAGCGTACAGGCAGCAGGGCAAAGAAATCCCGCTCGGAGGAGACCTACTGGAACAAGTACTCGTAGAGGCATAGCTTGTCGGTCAAGCGCAGAGAGCTTGTGAAATATCTCGAGGCAAACGGTTTCTATCTCGTACGGGAAGGCAGCAAGCATTCCATCTATACAAACGGCACCAAGATAATACCCATCAAGAGGCATCGCTCGCTTGATAGAATAACCGCCAATGAACTGTGCAAACAGGCCGGACTCGCTCCGAAATTCTAGACACCGGAACGCTTCATAACCCCCTTTTTATCCCCCTTACCTTAAGGGGAAGACCCGTTGCGGGGCGGCACGACCCTGAAGGGTCACACTACGGACGACGATGGACATGTAGTGCGAGGCTTTAGCCTCGCTCAACCAAAGACTGCACGACCCTGAAAGGTCGTACTACAATATTGAATCGGAGCATTTGGGTTCGCCCGGAATTTGGAGTTTGCGGTGATACTGCATTTGCCTTTTTGAGATTTTCCATTATAATAGAGATACAAGCGAAAAATGCACCTGGCATCTCGATTACTGGCTGTTCTTGCCCTCTGCCTTGTAGCTATCGCCCTGCCGGCCGTGCCTGCTCAGGCCATCTGCGGAGGTTATTTCATCACGCTTTCTCCACTCTCGGGAGCTCCCGGAACGACAGCCGTTGTTGACGGCCAGGACTTCCAACCTAACAAGTACGTGGACATCTATTATGACGCCACCATAGTAGGTACGGGCGAGACTGACAGCGGAGGAGATTTCACAATTGCCTTCACCATTCCTGAGGACTGCAAAGGACCTCACATGGTGCTGGCCGAAGTTGGGGCCGATATAGGCACTGTCGAAGTATTCACTTACTTCACCATCAGGCCGGGGTTGACAGTAACTCCTGACAAAGGCCCCTTAGGCACCAATGTCACCGTAGAAGGACGCGGGTTTGCTGAGAATGAACAGCGCATTGAGCTCATATATTACGTCAACGACAGCTATGAAACGATAGAAAGGAACATCAAAGCCAATGCCCAGGGCAGTTGGCAGACGAGTTTTCAGATTCCAACTTCGGCCAGGGGAGAGCACAAGATAGATGCCCAGGGTAGCGAGAGCCAGCTTTACGAGGTCAAAGAGGCTGTGTTCAGAGTAGCGGCGGAGATCAGCATGGACAAGTCATCAGGCATTGCCGGTGATAGTGTAGTCATGACAGGCACAAGATTTGCTGCCTACGAGAAGGGCATCAGGATACTGTTTGGCAGTCAGGCAGTGGTCACGGACATCAAGGCCAGCTCGACAGGTGACTGGGAGGCAAGCTTACAGGTACCCGACATGCCCACAGGAACATATACAGTCACCGCCGAAGGAGACCAGACCAGGAAAGAGGACGTCGGAGAGCTAACCTTTGATGTAAAGCCATACGTCGTGTTGTCTCCGGTCGAAGGACACGTGGGCACAGAAGTGACCGTGGCCGGCCATGGATTCGCTGCCGGCGAAGACCTGGAGATAACCTACGATGGCAACCTGGTGGCCACAACCACTTCTGACGACAAAGGCACCTTCGAGGTGAGCTTCACAGTGCCTGCCAGCCAGCATGGCCAACACAAAATAGCAGCCGAGTACGCCGGAGAGAACCATGCCAACTGCATCTTCACCCTGGAATCAGACCCTCCCAATGTGCCGATACCCGCTTCACCAGCCAACAGGAGCCGGCTGGGACTGGCGGGCAAGGTGACGCCGACGTTTGAATGGTCGGCGATATCCGATGACAGCGGAATACACTATAATCTGCAAATTTCCACCAGCGCCGATTTCACCGGACCCTCTGTAATAGTTTCGGTTACAGGTTTGACCGAAGCAAGCTATACACCGACGGAAGCTCTATCTAATGGCAGCTACTACTGGATTGTGCAAGCCGTGGACGGCGCGGAGAACGAAAGCGGCTGGACTGCGGCCCGTTCCTTCCGGGTGGGACTGCTGCCCCTGTGGGGACTCATCGTCGCCATAGTCGCAGCCGTGATTCTATTAGCCTTGGCGATTCGCGCACTCGTGGTAAGGCGAAGCATCTTCTACGATCGCTGGTGAAGACACTCCAGCCCTCTCCCTCGACGGGAGAGGGCTGGAGTGAGGGTGTAACTGAGAGTAGAATTCCCCCTCTCCTTGATCCTCTCCCGCCAGGGGAGAGGAGACATAGTCAGGGGTCAGCGATCAGAAGTTGAAGGATTCGTCATTGTGAAAGAAGAACCCTGATTTCCAAATCCCGCATTCTGAACAAGATCAAAGCACAAGATGCAAATGACCAAAACGGTTTGGAGATTTGAATTTTGATATTTGGGTTTGTATAGACTTTAGAAATTGGCATTTAGGATTTACGGTGTAGAGATGTAGTGCGAGGCTTTAGCCTCGTGCGGAGGGGTGCATGGCACGACCCTAAAGGGTCGCACTACAGTATCGGTGTTAGGCGCGGCATGATCTTGAAAGGTCGCACTACAATTCTTTGGGACATAGACAACGAGCCATTTACTTTTTTGGGCGATTTTCGTTTATAATAACAGGAGATGGGTTCAATGCGTTTGCTATCTCGACTGCTGGTTGTCGTCATCGTCTGCCTTGTAGCTCTTGCCTTCCCCGCCACACCCACACAGGCTCAAGGCGCGGAAATCAACCTCTCCCCCACCTCGGGAGTTCCCGGAACAGAGGTCACCGTCTACGGCGATAATTTCACGGCTAATGAATGGGTTGATATTTACTATTGTCAGACCACTGCTTGTCCGACTAGTGCCCGGACCTGGGTAGCCGAAGCCGAGACCGATGATGACGGAGATTTCCGGGTCACTTTCACCGTTCCCGAAAGCTATAAAGGAGCCCATGAGGTACGCGCCTACATAGGCGCTAGCCTCCAAGCTACGGGGGGCTTTACCGTGAAGCCGGGGTTGACCGCAAACCCTGAAGAAGGGCCTGTGGGTACAAATGTTACCGTGGAAGGCTATGGGTTTACCGAGGGTGAAGAGGGCATCGAGCTAAGATATTATCTCGATGGCAGCACCTCCCAGGCGGTAGCAGCCGATATCAAAGCTGACGGGAACGGCAGCTGGGAGAAGAGTTTCCAAATTCCCCCGTCCAGTAAGGGAAGCCATAGAATAGATGCCAGGGGTGACACCAGCAGCTTCGCCGCGGTTGAGGATGCCTCCTTTGAAGTAACGGCAGGGATAAGCCTGGATAAGTCGTGGGGCAGCCCCGGCGAAAACATAACCATGGCAGGCAGCGGGTTCCACGCCGGAGACAGGTACATCGAGATATTGTTTGCTGGCCAGGCGGTGGCCACCGAAATCAGGGCCGACGCCAATGGCTACTGGCAGGGAAACTTCCCGGTGCCCGAGAAGCCCAAAGGCACGTATAGCGTGACTGCCGAGGGAGAATCTACCCCTAAGGAAGGCATCAGCGCGCTTAGCTTCGAGGTAAGGCCCGGCATCGTGTTATCTCCCGGTGGAGGACATGTGGACACGGACTTGACCGTCACCGGGGGCGGATTCGAAGCAAATAAGAATGTGGTCATAACGTACGAGGGCACCCAGATAGAGACAGCTACAACCGACAACAAAGGCAGCTTCGAGGCAGTCTTCCCCGTGCCCGAAAGCCAACATGGCGGGCGGACGGTAACAGCGGAGGATACCGCTGGGAACAACGCCACCGCTACCTTCACCGTGGAATCGGACCCCCCGGGCACGCCAGAACCCATTTCACCGCCTGATGGAAGCCGGGCGGGGTTCATAGGCTGGGTGAGGGCGACATTTGAATGGTCGGAGATATCCGACGACAGCGGAGTTCGCTATAACGTGCAGATAGCAACCAGTGCCAATGTCACCGCCGCCGGATTCGCTGACCCGAGAGCCTCAATCACAGACATAGTGGGAAGTAACTATACCCTGAGCAAGAAAGACGCCTTACCTTATGGCACCTATTACTGGATTGTGCGGGCCGTAGACAAAGCAGGAAACGCGGGCAACTGGAGCGCGGCTTACTCCTTCCATGCCGGCGTCTTGCCTTTATGGGCATTCATTCTTATCATCGTTGCGGCAGTGGCGGTCATCGGCACACTCGTCTACTTCTTCATAATAAGGAGAAGAATATACTACTACTAAATGGGGTCAACTCTATTTTTCCCTGGCTTCTTGCTCCTGCCCAGCATCTCTGAATAAAAACAGAGTTGACCCCATTTTATAAGGAGGAAGGAATGAAATTAACAGTTATCGGACTTGGGCAGTGTGGCTCCCGGATTGCCGACCATTTTGCCAGGCTAAATTTCAAGGCGCGTGCTCAGCGCAAGGCTACCATAGCTCCCACCGTCATTGCCGTCAACACGGACCAGGCAGACCTGACCGGACTAAGGTTTGTCAAGAATGACTTCAGGCACCGGGTGCTCCTGGGCCTTCGCCAGACCCTGGGACATGGGGTAGGCAAGATAAACGAGCTAGGAGCTCAACTGGCCAAGGCGGACAGCGACAAGGTCCTGGATGCGGTGAAAGCCAGTCCACAGTTTTACGAGACACATGCCTTTCTGCTCATAGCTGGCGCTGCCGGCGGAACGGGGTCGGGAGCGCTGCCTATAATAGCCAGGGCAGTTAAGGATAGGTATATCAGCAAGCCGGTTTATGCCCTGGTGGTTCTGCCCTTCGAGCATGAGCAGACCACAGAATCGAGAAGCACGTATAACACCGCTACTTGCCTGAAATCCACCTATGATATAGTGGACGCCGTTTTTCTCGCTGATAACCAGAGGTATGTGAGGAAAGATGCCAGTCTCGTCAGCAACATTGATAGAATAAACAGGATGATTGCCGAGCCTTTCTATGATTTAATGTGTGCCGGCGAGGTAACCAGAGCCAAATATGTGGGGTCTCGGACGATAGATGGCGGGGACATAATCGCCAGCCTGGAGGGGTGGACCGCTATTGGCCTGGGCAGAACTGAGCTTCCTTCATTCCGTTTCCCGTGGGAGATAAGGAAGAAGACTTTCCGCGACAAAGCTCTGGAAAGCTTCAGGGGAACACAAGCATTAGACGCCACCATCTCTGACCTTTCTCTCACCTGCGACCCCAAGGATGCCGGCAAATCCATATACATTATTTCCGGTCCGGAAAAAGAGCTGAACATGGACATGGTCAAGAGCATCAGCGAATATATCAAGGAGCTGGCGCCCAATGCCCTGATTCGCGGCGGCGATTTTCCCGGAGAAAAGCATTTTATCGACGTTGCCTTGATATTATCCCAGCTATCTTTCGTGCCCAGGATAAAAGACTTTTACGAGCAAGCCACGCAGTATGCCCAGGAACATAAGGGACAACTAGAGCAAACCAAGAAGAGGATTGAGTCTCTGGCTGAGATCGGTAAGGACCTGCCTAAATTGGAGTAAGGAAACCAAGGGGTCAACTCTATTTTTCTTGAGGCCTGTGAGGTGTGCAAGAGGGTGGAGAAAAATAGAGTTGACCCCAACCCAAGCCTAGCTTTCCCCGAGATGACCCTTGGCTTCTCTTGGCCGGAGACCCTTAGCAGCCTGGACCACCAAAGCCAGGCTCACGAGAAAATCATCATGTCCTTCTTGAGGGTCAACGTAAAAATTCATCGTCTGGTTCGGGCGATACTGCACCCTGGCCCTTTCCAGTTCGAACAAGGTCTCGTGATATTCCCGCGAGCTATCCTGCTTATAGAGTTTCAGCCTCCCCGAATTGACAAGGGACAATAGCTCAAAGCCCATGTTGGACTTGCTCTTGGAGGTAATGACGAACGGGATGACCTTGTTTCCCAGCTCGTTTCTGAGAAAGCTGGCCACAGGCTGACCAATGCCGGTGGCGTCCACCACTATCCTGTAGCAGTTCCAGACATTCTTAAGGATATCCGTCATCTGGGTATGAAGCTGGCTATGAGGTGTTCCTGTCCACTGGTATTGTTCCACAACTTTCAATACGGGCTGCGTTGAATTAGTTGCATCCACCTCGGCAATGGTGATTACTGTGGAATCACATCCCTTCGCCCTATCATTGCCAGAAGCACCCTCCATCGTCATTTCCGGCTCATATTCCCCGGCCAAATCTACGCCGGCAATGTAAGTCCTCTTCCCTTCAGGCTGCGATTGCCTCGGGTGTTCTCCCAGCATGAGAGCTATCTGCTGCCGTGATAGGAAGCCTCCGCCATGGGTAATGGGCAACAAAGCATACTGAGTTCTGAACAAGGGATGCTCTTCGCCCAACCTTTGTCGCTCAGCTTCAACAAACTTAATATAGTCAGGATTGTACCGGCCGACCTCCTGCCAATCATATCTAAAGTGGCTCCTAACACCGTCCCTCCTTTCCAGTTCCAGATTAGCCTGCTTTACCTCTTCCAGCAAGGTGCCATCGTCCCAGGTGGTGCCATAAAGGATCGTGGTCACATTGGTAGCGGAACCCATGGGGCGGAATTCCCTGGTGTACTTTTCCTTGCTAACGTCTTGCGATTCATCAATCTCCAGAAGTATGTCAGCGGTGTGCCCCACCACGGAAGACGAGCCCTCAGCCGACAGAAAGACGACTTTAGCGTTGCCGAGCTGAACGATGTACCCCATCTGGGGACGATAAATGCCATCAAAACCAAAATCATCCAGCCTCTGTTTCAACCTTTCCATAGATACAATGGTTTGAGGCTTGAAGGTTGGTGAGCACTTTATGATGGTACCTCCCCTGGCCATATATAGCGTTAACAGCAGGACTTCGAGATGCGCGGAAAGCTCGTTTTTGCCTCCCTGCCTGGCAATCTCCACAGAAAAGGTCAGTCCCGTTCCCTTCTGTATAGAGTCCATAGCCGCCCGAGCCACTTCCAGTTGATAAGGTCTTAGCTCCATCAGAATGAAATCCGAATTCCTAAGCTCTAAACGAATTCGTGCAGAATGCAAAATGCAAAAATAAAAGTGCAAAATGACAGAGCAAAAGTTAAATTTTTGCGTTTTCAGTTGTCATTTTGATTCTTGACCTTTGATTTTTAAGTTTTGATATTGTTTAGGACTTAGAGTTTTGTGCTTAGGACCTAAGCTTTGGCGTGCTTACTTGCTTACTGCTTTAATTCCGATACCGACACCCAGAGGCACAGCAACTTCGGTCAAGACTTTCTGGATGGCTTCCTTGAGGGACTTCTTCTGCTCTCTGGTAATTTGATACCGGGTCTTCACCAGCCGGGCTATGATGTTGGCTGCCTCGAAGTGCAGGTCAATTCGCTCCGGCTGCTCTTCCAGAAGTTCCCTGAGCTTTACTCTGAGAAGGGCAATTTCCTCGTCGATTCCTTCGATATGAGAAGCTTCCTCCAGTTCGAGCTTTTCTGCCTCATCCAGGGCCCGGCTATAGAAACCACGTGGGCTATTCTTTCTCTTGCCTTTTCTTTCTAGTGCCATAACACTTCTGGGGTCCCCGAAAATTCGGAGAATTTTTGGGTTTTCTTACCGAGGCTTTGACCAAGCCATAGACGAGGACATGAGCTGCCAGGTTGTAATCCTGCTTCTGAAGAGCCGCTGGCAATAGCTTCATATTCAACTTACCTTGTTGATGAGCGTTCAGCCACTCCCTATGTCACCCTGAACCCTTCGCCTCCCGTCATCCTGAGCCCTTCGCTTCTTGTCATCCTGAGCCCTTCGCTTCTTGTCATCCTGAGCGAAGCGAAGGATCTCCACAGGCGAAGAATCTAACCTCGCTCAGGACAAGCCTGAGCGAGGTCGAAGGAGTAAACTCCGTGAAGAATCTTATACTGTTCAGGACAGGCTCCGCGAAGGGTCTCAGAGATTCTTCGTCGTCCCGATGTATCGGGACTCCTCAGAATGACAACGGAATGAGCCATTATTCATTTGCTACCTTTTATCCGATACGGTGTCCCATCATAGCACAGGTGTTCTAACGAGGCAAAGAGGTTTTGTCACCTCAAAAGGCAATCTTCAGAAGCGACGCTATTATCCAGCCGAGAGCAGCACAGGCCGGGAAGGTCAGAACCCAAGTCAGCACGATATTTCTGGCTATCCCCCACCTCACTGCGGAAAGGCGCCTCGTGGCGCCCACCCCCATAATCGCAGTGCTTATGCAGTGTGTAGTGCTTACTGGAATACCCAGGTATGATGCGATCTCGATAACAGTAGCTGCCGACATCTCAGCAGCGAATCCCTGGACAGGACGCAAAGTGGTTACCTTCAATCCCAATGTCTGGATGACCCGCCACCCCCCCAATGCTGTGCCAAGGCTAATCGAGGCTGCGGAAAGTACAACAACCCAAAAAGGGATACGAAACTCCTCATATCCGTAATAGGTCATCAAAGCTACGGAAATAAGACCAACAGGCATTTGACCATCGTTCTTGCCATGGCTATAAGCCATGAAAGCTGCCGAAGCCACTTGGAGACGGCTGAAGATATTCTGTACTCTATCTGGTGCTGTCCTACGACAAAGCCAGAACAAAGCTACCATGGTGAAGAAGCCGCCGGCGAAACCCAAGAGTGGAGCAATGCCCACAGCAGAAACTACTTTCCCCAACACCGGCCAGATAATGACGTCACTACCGGAGGTGGCGATGCCAGCCCCCACCAACCCCGCTACTAAGCCATGCGTCAGGCTAATGGGCATGCCATGGCGCGTGGCGCCAACAGCCCAGATGACAATCCCTGCCGTCCCAGCAACCACGATGCTCATATTCATGGCGTCGGAACTCACGATGCCCTTGCCGATGGTTATGGCTACAGCAGTGCCTGTGGCCGCCCCGAGGAAATTAAAAACGGCTGCCATGCCAATTGCAGCCCGAGGAGAGAGGACTCGAGTGCCAATTACCGTAGCAATAGCATTAGCAGCATCGTTAGCACCATTGGCAATACCCAAGCCAACGGCCAGGGCAATTGCTACAACCAGCAGAGCGAGCTCAGGCATTCTTCAATACTATACCTTCAAGGACATTAGCAACATCTTCCCCCCGGTCGGTGGCGTTTTCCAGGTGCTCATAGATTTCACGCCATTTGATTACCTCGCATGTGTCAGCACTGCAGACTTCGAACAGTTCGGCCAGGGCAGCATGTTGCACATCATCAGCCTCGTTTTCCAGAGTATTAATCTCCACACATTGCTTTAGCATCCATTTGAACTTGTCACGATGACGTAACTGAGGCATTACCTCGTTTAGCTTACAGGTTACCTTAGCCACAATTGACGCCAGCTCTCGAGCTCTTTCCGTAGGTTTAGCAATACGGTAAAGATGGGCTGTCCTGCCCGCAGCCTCGATGAAATCCATTACATCGTCTAAGCTATGGGCCAGGAGCGTAATATCCTCTCTGTCAATGGGTGTCACAAAGCTCCGATGCACCCGTGCTATTATCTCGTGTGTTATAACGTCGCCTCTATGTTCTAAATCCTTAAGCTCTTTTGCTTTTGCTTCCACGTTTTCGTAGTTGTTAAAGAGATCAACCAGCTTTCCCCCGGCAATGACCAGATTACTGGTCTCTTTTTCGAACAGGTCGTAGAACTCCATATCTTTAGGGATGAATGAAAACTTAGCCAAAGTGCACCTCCGTCAATGCATGCCTTCTATCTTTAGGGGCTTCTCAAGTCCGGCTCGCATTATAGCACGCCGTAACACACTTCCACTATGCCCTGTACTCGTCCGGGTGATTAGTGAGACTCCCTTTTCACCATCGCGAGGAGCGAGGTTCCATGTTTACGCTTCGGAACAGGCTCCATAATCCGCCTTGTCGTTGCGAGGAGCCAAAGGCGACGAAGCAATCCCGGTGGAGGGGATAGAGATTGCCACGCCCCAACAAGTCGGGGCTCGCAATGACAGGGAGGTTGTCATCCAACGTTACAAACACATGAAGTGCCACCCATCTATCTGAACTAGGCCACTGCCTCACACTCCTTCTTGTGACTCTCCCCACCATTTCTTGAGCCTGTCAGCAATCTCCTTTTCATACCCCTGCTCAGTGGGAACATAATAGCGTTTTCCCTGAAGAGAAGGCGGCAAGTTCTGTTGCTTGACGAAATGGCCAGGGTAATCATGAGCATACTTATAACCCTGTCCGTGTCCCATTTGACGCATGAGGTCAGTTACCGGGTTACGCAGGTGGAGCGGCACAGGCTCATTTCGGCCCTGTTGTATATCCTTCTGAACTCGCGAGTAAGCCTGGTACAGGGAGTTGCTTTTAGGAGCAGTAGCCAGGTAAACCACAGCCTCGGCTAAAGCCAGATTCCCTTCAGGCAAGCCCACGAAATGCACCGCCTGCTGTGCAGCTACTGCTACCACCAGTGCTTGAGGGTCAGCCACGCCCACATCCTCAGAAGCAAAGCGCATCAGGCGACGCGCGATATACAAAGGGTCTTCGCCAGCCTCAAGCATACGTCCCAGCCAATACAAACTAGCATCCGCATCGGAGCCTCGTAAGGATTTATGCAGTGCCGAAATCAGATCATAATGCTGGTCACCACTTTTGTCGTAGAGCAAAGCACGGTGCTGTAGCGCTTCCTCGATAGCAGACAGGGCTATTGAGCGCAAGCCATCGTCGTCGGGCAACGTGGCAGATGCCGCCATCTCTAAAGCGTTCAATGCCACCCGAGCGTCCCCGTTGGATATGGTCGCTAGGTGGCGCAGAGCCTCCTCACTTATAGTAATTTGAAACTTCCCCAGCCCTCTTTCTTTGTCCTTAATGGCTCGCTCCACAATGAGCCTGACATCCTCGTCGCTCAGCAGATTCAATCGAAAGACCCGGCATCGGGAAAGAAGCGGAGAGATGACTTCGAAGGAGGGATTTTCCGTGGTGGCTCCGATGAAAGTCACTGTGCCGTTTTCCACGAAAGGCAATACGGCATCCTGTTGTGCTTTATTGAAACGGTGAATCTCATCAACAAAGAGAATGGTCCTCTGCCCTGATGATTTCAGTCTCTTCTTGGCTTCTCCAATAACACGCCGCAAATCAACCACCCCGGCACTCACGGCGCTAAGAGGGCTAAAGTGCGCTCTGGTCACATTGGCGATAATGTGACCCAGTGTTGTCTTGCCGCTACCCGGCGGTCCCCAGAATACCATAGAAGGTAACTGGTCGGCCTCGATGCATTTGCGGAGAACTCGTCCCTCGCCAACCAAATGTTCCTGCCCCACGAACTCAGCAAAAGTCTGTGGCCGAATTCTTGCCGCCAGAGGCATACTCTGAGATGAATCTTTTTCCTCCGGTATGTCGAAAAGAGGCATTCTATCCATTAGCGGTAATCGCAAACCGTCACTTGAATCTTCTCACTTGAAACCGATAGAGATTGACCGGCTCGCCGGATGATATGCCTGCCTTGAGACGGCAGATGGCAATTTGCTCCTCAATGCTATCTACGCCTTCCAGGTCAGGCAACAAAAGCCCCTTCTTCCAACTGCTCTCCACTATAACACCATATTCCTTAGGGTCAAGCTGGCCGATATCTGTGACAGGCTCAGGCCTGGTAAGGATATCTACGCTATATTCCAGGTCATCAAGCTCAGAGGCAGTCACCGGCGGAAAGCGGGGATCGGCGGTAGATGAGCTGATAGCGTTGGCAATGATTTCTTCAGCTACATTAGACTTGGTTGGCTCGAAGGTGCCAATACATCCTCTGAGTTGTCCATGCCTATGAAGGGAAACAAAAACCCCCGCTCGTTCTTTCATTTCCGGCGTCAACTCCTCAGGCTTTGGTTTTTTGCCTTTTCGGATATAGCTTTCCACAGCTTCCTTGGCCATCTTCACCACAGGATGAACTTCCCCTTCTGCCATATGACACCTCCCTTCTCTTATCTTTTTCTCTCCCTAGATGGAAGAGGATCAAGGTGAGGGCAAAACCACTCCAGTTGCCCCGATTACATCGAGGC